>Ga0196887_1000096_pt1 | contig 40054 bp, 55 predicted proteins | sample VirMetDEL_Mar_31_FD_169094 | JGI IMG/M metagenome (GOLD analysis project Ga0196887, IMG submission 169094) | Aqueous microbial communities from the Delaware River and Bay under freshwater to marine salinity gradient to study organic matter... | ecosystem: Environmental > Aquatic > Marine >... | reverse complement strand
CCTTTAAGGAAATCAATCAATTAGAATTGGTTAGACAAGCTGGTATCAGACAACAATACATTGACCAATCAGTATCACTAAATTTAGCATTCCCATCTGAGGCAACTCCGAAATGGATGAATACAGTACATATGGAAGCGTGGAAGCAAGGTGTAAAAACACTTTACTATACGAGAACCGAATCAGTACTCAGAGGTGATATTGCACAACAAGCGATGGACGAAAATTGCCTCTCCTGCGATGGCTAGACGATAGTGTGGTCTAACGACCACCTTTAGGACCGTTATTCGTAACGGACGAGATGGGGAGATTCGCTACCTCCCCATTTCATTTTTGATAACAATTAAAATAAAAGCATTATGAAATATTTATACTTCTCAGCAGCTTGGTGTCACCCCTGTTCAACATTAGCACCTATTATGGCTCAAGTAGGACAATCAGTATCAGTTCAAAAAATTGATGTAGATTCACAATCAGCATTAGCATCACAATACAACGTTAGGAATGTACCAACTGTGATATTAGTAAACGGGTCAACTGAAGTAAAACGATTCGTTGGGATTCAGTCAAAAGAAACTTATATAAATGCCGCAAGATAAATTAGGAAATTCCAAAAAAAAGTTGTATATTTACAATAAGAAACAGTTACGAAAGAAAATGGCACTACGAGGGGAATCACATCCAGCACATAAGCTCACCGAAGAGCAGGTTACATCTATTAGAACCCTATATAAAATAGGACACCGAAACATTAAAGTTTTGGCGAGAAATAATGGAGTATCTCCAGCTAATATCCGTAGGATTGTAAAGGGTGAAACTTGGAGGCATTTATTGCACGGAAAATTCAATGATTATCAGTAATAAGTTATGAAAGAAGAAGGTAAACATTACGTCGATGCATCTAAGGTGAGTGTAGCTCCAATTGCTAAATCTATCGCTAAAGATATGATTATCAAAAAACACTATACTCATGCATGGACTGCATGTAGGTATTCATTAGGTATATACCATACATTAGATGAAACGGATGTATTTGGAAACGACCAGCAATTAGTTGGAGTTGCTGTATACGGATTCCCAGTCGGAGCAAAAGCACCCACATCAGTATGTGATGGTTTAACAAAAGATAATATCTTAGAACTTACTCGTTTATATGTAGATGATGGTTTCGGTTCAAATATAGAGAGTTGTGCATTAGGTAAAACTTTCCAATGGATAAAGGATAATGATAAAAATATCAAAGTGTTACTCAGTTATGCTAATAACGGACAAGGACACGTTGGTGGTATTTACAAAGCTACCAATTGGATTTATCAGGGTTTAAACACAGATATAGCACTCATGCCAAATTGGGGTATATCCCTAACCAAAGACCCATATGATTGGATTCATAGTAGAACTGTTTATAATAATTGGGGTAGTGGTAACTTAGAACATCTTCGTAGAGAGATAGGTAAAGATGGTTACACCGAATTTTGGAGAAGAGAAGAACCACCTAAACATAGGTACATTCAGATACTTGCTACCAATAAAAAAGAAAAGAAGGATTTATTGAAAAGGTTAAAGCATGAAATCAGACCTTATCCTAAAGATTTGAACGCATATAATACTGATATAATCAACCACACCACATATGCACCAGAAGAATCAAATGATATCAATTTTTGGTAATTGTTAATAACTTTTCAAAAAAAATACAAAATTATTTGGTAAATCCAAATAAATGTAGTATATTTACATAGTAAATGGGTTAGAAATGAGCCCAACTAATAATAAATAAAAAATAATAAGTTATGTTAAACACACAAAACACGCCTCATTCAATCAAAGATGTACAACTTGGGGATGTACCTAAAATCTATGAAGGATATCTTTATCGCTACACTAATTTAGATAACAACAAAGTTTATGTTGGTGTTCATAAAGGATATGTAGGTGATGGGTATTGGCACTCATCTACTAATACGGAATTTGGTAAAGAATTTGAAAGTTCTACTGGAAACTTCAAATTTGAGATTTTAGAATATGGTAGTTACGCTGAAATGACGGTATCTGAGCGAAAGATTCTAAAAGATAACGATGCACGAAACAACTCAATGTTTTATAACAAATCCAATGGTGCAGCTAAATTCGCTCAACCGGATGTTGATATGATGAAAGAACTCGCCGATAAGATTACAAATGGTGATTTCTCTATCACTAAAGAATCCGTTGATGATATCTATGAATTGGATAGATTGCAAGTTCGTTCAGAAGAAAGTAAAGAACTTAGACAAGAAATTAAAGAACGAATTGATGATGCTGGTGGCAATACTGATAAGTGTTCTCCTATCGTAATTTACGAAGGTAGACAATCTGGTAAGGATATTGTAGGTGATGGTAACCACACATTGGGTGGAGCTAAAGATGCTAAGCATTGTTCCGAAGTCCCTGTAATTAGAATCCCATATGAAGTACACTCAGAATACACTAATGATGAATTAAAAGGTGTTAGTAACTTACTAAATAAAAAACCTGAGATTATCAAAAAGCCAATGACTATTGATGATGCTGTTAAATATATCGTTGGTACTTACTCAAATGGTACTCCGTATGATTCAAATGGAAATAAAGAGTATTTAGACCTTTGTGGGTTTACCAAAAGACAAATAACCCGAATCCTTAAAAAATCTAAAGTTGAAATTGATAAGAACCATTTGGCTTTGGCTAACAAACTTTGGATTGATTATACTGATAAAGTCCACAAACCAACCTTACTTGCAACAGTTGAGGGATTTAGAGATAGTAATACAATTTCAATGGCTTTTACATCGGCTATGTTTAAGTGGGATACTATCTTTAATACGATATTTGCTCATACCGAATACAATGAAAAGACTAAAACATATGAACCAACTAAAACCAATGTAATGATTACGGTATATCATCCTAATCCAGAAGCTGAAGAGAATTGGAAAATGGTTCATCAACCTGATGCACTTCGTAAGTTGAAATATTACCTATCACCATTGGGTTATACATTTAAAATACATGAGATGGTTTCAACAATGGTAAACAAATTAGATTAATGAGTTTTTGGGAAAGTGAAGTAGATTACAAAAACGCCAGAAAGGTGTTGGTAATCCCGAATATAACTAACTCATCTAATATTGAGAAAGACTCATTCATTGATGTGATACATAATCACATTAAAGGGTTAGATAAGTATGGTGAATACTATTGGAATGTTATAGTTCCAAAGGGTAAGGTTACAAAGAAGCTAAACTTACCAAATGTAAAACAACATCAGGTTGATATTCCAGGTGATATGATGAATCAGAGGGGATTTCCTTCTGATGAGTTAATAAAAATACTGAGAGATGTTGATTACGATGTGATTTATTCACATTTACCGGATTGGCCGCAAGTTGGAAGGTATAAGAATTCCATTGATACCAAAATCATTGGCTATTGCCATTGGTGGGAAATGAAAGTATGTAATGGTGTTGACCGTAGACCAGGTAAAGCAAAGTGGTTATGGTTACCTATTGAATTATTAGGTGTATCTCAGATGGATACTTGTTATCTAAATACACAAGACCAAAAGAATAGGGTATTAGAAGAAGCTAAAGAAACGTTCAATGATGAATTCGTTCAGAAGCTCGATGGTATTCTAAATGTTTGGAACTTAGGTGTAGAAGATTCAAAGATAATTTCAGAACCAAACACTAAGAAAGAAAACGTAATTGTATTTAACCATAGAGCAGCTGCATACAAAGGGTATCCTAAGTTTATGGAGTTGATGGAAGAATATCGCACACAAAGGCAAGATTTCAAAGTATGGATTCCTCAGTTAAATGGAATACCACCACATGGTTGGGTTGATAATGCTAAAGTAGCAAAGCACGATTACTATAAAAGATTACAGAGTTGTAAAGTAGGTGTTCAAATGAAGCAAACCAACTACGGATGGTCTGTTAGTGGTACTGATTGTATGATGAATGGAACACCAATGATTTGGCATGAATCTGAATGTTATAAAGAGATAGACCCTAATGGTATGTTCTTTAAATATAAGAAAACCTTCTTTGAATACTTAGATAGAATGTTAGATGATTCAGAGTTCGAAGCTGAGATGAGTGTAAACGCTATTAATAGAGCAAAAGAACTTTCAAAGAATGAGAGTAGAATGCTTGGAGAATTACATAAAAAGTTGTATATTTGTTAAAATAAAAAGAAGTTAATGGCATATCAAAATGTATATTACGAGAAGCAAGAAGGAATCATCCACGCGTGGGATGATAAAAAAGGTTACTTTACAAAGAAGTATAGGAATTATGCTTATGTAGAAGATGGTAATGGTTCATATCAATCAATCTATGGCGACCGATTAAAGAAAATTAACTATTGGAAGAAAGAAGATAACCTTAAACTTTATGAATCTGATGTAAATGAGGTAACTCGCTTCTTGATTGATGAGTATGGTGATTCTGATGAGGTATCAGAGGGTAACGTTGTACTAACGTTTGATATTGAGGTAGAAATGAACTCAGGCTTACCTGATATTACTGAAGCTAAGAACGCAATGACTTCAGTAGCATTCCATGATTCAGCAACAAAAGATTATCACGTATATGTTATAAACGATGGTGATGAGATAAACAAAACTATCAAAGGTGCTATGGTTCGTTCTTTCCGAAGTGAGGAAGATATGTTAATGGCATTCTTATCTAAATGGGAAGAGATTTCACCTACAATCATAACAGGTTGGAATATTGATTTCTTTGATGTAACTTATCTTTATAATAGACTGAATCGTTTATTAGGAACTAAAAACGCAAATAGATTATCCCCAATACAAAAGGTTCATTGGAATAAATACAGACAACGTTATATCATAGCCGGTGTATCTGCATTAGATTATATGGCTCTATTTAAAAACTTTACATATACAGAGCATCCAAATTATAGATTGGATACTATTGCTCGTATGACATTGGGTAGAGGTAAGATTGAATACGAAGGAAACCTTGACCAATTATTCAGAGATGATTTAGAGAAGTTCATTGAGTATAACTTAGTGGATGTTGAACTGATTGTTGAAATGGATAAGAAATTACAGTATATCGATTTAGCTAGAGCAATATGCCATGCTGGACACGTATTCTATGAAGATTTCATATTCTCATCAAAATGGTTAGAAGGTGCGATATTAACATTCCTACGAAGAAGTAATCGTATCGCTCCGGACAGACCTTTGAGAAGAAATAAGAATGCTGATGGTTCTGATGCAGAAGGTAAGTTTACAGGCGCATATGTTAAAGAACCTAAACCTGGTCTTTATAAGTGGGTATATGATTTAGATTTAACATCTCTATATCCATCTATCATTATGACAATTAACATTTCACCTGAAACAAAGGTTGGTAAGATTAAGGGTTATATGGTTGAAGACCATATGAAATCTACTATTGATAAATATACTATTGTAGATGATAATGGTAAAGAGTACCCACCAATGGATAAACCTAAGTTTGATGATTTCGTTAAAAAGATGGATTTATCAGTTGCATCAAATGGTGTTTTATATAAGCAAGATAAAGTAGGTGTAATACCTGAGATTCTTAATGTTTGGTTTGATAAGAGGGTAGAGTACAAAGACCAGATGAAAAAGTACGGTAAAGCCGGAAATGATGAATTATATAAATTCTATCATCAGAGACAGTTAGTACAAAAGATTATGTTGAACTCATTATATGGTGTACTCGGACTTCCTGCATTTAGATTCTATGATGTTGATAACGCAGAAGCAGTTACACTTACAGGTCAGACTGTAATTAAAACAACTGAGATGATTGCAAATCAATATTATATTAAGAACATTGGTAAAGAAGCTGATTACAATGTATATACTGATACGGATTCTGTATTTTATCAGGCAGCACCATTAGTAAAAGCTCGTAATCCTGAGATTGATGAAAATGATGATGCACAAATGATACCTGCTATTTTGCAAGTAGCACAAGAAGTTGAGGCTCACATCAATGGGGTGTATGATTCAATGTCTAAGAAAATGTTCAATGTAATTAATCATCGATTTGATATTAAGCAAGAAACAATCGCTAAGGGTGGTTTTTGGGTATCTAAGAAACGATACGCACAATGGATTATCAATGATAACTCTGTTGATTGTGATAAGTTAGATGTTAAGGGATTAGATGTAAAACGTAGTTCATTCCCAACATACTTTAAAGAAGTAATGTCGACTGTGTTATGGGATATCCTAAAGGATGAGAATAAGATGAAATTGGACCAGAAGATTTTAGATTATAAGGATGATATGCCAAATCGAAATTATATTGATATCGCTAAGAACTCAGCAGTAAAGGGTATGAGTAAGTATTCTACTAAAACGCAAGTACTTGGTGAGTTTATGAAAGGTACACCTGCTCATGTTAAAGCAGCACTTACTTACAATCAATTATTAAAGTATTACAATACCGCTTTTAAATACGAACCAATGAAAGATGGTGATAAGATAAAGTATGTGTATTTGAAGAATAACCCATTAGGATTAGATACAGTTGGATTGACTGGGTATAACGACCCAAAAGAGATATTGGACTTAGTAGAAGAGTATATTGATTACGATAAACTATGGGAGCGTGAGTTAAAGAATAAGTTAGATGATTTCTACTCAGCAATGAATTGGGAGAACCCAAATCCAAACTTAGAGAAAATAGGTCAATTCTTTTCGTTTTAAAATTCTTAATAATTTAACATTTTTTAACATATAAAGTTTGGTAAACCCAATAAATTGTATTATATTTGTATAACAAACATAAGAAATGAGTAAAAGATAAAAAAATGATAGGAGGAGTACAACCAAAGGTATTACTAACTCAAGAAGAGAATGGTAATTTAAAGATGGATGATGAAATGGGTAAGCTATTATTTGGAGAAACTCTAATGAATTGGAAGCTTGTTAGAGAACGTGATGGGTTAACAAAACAATCTAATGGTATTAAATGGTTAGAGTGGAATGAAGATGGTAGTTTTAAAGAACAATTTGAAGAAGGTACAATTGGTAGAAGTTTACTTATGTCACCGTTCAATCAATCATTCACATGGCAAACAACAAATGTTACTGAGATTGTAGAACAAAGAGAGGATTATATTAAATTCAAAACAGAAAATTCAAATTACGAATTATTTAAGATATGAAAGCAATATTAGAATTTGATTTAAATGATGAAGATGATAAGCTAAAGCATTTAAGATGTATTCACTCAACCGATATGGCAGCGTTCATATGGGAGTTAAAACATAACTTTTGGCGTAAATGGAAACATGATGAAACCGACTTTAACTTGGATAATTACAAAGATGAGTTATCTGATTTAATGAATGAATATAATATAGACATAGATAACCTAATACAATGAAGATAACATTTATATCAGATACACATACTAAGCAAAGGTATTTAAACCTACCAGGTGGAGATTTTCTAATTCATGCTGGTGATATAATGAATAGTGGTTATAGTGAACATGATATCACCGATTTCTGTGAATGGTTCGAAGCACAAGATTACAAACATAAAATCTTTATTGCTGGTAATCACGACAGAATGTTTGAAAATCATCCATTAGAAGCAAATACAATTGTAAACAACTATGATGTTACTTATCTACAAGATGATGAACATTTAATTGATGGTGTAAAACTATATGGAACTCCCTGGCAACCTGAATTTTGTAATTGGGCCTTCAACTTACCAAGACGTGGAGATGGGCTAATGGCAAAATGGGGAGCAATTCCAAAAGATACAGATATTCTTATTACGCATGGGCCACCACAAGGTCATTTAGATATTAGTGGGCCACCGTATAATGCAGCTGATTTAGGTTGTGAATTATTAAGAGTTAAAGTAGATGAGCAACCACCGAAGATTCATGTGTTTGGACATATTCATGGAAGTTATGGTTATAAGTTTCATAATGGTACGCATTTCATTAATGCATCTGTATTAAACGAAGGATATGACCAAGTAAATGAACCATTGACAATTGATTGGGATTCTGAAACAAATGAAATAACATTTAAATAAATTAGGATATATGGAAAAGAATTCGTATATTTGTGTAAACAATAAATAATAAACAGTAAATTTAAAGTATGAAAAAGGCAAGTATTGAACAATTCATCAATCGTTACAACTTAGGTGGTGAGGTTGAATCAGTAAAAATTGAATCTACAGATGATTCAATGAAAGTAAGTTTTATCTCAGATGATAAAACTCTATTAGGTACAGTAGAATCCGCAGAGAAAGATTTCCCAAATGGTGAATTTGGTATCTATACAACATCTCAAATGAAAGCACTATTAGGCGTAGTAGAATCAAATGTAGATGTTGTAGCACAAGATTCGTATCTTACGTTTTCGGATAAAGGTACATCAGTAAACTATATGTTGGCTGATTTATCAGTTATTCCAGTAGTTCCAGATTTAAAGCAAGTACCACCATTTGATTCTGAAATTACTTTGGATGATGAATTTACAAATAGATTCATTAAATCTAAAGGAGCACTTAACGAATCAGATACATTTACATTTACTTGTACAGGTGGTAAAGGTGAGGTTGTATTAGGGTTTTCAACTATTAATACAAATAGAATCTCTATGAATGTAGAGTGTAAATGTGAAACTGATATAAAACCTATTTCGTTTTCAGCAAAATACCTAAAAGAGATACTAATGGCGAACAAAGGTTCTAAATCAGCAACTTTGAAAATAGCATCAGCTGGATTGGCTCATGTTAAGTTCGAACGAGATGGATTAGTTTCATCATATTATTTAGTAGAAATTAAATAGTTTGGTAAAACCAATTCTTTTTCGTATATTTACAAATAATAATTAAAAACAATTAAGTATGGATTTTTGGGATGCAGAGCCGGAGAAACCTAAATTTGATTTTGAGAAGCAGAAGAGTGAGTTAATCCAAAATATGGATTATCTCGCTACCATGTCGGTTCAAGAGCAAGTTTTGTATAAGAAGTGGGTAGAATTACAGGATGTTAAAATGATTAGGGATAAATCTCAAATCGCAGCAATGTATGATACTCAATGGGCTCCGGCTGATATTAACAATTTGGAACAAACTATTAAAGAGATTGAAGAGTTAGAACCTTATGTTGAAATTTTGGAAGATACCAAAGAGGCAGCTAAATGGACATATGCTAGACGTATGATTCATTCTATGGATTTTACTGCTAATCCCGGTCGTAATGTTAAAATCAATGTTAAAGATAAAAAGAGTGGTAAACTCTTAGGACAAATATCATTAGCATCAGATGTAACATCAATGGCAGTTAGAGATAACTACATTGGTTGGACTAAGGATGATAAGTTTAAGAAAGGAAAGCTAAACCATACTACAATTGCATCAACTATTGTTTGTACACAACCATTAGGTTATAATTTCTTAGGTGGAAAGCTCGTTGCTATGATGACAACAGTTCCAGAAGTAAGAGAATTTTGGAAGAAAAAGTATGGACAGACTTTGATAGGTGTTGGTACAACTTCATTATATGGGATTCATTCTCAATATAATGGAATTCCTCACTTTAAAACATTAGGTGAATCAGCAGGAAAGATTTCTCTTAAACCTGATGATAAGTTCTATGAACCTTGGCATCAACATATTAAAGAAGAACATGCCGAATGGTATGAAACCGCAATCACTAATGAACGAATTCGTAATGGTGCTAGTATGGGTACTGGTGAAGGAGCTAGTGGACCTGTAAGTGGTATCAAACAAAAGATTCTTGGAAAGATTTTCAAAGAATGTGGTATCAAACAATCAGCTTACCACCACGGATTTAAACGTGGAGTATATCTTGCTATGATGTACGATAACGGACAGGCATTCTTACGTGATGAAATTGAAGAATCTGAATTGGTGATGAAAAAGAAGTTTGAGGATGGAGTTCCTTATATTAATAATTGGTGGAAGAAGAAAGCTATCAAACGTTATACTAAACTACATTCAGAGGGTAGGTTAAAACCTGAACATTTATTCTATTTAGAAGCAATTGGAATGAGTTGGGAAAAAATGAAGGAAACTTACTTAAAAGAAATAGGAAGATAAAATTACAAATATGATTAAAAAAGAACACCACTCGTTATATGTGGAAAAATATAGGCCTGACAGCTTAGAAGGGTATGTTGGTAATCAACATATCATAGAGAAAGTAAAGATTTACATTGAGAGTAATGATGTACCCCACTTGTTACTATACGGACAAGCTGGAACAGGTAAAACAACTCTTGCTAAAATCATTACAAACCAAATCGATTGTGATTTGATGTATATTAACGCATCTGATGAAAACTCAGTTGATGCAGTTCGTGATAAGATTCGTGGATTTGCATCATCAATGGGATTCAAAGAGTGGAAGATTGTAATACTTGATGAAGCAGATTACCTAACACCAAACGCACAAGCTGCTCTTCGTAATCTGATGGAAACATTCTCCAGAACGACACGATTCATTTTGACTTGTAACTATGTAGAGAAAGTGATTGACCCTATCCAAAGTAGATGTCAGACATTTGGGATTACACCACCATCTAAAAAGGAAGTAGCTATGAGATTGAAACAAATCTTAGATATGGAAGAGGTGAAGTATGAAATGTCTGATTTAGCAATCTTAGTGAATAGTGGATACCCTGATATTCGTAGAGTTTTAAACGCAGCTCAACGACAAGTGGTAGGTAATGAATTAAAGATTGATAAAACATCAACTATTCAGGCCAACTATATGGATGAGGTACTTACTGTATTACAATCAAATGGTAGTGTTAAAGATTCTTTTACTAACGTAAGAAAGATTATAGCTGATTCAAAGGTAAGAGATTTTACACCATTTTACAGATTTTTGTATGATGAAGTAGATAACTATGCAAATGGTAAGATTGGTAGTACAATCTTAAATATAGCAGATGCTCAATATAAGGATTCGGCAGTAGTAGATAAAGAAATCTCAGTAATGGCTATGTTGTTAGAAATAATAACTGACATTAGAAAATAAAAGTAAATAAATTAGGATATACGGAAAAGAATTCGTATATTTGTGTAAACAATAAGTAAATTAAATTAGTAACAATAAACAAAAGTAGTATTATGACAAATTCAAATGAAATTTTCGAATCAATTAAAGAATTATATACAGAATTCGAAGCAGAGCACAACGGTACAACAAAAGCATCTAAAAGTAGAGCTAGAAAAGCTATAGGAGAAATCAAAAAGTTAGTAACTGAGTACAGAAAGCTATCAGTAGAAGAATCTAAGTAATTATGGCAAAGAAGAGTGGAAAAGTGATTGGTATGAACCAATCACCACCTGCACCTAAAATGCAGTTAGACCCAACAAAGTTGGACACCGTTCGTTGTGAAGAATGTGATGGTATATTCTTCAATGAGGTAACGATGTATAAAGTAGTTCCTGCAGTACAAGCACCTAATGGTCAGAAATCAATGTTACCTATTCCGGTACAACGATGTGCTGATTGTGGTAATGTATCAGAACAATTTTTACCAAAAGAGTTATTACCTTAATGGCGAAAAAAGCAAGTACAGGTATAAAAGCAAAATCCATATTCGACCACTTAGCTGGTATAAAGGAAAAGAAAACATCTTGGGAATCTTTAACAGATATGGACAAGAAGTCATTCAGCCCCTTTATAATCAACCGATGGTTAAGTATGAATATGGATTTGCTACCTATTGTTAATATTCTCCAAAAGTACACAATCGGACTTCTATCTGCTAGAGATACCTACAAAGTATATTTAGATTTCCTACCTAATAAGAAAACGTTTGATAAATACATCAAAGGTAAATCTGATGGGAAATATAATAAAGATATGTTAAAGTATCTATCTACTTGGTATGGTGTTTCTCAGAGAGAGGTTATCGATTATATGGAGCTCCTACCGAAGCAGGAGGTTTTGGATATATTAATGAAGTATGGATTAACAGATAAAGAATCTAAAAAACTATTAAAAAAATGATGAGAAATAAAAACGTATTAGTAGATATGCTGAGAACATCAGCAATGGCTGATAAAGCAAAAGCACTACTTTCATTAGATTTGTTGGAACACCGAGCCGTAGGGATTGGTGACCATTCAACTGGAGATTTCTATAAAAACGCTGAGGAAGCTCTTGTGTTATTGGTAGATGCAGATGATAGATTAACGGCATTGGATAAGTATTTTAATCCAAATACAATTTCCAACGATGGTAATGAAAGCAAAACTCAATTAAATGGATAATGTTGTATTAAAAATGGAGAATATTAAGGAATCAAAATCGAAAGTAGTTCATAGAGGTGAGAGGGAATACAAAGCCAATATGGGTGATAAAACCCTAACTGCAATTCAGCATTGTGAAGAAACATATCCTATAATGATGGAAGAGTACAAACGTATTATGTGGGACCAATATGAAACGTTTTGCAAGAAACAAAGAAACTACGGTCCAGGTAACATATCAGTAGGTACTGATTTAAGTAGTAGTGATGATATCAGATTATCGTTAACGGGGTTGTTCTTTAGATTAAACGATAAAATACAAAGAATTAAACAATTAGTTGTATTCGGTCAGCCGGATGAAGTAGGTGAATCTGTGCAAGATACATTTCAAGACCTATCGGTATATGGAATCATAGCTCAAATTGTTCAAAATAAAAAGTGGGGAAAGTAATATGAAAAACTTATTAACATTAGTAGTATGTATATTGTTTACATACATAGGATTTGGGCAGACAACAAAAACAATAGAAACTGATATATTTAAAATAGTATACTCAGAAGAATATCGACAACCCCTTTCAGTAGAGTATGAGGTTCAATGTCCTAACGGAACTGCTAGTAGGAAAGGTATGAATTTCTATGGAGTTGATTCTGTAATAACATCAAACAATGCTGATTATAAAAACAATGTATGGGATAAAGGTCATATGGCACCTGCAGCTGCATTCAATTGTGATACAGAAACATTAAGAGAAACATTCAGTTACTTAAATTGTGCTTTACAACATCAAGGTTTAAATAGAGGCCCTTGGAAAGAATTAGAAGCATTTGAGAGAAACTTAGCAAAGATACACCCATTGGTTATTGTAATGATTACAATTCATTTTGATGATGAGATGGGGTTACTCCCAACTGATGCGAGAGTACCTACTGGATTTACAAAGAAAATACTTACTGGTAGTATGGATTCAGTTGCATTCCATTTCCCTAATAGTAATGTAGCTGGTGTGGATTGGCAAGAATTTCAAATATATTAATAAAAAAAAGTTAGATTCAGAATATCATTGTTGATAACTTAACAATTTGGTAACATTAAAAGCTTGGTAATACCAGGCTTTTTTTGTATATTTACATAGTAAGAAAGTTAAGAAATACTTAAACAAATAAAACTATGACAGAATTATACAAAGTAATGAACGAAACAAATTATCCTGAGGAACACACAACACAACTTAACCACACAGAAGCCGCTGAGCTTATCGCTGAGTTGGAAGAGATGTTCCCAAATGAACAATATTCAATTTGGCCTGATGAGTATGTAGAGCCAACAGAAATGAAGTTCTATAATAGTAATCAGGTTGATGGATGGGAAGATATGTTTCCTTCTTATGAATAAAAGTGTTAAAAAGTTAGGTAATTAGAAATTAAAAACGTATATTTGTAATATGAAAGAATCAAAGATAAGTAACGTATTTACCTTTGGGGTAAACGAACCTAAGGCAGATGATGTTAAGGTATCATACTCCCAATACACAATGTATGCTAATTGCCCACATCAATGGAAATTGAATTATATGGATGGTAATCGTTCATTCGACCCATCAATCCATTTGGTATTTGGTACTGCTATGCACGAAACCTTACAAAGTTGGTTAGATGCATTGTATAATGATTCAATTGAATCGGCATCTAAAATCAATTTAGGTAAGATGTTATACGAATGTATGTTAGTTGAATACAAAAAGATGAGAGAACAGACTGGAGTAGAATTCAGTAACGCATCTCAGATGGAAGAGTTCTTAGACGATGGTATAGCAATACTTAATGAAGTTACTAAGAACAGAGTTGATTACTTCAATACTCGTCATATGAACTTAGTAGCTATTGAATTACCAATATACTCTAAAGCACTAGATTCTCACAATGTTTATATGAGGGGGTTCTTAGATTTGGTATTCGAAGATACATACGAAAACAAACTACAGATTTGGGATATCAAAACATCTACGATGGGTTGGAACAAATGGCAAAAGGCTGATAAAACCAAAACAGCACAATTAGTATTGTATAAGAAGTTCCTATCAGAACAATTCGGATACCCATTAGATAGGATTAGTACAAAGTATTTTATCGTAAAACGTAAGTTAACTGAAGGTATGATGTTCGCTCAGAAGAGAGTTCAAACATTCGAACCAGCAAATGGTAAACCTACCTTAAATAAGATTACTAAGAGTTTTGAGGATTTCGTTAGAAATTCGTTCAATGAGGATGGTTCATATAGAACCAAATCGGAGTATCCTGCTATGGCAGGTAAGAACAACAAGAATTGCAAATATTGTCCATTCAAAAATGATTATGAAAAATGTCCGAAAGAAAATAGGCATAAAATAGCAAAAGTTTAATTAAAAATTAAAATATGAAAAAGTTAATATTATTAACAATACCCGTTATATTTGGATTAGGTAGTACAAACCCTTACATGATAGAATCAGTAGATACATTAGACCTAACAAATGTTGAAGTGGAGTTAGTTGAACCTAATTTTGTAAAACCAACATATACCTTAGATGTTGAACCATTAATTGAAGCTATGATATGGGTTGAAAGTAGGGGTGATGATTCTGCATATTGCAAAAGGGAAGAAGCAGTAGGGTGTTTACAAATACGACCTATTATGTTACGGGAATGTAATCGTATATTAGGTATTCAGAAATCTGAATTAGAATATACATTAGAGGATAGGTGGAGTAGAGAGAAATCGATTGAAATATTTCATATCGTAAATAGTTATCACAACAAAAATAATACATATGAAGCAATCGCACGGTCGTGGAATGGTGGTCCAACGTGGGCTCAAAAAAGTAATACAAAAAAATATTGGAGAAAAGTTAACCGTCAACTCAAAAAACTCAAAAAAGAAAATGAATATAGCTCTAATAGGTTCACCCAGCTATGAAAACATCAGAAAGCTTAGAGATTTTCTGTTTACTATAAAACAAAGGTTAGGCACAGATGTTAATATCATAACGCGTGGTAATAAAGATGGATGTGAAAAGTACATTCGGAAATATGCAATTGAGTTTGGATTCCGATATACTGAATACAATCCAGCAAGTACCAATAGGAATTTATATAGTGGTATGAGTAATGAGTATTATGATAAACCATTTCACCCGACACAAACATTACATCAGTATGATTGTATTGTAAAGTGTGCTGATAAAATGTTCTACTTTGGTGGTATAAAACCATCAGAACAAAAGCACTTGGAGCGATTATTAATTAGATATAATAAAAAAGTAATGTATTTGGATTGATTAATTTCAATTACATATTTATAATAAACATATAAAAACAAGTTATAAAAGAATGAGCACAGAAAAAAAGAAACGCAAGATACTATTGCTATCAGATGATATGCGACTCCATAGTGGGATAGCCACTATGTCGAAGGAGATGGTTCTACATACAGTACACAAATACGATTGGATACAAGTAGGGGCAGCTGTTAAACATCCTGATGCAGGAAAACTATTTGATGTATCTGATTCCGTTGCAGCTGAAAGTGGTGTAAAAGATGCTAGTGTAAAGATTATCCCATTTAGTGGATATGGTAATCAAGAACTACTTAGACAATTAATCGCATCCGAACGACCTGATGCTATATTACACTTTACCGACCCACGTTTTTGGGATTGGTTGTATGCTATGGAAGATGAAGTTCGTAGACATTGTCCTATTATGTATTATAATATTTGGGATGATTTGCCAGACCCACAATGGAACGCACCGTTCTATGCAAGTTGTGATTTACTAATGGGTATTTCAAAACAAACGTATGGTATTAATCATAGGGTATTAGAAAAGTTTGGTGAGAAGTATGAAGATTGGCAGATAAAGTATGTACCACATGGTGTATCAGAAAAGTTCAAACCAATTCCAAAAGATTCAGATGACTTTAGTAAAGTAACTGAATTAAAAGAAAAGCTGAAGATTTCAGATAAGACGTTCGTTGTCCTATATAACAATAGAAACATTCGTAGAAAGAATCCAGGTGATGTTATATTATCATACAAAGAATTTTGTGATACACTTACACCAGAAGCAGCTAGGGACGCAGTTCTTTTATTACATACAGCGCCTGTTGACCCTAATGGTACAGATATCCCTGCCGTAATTAAGGAATTATGTCCTGATTATGATGTGGTATTTACAAACTCTCAGTTCTCAACTGATGATTTGAATGTATTATACAATCTTGCTGATGTTACAATTAATATGGCATCCAATGAAGGATTCGGATTAGCAACTTGTGAATCAATAAAAGCAGGTACACCTATTATAGTTAATGTAACAGGTGGTATGCAAGACCATTGTGGATTTACTATTAATGGTAAGTTCATATCAGCTGATGATTATATAGAATTAGGTTCACTCCACAACCACAAAAAACTTCCAGAGAATTTAGGATGGGGTAGATGGGTAAAGCCAATATGGCCTACAAATCGTTCATTACAAGGTTCACCTATGACACCTTATATATTTGATGATAGATGTTCATACGAAGATGCTGGTAAAGCATTAAAGCAATGGTATGATATGAGTGAAGAGACTCGTATCGAATGTGGATTAGAAGGTTCGGAGTTCGCAAATTCAGAAGAAAGTGGAATGAGTGCAAGAAATATGGGAGCGAGATTTATCGATTCCATTGAAGGTACATTTAAAAATTGGTCACCAAGAAACGAAATAAATTTATGGAAAATATAAAGAAGTTATGTGTAGTAAGTGCGCCCGTTGCAACCCGCAGCGGATATGGCGCACGTAGTAGAGATTTTGTAAGAGGTCTTATCAAATCAAAACCAGATTGGGATATTAAAATCCTTTCTCAGAGATGGGGAGCAACTCCAATGGATGCACTTAAAGAAGGTGAAGATAGTGATTTATTAAATAGAATCATATTGGAGAAAATGGATACTAAACCAAATGTATGGATTCAAATTACTGTACCAAATGAGTTTCAAGCAGTTGGTGATTATAACATTGGTGTTACTGCTGGTGTAGAAACAACAGTTATGCCACCTGAATGTTTAGAGGGTATTAATCGTATGGATTTAACATTAGTATCATCCAATTTTACTAAGCAGGTAATAATGAGCTCTACCTTTGATAAAAAGGATAAAGATTCCGGCCAACAAATAGGTCAGTTGAAACTTGAAAAGCCGGTTGAGGTTTTGTTTGAAGGTATCGATTTGGATATCTACAATGAAAAAGCACCATCTGAACCTAGAATTAATGATGTTCTTAAAGATGTTACAGAAGATTTTGCATTTCTATTTGTAGGACATTGGTTAAAGGGTGACTTCTTACAAGATAGAAAGAATGTAAGTGGTTTAATTTGGACATTCTTAAATCAGTTCAAAAATAAAAACAAAACCCCTGCATTAATTCTAAAAACATCAACAGGTTCTACTTCATTAGTAGATAGGGTTCATATTAAACAACAGATTGAACACATAAAGAATCATGTAAGAAAAGAAACAGGTGCAAAGAAATTACCAAACATCTACCTACTACATTCAGATTTAACAGATGCTGAAATGAACGCATTATACAATCATCCAAAAGTTAAAGTTCATACTTCGTTTACGAGAGGTGAGGGATTTGGAAGACCTTTATTGGAAGCTACCATTAGTGGTAAACCTATGATTGTTAGTGGTTGGAGTGGTCATATGGACTTTATGCAACCAACATTTGTTAATGTAATTAGTGGTAAGTTGGACAAGGTTCATAAAACAGCAGCTGATAAGTTCCTTCTTGAAGAAGGGCAGTGGTTCTCAATTGATTACAGTGCTGCTGGTGCACAGATGGAAGGTGTTTTCAAAAATTACAAAAAACATTTGGAATTATCAAGAAAACATCGTAAGTTTACAAAAGATAACTTTTCATTTGATAAGATGGTTGAATTAATGGGTACTCTAATAGATGAAACTAAGGTTGCTTCTAAACCACAGACTGTTGGTTTACAGTTACCTAAGTTGAAAAAAGTAGGAAGTACTACGGCGGCACCTAAGTTAACCCTACCTACATTGAAAAGAGCTAAATAATGCCTGATTATTACAACGCACATCTAAGAAAAACATCAGACCCTACTCTAATTAACAAAACCAAATTAGAGCGGGGGATGGTTGTTAAAATGAAATACAAAAAGGATAAGGAAACTAAACTTTATATAGTGTTTGTATTACAACCCAGATGGCCAAATACAGCTGATGGTAAGTTACATGGATTATCATTCTCGGTAATATCACCAAATAAGGTTAAAGAAATTTCAGAAATATATGATGAGGTTATGTCATCTTCAAAAAAGGTGAAACGGTTAGATGTTGCTAAGATTCAAATTAATGAAGCATCTAAAGTATTCTATACATCAGAAATAAAAACCGAAAAGCTATTACGGGCTGGGTATAGAACATTTGATTTAAAGAAAATACAATCAATTCATGCAGTTAACTATGATTGGGGTAAATACGACAAGATACCATCAGCAGCCCAACGTAAAATTGATGAACAAAAAAAGTTAGATGATGAAGCTTAGTTATTCGATACCTGTTTGTAATGAGTTAAGTGAAATTAAAAGATTAATTCCATTTTTACTACAAACCAAACAACCTGATGATGAAGTTGTTGTATTATTTGATTCAACTAATGGCTCTGATGAGGTTAAAGATTACCTTATGAATGCTAGTGAGCGTGGTGAATTTAAATGGTATGATTATCCATTCGATGGACACTTTGGTAATATGAAAAATAAACTAACTACTCATTGTAGTGGTGATTATATATTTCAGATTGATGCAGATGAAATTCCAAATGAATCATTGATGCTTAACATTCATGCAATACTTGAAGAGAATGATGTTGATGTTGTTTTAGTACCTAGAGTTAATACAGTAGAAGGTTTAACTGATGAGCATATCCAAAAATGGGGATGGAACGTGGATGAAAATGGATGGGTAAACTTTCCCGATTATCAATGGAGACTCTATAAGAATAAGAAATCAATCCAATGGCAGAATAAAGTACATGAAACTTTAATCGGATTCGATACTATATCCAATTTACCTTCAATAGAAGAGCTATCATTATACCATCCAAAAACAATTGATAGACAGGTGAAACAAAACGCATACTACGATACATTATGATATTTTGGAGAACGTATAACAACAAAGTACACTCAATTGAAGAAACTAACAAATTAGGATTCCCAATTGATGATGCATCATATATACCTGATGAGTATTTAGAAAAAGGTGAATTTGTAATTCTAAGGACAGCATTTGGAGTGGGTGATTGGGGAATAATATCAGCATTCCCTCGAAAACTTAAAGAGAAGTATCCTGATTGTAAGGTTTTAATACCATCACCAACATTACTCAGAAGTATGTTTGGCGAGCTAGAGAAAAATTGGAGTTCTTGGAGCGACCCATTTAAAGTAGTTAATACTATATTTGATAACAATCCTTATGTTGATGGTTTTATTGATTCATTCGAAGAAGATGTATTCAATGACCACTATCGTATATATGGTAATACAGATGTACCTTTGATGGAAGAAATTTTACGATTTTGGCAGTTTGATAATTTTGATAATATTGAGCCAGAATTACATTGGTCTAAAGAAGAGGTAGAGTTCGGTGATAAAATCATTAAGGAACATTGTAATGGTGATTTCGGAACTCTCCTTATATCAAACAGATTTGATGGTATTGGTATTAAGAAAATTCAGCAAGTGGTTAGTGATTATAACTTACCAATGTTTTATTGGACTAAATCACCTGAAATTGATGGATTGGAATTTACCAAAGCTTTGGATATGAGACATATAGATACTCGTATTCAACTATACATTAAAAGTAAAGCAAAGTTCAATGTAGGTAATCAGACTGGTGTTAATGATACAATAGCAAACTATACACCAACATTAACCGTAGCTCGACCTAATCTTGGGTCTAATATAATCCGTAGTCAGATTTATTTATGAAAATAGTAGTTTATACCGCAATCATTGGTGGATATGATACATTAAATGAACCATTAGTTAAACCCGATGGAGTTGATTTCATTTGCTTTACCGATAGAGATATTAAAAGTGATGTTTGGGAAATAAGAAAAGTTTTACCATTATATGAAGATAATACACGAACTGCGAGAAAGTATAAAGTACTACCACACAGATGGTTTCCAAACTATGATATTAGTATTTGGTTAGATGGTAATAAAGTTATTGAGGGTGATATTTTAACATACGTTAATTACCTCAGAGATTCAGATATTGCTTTATTTGACCATATGAAGTGTTTTGATAAACGAAATTGTGTTTACCAAGAAGCAATGGCAATATTTTCGTTAGGGCAGGAGCCCGGTAAAGTATTCAAAGATAACCCACATACCATAAAAAGCCAAATGGACCGTTATATTGCAGATGGGTATCCTCAAAATAATGGATTATCATTCACTTGTGGTATAGTTAGATATCACAATAGAATCATACAAACTATGGAAGATTGGTGGACTGAAATTAAACATGGTTCTAAGCGTGACCAGCTTAGTTTTGATTATGCTGCTTGGAAAAATAAATTAAAGTTTGTATATTTGCCAGGAGATGGTAGGGGTGATGGTATTATAACTCATAAATCACATAGTTAATGAAACGTATATTACTTATAACATCCCAATATAGGGTAGGTGAGCGGATATACCCAATAATACCACATCTTGCAAAGGAGTATGATATAGATTTATTAAAAGTATATCAAATGGCTGATAATCATAAGTGGGTTGGTGATGTTGATATGAGGGGTGTATTTAATAAAAAATATTCAGACTACTTTCAGAATGTATATCAACATAAATGTGATGTATCAAATTACGACCTCATCATATCCGATGATAATAGGGATAGTAAAAAGACTAATCTAAGAGATGTATATTCTAAAAAGAACTGTAATCTTATAGCATTTGGACACGGTAACACCGATGAACCCTACTTCAAACGAGGACATAAGAAAGTATTTGATAAATGTATGGTATTCGGTAAAAAGGATACTATACATACAGATTGTATAGCTAGTGGTATTCCATGTAATGATAATCTTATTAACTATAAGAATCTTCCCAAAAAACATATATTGGTTATAGTTAACTTTTTAGGTAATAGAAATGCACCATTTAGAAAATTCAATGAAGATTTTTTCAAAAAGATTGATATATTAAATATACAAAAGCACTTTAATCTTCCTGTAATTATAAAATTAAAGAGTCGGGCTAATGAGGGTGGTTATTCCCAAAATACATCATACCTACATAAGATTTTACCAGATGAGTTAGATTATAAAATAGTAATCGATACCGTTGATGATAATAAACTAATAGCGGAGAGTAAGTGTGTTATTTCAGCACCATCAACTTTTGCGTTTAAACCAATACAACTTGGAATACCTACTGTTTTAATAAAATGGTATGGTCAGGCTGGTAGTTTTTCTGATTACGATTCTTTATTTGATATTAATACAAATATATTACCACATTTATCAAATGATGTAAAGCATACCGATTGGATATTAAATTCAATAGAAGGTGGTTTGATGTTTAATAGTACAGATATTGTAGTTAACATTTTAAAAGAATTAATCCGAAATTAATTAGGTTATATGGGAAATAAGTAGTATATTTGTGTAAACAATAGGTATAAATAATGAAAGAAAACATAATTGTATACGTGTCATCTAGAAACAACTATGATATGGTTGAAGGGGCTGTTCTAAAAAATATTAAATTAGATGGTTACGAATTTATCAATGTGGATGATGGTAGTTGTGATGAAGAGATAGCTAAAGGGGTAGAGCAATCAAAAAGGATTGGATTCACATTCCTACAGAATAAGAAGCGTGGTGTACAATACGCAACTCAAACCGTAATTGATTGGGTAAATGAAAATAGACCTAATTGTAAGTACATAGTTTGTTTTCAGCACGATAACTATCCAATAAGTGATAACTTCTTTGATTCAATGAATACACAAATTAAATCATTGGAGAATGAAAACGTAGGATTGATTGGCTTTAATGTTTTAGATAAGGGTAGTTATACCGGCAATGCATTAAAACGATACTATAATTCAGAGCCTAATGTTAAGGGGATGATAGGTCTTTGCCATTTAACTGTAATGGATAATCGTAAGAGGTGGTTATGTCCTACACGTCAACCAAACCTAATTAAGCATGAGGGGTTCAACACTCCGTTTTCAATTGAATTCCCAATGTGGGCTGCACTCGGCATTAATGTAAAAGCATGGAATGATGTAATAGAGCCAACAGAGGATTACCAATTTCACTTATGGGCGCCAGATATCGCATTCCAATTCAATTTTAAAAATTATATGTCGGTTATTCTACCAAATTTGTATTGTATGAATGACCAGAGTTTGAAGAACAATTTCGGAATACATGAGAATAGTGCCCATAGTGCTAAAGCTGGTAATGAATTCCATTTCGGAGAATACGGAGCTCACTTAACTAATTTCAAAAAGAGATGGGGGTGGGATTACGAAAATGTAAAAGGGACATTCCCAAAAGTAAAAGATAAGTACGTTGGTACTTTAATAGAACAATATTATATGCACGATATAAATAAAGGACCATTATGGAAACTATGATTATGAGTAGATTTTTACATATAGTTGGAACACGCCCCAACTTTATAAAAGCTTGGCCTGTTATTGTAGAACTAAATAAATTAGGTTATACTAATGAGGTTTTAAATACAGGTCAGCATTATGATAAGAATATGACAGATGATATTCTGAATGATATTGGAATGGATACCCCACATTATAATATTACTAGAGGTAGTGTTGCAGAAATGATTAATGGGATTACACCTATTATGAAATACAATTATGATGCTATCTTTATTTATGGAGATGTTGATTCCAGCTTAGCTGGGGTAATAGCAGCACACTCCGCAAAGATAGATATTATTCATGTCGAATCGGGACTACGGAGTGGTGATTTACAAATGCCCGAAGAAGTTAATAGGAGAGTAATTGATATACTATCTAAATGGAAATTTACAACAGAGGTTGATGGGATGCATAATCTAATACAAGAGGGATTATCAGATGGGGTAATGTTGGTTGGGAATACTGCAATTGATACATTAAAGAAGTTATCCTTAAAGAAAGTAACTACTGATTCCAAATCTAAACGTGTATTGTTAACACTACACCGACCTTTTAATGTTGATAACTGTGCTAATCTGACAGAAATTCTTATGGAAGTAGATTCATTGGGATTGGATGTTACATTCCCAGTACATCCCAGAACCAGAGAAAACATAATAGGTCATTATAATAATATTACATTAGTTGAACCAATGGGTTATAAAAAATTCATGTCAACCTTAATAAATTCTGATTTTGTAATAAGTGATTCAGGTGGAGTACAATGTGAATGCGCTTCATTGAATGTTCCGTTATTCATACTAAGGCCAAGCACAGAGCATAAATCAGTATTAAAACATAACAAAGCAAAATTAATTAATGTGGGTGATATTACCCTTGAAAAATTAAACGATTTCATAGAGACTGAGTATAACGATGATTCAGTAAGTACTTTATGGGATGGTAAAGCATCAGAGCGATTAGCATTTGAAATAAGTAAAATATATGAGTAAGATATTAGTTACAGGCTGCGCAGGCCTGATTGGAAGTCACGTAGTAGAACTACTTTTAGATAAAGGTTACGATGTAATCGGAGTAGATGATTTGAGTTATGGCTCGAATATGATGAATCACCCAAAGTTTAAATTTGTAGAAAGTAAAGTTCAAAGCTTTTCAAATGATAATGAGTTGGATGCAGTATTCCATTTAGCAACTCTAAAAAAACCATTTAATGGAGTTAAGTGTAACTCATCAGATGTAATGTTAAATAGTGTTACAATGGCTGAAAATATTAAATCCATATGTAAATCGACTGGAGCATTTCTCATATTCAGTAGTACATCGGATGTATATTCAAACTCAAGTACATTTAAAGAAACCGATAGATTAACGATTGGACCTCCTACCATTAGAAGATATAGTTATGCGATGACCAAATTATGGGAAGAGCAATATTATATAGACTTATTTAAAGAAGGTTACATCAATGGTTCAATTGCTAGAATATTTGGGTGTACCAGTCCAAAAGCTGTAAAAGGTTGGAGTGGTGGACATATCCCATTATTTTTAGATAACGCAATGAGGGGTGAGGATATTGTCATACATGGTGATGGTATTCAAACGAGAAGTATAGCTCACGCCGAAACCGTCGCTGCAGGGTTAATTAGAATGTATGAGATGAAGCAAGTTTCAACTAAAGAAATATTTAATTTAGGTTCTGATAAGCAAGCCTCAGTAAGAACGGCAGCGGAACTAATTAAAACAATAACAAATAGTAAATCAGAAATAAAACATATAAGTACTAAAGAGGCTTTTGGTGATTATCCTGAAATAGAATATAGATTCGCAGATACCAGAAAAGCACGTAAGATTTTAGGTGTTACATTTGATGATAATTTGGATGATATAATAAAAGAAATGTATGAGGTATGGAAAATAGAAAAATAGCAGTTGTAACGCCAGTATCTCATCTTGATGGTGTAGTAGAATTACTTTTAACTAAAGGTACATTATTTCTATTTGAAGAAGCAACAAAAGCTAGGGTTAGAGAATTATTACTAACACATGATATTGATACTATTATATGTAACCCTAACCAACAGACATATAAAATAGATAAAGAATTACTAGATGGAACTAATGTTAATCTAATTAATACTTGCTCAACAGGTATGAATCATATTGATGTTGAATATTGTGAATCTATTGGAATCAAAATATATTCTCTTACCAAAGATTATGAATTAATTAATCAACTACCATCCACATCAGAACTTGCGTTCGGATTGTTGTTGGACTTAATGCGAAACATCACAATATCAAATAACGTTACAAAGCGTGATGAGAGTTGGGATTACTTACCATTCATAGGCCAACAGATGAAAGATTATAGAATTGGTATCGTTGGTTATGGTAGACTTGGTAAGATGATGGCTAAGTATTGTAGGGCATTTGATGCTATTGTGGATATATACGACCCATATTCAAATGAATCGACTGTTGATACCTTAGAAGAGTTATTTGATAAGTGTGATGCTGTATCACTTCATGTTCACGTTACTGATGAAACTAAGTATATGATTGATTACAATTTACTTTCCCGTAATGTTAAGTTCTTAGTAAATACAGCACGTGGTGAAATTGTAAAAGAAGCTGATGTTGTTAAAGCATTAAAAGAATCTAAGTTATTAGGTTACGGCACGGATGTAATTGAAGATGAATTTGGTGATATTAAAAATTCACCTCTGTTTTATTTGGAAAATTCAAATTTAAATTGTATATTTACACCTCACATTGGTGGTATGACCATACAAGGACAAACAAAAGCCTACAAATGGGCCATTAATAAACTGTAGAAACTATGAAAGTATTAACAATTATACCGGCTAAGTTAGATTCGACTAGGTTAGAGAAAAAGAATATTCGTAAGATTAACGGAAAAACATTAGTGGAACATTCAATTGAATATGCAAAAAACAGTAAGCATGATGTAGATATCATAGTTTCATCAGAATCAGATGAGGTTAAAGAAAATGTTTTACCACATGGTGTTATATTTCATAATAGAAAACAAGAACTATGTGGAGATACAGAAGTAGTAGATGTATATTTAGATATTGTAAATAACGTAGTTAAAGATTATGATTTAGTAGTAGCGTTACAACCTGATAATCCTAACAGGTCACATACTTTAGATGAGTGTATTAATTATATGTTGGATAACAATTACGATGATTTGATTACAGTAAATCCAAATTATAAACGAAGTGGTTCAGTTCGTATTTTTAAATATCAATATTTAAAAAATGGTGAAGTGAGTAAGCGGCTTGGGTGTATAAAGGATTCTGCTATTGATATTCATTATGAAGATGATTTAAACAAAACAAAAACTAAAATGGCAAGTAATGATTAAAGTTATTGTAATAGGTAATGCACCTACATTATTATTGAATTCATTTGGAAAAGAAATAGATTCATATGATACGATAATTAGACTCAATGATTTTGAAATAGAAGGATGGGAGCAATATGTTGGAACTAGAACAACTATCCACGCACGAGCAACAAACTACGAATACAAACAGCGCAGTGTAAAAGACTTTGATGAGATTTGGTTAAAATCCGGATGGAGGAAGCACAAACAATATAGTTTAAATGCACCATATGATGATATGCAATCCTCAAATATAGAGATAATGACAAATGTTAAACATATGTGTTCAGCCGTAAGAATAGGCGATAAAGACACGTTTAGAAGTAAATCCATGGGGTTTGTTGCTATTGAAACTGCAATATCTAAGTATTACTCTGAGGGTAACCCAATTCATATATTAGGTTTTAATTTATTGAATGTGAAAGAAAATCGTAATATTATTGTAGATAGACCTCACTACTACAAAAATGAACCACCAAATGTACACGAAACGCATCGTAAAACTATTGGGTTATTTAACCACGACTATATATTGGAAAGAAGTATAATAAAAGAGTGGATTAAGGATGGGAAGGTACATACATTATTTGCCGATGAGATATTTAATGATGATTTAGACTTATCTCACTTAGAACCGTGTGTTCGTGTAACTCCATCACACCTAATAGGTAAGGTAAATCCAGCAACTAACAAAAAATATAAATAGTATGGTAGATTTTGAAAATTTTAACTACAAACTGGAAAGTATTATTAGAAGTACTGAATGGTCCAAGGTAGAAAGTTTGTTTAATAGTAAAAAAAATGTATTCCTTTTCGGTAATGGTGGTAATATGGGTGTGAGTGACCATGCCGCAGTTGATATGAGTAGGTTAACTGATAAAAATGTACTATGTCCGGGTAGTGGTATTACCGCGACATCAATCATAGGTGACAACTCATTTGATACTTGGTTCAAAGTTTGGTTAGAGCAGAGATTCAGAACTACCGACCTAACCGATTCTTTAGTTATTGCGTTTTCGTGTTCAACAAATAGTGACAGTTCTAAATCTATAATGAATGCATTAGAATTTGCAGTATCAAATGGAGTTCCTGCTGTTTTAATTGCCGCAGTTCCTAAAGATGATATCAATACAGAAATTACATTTGTAAATCAGGACGTTATATATTATCATACATCTGAGGTATTGTCTCTAGCACTAATATATCAGTTAATTCACGCTGCGGGATTTCAGTGTCCTTCTATTTCTAAGAAGGCGCGTAGTAGGAGGTTTGACCAATTAGATATCAGTAATAAAATTTCCTATAATACAGTTCCACCAGGACTTGAGCACGAACGAAAAAATATCGCAATAGATTTCGATGGTGTGATACACACTTTTGATAAAGGTTGGTATGATGGTACTTGTTATGGGGAACCTGTAAAAGGTGCAATTGATGCAATCAAAACTATTTCTGAGAATTACGATATTATTGTATTTACAGGAAAGGCACTTCCTGATAGACCATTGGTAAATGGTAAACCTGGAAAACAATTGGTTACTGAGTGGTTGGAAGAGTATGAATTGATGCAATACATAAAAGAAGTTACTTACACGAAACCTCGTGCTGAATATTACATTGATGATAAGGCTATTGAGTTTACAAATAATTGGACTGAAATTTTAAATAAAGTATTATGATTACATCGATAATTCCTGTAAGAAAGGGGTCTCAAAGAGTAAAGAATAAAAACAAAAACGCGTTTGCTGGGTCATCGTTACTTGAGATAAAAATATCTCAAATGTTGAAGTTACAAAAATGGAATAAGATAAATGAAATTATTGTAACTTCCGATGATGATGATATGTTAGAAATCGCCAGTAATATGGGGGTTTCTACGCATAAAAGAGATGAGTATTATGCATCATCAGAAGCTACAAATTCTGAGTTTTTCGAAAATCTATCAGAGTTGGATACAATCAATAACTATATTATGTATTCACCAGTAACCTCACCCCTAATATCATTTGAGACTTACAATGAAGTGATTGTGATGTTTAGAAATAATCCTTCTAACATAGTTACAGTTTCTCCTGTAAAACATCATCTTTGGTTAGATGGTAATCCATTAAATTATTCAATCGACCAGAGCCCTAACTCACAAGACTTACCAGATATTTACTCAATAAATTACGGAATATCAATCATAAGTAAGTCAGATATGTACAAATTTAAAAATGTTGTAACAAGGACTCCAAACTTTGTAGTTCTTGATGAAATAGAAGGTGTGGATATTGATACGGAATTAGATTTTCAAGTAGCTGAAATATTATACAATAAGATAAATGATTAAAGTAAAGATAAATGATTAAAGTAATAGCAGAGATAGGGTGGAATCATTGTGGTGATATGAACCTTGCAAAAGAAATGATTTTAGCCGCTAAAGAAAGTGGTGCAACATATGCAAAATTCCAAAGTTGGTCGGTAAGTAAGTTAAAAGCTGGTGATTGGGATTCGGATGGGAGACGTGAAATATATGAAAAGGCTGAACTAACAAAGGAGAGACATATAGAGCTAATAGATTACTGTAACAAAGTAGGTATTAAATTTCTATCAAGTGTATTCAGTATTAGAGATGCCGAATTATTAGTAGAGTTAGGGGTAAAGGAAGTTAAAATCCCAAGCTTTGAATCTAGGAATCATAAACTTATAAGATTCTGTGATGATAACTTTGATGTAGTTTTTATGTCAACTGGAACTTCTACTATCGAAGAAGTAGCTAAAAGTGTTAAATATTTACGATATGCCCGATTTGAATCTAATACTGAACAACTAAGAGCTTCTTCTAAATCACAATTTTATTTACTACATTGCGTTTCAACTTACCCATGTGACCCATCAATGGCTAACATACTTCGTATGAATAGCTTGAAAATGTTAGGATGGCCAATTGGATATTCAGACCACATTCAAGGCGTTGAATCCGCAAAAGTTGCAATTGGGGAAGGTGCAGAAGTTATAGAGAAGCACTTTACAACTGATAATGATTTACCAGGTAGAGATAATAAGTTTGCAATACTACCACATGAAATGAAAGATTTAACAGATTACATTGCTATACGAGATGAAATGTTTATATCACATGGTACGGGATATCAGAGTAGTGAATCTGATTCAAGAACAAATTACGCTGGTAGATTTGATGCATAATTTTAAAAAATATAATTAATATGGTTAGTATTATACTTAGAAATAAAAATGAATCCGAATATATAGGATTTACATTACAATCGATATGTGATTACATTCCTGATGCGGAGGTAATAGTTATGGATAATAACTCAACCGATGATTCATTAAGTGTGGTTTCTCTATTTAATGATAGGTTAAATATATCAGTAATTAATATAAATAATTACACTCCAGGAAAATCAATCAATGATGCAGTTAAGATATGTTCCAATGAAACTATATTAGTACTATCAGCACATTCTCAAATTATAGATATGGATTTACCATATGTAGTTAAAGAACTAAAAACACATGCTGCTGTATTTGGAAATCAAACACCAATTTATCGTGGTAAGAAGATTTCTAAACGATATATTTGGTCGCATTTTACAACTTCCTCAAAAGTAAATATGTGGTCGGAGATTGAAGATAGGCCTTTCTTACATAATGCATTTTGTTTTTATAACAAATCGGATTTGGTTAATAAACCGTTCGATGAGACTTATTCAACTAAAGAAGATAGATATTGGGCAGCTGATATTTTATCAAATAAAAAATCATATTTATATACACCGGTGATAGGAGTGAACCATTATTATACTACTAATGGAGCCACTTGGAAAGGTATCGGTTAAAGTTATTATAATGAAAGTATTAGTTACAGGTGGTGCAGGTTTTGTTGGCACCAATCTTATTAAGAGATTACTCAAAGATGGACATGAAGTCTTTTCTATTGATAATTACTCAACAGGTAAAAAAGAAAACCACATAGATGGGTGTACCTATTTTAATGATGATATAGATAATATATGTGATTACCTGCTGAGCAGTGTAGATGTTGTATATCACTTAGCCGCCATTGCAAGAATACAACCATCATTTGAACGTCCTGATGATTACATCCAAACCAATTTTGGCGGGACATATGAGGTAGTTAAGTTCTGCGTTAAGTATAATATTCCATTGGTTTATGCTGGCTCATCATCTAAACACAATGGTAGATTCAAAAACCCATATACATTCTCAAAGGATTTGGGAGAAGATATTATAACATTACATTGTGAACACTTTGGATTGAAAGCATCAATAGCTAGATTTTATAATGTGTACGGCCCATACCAATTAACAGAGGGTGGATACACTACCTTGATTGGTAGATGGCTTAACAATATAGAAAATGGAAATGATTGTGTAATCTATGGTGATGGCGAAAAGCGACGTGATTTTACTCATATAGATGATGTGGTGGAGGCACTTACTAGAATACCACATAAAGATGCTTGGGGATATTCATTTGAATTAGGTAGAGGTATTAATCATTCAGTTAATGAAGTAGCTGATATGTTTGGTATAACACCGAGATACGAAGATGATAAGCCTGGTGAAGCACAAACTACATTAAATGATGATATAGTAGCATCTGAGATTTTAGATTGGAAAGCTAGTATCGATTTAAAAGATTACATAAAAACAATAATAAAATGAAGAAAAATATAGTATTTATCCCAGCTATTGATGCCGGTAGAGGTAGGCATAACGCATACCAATACAGTATTTCTTCTTGGAAGAAATGGGCTGAAAAACACAATGCGGAGGTATTGGTATGGGATACCCCATTATACACATGGGAGGATATGACCATTCCTTGGCAGAGATATTACTTATTTAAGATATTGGAACATAACAATATAGATTATGACCAGATTCTAATGGTAGATTCAGACACAGTTGTACACCCAGATACCCCAAACTTCTTCGAATTTACAGAAAGAAAGTATGTTGGTGTATTAGATTTAGGTTGTTGGGAATGGACTGGTAGGTCTATCAGACATTATAAGGATTTATTTAATGGGTTTAAGATTGATAGAGGTATATACTTCAATGGTGGGTTTCAGATTGTTAACGAAACGCATAAACCATTCTTTGATAAAGTAATAGAATTTTATAATGAACACAAAGATGTGTTAGTAGAGAAGCAAAAGGCTGGACTTGGTACTGACCAAACTGTTATAAACTATTTAGTTCAGACGAGTGGTATTGATTTAAAAATGTTTTCACCATCATATAACTTACACCATTTAGTTAGTAAAAACTTACTAAACTTCGGCCAGTCTTGGTGGGGAGATACACTTGAAAATCTATATGAACAAGCTTGGGTGTATCACTTTAACGCAATGCCGGCAAATAAGTTAAACAGAGATTCCGATTATTTTATAAAAAGAGCATATACTGAGTTATGGGAAAAATAGCATTCATTTCAGAACTACCATTTAATGGTAAAGTAGACCGAAACCACCCACATATGAGAACCGAGTTTGCACAGTTCTGTGCATTACAAGCGGACCATTATTGTTTCTATGATATAGATGATATTAAAAGTGGATACGACCACATAATATTACTTGTAAGTAAGACGGATTCACTACGGGATTACCTTTATAAGAAGGGTGATATAGTTGCAGGGTTACGAGCACATGGTAATAAAATTTGGTTTATGCAAGAGTCAAGCGCTCAGATATATCAAACAAAATCATTACATCTACAAATCTGGCATTATAACTTATTACAAGAGGTTGATGGTATTCTAGCTGAGAATACTACTGATTTTAACTATTTTAGGGGTATTGTTGGTGATAAAAAAGAAATAAATACCATTCCGACTTTGATTATTCAGGATAATATTGTATATTTAAGAGATAATATAAAAGAAGAAAAGACAATGGTGGGTGGTAACTTCAATTCATGGTATGGGGGATTTGATTCTTATTTAGTTGCATCTGAATTTGAAACACCTATATCAGTACCTAAAATGCGTAAAGTTGATAATGAACATCAGTTGGTAGAGGTATTACCTCACGTAACATTTAACGAATGGATGGGTATATTATCAAAATATAAATATGCAGTACATATGATGTCAAATGTTACGGCTGGTACGTTTTCATTAAATTGTTCATTTTTTGGAATACCTTGTATTGGGTATGTAGAATCCGATACACAAAGATTAACACAACCCAAACTATCAGTTGATAGATTTGATTTAGGTAAAGCTGTGAAATTAGCTAAACTATTAAAAAACGATAATGATTTTTACAATGAGTGTTCTAAAGAAGCACTTGATAACTATAACAAACACTTCTCAGAAGAAGTATTTTTAACACATATGAAAGCAGTTTTAAAATGATAAGTAAAAAACATTTAGTGGTAATCGGCCATCCGGATAGGAAATCATTTTGTTTCAATGGTATATTCAGTACAATCATCAGAGAGTTAGAATCTAACGGTGAAACCTTTGAGATTATTGATGTGTATGATGATAAACTGCATAGGAACAGAGAAGATTTAATCACAGAGTATAAGCGATTAGTTGAATGGTCAACCCATATCTACTTTGTATCACCTGTATGGTGGTTTAGACTAACACCAAAGATGGAAACATTCTTTGATGAGGTTCTTACACCAGGATTTGCATATAAGTTTGTACCAATAAGAGGAACGTATGCATATCCAAAACCATTCTTAAAGGATAAGAAGGTAAGAACATATATTACACATGGAGCTCCGATGTTACCTGTTATTACTCTATATCTAAACTCAGTTAAGTTACGATTGGTAATGGGGGTTTATACATTTGTATTTGGATGGAAGCCATCGCTATGGTTAAAGACTAAACAATTCTGGTCTGTGCCATTTGTATCACATGAAAAGAGACAAGATTATTTAAGAGTAGTAGAAAAAGACATAAGAAAAGATTGCAATTCGCAACCTAGATAAAATCATAGAAAAAGACATAAGAAAAGATTTAAAGTTATGATAAGTAAAAAAGATATCTCATTTATCCAACCATCGCGTAATAACCTACGTTATTTGGAGTGGTCTTACAATTCAATCAGAAAGAATGGTGGGCCAGAACCAACCATATGTGTTGCTGATGATTTCAGTAACGATGGGACTTGGGAGTGGTGTGAGGATATGATGGAGAAAGACCCAAACTTCAAAGCAATTAGAAACGAAGGGCCTAAACGATTAGGACATACAATTTTATATGATGAGTTGGTAGAGATAGCAGATACACCAATTGTAGGAATATATCACGCTGATATGTATCTTTGTCCTGGTGCATTAGAATCTGTATTAGAACACATCAAACCAAAGCACGTTGTATCACTTACTAGAATAGAACCACCATTACATCCCGATGGACCTGAAAAGATTCTGATGGATTTTGGTATAGAACCAGAAGAGTTTGAAAAGTTAGAAGCAGAACTCCTACATCAGATTCCATCATTGAAGCAGGGTAAAACTACGGAAGGTATATTTGCACCTTGGTTCTTATTCAAAGAAGATTTCACTTCAATTGGTGGGCATGACCCATTATTTGCACCACAATCAAAAGAGGACACTGATATTTTCAATAGATTTCATTTGAATGGATATAAGTTCGTTCAGACTTGGGATGGATTTGTATATCATATGACTTGTAGAGGTAGTAGATTTGCAGATGGTGCTAAGAGAAACCCAAATGGTGACGTGTTTATGAAGAACAGAGAAACGGATGAGTGGTTAACTCAGAACAACCGTTCAACACGTAACTTCATCAGAAAATGGGGACATTATTGTAAACATGATTCTTTGATGAAGCCAATCGTACCACCAAAATATAATATTGGATTCAAAGTTACTAATGTAAATGAGAAAATTCTAAATATGTTAGAACCTTGGTGTAATAATATTAGTGTTGAGAGCGGAATGACTGATGACTTAATTAACGAATATATTAAGTCAGAACAACCGGATACGGAATTTAATATAGCAGATAAAATAAATAATAAGTTTGAGTGGCACGATATAGTTGGAAATGATATTATTGTAAAGTTTGATGCAAATAAATTAACCCAATATTCGTATCAGCTGATAACAGAACTCTCATCAATACTTGAGTCATCAGAAATTGAGATAGGTGAGTTCGAATTGGATATATTCAAATTCACCGTCAATAGATTGAAAACTTACGAAAACGAATTGATAAAATTAAATTGATATAGTTATTTGTATTATGGCAGTATATTACATTTTATTACCAGATGATACCGAAGATGGGGTACAATACTCAACAAATGTGCTTGGTGAATCATCATTTAAAAACTTTTGGGCAGACCAAGGGTTCGAAATATTAGTTCGTTTAATCGAAAAGTATCCAGATACATTAGACACAGTAAAAATCAAAGATGACCAATCTAAAGAATACTCAATTGAGGATTTTTTGAATATAACATCTAAACTTAATCTTATTAGAAATTAGTTATGGGAAAAATACCACTAAACAGAATCAATTTAGATGATTTAGATGATTATGATGATGTAGAATACTTTCAATCTAAGCGAACGACTAAAAGAAAAGCTAAAAATGAAAAATATACAGAAAACTACGATGAAGCAGACTTTCACGAACCACAAAGGATGCCTCCCGGCTGGAGAGAGGGTGATAGTTATATCGGTCTCAGAAGAAAAGGCCGAAGTGACACTAGCAGACCCCTTTGACCATCAATGGATTGTTCCAAAATCATATGTTAACTTAGATTAACACATATTTATATCCAAACAACAATAAAGGATATATATGATGGGTTTTACAAGAGAACAATTACAAAAAGCAGTTGAATCAAAAGAATACCGATGGTTTGAAGGTGGCGATTACAACTTAAACATAGTAGGTATCAGAAATTCGGATACTGAGGGTAAAGTAACTAACAAATTTGATGATTGGGTTACACTCTCATATAGTGTTAATGGTGAAATGATGTTCCATTGTTTTGATGCAACAACAGACCCTGGCTCACATTGGGAAAAGAATTTAATGAACAAAGATGGTGTAGCAATCTTAGTACCTGGACAATATAGAGGTTCACATAAGATTGGATTACATCAAGGTAAGTATGAAGCACTTAGACAGAAAAGTTCACTTAAAGTTTACAGAGACAAAGATAAAGATGGTGTATATGATTTCTTAGAAGAGAATATCAAAGAAGGTATATACGGAATCAATATTCACAGAGCAACTTCAAGAGAGGGTGGTAAATCAACCCAAATAGATAAATGGTCAGCAGGGTGTCAAGTAATTGCAGCAAACGCAGATTTTAAATTATTTATGGAAGTTGTAAATAAATCGGCGAAACTTTACGGAAATTCATTTACTTATACATTAATTGAAAGTAAATATATAATATAACACATAATATAGTATGGTATTAAAAATTCTAACTATTTATTGTTAGATAATTAGATTATAAAAAGGAAGAGAAGCGCGAGGCAATATTAATTGCAATTTTCATTTATAAAATAGGGGATAAAGGTGACTGATATGAATGAATTAATGATAGAAATTTTAAGTGGATTGGGTGTATTAGCATCTGGATTCTTTTATACAAAATTTCAGACAACACAGAATCATAAAGAAATTGACCAACTAAAGCGTCAAATGCAAGATAACGAAAAAACCGATGCGGCAAGAGATACGGAAATTGCCGTTCTAAAAAATCAAAATGGTGGAATTATGACTCGTTTGGATAAAATGGATGTACTACTTGAGAAGATATTTGATAAGTTGAATAAATAATAAAATACAGTTACAGAATAAGTTAAAATATGGTAAAAACAATTTGGAGAAACTTAATGTCATTTAAAAATATATTTAAAGATGATAACAATGTGAATGAAAAGAACGTAATAGGTTTTATGTCATTCGCAGTAATGACTATATTCGCAGTTGTAGACTTAACAACAGGCTACTTCGGTAAAGATTTAGTAATTAACGAGTTTATATATAACTCATTTGTAATTGTTACATTAGGATGTTTCGGTATTGCTGGAATAGAAAAGTTCGCTAAAAAGTAATACTATGGAGTTAATAGCAGCATTCCTTACTGGTGTAGTCGGTCCGGCATTATATTTACTAATTAATAAAGTTATAATCAAACGTTCTCTTAAAAAGAAATGTAAGGTAAGAGAGGCTATTGTTGATACCACGATTATTAACAATGAGTTGGACCAGATTAGAGATGAGTTTGAAGGAGATAGAGTTTGGATTTCTCAGTTCCACAATGGTGGTAACTTTTACCCAACAGGTAAATCAATACAGAAATTCTCAATATTCTACGAAGTAATGTCGAATGGTGTATCATCAGTAGCACATACCTTTAGTAATATACCATGTTCATTGTATCCAAAAACATTCGAAGTTCTTATGGATGGTAAGGGTATATTTATAAATGATTACAGCGACCCAAAGATTGCTACATATGGTTTAAAACAAGCTGCTGAAGCAGTTGGTACTAAATCAACATTTATGATACCTTTATTTACATTAGATGGTAAATTTATGGGAACGATTGGGTTGGATTATGTAAGTAAACAAAGAAAACTAACCAAAGATGAGTGGGAACACTTTCAGATTAAAGCAGGTAGAATCGCAGGATACTTATCATCATATTTGGATAAATAGCAAAATATATAGTTACAAAAAAAGTTAGGAACGTAATAAAATAAATAAAAATAAGGAATACATTATGGATGACAGCGTAATATTAATAGTATCTACGTTAGCGGGTGCACTTGGCATCAAAGAAATTTGGAGTATCGTTAAAAAACGAATGGACCAGACACATTCTATAACCGAAAATTCACAATCCTACAAAGAAAAACGTATAGAAGAGCTAGAAAATGATTTAAAAGAATCACAAGCTACTATATTAGCACTTACCATTAGAGTATCTAAGTTGGAAGAACGAATCTTACATACCGCTAAGAATCGTGTAAAACCACATTGATAAAAAATAATCTAATACTTATTAGTATATGAGTACATTAAGAGAATATAGTTGGAAAGATTGGATTAACGTTCCAAAAAACAAAGAATTGTATAATTCTAATATGAATGAAGGATTACGTCAATTTCAATTAGAGAAAAACCGCAGAGATAAACTAACTCAGATAGCTGTATTTAATCAAAGGGGATTCCAATGAAAAAGTCAAAATTAACAGAGTTATTAGAAGCTCTTTATGTTAAACATGGTGATAAGAATAAAAACTCACTAGCATTATACTCAGAAGAGATAGCTCAAATTGTTAAAGAAGAGATAGCAAGAGTTAGTAAAATACTTAAACTCAAAGAGGATGAGCAATTAGACCAAGCCTTTAACGATGCAAAACCTGTTGATGAAAAAGTAGATAAAGATGATTTAAAAAATGCTAAATTTAGACTTAAAAATGTTTACAAGTATTTAGATATTGAATATAAGACAACTAGAAGAGGTGAAAAGTATGTTCAAATCAATTACATACCTGTAACAAAACCACAAAGTCAGAATCCTGAATTTGTTAATGTACGTTATGAAGATGAAACAGATTTACAAAATATTGGTAAAGCTTTAAAACTAAAACTAAAAGAATCAGTAGAGGAAGCGGCTAAAAGAGATTACAAAAAAGAGTACGCAAAGTACGGTAAATCTGAAAAATCAAAGAAATACAGAGCAGAACTGAATAAGTACAATAGAGATAAGGGCACATACGGTAACGGAGATAATAAGGATGCTTCTCACAAAGGTGGAAAGATTGTTGGATTCGAATCAGAATCTAAGAACAGAGGTAGAGCTGAAAAAAGTAGATTAAAGAAAAGTAAGTAATGTCAGAACCAGCTCACTCATTTTTATCTAAAAATTGGCATATTCTGCTATGGGTGGTTTCGGCTATCTTCATTGCAGGTGGGTTCTTTGCAGAATTTCAATATTTACAATCTGAAATAGAAACTCTTAACCAGCGTTTGAATAAAAAGATTGATGTAATAAATAGTTTAGATAATAGAGTTGAAAAGATAGAGCATTATATAGAATACGAAAAGGGTTATAAAGATGCCAACTCAAGAAAGTAAAAAGTAAATTATGCCAATCTATAACAGAAAAGATATGCCACAAGTAAATACTCAAGATTTGAGTAAAGCTCTTAGTATGGCAAAATCTAAGGTAAAGGTAACTAAAGGTATGAGTATTGCTGGGAGTTTAAAACCCTCTCAGAAGGAACTCATTAAATCTAAGGTTATTGGTATCTCAAAAAAGTACAACAAACCTACTGATATGAAACCTTTAATCATATCTAAGGATAACTACATAGTAGATGGCCATCACAGATGGGGTGCTGTAGTTTATGGGTTCGGTAAAGATGTAAAAGTTCCTACATTCACATTACACTTAAAAAGAGATGAAGCAATTAAACTTTATAATGATATTGCAAGTTCATTAAATGAAGATATTACAATACCAATTAACGTAGGTGATACTGTATTGGGTGGTAAGTTCAAAAATAAAAGAATCGTTGTTAAATCAATCGGTAAGAACGAAAAAGGTGATATTACAATCAATAACAAACCATTAATGAAATTCAGATTAATGAATGAAAGTACAGGTGCATCAATTCAATGTTCTAATTGTACTCATAGTTGGGATATTATACATAGTGATGATAGACCATACTTTTGTCATAACTGTGGGTATGATGCACAATCACAAAAGATTGATTTAGTTGGATTAGAGGATTGGAAAAAAACACTAAAAGAAAACGTAGCACCTAATCACAATGGTAAATCAGCACCATATGGTAGTGGGTATGATGCGGTGGAAGAGGCCAATGCAGTACGTGGTGGTAAAGTACATAAATTCATAACTGGTAAAAATCTTACATTAAAGGGTAAGAAGTATTCAGATATTGAGTTTGAGGTGTTAGGTACTGATAATAGAACAAAAGTTGTTAAGTTAAGAGTTCTTTCACCAAAAGAATTATTTGGTACAGAATTAGATGTATCATTCAAAACTATTAAACGAGGGCCGTTCTTAAAAACAGATACTTCTAAACAATTTGAAGGAACTATCAACGAAATCCCAATGGGTGATTTACAAAAGATTGATACATTCGCAGATAAGAAACTTAATCCAATGGATGTAGTACTTACAGATAAACATTTCTTTGCCCGATTAAATGACCCTCGTAACGATAAAGAGATATCATCAGCAGAACTGATTGGGTTTTTCAAACGATTATCTAAGAAGAAGAAAGATTTCTTAGATTTCTTAGATACCTACAATTCAGTAGTTGCAGTAGATGATAGAACAAACATAAACATTCCGTTTATGAAAATGTCGAACAAAGTAATCGCTAAGACTGTGATGAGAAAAAAAGATTTCAAAACAACTGATAAAAAGTTGGATATTTAATAAAAAATTCGTATATTTGTAATGAAACTAAAAGATTTAATAATAGAGGGAATGTACGATAAACTGACTGGTCAGATAAACAAAGATGTATTCAAAACTCTAAAGAACGCTATCAAAGGTAGTGGTAC
>Ga0196887_1000094_pt1 | contig 40165 bp, 53 predicted proteins | sample VirMetDEL_Mar_31_FD_169094 | JGI IMG/M metagenome (GOLD analysis project Ga0196887, IMG submission 169094) | Aqueous microbial communities from the Delaware River and Bay under freshwater to marine salinity gradient to study organic matter... | ecosystem: Environmental > Aquatic > Marine >... | reverse complement strand
TCATCAATCAAGGGTTGGCTGGATGCAAGTATGCCCGAAGGCTGATCGGCCCTAGCCAGTTGGTTAAGCCGCGTCCGAGCGCCATCTTTGCGTTGAAACAACCTCCGATTAAAGACCTCATTCTGCATAACGTTGATCCCTTAACTATAACCGGAAAAGTTCTGATAGGCTCCAAGTCCCATCGCGTTGCCCATGACAGCGTTAAGTGGGCTGGGTGATGGCACAGTGGTTTGCGATAAAGTGCTGCTAGTAGACGGAACACCCCGGAAGATGTCAGACATAAAGCCAAACCTTCTGTACGGCTCATAAGCCTGTTCCATCTGTCCTTGCCGCTGTACATCGTACTCACGCTGTTGTTGCTGTTGCTCCAACGACCCGATGTTATATAGAGCGTTAACGTCACTCTGTGCTGACTTCTGCGCCATGTCTCCCAAGGCTGCTTCCTTAGCACCCAAGCCGGCAATACCCTGACCCAGTTGTCCAAAGATCTGGCTGGCCTGTTGACCGCGGTTCATCTGGTTTTCAAAAGCAGACATGCCCTTGTTTGCCAAATCACTGCCCATGTTTACGATGCCCGTAGCAGCCCGACCTTCTCGCGCCATCTGATCCTCAAACGCCTTACGTGCGCTTTCATATCCGGTCTGACGTAGTTGCCCAGCGGTTCTGCCCGACTGTGCTAGGATGTCTCGATTAAGCATGGCATTCTCTACACCCATGCGAGATCCGCCAAAAGCCCCAGCCCCAGCCGCTGCGCCACCAATCTTGGCAGCACGTTCCTGTCCAGCCAGTTGAATATCGGCCAACGCTTGTTGAACAACAGCGTCTTCGTATGGGTTCATGTACTGATCGGCGCTATCTGCAAAGGTACGGGTTGTTCCGCGCAGTCCTTCTTGGCCCTCGGTCACATCACCAGCATAGCCGCTTAGATCAAAACCACCCATGGTTCCGCCTAGTGCAGAAATACCAGAGTCATATGCTGTTCCCGCTGTATCAAAGCTAGCCTCTGCTTCCCGCATCATGGGCTCGTAGGCGCCAATCCCTGCCCGACCAAGGCGGATTGCCTCTAGCTGGTTGGGGGTAAACTGCATGACATCAGGTGCGGCTACATCTGCAAGGGGAGATTTCTCGCTAATTGATGATACGTTAGCCAACAGATCTTTTAGGTACTTCTCTTGGTAGCCCGGAAGGAGTTGCAACTGTTGAACGGTTTGTGTCTGATCAGCCATGGCCCTATCCTATATTCCGTTGCATCGCGTACAATCGAGCGGCGCCTTTTTCTCTGTCCCCATCACCAACCGCCAGAACATCCTTCTCACGAAGAACAAACTCACCGTCAGACAACCGTGCTTCTTGTACCGGCTCTCCGTTTTGGTAGATCGTTGCGGGGATATCATCACTGGTGCCGGTCCCTGGTCCTTCGATCATGCCCCCTTGAGCGGCGTAACGCATAGGAGTAAACACCCTGCCCTCATAGTCAGGCAGTCTTTCTCCAGTGGCTAACTGTCTTTCTTGCAGAGGAGTGCTGGTTTTAACACCGTCTGGATATTGTTGTTCATCAAAAGCCTGTAACGCCAGTGCAGTAATCAACGGGTTGTCTCTCATTAATCCCATCAAGCCTGTTCCGCCACCGCCGGCAGGTCCACCGCTAAAAATGTTTCGACCCAGAGATGCAATCCCACCGCCACCGCCGCCACCCATTCCGCTGAGAGGTACTGCTTTACCCGCCGCACCCCCTGCTTGAGCCAAGGCCGCGGGACTTGCAGTGTTCATTAGGCCGGCACCTTGGAGGGCGCCTATACCAGAGGTAATTGCCGAGCCTCCAAAAAACCCTTTTAAACCACTGCCCAAGATGTCTTTAAAGTCTCCACCCTGCGCGGCTTCGGTAGCGCCTACAGCAAGAGCTGCGCCCATTGGTCCGCCAACTGCAAGGCCGGCTAACCCAGCTAATGATTTTATAAGACCCATGGCTTAAATCCTTTTAACGTCATACTAACAGAACGTAGTTTTCTTTTCCACGCCTTTATGTAGTTACAGTAACAGACCCAACGGCACCCGTTGCCGATACAGTTAGCAAATTAGTTTGATCAGCAGTAGCTATCTTTATATAGCCCATATCACCCGCAGCATTTCGGTATTCAAACAAAGATCCGGGCTCTAATCCTTGGTCGCTTTTTGGCAAATCCGTCAGTACCAGTTTTGTGTGCCTTCCCTCTCCAGGGTTTTGCATCTGATCAAGATAAACAGAGAACGCCCTGATCACTTCATTAAAGTAACTTTGATTGTATTCTTGCGGCGGTATGGGAAAGAACGGACGTACAAGATTCCTAGACATTAACGACCCCCATCTGGACGAACATCAACCCTTGGTGTTCCCAATCGCCATGTGGTTTCTACCGCTTCTGTTTCAACTTTTAAATTAAAAGATCTACCCCGAAGCCGTGTGTTAACCTGATTGGTGAACTGTTCTACTGGAGCCGAGGCCGTTTTAACTACAGAATCTGCTTCGTTTTGCAGGTACGGCCCCCCAGGATAGTTCCTAGCACTAAGAGTAAAGGTCGCTGTAGGAGTGTTGGAAGTAGAGTCACGGAATGTAATGTCTGGAATTAATCGAGACAAGAACGCAAACTGATCTCCCTCCCCTAAGTCCATTTGGCTGCTTTCTATAAAAGAAGTTATGGCAGTAGCCGGCGCGTTACTTCCATCATCTAAACCACTTTCATGATCGTATAGATAATGGTCTGTTGAAGCGGCAATTGGGTTTTCGTCTACGCCTCGATCCATCCATGCCGTTCTGCCTAGGTTTCCATAATACCATATGTTTTGTTCGTAGTTAAAAATAACATATCTATCATTTTCTTCACTACTTGCAGACGGATAAAACCACCATATTTCAGAAAAAGAACTATTGTTTGCTGCTGTAACTTTTTCAATTTGATCTTGGTTAAAGTCAGAAAAGACATAATCTTTAACTGAACAGGGCAGTTTTTGTACCGCTCCCGAATAAATATAAAACTCTTCGCGCCCCATCCAAAAGACGTTGTCGTTCACTGCTATAGCGCACAATGGACCCGCTGTTGTTATGTTTTCAGAAATTGTGTTTATACCAAATACAAACGGCGGTCCAAGAAACTGCATGGCATGAAGAGATACATCGGTAAAGACTAGAATTTGTTGTCTAGTCTCAACGGCCGTTACAATTTCTGACCCAGACCCAATGCGTAAATCTCCTGCGGTGTTTGTGGTTTTAGCCGCCCAATCAGTAAAACTTTCCTGACTGCCAAAACGAATAAGCAAAGGGTCTTGTGTACCTATCGCTGTTTCTGGGTCACAACCAAAAGCTATAATGTGCCTGTCTTTGTCTGAAACTAATACCTGCTTTGCAATGGTCGGAATATTATCTGTTGCTACACCTAAACTTGCAAGAGAAACCGCTCTTGCCGTAATACCACCAGACTTGTCCCAATAGAATATACCTTCATCACGAACGTTTATTAACAGGTCTTCGCCAAAGTTATCGTGGCTCCAAATACGCAAGGTAGAACCACCTGCTGCAAGTGTTGACGCTGAGTCCCATGTTCCACGACCCCATGTTCCTGCGCCCCAGCCTGTACCACCAACAGAGGTGTCTAATCCCGTGTTGACTTGATACGCTCCAACAGATGACCCACCACCATTTCCTGTATCGCTAGTGTTAGCAAAAACAAAAGTAGGGTTTAATCCAGAGGTCGTAGTGATGCTTTCAATAGATGCAACAGACCTAGCCTCAATTTGAAAAACAGTGGCACTAACTACGTGCGTTACTTGGTACTCTTGGTTTAAAACGTTTGCAGTTATTACCCCGCCAAGACTTGCTGCATTTGTAAAAGTTACAAAGTCATTCTCTAAAGCACCATGATTGTCCGCATCTGTTACAGAAATTGTGCAACATGTTACCGAGGCACTGTCAGAATGAGCCGCCGCAGTCGTTCCGTTAACCCCGCGTTCACATCCTGTCAAAATCGCACTGCTAACTCCGCCATACGTTATTTGTTCTGAGCCAATCAGAATGCGACCACCACCTGTAGGAAATCCACTAGCACTGTTCAAAGTTATAGATTGTGCCGAGTCTGTAATGGCTCCATTTAACGTATCGGCTCCCCCCGCAAAGGTAACGGAGGAAGATGCAACTCTAAGAGGGGTTATGTCGTGGTATGTTCCGCCCTCACTTATATAATACTTTAAGGTTGTTCCAACACCTATGTATTTTTCACCCGATAAAGCCACCCAAGCATGAAGTGCACGACAAGTGCCTAAAAAAGCATTGTTAGAGTTCTTTATCCAACCGCCTATCTTTTCAGGAAAACCCATGCGAAATCGTATTTTGTCGCCATCAAACCAACCACCTTCGTTACTGTACGAAGTGGTTTCCCTGTTTATTCCGGGTTTAAACTGTAGCTTTGTTAAGGGCATTAGGCATCATTCTTTGCATCTGTAGTAAAGAAAAGTTTTATTCCTAAAAGTCTAGCATCTCCTGCCTGACTATCTGCAGAAACGTCTCGCATAATTTGAAAGTATGTTTGTGTGTCCACTGCGGCACTAGCCACTGTTACCGCGCCACTAGCCGCTGAAACAGTCATATCGTTAGAGGTTCCACTGAAAGCCTTTGCCGTGGCTACCACATTAGTTCCAAAGGCAGTATTTACTGAAGCATCATCTGCTATGCTTACGCCTGACAATCCCCAAGCTACAGTGCCTGTATCTGTTCCCGTGACGGTCCAAAAGGCTTGAAACGTGATCGTTCCCTCATTCCAAGATTTAGGAAAACATACTGTGAACTGTGCGTTTTCATCGGAACTTGGATCAAAGTCCAAGCACTTTAATTCAGGCCCATTGCTTAATTCAACTTGAGCTATGTCAGCACAGCCGCTGGTGGTGTTGGGGTACATTGCTGTTGCAGGCACGTATATAGTTTCTAAACCTGCCACTTTAGCAGCAACGCCATCAACCGTTAAAACGTCTGCTTCTAACGTGCCGTCAATGTCAGCATTGCCTGATATATCTAGTGTAGCCGCATCTAACTCGCCTGTAAGCGTAAGATTACGCAGGCTTGCCACATCCTTGTTGGCATCAGCCGTTACAGTTTTACTTGCTACAACCGTACCAACAGCCGCGCCTGTGTCGTTATAGTTTAGCTCTGCCGCAGTAGAAGTAATTTCCGTACCCGCGATAGCCAGAGTAGTGCCGTTAACCTGACCACCACTGCTATAAATAACCGCTTTGCTGTTAACAATTGTTCCTGCCGACGATCCGTCAACAAGGTTTAATTCAGCACCCGTAGAAGTAACCGTTGTGCCACCGAGCTTTAAAGTTGCAAGAGCCGTGGTTCCCGCCAAGTTAACATCTGTCAGCAAATCATAAACAACGGCCCCTGAACCCTGACCATCCGTTGCAATCATTTTTACTTCACCAGCGGCTACTGCAACGTTGGCCCCTGATCCTTGAGAAAAGGTTAGCGTTGCACTTGTCGCGTTTTCAATCAGCCAAACCTTAGAAACGGTGTTGGGCGCAAGAGTGACTGTGCAAGCCTGACCGCCGCCAGTACATTTAAGATAGAATGAACGGGCTTGATCCGAAGTGCCGTCAGCCATTGTAATAGTGTGTGTGGACGCATCCGCTATGGCCTCAGAACCGTAAGAAAACGCCTCACCAATAAGTTCTAAATTTACGTTTGTTTTAGTTCCCCACGTACCAGACGCTTCGCCAGTACCAATCTCTTCTAACCTTAGATCGTTTACATATGTACTAGCCATGTCATTATCCTATGCCGCAATGTCCGTCCAAGACGGTGTTTGTGAGGGAGTTATAGCAGAGAAGTTTGAATTTTGCGAGGGTGTGATTTCCCCCCAAACAAGAACTGATCCAACTGAACCCGTAGCCGAAAGACCCGTCACGGTAGCATTGGCGTCACCAGTTGAAGTAACTGTACCAACAGAAGCTGTTCCCGCAGACGGTCCCGTGACCGTAACTACCGCGCCAACTGCAACAGTTCCAACAGCCCCTGTTCCTGCCACGCCCGTTACAGCGGTATCTACAGGAACATTACCAAACCCCGCTATGGAGTTGTCAGTTAGTGGGGCAAACCCTAACATTAGCTAGGCTCTGTGGGCCAATCGCCCCCGCTACCGTCCATATTCGGCCCTGTTAGGTTGGGCCAGTTGGCGTGTGTGGTAATATCTCGCAGGGCGGTGCGATACGTTGACCAAGCAGACGGTACAGTGGTGCCAGCTTCAAGCGCCTTGGTCACCACCCAATCACAATTAGCCAACCGCCTATTGCGCTCATCACGATTGCGTTGCGCTGCCGCTGCGTTTTGGCTTGCAACATAAGCAGTCTTTTCACTATCCGTCATGTTCACAACACGGCGCGTGTACACCTTGCCATCTAACAAATATGGCGTAACGACTTCGCTCTTCTGCGTGGCAGGGTCATAAGCTAAATACTTCACTACATCTACGCAGGAATGATTAGCCATCCACGTTGAGTCTGGACCACCTTTGTAAAAACGTGTGTTAGGAAACAACGCAGTGTGATCCCCAACCGCAACAATCGTACTGCCACTTAATTGTGCTATCATCATGTCTATTGTCCTTTATCTGCGAACGCTTTGGTCGGTGCTGTGTAATCACTGGTGTAACGGGCAAACTTGCTAAGTCTCACCTCGTCAATATTGCCGTTGAAAAAATTATCTGGGCTGCTTGGCACATTAGCCCCAATACTTAATAAAGCAGTAGAATCGTAAGGAGCGTTAAAAACACCTGTTGTCCAAGTATGAGTTGTACTGTCGGCAGTGCCATTGACGTAAAGTTTGACGGCTCCAGAGGCACTAACGAGAGCGATTTGATACCAAGTTTCGCTGCTAAATGCAGTGGAAAAAGTTGTAGAAGCATTGTTGCTTCCAGTAGAACTGTCAAAAAACTTTATTTTATTTTCTGAACTAACATTATCCATACGCACCATCCAACTACGATTAGCACCGCTAGTTTCCCAACGAGCAATTATAGAATTGGGCGTGCCACCAACATTGGCAGCAAGTCTAAATGCAAGTTCTATTGTAAAATCTATTGGTGCGTTACTCACAGAAAGCCTACCTGCGTCCGCTGGCAATGTTACTAAATCACTATTACCATCCAGCAGTAGTGACGCAGTACCATATAGTGTTTGAGCAGTGCTAGTTTTAGCTGTGCCAACTAACGTCAGATTATTCTGCGCTGCGCTGTCAATCGCCTGACCGTCTGCCATGTTTAAGAGCAGCTTGGTGTTAGTGATGGCAGTTAATGGGGCTGTTGGTGGGGTGAAGTTGCCTGTATAAACGGCTGTGCCTTTGACTATTCTGGCGTCACAGATTTCACCATTAAACCCATAGGTTGCGTGATATGCGCCTATACGCAAAACATCAGTGCAGTTGTTCATAGTACCAGCATCCGTAGCTGACGCTTTTGATACACCGTCTAAATACAAAGTATGAACATTATTATTTCTAACGGCTGTTACATACATCCATTGGTTTGCATAGGTAGCACCATCCGTAGCCGTCAACGTAGTTATGCCATTATTAGTTTTAAAATAATATAAAAGGTCTCCGTTGGAGTGATATTCAAAAGACCAAGCTATATTGCTTCCACTGAAGTCTCCCCAATGATTAAACATACCTTGGATTGTTCCAGTTGTTCTTGGATAAACCCAAAACTCAACAGTGTAATTATCACTCCCAAAGTCCCAATCTGCACTATCTGCTGCTGTAAGGTTAGTAGTAGCAGCAATATCAAAGCTGGCACTCGCCCCGTTTACTGCAGGGTCATACACTGCGCTGCTCAGGATTGGGCCAAATGCTGTGACTGCTGCATTGCCTGCTGGTGTAACTGTGTGACCACTAGCAGAGTTATCAACGAACCTATTGCTTTGGCAGGTTAATAGTTTGGTGTTGGTAATAGCTGTTAGTGGGGCTGTTGGTGTTGTAAACGCAGAGGTATAGACTGCCGTACCTTTAATCCAACGAAAGTTAGAAATAGCACCGTTTACATTTTCATTACCATTAAAAAATTTGCTTATAGTAAAAGTGCTACCTTGAACGTAATCAGTAGAGTCCGAAAAAGACAAATATTGAGTGCCGTCTACGAATGTTTTTGTTGTGCCACTACTTCTTGCAATTGCTATGTGCGCCCATCTACCCAACATAGAGGGTGGCGTAAACGCACGGGTAGTACCATTAATATGTAATTGAAGAGCACCTGTATCTCCATATAGCCACAAATATAAAGTCGCTTGAGGTTGAGAAGAACGATAATCAAAATAGGTTGTAGCAGATGGAAGTGTTGAATGATAAACAAAGAACTCAACAGTAAAATCACCAGTGCCTAAAGCAAAGTCGGCTGAACTGGCAATTGATAAATAATCACCACTACCATCAAACGACACACCCCATTCACCATCAGGTCTAGCAAATGGCCCAAAGCTGCCTTGAGTTGCATTGCCGTTGGCAGTGATTGTGTGGTTGCTGGCAGAGCCATCATCAAACACATTGTTTACACCGTTGTTTGCACCGTCAAAATGAGACAGAAAACTAACACGATTGAACTGATCGTCTGATGCCCCGCCAGCCGCACTAGAAGCGTTGGCCCCAAAACCTAAGACGTTATAACCAAAACCTGACATATCTTCCCCTACGCATCGTTCGCTGCATCAGTCGTGAATAACAATTTAACACCCAATAACCGAGCATCTCCTGTTTGAGTATCCGCGCTAATGTCCCTGTTTATTTGAAAGAAACACATATCCGCCGCTGCGGGACTTCCCGCGATTGTTACTGCACCACTCTCTGCGCTTACCATCAAATCATTTGACGTACCAGAAAAGGCCAACGCCGTTGTTGCTACCTGAGTGCCAAATGCTGTGTTAATAGATTCATCATTAGTTATAGCCACACCCGCTAATTGCCACGCTACCGTGCCTGTATTTGTCCCTGTTACCGTCCAGAACGGCTGAAAGGTCACTGTGCCTTCATTCCAACTCTTAGGAAACGCTACACTGAACTGAGCAAAGTCATCAGCCCCGTCAGCAAAGTCCAACACTTTAAGATCAGGGCGAAGAGCCGTTGTCTCGACTTGCGTTAGATCAGAACATGGATTGGTCGTGCTGGGATACATAGCAGTTGCAGGGACATAAATGCTTTCTTTGCCAGCAACTTTGACCGACGCGCCACCTACGGTTGCTACGCCTGTTACCTCTACGCCCGTGGCTGTTGTGGATAGTTTAGTTGCATTGTCGTAATATAAAGAAACTGCACCGTCTTTAAAAGCTCTCATCATGTAATCAGAGCCAGCAAATAAATCTATTTCCGCACCGTTAGTTTTTATTTGTAAATTACCCGTCCCAGCATCCTCTATGAACGAAGTTCCACCATCGTGATAAATCTGCAAATCTGAGCCAGCACCAAACACAGCCTTGGCATTGTCTGAAAATATCAAACTGTCTGCACTACTATCCCAAACAACATTCCTAGCAGCAGTATCGCCGTGCAATGTAACGTCATATCCTTGGTCGTTAGCGCCTACAGTGAAAGTGGCGTCTAGCTGAACTGCGCCATCAATATCTACAGCATCAAGGTTGGTCGTTCCATCAATATCTATGTTGCCGCTAATGTCTAAAGAACCAAAAGTTCCAACGCCTGTTGTGGTAATGTTGCTTGAACCGTTATTTATAGCTCCAAAGCCAGATGTAATAGACCCTGAGTTTAACGCGCCAGTAGTTACGATATTTCCTCCACCTACGCTGTGGCTGGAAAAGTAAGTAGATACAGTGTCTACGTTGGTCATACGCATTGTGCCAGCATCGTTGATTAGAATGCCGTCACCGCTTGCTACCGCCGTGGTTCCCCTAGCTGTACCACCATCTATTAAGTTAATTTCGGCAGTGGTGGTTGTAACCCCATCAAGAATATTAAGTTCAGTAGCTGTTGAGGTTACTGCTACATCTTCATTAATTTTAGGCGCGGTAAGCGTTTTATTAGTAAACGTCTGCGTTGCGGCAATCCCTGCGATTGTATCTGTAGTCGCGGGTAACGTAAGCGTAGTATTGCCACTAAAAGCACTGTGAGCGGGAGCTTGTATCTGAGCATAATGCGCGTTGCTGGACTCGCAATAAAACCTAACAACAGACTGTGATCCACCATTCTTTAGGTCAATAACACCCGTTGAAATGCCGACATTTGCAACATCAATACTGCCAACAAAATCAACGTTCGTGCCGCCTGTCGGTATAGAAATCACCGCAGTGTCCGCATCGTTCTTAATGGTTATGTCGTTCGTGCTGCCTTGACCCGTCAGAATTAAACCTTCTGCGCTGGTATAGCCCATAGCGGCATTGTCACCCGCAGCCGTGTCACTGGTTGCCTCTACCGTGCCACCCGTAATAACACCTGTCGTGGTTAGCGAAGTAGCTCCATCATTAACAAATATGTCCGCCGCAGATGCAGTGATAAACACCTCGGCACTGCCGCTAAGACTAATAGCACTGTCAGAATTAGAGCTTTCCGTAACAGAACGGGTAAGCGTTGTGCCGCTAGAGGTGTAAACACCGCTTCCTATCTCAAAGTTAGTGCCGTCTTCTATCGCGTACCTGACCGTCTGACCATTAGTTATGCCAGCTTGTGCAAAGGTCTGATACCCGGACAGGGCGCTGCCCAAGGTAATCGTTCCAGTACCCGTGGTACTGGTGGACATTTTTGCACGATTTCCAAGAACAACTGCCATATTATGCTATCCGTATAATTGCGTTACTTGCGTCCGCTGTAGGAAAAACAATAGTAAAGTCACCAGAGCTTGCGCCCTTGTCCGCTCCAAAGTCTAGCACACAAACAGAAGGGTCACTCGTTGCAGCCTCGTTGTAAATTAACGCACCTCTTACAGAAGAAATTGTCACGTTGGAAAACACCTCGTCAGCAAAGTCTGTAAGCGCCGTTGTGCCGCTAGTAGTTGGCGTTACGCTTGTTAGAAAGTTTCCTTTAGCCGTGTAGTTCGTGCCAGTAACCTCATTGCTACTGGTGTAAGCAGTTGTTGCTGCGTTAAAACTGGCGCTGTTTGTATACAACGCCAACTTAAATTGATCGCTTGCTGCGGTGAAATTGTGTGTAGCCGTCATCAGTTCTTTTTTAAACGAGGTACACAAAAAGTTTCCTGAGAATGCCATTTACATTTTCCTTATATATTCGGCCAACGTAGGATGACCCGCTTCTTTAATTGCATTATATACCGTAGTACGGTCACTTTGGATAGCCTGTTTCATATAGATGACCAACAGCTTCTCAATGCTATCTCGATAGGCAATTGCTTGATCTCGCAGCGTAGGATGCGCGTCTTCAGAGAAAGCAACGATCTTACCTACGCAACGATGCGCCACTTCTTCAGGAGTTGCTCCACGATTGTTAGTGGTTTGAACGTCAACCTTAAACTCTCCGAAAGACATATTGTTCATGTTCTAGCTTTCCTGATCGGACCATAACGATACTCATCTGCAATTTCTTGGCCTTCGCCCAGGTTTTTAAGTCTAGACAAACCTTCTCTAAAACGGCCTTCGTACAAGGTCATGAGGTTCGCGTCCCCCTTCATAAAGGTGTATGCCTCGGAAAGACACCCGTACAACAAAGTCATACGACCATCGTCACTTAGCCAAGAAGTGGTGGCATCCTCTCCAATAACAGATAAAACGCCAGTGGCGCCGCTACTTGAACCCGTTAAAGTCTCACCAACCGTAAAAGATCCACTGGGTATTTTTACCGTAATTGTCGTAGAAGAAGGAACCGCAGTAACCTCTGAGGATTGGCCGCTGCTTGAACCCGAAATTGTGTCAGAGGTTGTAAAGGTTCCTGACACACTCGTCATGGTTAATGTAAATGTACTCACCGTTAAACTGGCAGGTCTATAAAAATATGCAAGTTCTACAGCATAACTACTGTTTGGCGTTGGCCCCACGATAAAGTTGTCCGCATCAAATTGCGCGTAATAAATAGGGACACCTGTAGTAGTAGGGTCAGGAGTGTATGTCTGCACAAAGTCTAAATCTTTAAACAGCAAAAATACCTTGTTGCTGCTAACGATGGTGCTAAGAGAAAACGGCGCAATAAAATCAGAAGGCGTTGTTAAGAACTGGTTGCCCGAGGTTAACGTTCCAGAGGCATTCCGTTGAAACACTGAAAGTTGAACGTTTTTTAAAATGCGTTCCTCTGTCATTCTTATAAACAAAGGTAGATTACGAATGAACGCTGCTTCATCGTTATCGGTATATTCTTGAATTGCTGTCTTAAGTGTGGAGTATGTGAAGCTCATGTTGTTACCGTGACCTTTCCAACAGAACCTTCTGCAATAAGATTATTAGGCGTTAAAACTCCATCCCCGCCACCAAAACTTCGCAAGCCAACAGGGTTAAAGCCGTATTGAATATTTCTTTGTGTGTCTAAATCTGACTCAGGGCGAGGGTTCTTCAAGGCTTGCGGATCTGGGCCAACCCTAGGAGGAAAGAGTTGCGGGTGCTTTGTTTCAAACTCGTCTTTACCTACCTTAGCTCCGGTCCACTCAACACGCATGTCTTTCAGACGATACCGAAATCCGGATCGATCAGATATTCCATAAGCGTTTTTGTCAGAGGCGTATGGCATATTAGACCCTCAAGTATTGGAAGCTAGGCTGTAACTTTAACGGAACTCGGTCTTCATCCTCATCAGACGCTCGTTGGAACTCCTCCTCATAGACAGTCTTTAGCATTTGAATACGATCTGGCGTTCTCTTCATTGCAATGTAATACGCCAAGCCAGCTACCATACAAGGATAAAACCTAAACGGCATGTCCGTTGTATTAACCAGCGTATCTGCATCATCAATGCGACGAACATAATGGTAAACCAGTTGATCTGTAGAGTTTTCAGGTGTTGCCCAAAGATTTAAGATAGGCGTAATCTGACGATCAAAATAAAACTGGCTGGGCCGACCCTGAGTAGTCTTGTCAGGAAGAGTGACATATTCCCCACGACTAATTCTTGTAATCTCAAAGTCTGTTCCATCTCGGCGCAACACAATCTCTAGGACATCAACAACATCCGCGGCCAACGTTACTGCGCTAGTCCCTTGCGTTAAAGTTACCGTTTCCGATTTAACCGTCCACATGTTAATCCCTCTGTTCGCCCAATCAGCGAACATAAGGTTTAACGATCTACGAGCGGTACGAGCATCATACCCAGTGCGAACTTCAATCCCGCAGCGTTCATATGCTTCTTCGATAACCTCACCGACATCGAGGTTGAAGTCCCTGGATCCTGATACTGTCATGGCCTTAACTCATATGTGGTTTCTGGTTGGTCTTAACCATCACTGCGCCGCCATTTCTAAAGCCCTGAACCTTACCGCCCATTGCCATGCCTTTAGTGTTGACCTTGCCGCCCATTGCCATGCCCTTAGACTTAACTCGGCCACCCATAGCGTAACCTTTGGACTTTACCTTGCCGCCCATTGCCATACCCTTGGCTTTGACCTTGCCACCGTTTTTCATGTAGCCCATTTTGTTACGAACCGCTGTAGGCAGTTTTTTCAAACCGGCTTGATCATCTGTAGGTTTTTTCATATCCGTACTCCTTTAAAACTGACGCACCACGCCCTTGGTGCTTTTGCGCCTGTCGGCCATTACCGCTCCGCAGCCTTTCGCGACCGCTTCGCCTTTTTTGCTTTTGCCTTGGTACGGCCTTTTTGCTCCGTTGACTTCTCCGCCGAGTCGGTATCCTTTGACCTTGGCTTTTTTGGTGTTGCTGACAACGGTTTTTCCTTTTCTGCCAGCCGCCTTTTTTTTCTTTGCAGTATCAGATCTATCTTTTTTAGAAAGAGAACGTGCTTTAGCCAGCGGAAGGCATCGGTCAGGGTTCTTCTTGTCTTTTGAAGTACCGCACTCACCTTTAATCTTGCCATCGGTTCCTATCCTTACCCACTTCTGATCACGCCATTTCTTTAGCTCACCCATTACGCTCTCTTCTTCTTTTTGCCCTTTGCGCCTTTTGCATAGTTTGGGTCTTTGCAATACTTAGATGCAGCCATGTTCGCATAAGCAGAGGGATATGTATCAAAGGTGCGCTGGGCCCAAGCCTTACCCTTTGGGCAAATTTTACTGCCTTTTGATTTAGCAGAAACACCGCCACCATTCTTGTAGTATACAAGACCCTTCGGTGTTTTACCGGGTGGCTTTGACACTTGCTGTTTCATCTGCCCTCGGGACATAGCCATAATCACGCTCCATGTACAACTTTATGTACGATATCTCTGATGCAATAACTTCCGTTTTTTTATCTACAGAAATTAAAGTATTAGTTGCCCAACTTGCCCAGCTATAGGTAACCGCGCCAACGCCGCCAATAAAAGCAGTAGCCACGATAACTATGAACTGCTTACCTAACATTTCCAACGCTTCCTTGCTTGACGAAGCCTGCTGTTTGGATCTTTTGCAGCCTTCGGAAACTTCTTCATCTGTCCCGCAGAACGAGCGCAATAAGACTTGCGCCTCTTCGCGTCCTTACTGCCCTTCTTAACCTTGCCGGTAACCGCGGTCTTTAACTTAGAACCAGGGTTGGCTCTTCGATGAGCCTTTACACCATCCTCAGTCATTCCCGCCCCAGACTTAGTGGGGCGGTAATTCTTTTTTGTGCGCCTGATCGGTTTATCACCCATGACGATTAGTACTCTTTACGCATCTCAAGAATAATAGTGTACGTGTCGGCGCTAGTATGCCCCACAGTGGTAAACATAATGTCACCGGTCTTCCCAGAACCCGAGTTGTTAGTCAGGCCCCCAAAGGTGGTGTAGTCATGATTGCCGCTTTGGTTTTCACCTAGCTCAATACACAGAATGTCAGTAGTTGCATCCCATAGGATTTGCACCTTCATTCCAATACACTGCCACCAGATGCGCTCTATCACTACTCCAGTGCAGGCTGTGCCGTCAGAGTTAGAGGCCAACGCTGAAACATCGACCTTCTTTACCGCAGACTCACCAGTACCATCTGAGATGTTAGTAAACTTTTGAATGACCTTTTTTGAGCCATCAAAAAGCGTTTGTGTAGCTACAGCATCAGCCATCTCACACTCCTATTTATGCAATTTGCACATACTCAATGATGAACGTAAATGAACCCGCTGTTGTGGCATCGACAGTATTAGTGATGTTGCAGTAGATTGTACGTTCTGCAGAGGTGTACTGAACAGAGGCTGGAGCAGTAGTGCCGTCCTGAGTTTGCAAAACCAACGCGGTTATAGTCACGTTATGCTCAACAACAGTCGTGCCGCCATCTAAGATTTCATCAGTCTGAGCCGCAACGATCTGTGCGCCAGAGCTAGATGTTCCAACTTCATAACCAATATCACCTGTGCCGATTACTGGCGAGGTATCACAGAAAATCTTAATGTCTGTGATGATTGTGTTTGCCGGTTGTGTGAACTCACCAATGGTCGGACTATCGCCTGCGGTAGTGTTTACAGTAACTCCTGTCGCAAAACCAACGTGCTTTACATACTTGTTGGTAACAATACCAGTAGACGCGGTGCTTGCCACAGTGGTTTCTGTACCTGTTGTGGAGTCTGTAGAAATTATTTGAAAACCGTTTTCAGACCGTACTGGTCCTGAAAATGTAGAATTACCCATGATTATCTCCTGTCTTGGGTTAAGTCAGATGCTTCATGCACCTGTCAGGGATACCGTGATTGTACAATACGTTTAAACAAAAAGAAAGGGGCCATCCGAAGACGGCCCCAGTTTACAATACAGGGAGGTTGTATCGCAATATTATACGCCAGGAGAACCAAAAACGCAACGAGGATCTGAGAACCCAAACGAGTAACGCTCACGGGCTTTAAACCGCATGTTACCAGTGTCAAAGTCCGCTTCCATGTTGGTTGAAAGAGGCGTCCGCTCAAAGTGAATGAACCCGCGAGGAGCATCGGTCAAAACAAAAAACGCATCTGGATCTGTCAAAAAGTCGTTGACGGCGTAACCACCGGGCAACATTCCCATAGACTTCACTGCGTTTATATCGTTGTCCGAAGTGCCTACCCGAAGTTCAGTGTTGAGTATCCGTTGAGCTACAAACTGTAGCTGGCGCGGAATAATCATCTTCACACCACGAAGAGCAACCTTCAGGCCACGCTCATCAACGAAGCCAGCGATGTTGATAAGAGCGTCCTCAAGAGAGGTTTCGTTCAAATCAGCGGCTGACACGTTGTCGAGAGTTCCACCGTTAGTCAGTGGGTGGTTGGATGCACAAAGAGCAACCCCGTCACCACCTGCCGAAGCACCCGCAGTAAACGCATTGTTAAGAACCGCAGCGGCCTTAACTTGTTTACTGTGAGCCATCGAACGAGCAAGGGCTTTGGTATAGCGTGATCCAAGACGATCATAGAGATTGTCCTCAATTGCTTCTTCCGTAATCGAGAAGGCCAACGCCAGCGTTTCATGATTATAACGAGCGGTGTACGCTTCGTTAGCATCATCGTAACTTATGTTACTTCCCTCTGCCTTAGTGGGCGCAGCGCCAAATCCACTGAGCATCACCTCTTCCTCGAACGCTCTGTCCGAAGATTCGGTTGTGTAGATTTCTGCGTGTTGACCCTCGTACCGGTCGTATTCCATTCCAAACAGTGCGTTTAGGCCGGGTTCTAGCTCTTTCGCTAGTTGTGCGCGAGAAATAGCCATTATCTATACCCTTCCTTATACGCCAGTTGTTGAAACAGTGCCAGCTGCAATGGAGCCTGTCGGCGCATTGAAGTGGTTGTTTAAACGAACGATTAACGGGATACCAGCAGCGGTAAAGTCGCTATTTTCTGGGTCATCAAGAACACCCATAATACGACAGAACAACGTGTTGGTGGTTGCGATGGTATTTAAATCCGCAGTTGCAGAAGAAATACCAGTGGTAGTAGAACCACTATTACCTGTAGCTAACGCAATGTTAGCAAAGACCGCAGCACGAACTTCAGCCTCAGTGTTTGCCGCAGCAACAACGTTAGACGTTGCGATGGTAAACAGTTGAGCAGGATTGTCGTACACAAAAGCCTTTACAGGGAAGTTAGAGTCCGCTCCAGATCCAGGCCAATAGTTGGAAAAGATCTTTTCACCGGTAGTAGAAGACACGTATTCGCAACCGTTGAACACACCAACCGTAGAAACGTTACCGCCAGCCGCAGCTTGCAGATCGTCAATTACTCCCGCAGCCAACGGAATAACCGCCATGCCTTGGAAGATTGGGTTGCTGTTATCTGATGCGATACGATATTCAGTTGTACCGGTGGTGTTAGCGGCCGAACCTAAAACACCATACGGGCGGAACCCGAAAGCGACATTAGAATTTGCCATGATAGCACCTCAAATTTTATTCGGACCCGCTTCCGCGACCTCCGAAAGTTACACGGGATTGCCGGTTATTACTAATCGGCATTGAAGGATGTTGCTCCTTCATTAAGTCAGAATCTACAGCGACCATTTGATCTCGGGTCCGTAACCCGTAGTAATCGGCTCGTTCTTTCGCTGTTTCTTCAGGCAGTCTGCAAAGCATTAGTCCACCGTTACCGATTATCCCTGAATACTGACCCTCATCTATTGTGGGGTAAGCATGGTCGGGGTACTCATCTGCGCGAACAGGTTCCCATCCTTCACGAAATTTGGAATAGACATTTGTTTTGTCTTCCTCACCACGCATGGATATTCGGATCCATCGTTGCACATAACCCACCGGGGGGTCAGGAGCCTCTAATCGTTGGGGCGGAGCCCATGGTTTACGCCGCTCAGTTTTTTCGCGAGTTGAGCTTTCTCGAGTTTTTCTTTCAGCCATGGTCTAATCCTTCACAAATTTTGCGTATTCAGCGAGAGGGACGTTAAGTTTCTTCGCCATAATAACTTGCCTCTGGGTCAGCCTGACCGACTTAGTACGCTTCTGGTTAGTGTTACGAGAGGCTGAGGATGCAGCAGAAGCGACCTGGGCACCCCCTCCCGATTTCTTAACGGCAAACTTATTTGGAAACTCCGAACGCATCCGCCTATCTACCTCTGTATAGTAGTCATCGGACGTTGGGTCAAACCCTTCTTGAGTAACCATCCTATTGTGGATAGCAAACACAGACGCCGTCATTACGTCATCGTCACCAAACCAAGTGTTTTTCTTAGCCCAAGCATCTGCTTTAGGGTCTACTTGTGGTGCCTGTTGTTGTTGAGGAGCGGCCGGCTGTTGAACAGGTTGTTGCGCCTGTTGTTCTACCCGCTGTTTAGCAGCGGCAAAGCGGCTTTCATCGTATTGAGCCCTGTTTAAAGCCTTTTGCGCGGCCAACATTGCTTCAGTATCGCCCTCGTCCGCGGCTTGAAGATATGCTTTCTCCGCTGCGGAAGTCTCAGACTGAACACGATTTCCGTACTCATTGAGATACCCAGTATCTAATTGTTGAACTCTTGCCTGAAGCTGCCTGTTTTGCTCTGCTAGCTTTTCCGCAACCTTAGTCGCTTCTTCTCGGCTAACCTGTTCATCACGATACCGCTGGTTAAGTTGGCGTATGCGTTTCTGCACACCCTTACTATACTCATCCAGTTCCTCCGGATCTTCCGCTACAGGTTCAGGAACAATTTCAACTTCGGGCTCTGGTTCAGAAGAGGCCTTCGCTTCTTTAGGCTCCTCTTCTTGACCCTCAATCTCAACTTCAATTTCTTCTTCTACCTCGTTAGACATGTCTGACATCATCTGGCTCCAACAATGTTGCAATTACTTCATCGTCATTAAGAATACGAACTTCTCCACCCTCAATCTTAAATCGAGATCCGGAGTATCTGCCGATGCAAACCCATTGGCCTTCTTTACACCAAGGTGTGCCTTCAAACTTGTCTTGATCCTTATATGCCAAAGGGCCCAACTTGAGAACATATGCCACAACAGTAGCAACAGTTTCTCTTTCCCGAACCTCGTCCGGTATATGCAGGCCAGAAGCTGTCTTTGATTTTCCTTGATATGGCATGACCAAAACCCGCCATCCGGTAGGTTGTGGTAATCTTTCCATCAAGGTCTTGTCCAGAAGGGAAGGGTCTAACACCCGAGCTTCTGGGGGAACATACGCTGTTTCGGAAACATCTTTAGATCGATTGTCCTTAACTTTTTTAGCTACATGTTCAGGAAGAAATAATGTCTTCGACATCGTCTTGATTACTCTCCAACAGGGTCTTGATTTCTTCTTGCGCTAGGGAAAGGCCCCGAATTTCCCCGACAAGCATCTTGTAGTCTTCCCAAGTTTTAACGCTACCTTGGGACATAGCGAATGCAATGTCACTCTCCCTTGCACGAAGAACTTTGTATAAGTACTTAGAAAAGTCTACGACATCCATGATTGTATCCGTATGGCCGTCTTATGACGTTGTCAATCGTCGTTGTATATATTGTCGAAGATTTTAGTAACGTCTAACGTGTAATCTAGGTCAGACTTAGAGTAGTGAATGTGCTGAGATGGGCGAAAGTCAGGGGCGCCCTCCCCCGTTTCAAACCAAGCAGGGTGCGTTACCCGCACTCGATTGTTAGGCAAAGCTACAATATTACCCGTATACTCACCCGCATCCAACAACTCCAATACATGGCTCTGCTTATGCTGGGCAGGATCATCAGCTATCTCGCTGTCCGTGTAATCCACTGTAAACAAATACTTTGCAGGATAGAACTCACTGTCTATCTTTGCCATCCAAGGACAAGGCGTTGCCCTGTCTAACTTGTAAACCGCATGAGTATGCGATGAACAATCCCAAGGTTGGGCCGAATGTACCGGCATTGGCATAGGCCACTCCTCGTATGGAGTATCCGCCACTAACGCCGTGATTGGCATTCTTGCCCACATTGCGCCACCATGCACGTTAGGTGTGTCTTCTATGTCAGCCTCACAACCAGTGAAGATAACCTGAAAACTTAAACACCTATTAGGCATAGTGGTGACGGCAATTGCCATCGCATGTAAAAACTCCCCGTGATACCCGTTATGATTATATGTATACTCTCTCCGTACCCAGCATTTAAAATGTGGGATATTACTTTGAAGGTATGGCATTTTGCTCCTTAATAAATAGAATGTTTCGTTGGATCTTCTAAACGTGTCGGCACACAGTACGCTACAGCGCGATCTGATAACCCAATCCCATGAGTAGAGTACCTCTTAACCAATGACTCAGCTACCTTGTTGCAGTAGTTTACCTGTTTAAAGTACATGTCATCAATAACTAAAGTACGCTCGTCCCCATACCCTAGATACAGCATGAGGACGAACACATGCATCAGAACATGATCTCAAAATGTGGAGCATCGATAAAGGGCCTACGAGATTGAGATCTACGGGTGTCTATGTAGGAAACCATCGCATGTTCCGCCGTTCCAGGGTAATCCCCTAGATCGTCAATAGTCCACGCAGCGCCCCACCGTAGTTTCACTCCCGCAGCCGCGGCGCCCTCCTTCATGGCATCAGCAATCTCGTCGTATAAGTTTAGCTCCCACCGGCCACCGCCCTCGCAGTAAGCCATCAAATCGACAGCGTTGCCGTCAATGTGTTTTGATTTCATGGTTTGCGAGGCCCCTTTTGCGACCAACGCCCTCTGTTCGTCTATCGTTCTCAGTCCGCAAATCACACTGAAGTCCTGCTTCGTAACGCCGATAGCGTACTTCACGACCGTTACCAGTTCTTCGTTGACACCTTCTAGCCTTGATAGGCTTCGCTTTCCTAACTTGTATCCCATAATTATTTCCCCGCATATTTAGAGATTGCTCTATTTCCAAACCAAAAGGCCAATACTGCACTGAACAAACCAGAGGTTTCTCCATCCCACATTAGATCAACGGCCTGCATCCAATCACCGCCAGCCTGCGTAACCTTAACCATAATCACAACCTTCGTGGCTACGAACAATCCGAAAAAGGCATAAGTAACAATAGGACGAACACTACCCCGAAGACCGTTGATAAATCCGCCAGCGTCGATAGATCGGTCATGCTCATACAATCCCTTCGTTTCCGCGATATCTGCCTGCTTATCTAACTCAACTAGCTTCATCTCAGAACGTTTCTGAGCAAGCTCTGTCTCTAGTTGCATCATCTCCATACGATGCTTTTGTTGTTGGTTAGCTTTAAAATAACTAAGTACCTCGGGGAGAAATGAACTCCCAAAGCCTAGTAAACTGCCCAGTAATGCCATCATTTTTCTGATCCTAACCATACGGCGAAGGCGCCCGTCATGGCGCCCGTTACGGTTGCAGTCAGCGCAGTAGCTTGCGTACTGACAACATCCTGCGGCAACGACATAAACCACTCAATCACACGAATATACATAACAGTCATCACCAACATCATAAGACGAGGCATAACCTTCCACGCCAAAAACTTCTCCATAGTCATTAGAAACCTCCTTTCAGGCCATCTAATATCTCCGATAAACTAGGGCGTTTATCCTTCTTCTCATAAAGACAACTAAAAACCTTCGGACACTCTGAAAAACTCTTCGTAGGGTAATGATACCCCAAGCCACCATATCCCGCTGTGAACCTATAAACACACACCTTTTGACCGTTTTCGGCTGTAAACCGTTTCCATAAGTGACACTGAACATGCGTGGGGTTGGCTACTCCCGCAAGAGCAACAGAAAGAATTAATGCATGGATCATTGTGTAACCAACATTATTAAATACATACCACCACCTAAAACACCAATTATACCAAGACTTAACGCAGCAATAGCCATGTTGTTCTGTATCTGGCGTTTGGCTTCCATAGCCTTATATACAGTCTCTTCTCGTTCAGCGCGTATCTTGCGCCGCATACCCAACATCTCATCGTAAGTCCCCAAGCCAAACCTGTAGTCCAGCATGAACTTAATTTCTTTTTCTTTTTCAAGCAGGGTCTTTTTGCGGATCACGATATCCATAGCTTGCTGTTCTATGTTATCAGTTCCGTGCGTCTTCTTATCCAACCACGTAGGGTTTTTACGTTGTGTTTCTGCCTTGGAAATATCTGCAACAGCACAGTACCACTGCCCAAGCTGTTTGCTAACGTCCTGCATTTCACGGCCGGCGCCAACAAGCATTTTAACGCCTTTAAAGGCCGCGTTAGCTGCTGCAAAGGCTGTGACAGGATCTATCATAACACATCTCTAACTAGGGATTTACCCCCTACGAGCCATAGCTTGACGTTGAACGTCTATACGCTCCCGATTAACATCGTTCCTGTTTTGAGCAATCTCTTCAGTGCTTTCAATCCGAGCGGCATCCGTAACAGCGCGTTGCTCCATCTTAGCAGACTCAAGCATAATCTGGGCCTCGTCCTCTTGAGCCTTACGCTGAAGCTCCTTGTCCTTGATCTCCACCTCTTTCATGCGGATCTGTACCAATGGATCCGACATAGGATCTTGACCCGGAGGCGTAATCTCATCCAGAGTGGCTTTCATAATCTCTAGCTCTTGCGCCGCAACAGCCTTCTCCATCTCAGCAGGGTTCTGCATTTGCTGCTGTACTTCTTGGATTTGCATCTGCGCCGCCATAGGATCGATCAAACCTTGTTGTACCTGTTGCTGTACCTTTTGAACCAACTCTTGGATCTCTTGAACGATACTCGCCCTCGCCTTCATTGAAATATGTTCTTGAAGGTGTGCGTAAAACGTACCCATAACTTGTGGAGAAGTCATAATTAAAGGCGTTCTCATAAACATAACGTGAATAGCTATGTGAGTATCGTGGTCCTGTTCCTCAAAGGCCACCAGTATTTCACCCATCAAACCACGGGCGTTCTCAATAGCAGGGTCCAACGGCTTGGGCTTTGGTGCCGGCGGTAGTATCTCATCAATGTTCTGTACTTCCAACGCCTGATACATACGCCGGTATGCCGCGTGTAAGTTATGCATCTGAGGATTAGATTGCGCCAACTGCAACTGCGTTTGAGCCAAAGTAACCCGCTGCGCCATCGAAAAGATGTTAGGGTCCGACACTGGTATAACATCTACCCGACCGTCAAAGTCCTGCGCCTTAATGCTTCTCTCGCCACCAGCTACATCATACGGATATTCCTGATCCATATTCTCTGCACAGATACGAGCCAGAATACGGAACTCATTCTTCTGAGCATAATGCAACCGCTTGTGAATGGCCGACATCACTTTCATGCCACGCTCAAGCATAGCAACAGTCGTACCAACGGGTGTCTCTTGGTTCATATTACTGGTCTGTTCGTCAGCCAGTGATACAAAGCGGCGTCCGCCCTCCACCAGAGCGCCTAGAAGCTGTGCTAGAGTGGCACTAGGCTCCTTGTACGGCAATGGTATAATAGAGTCCCTAATGTTGCCCCCAGGGGCATCTATATCACGCCACTCTCCGGGCTGTAATGGCTCGTCATCGTTGCGTAACCGCACACCCCGAGCCTTAAATCCAGCCGGCAGGTTTGCCAAAGTACCCGCATCAATCAACTGGCGCAGAATACTGGTCGCAGCGCGGCCCAACCCGCCAATCATATGGATCAAACCAAAGCCATAGAACCCAAGACCGGGCATAAATCGGTAGTGAACAAAGAACTGACGCTTCTTAGCGAAGTCTGTTTCAGCCTCAAAGTTCCTGCGTATCGCTAGAACCTTGCCAGAAGCCTCGTCCAAAGTAACAATGTAAGGCAGATGAATACCCGTTGGCTCCCCATCAGGAGACATGTCCTCAAAGCCCTCAACGTCCAGATCGACATGCATCTCCAACAACGTGTAGATTTCGTCCTGATAGGTGCGGGATGTACCCTGTATCTCGTCAACCTTCTGCCGAACCTCGTCAGGCTCCGCGTCAGACGCCTGTAACTCAATGTCCTTGAAGAACCCAGCAACCTGCATCTTGCGAACTTGGTTGTAATCCATACGCAAAACATGAGTAACCCTAGATGCCGACTGTAAATCAGCCGCAGCGTAAGGAACAACTAAGTCTTGAGCCGGCACAAAGGTCGAAACAGCCCTTTGCTTGGACTCGTCAAAGTAAACCTTCTTGAACGTAGATCCGGACATAGGGAGATAAAACAACAACTGATCCATCTCAGGATCGTATTCCTCCATCACTTCCGTAATCTGGTAATTCAAGTAATCCTTAACGCGATTAGCCTGCGCCTCAACCTCAGCGTCCTGCTTACCCAAAATCTGCGTTTGAACAGGGCCACCCGCCGGCAGCAACTCTTTGTATGCTTGCGATTGAAACTGAGTTACCGACTCTACAATCAAAGGATGCGTAACGCCCGAGGCACCCTCAAAGGGTTGGGTGCGATCCTCTTGCTTAATGCCTAACTGGTCTAAACCCCTGGTATATGTCTCTTCCCAATCTGATCGAGACTCCAAATCATCCTCGTAAGAAGCACGAAGCTCACTTGATAACTCGCCCAAGTACCCATCATCCAAATATTCCGCTAAATTAGCGTCATGTGGAATGTCCTCGGGTATCTCGTCCCCCATAGCCTCTTCCAGAAGCTCCTCAATAGTAACACTGCCATCTTCGTTAGGAATAATCTCCGCACCCATGGCAAAATCCATCGGCTCCGGAACATCAACTTCCGTTTGCTCCCCAGTTACATCAAGGGGCATCAAAGATGGATCAACAAGAGATCCCATGGGTCGAGGTGGCAGGGCCATCAGTAATACTCCCGATTACGCGGTCTATATTCATCCTCATAAGTGTCATCTCCTTCCAAGGAAACAAACCCACCCTTACGAAAACGCATTAATGCTAAGGTCATACTATCACAAAAGTCATCGTTGTCACCATTGGGAAATGAAACAACCTCCTCAATGACCTCTTCACTGAATTTCTTGGTAGTCGGAGCCCAAACCTTGCCAGCCTCAAACAACGGAGCAATCATATGCATACGAGTGGTCTTGTCCTGACCCTTACCGGGCGAAAACCCCAAAGCAGGAATGCCATGCAACCGTAATTCGTCAATCAAGGGTTGTCCCGTGGCTTTTGCTTCAACCAGAACCATATCTGGCTCCCAATATTCGTGTTCTTCAAACGCAACTTCCTTTAATTCTGGGAAATTCCAGCGATCACGCCGCGCATCCATCAAAATTATGTTGTCTCCGGTCCCATCCTCGGGGTCAAAAATCCCCCAAGTTGTAATTGCGCTGTAATCCGCAGTCTCCTTCTTGGAAAACGCCGTGTCATACGCCTGAATTATGTATTTAATCGTGGGAATCTTCTTTTTGTCCCAATCACGCCACCATTCGCGCTTAATTATGGCCGATTCGGACGCAGTCGGGTTCTGTTGCCACTGAGCGTTCCACTTTTGAATGGGCAAAGACGCCTTAATCGAAAGCAAAGCGTCCTTATCCCAGAACTGAGGCCATAATGGGTTGTCACTGGGTAGTATTGCAGGAAATTCTACAACCTCCCATTGATCAGCCAGTATATCCTTGCCCTGTTCCGCCAACAAACGGCCTGTCAAATCCTTTTTACCCCAGCGGGTCATAACAACAATGATAGTTCCGCCCGGTTGCAAACGCTGACGAGGACCAGAAGTATACCACTCATACGCATGATCAAACGCAGTCTCGCTTAATGCGTCCTGTTCCGAATGAGGGTCATCAATGACAAGCAAGTCCGCGCCGCGGCCAGTAATCGCAGCCCCAACACCCGCCGCAAAGTACTCCGCGCCCTTGTCAGTGCCCCACTTACCCGCGCCCTTGTTGTCTTCCTTGAGGTTAGTTTCAGGGAATATCTCTTTATAGGCTGGGTCATCAATCAAATCCCTTACTTTACGGCCAAACCGAACGGCCAACTCCGTGTTGTGCGTAGCCTGAATAATCTTGAGCTTCGGGTTCCTACCCAAAAACCAAGCAGGCATTAAATAACTGGCAAACTCAGACTTGGAATGACGAGGCGGCATGTTAATAATCAACCGCTTTAACTCGCCCCGAGCCACACGCTCCAGCTTCTCCGCAATAATCCGGTGATGACGGCCCTCGATGAAGTTCTCATACACATGATGAGCAAACGGCATAAAGTAATTCTCCGCCTGTTCGCGTATGTCTAACTTCCGTTTGGCCTCAGTTAGCGCCAAAATCTCTTTCAGCGCGTCCTCTGGTAATGCTTGTAAATTCACTGTGTGCTTGCTCTACGCCCAGGAACGTATGGTGTGTAATTACTCTCAATCATCTCCGGTACATAGTACGGACTGATCTTCGGACGCTCCGTTACCGGTATGTCAATCACAACACCATCCTCCTCCTCCTCTGCCTCTTCGGCAGGAGCCGCAGGACCGCCGGCAGAACCTTCTTCAATCTTGAGACAAATGTATCGACCCGTGGCAGGATCTAACACACGGCGATAACCGGGAGGACAACCGCCATCTTCGCCATCGACAGTCTGCATCGGAGGTACAACGTCAGGCCGTCCATCACCTCCGGGACCACCACCCTCCCTCTCTTCAGGAGGAAGAACATCGTCCGTGGGTAACTCAGGAAAGTATGGTGTTCCGCCGGCAGGGGGCATTACAGACTCGGTGTCAATCGTCTGTCCAGACAAGGAACGTAACGCGGCATTTCTAGCCTTCTTACGATCTTGCTCAATCTTACTTTCTACATCTGCTGTCGGAGGTGTTATACGAGCCATTGCTGCATCTTCAGCCGCAGTCAAAGAACCAATGCCTTGTGCTAAATCTTCAACAGTAGGTGTCGGACGATTAATCGTGCCTTCTACCGTTTGACCCGCAGTGGGATCAACTGTCTTAGTATCCTTTACCGGATCAATCACTTCGCCCTCATATAAAAACGGATCCATGTCCGCACGGCCCATAGGGCTAGGAACTTGATTTAAATCAACCGCAACACCCTCAATGGTTTCGCTAGTAGGTGGAACCTCACCACGACCTCCTACGAAAGGACCAAGATCATCTAATATCTCACCCTCAAGCGGCGCTGTTTTAGGTGGAACAGTGGCTAACGAACCAATGCCATCCGCCTCTAATGCTGCCTTCCTACGCATTGCCGCAGCACGTTGACGATCACGCTGCATAGAAGCAGTGTCAGTGCCGGGTAAAGGTAAATCAGTCGGGAAGTTTCGCTGAAGACGCTGCAATCTCTCCGCTTGGCGCTGCCTACGAGCAAGCTGTTGGGCGGGAGTGTCAGTTCCGGGGCGCGGTAAATCAGACAGAAAGTTTCGATCTGGTATCTGACCTTCTTGCCGTCTACGTTGGTTTTCCAACTGACGGGCAACCCGCTCCTGTACAGTCTCAGTTAAAGGAATATTCGTATCAAAGTTCCGCATTATTTCAGCCATCGCCGCGTCTTCGCTTAAACCAGCGTCAAGACCCGCCTCAGAAGACCCGACAATCTGATCCGCAACAGCCGCTGCATCAACCGGTGGAACAATGCCAGAGGTGGAAACAGCCTCGGGCGCCGTAACCTCCGCCGCTGGTGAAGGGGTCGTGGGCTGAACAGAACCATCCGCCGCTGGTGGATTGGTATCAGGATTAAAGAAGTTTCCAAGACCAGTACGCATTGCACGGTTTAATGCCTCTGTCTGGTTTTTAGTATCAATATATTCCCTGTAAAGTTTTGTAGCTTCTCGAGCCTCATTAACCTGTTCAACCGCCGACTTGTCAGGACCGCCCTGATCCAAAGCATCAAGGGCCGCTTGCGCTCTGTTCTGAGGAGCCTGTGCAGCCTCTTCCGCAAGTCTACGAGCCCGAAGGGCCATGTCTAACTGATTAGCACGTTGCATATCAGCCCTCTGAGATGTGGTGTAAATCTGATCAGCGAGAGGAGAAAAACGACTTAACCCAGTGGTTTCAAAATTCGTAGGAACCCCGCCAGTAAACATCTTGCCACTTAAATCCAAATTATCCAAAGCAAGACCGTCATCCAAAGCCGCCGCTTCCGTTTCGCCGCGTTGTAGGATCTCAGCAAGTTGGGCGTTCTCATCAATCAAACGAGTGGTATCATCAACACGCGCTGCACCAATAGAACCATCGAATTTAGAAACGAGCTTAGGGCCTCGCTTATCTTGTTTCCTCAGTATATCTAATTTTTTCATTGCCGCTTGAGGGGTAACTACATCAGCTTCAGTCATAATTCCCTGATCAACCAAAAGCTGAACTTCATCTCGACTAGGGGTCATGATTGCCGACTTATCTATAATAGACTGAATTTTCTTATTCTCTGGTGATCCCAAGGCTCTAAGCATGTCCATATTATCACCGAAGGTTCCGTTTGGAAGTTGTTGAGGAAGACCACTCTTGTTAGCGGCAGGGCCAGTTTCTATATCCAAACCCGGTAATGTACCTTGAGCCGCCGCTTCAACAGGGGCCGTTTCTAAACCATCAGCCGTTGCCTCGTCACGCGCCGCTTTCGCGGCCAACTGATCCGCTAATGCATTGGGATTAGGAATAGTCCCGCGTTGCAATAACTCCGAAGCCAACCTCTCCCGTGCCGCAGCATCAGCGCCCTCCATGTCAATTGGATCTGTGCCAATATCATCAGGAGTAATCGCCGCCGCTTGCGCCCCAGAAGTGTCAACCTGAGAAGGATCAAAGCCCCGCTGGTTCTGTAAATTAGCCTGACCCACTGGATCGACAACCGTATCAGGGGGCGCAATCTGAAGAATATTAGGCGCAATATCCATCGGAGCCAACTGAACCGGAACAGAAGGAGCCGCTTGCGTCTTAGCCTTTAACTCAGCCTCGGCCCTTTTCCTAGCTAAATTGATTGCCAATACGTTAGGATCACCCTCTGGGGCGCCGCTAATAACACTAGCCGCAGCGTCAGACGTAGGCGTAGCCTGCTGCTGTTGAGCCGCGTTTCGCGCCAACTGATCCGCCAACTGGTTAGGAGAAGCGAACGGGTCAGGAGGAATGTTTCGTTGTTGAGTTAACATAGGATCAGTGCCAACTGCATCAATGTCCGCGGCCCTCTGAACAGTAGGCCCCTGTTGTCCCGCAGCCGTTAATGCCGTGGCCGTGCCACCACCGAGAATTGATCCTAGTAAAAAGTTCTGCCTGTCTTGAGCCGCAGTGGTTCGTAATGGATCGTAACCCGTAACCATGCCGGGCAACTTACCCTCGGCATACTCTTGAAACCCCTCAACTGGAGCCTCCAAAACACCGGCCGTAGTGGCTCTAGCAGCGCGTTGACCCAATGGTGTCGCAATCTTCTTACCAATAAAGTTGTTCAGTAACTTAGGAGCGCCAGCTATGTTTAAAACCTTGTTAGTAACAACGCCACCAGCACCAGCAACCGCAGCAACATAAGGCGCCGCCTGATTAGCTAACTGACTTGCCATCGTCTGCTTGGCTGTCTCAGGATCAAGACCACCCTCAACCAACGCCTTAAACGCCTCTGTGTTCTGTAAATTACCAGACTTAAATTCAGCGTCTACCGTGTCATTAACCTGATTAACCAACCCGCCTATGCCTAACGTAACCCCCGCAGCAATCGCCGGCACCAAACCAAACGTAGCCGCGCCAACAGATGCAGCAACAGGACCAGCATTCGCCGCAACCTGAGTGCCAACATTGTCCCAACTTAACTCAGCGTTAAGTTTGTCCTGCGTGTCTTGAGGAAGCCTACTCGTTATGTTCTCGTCAAAAGCCTTAGCCTTGTCCATCATGCTTTGAGAAAAATCCTGCGCCCCCTGACCAAAAGGCTGCGCCGCAAAATCAAGAGCGCCAGAACCCAATCGAGCCATGGTTGCAACGTTCTTCTTCAACAAATCCGTTTCGCCCGGAACAATGTTGCTAGTCTTGTTAATTCGAGGACGCAAACCTGTGTCGGGATCTATCGCGCCAAAACCCTGAGCATAAGCCTTAGCATCCGCCTCAGTAACAGCGCCCGGTACCGCATTGGCTATGGTCCCCGGACCATCCTGCCTACCAACACGGACAGGCAAACTCGCAACACCGCCACCAGATGTAGTCTCCAACTGTGTTTTATCACCCAAAACATAGTCGTTTAAAAACTTCCCAAAACCAGTGTCACCAAACGCCGCTGTCTCATAAGTCTCATCGTCAATAAAAGTATCCTGACCACCGTCAGGAAAACTATCCAACAAACGCTGCTCCTGCAAATACTCACTAGCACTAGGAGCCCGACGATAAACATCATCATCACTTACCCCGCCGCCACCGCTAACCTCGGCACCGCGACCACCTAACTGAGGCGGTAAAGAAGGAACACGGTCACCAGCATATGGATCACCAGCGTAACTAGGAGGATCCGCTAACATAGGATCACCACCACCAGGGAAAGAACTAGGACTATAAGTGCTAGGCCGAGGGCCAACCTGATAAGGACTCGTGAAAATCCCAGGATCACCGGTCATGCCAGGATCACCAGTGTACAATGTATCGTAATCAAGAGGGGCTGTGGTAGGCTTCGGCAAATCAGCAGGGCGTAACTTAGGACGTACAATCTTCTTAGGTACAACAGGCTGCTTAACAGGAACACGGTCACCACCACCAGAACGTACCGAAGCACGGTCATCAGCATTCTCAGCCATAATCTGATTAACTTGAGGGCTCCTAGACCACCGTGAACCAGCAACCGTAGCACTGCCATCCCGAGACTTAACAGTCCCCTGCTTGGTAACACTGTATCCAGCAGCCTCTAAAGCCTGACGCTGCGAATTGTTAATAGTCTTAAAATTAGAAGCAGGACGATGAAAACTGTCAGTCCCGTCAAACGAACCCTTAATACGCTGCGCTATGGTCCGCGGACCGGGAATAGGCTCATAACGACCATCAGGACCACGACCACCCGCAGTAGATACCGTCTTAGCAGCCTTGGCTACCGTGCCGCCACCACCACCGCCAGCATTCGCACTAACAGTAGCCATCCGCTGGTTGTAACTCTTGTCCGCAAACTCAACCTTCTGACGGCCCTTGCCCTTGATATTTACAGCCTTGCCATGCTGACCATCTTTCGCAGCCTCAGATAAACTGTTGTACGTCTTGTCAGAACCGCCGCCGCCGCTGCCGCCCTCGTCACCGCCGCCGTATACAATTTGAGGTTTCCAAAAAATCATCATGAGCCCTAGCCACCTTTGTTAGGATACCAACCATACCGTGAGCCGCGGTGCGACCAAACCGTCTCTACTTCCGGATACACCACCTTGAAATGTCTCCGCATGTACCTACAAATGTACAATACATCAGATGTACCCCCCTTGGCAATCATATCTATAAAAACCAACCGGTCCCCACTGTCGCGTGAAAATACCTCCAAACCACAGTAATCTAAATTCTCATACTCAGAAGCAGTCAAAAATGCCCAGGTTATAAAACCACGGTAACGATCACCGTCCCAAAAATGAAGTATCTTACCAGCAGCCTCAGCAGGCAATAATCGCCAACCAATCGTCGCTGACCGAAAACCGCAATACGGCTCCTCACTGCACCACAACTCAATCGCATTCAATAAACCCATATGAAACTATATACCGCATATTTTGAAGACCAATCAAGGACCATGGTCCCAAATGGAAAAATACCGGAATGAATTTACCGGACCTACTTTTACAGCCGGCTACGTGCGACCGTACCCCAGTTTAGGGGGGTGTGGGGTCGGTCGATTGCTCTAGATTCCCATGGCATCGCGTCCAGTAACCCCTAGGCTTGTGCCGGTGTAGCGTATTGGTGCGCCGCTGATACCGGTATTTTATTATCTATATGGTCCGATATGGTCGTTTATTGTGTTGACAGGGTGAGTCGTTTGCTATCTAACTTTAGTTAGACGAACCGAAACGCGGTGAGTCGTTCAACTAGTAGATAGGAAAAGACATGACACTGATTAACCTAGTATCAGAAAAGACTCTTGAAGTAGTATCGCCAAGCGCAAGCGATCAAGCGATCCTCGCAGCACGTATTGACGCAATCAAAGCATTGCAAAAGAGCCTAGGCGCGATGCTTAAAGAGGATCAAGCGACGGCCGTCGCGAACGGTTTCGCAGAATATAAAGTGTCAGACGTTCGCACTGCGCCGAAAGTATCAGACTTTGAAACACTGGCACAGAACGGACACAGCGACCTAAGCAAGCTAGAGCTACGTGGCATCGCTAAGATGTTTGCTCTATTCGCTAAGACCGGAACACGGAACACGTTCCGCTGGATCGACTAGGCGATACATAGCCGGTACACTGGAAACAGTGTGCCGCACTATGTAGATCCTCTACATAAAACCGGCCGGATCACGGCCAACCCAGAAAAGAAAGAGGTAAAACCATGCGAATTAAACTAGAGTATATTGAGGTCCAGATGCTTCTTAGTGGTCTAGATGCAATGCATCTACCTACGGCATCCCATGACGATATCAAGAAATCTTTGTATCGTCGCTTGGAAAGAATGGAAAGAGATTACACCGGTAGCTATGCCGATACTGCTATCGGCAAAAAGATTGAAGCGGCCGTCGATAAGGTCGATGCGAACGGCAAGATTAAATCCTGGACTGAGATCACAGTATAATCTAGACCGGCTAGCCTATGTGATGTAGGCTAGCCATACGTTAACCAGAAAGAGGAAAGACAATGCCAGATATTTATTGCGGACACTGCGGCGAACCATGGGAAATGGACACGCTACACGATGTAGTAAGCGAGGGTAACGCAACGAACTATCGCGATGCTGCTCACAAGTTCACTAAGTTCGGATGCGGGATTATGATGTATCCCACGACCGGCACATGTACTAATCCAGTAGTGGATCAATACGCGGCCGACCGTGCAAGAGTGAACCATATCATGTCACCGCATCCAGATGAATGGATGGAATAGAACCAAGGGCGCCCTAGCGGCGCCCTTTTTTTTGTGCCGAGTTGGGCGCCTACCCCGTGCCGGTGATCCGCGCAGGGCGCGGCCGGCCGGCCACCGCGAGGGCGCAGGGCGCAGAACATGATAGAGATCGACCTGCTAGCGGGGGCGCAGGATATGCAAGCGACCGACCGGCTAGCGGGGGCGCAGACATCTATAGATATATACCGGCTAGCGGGGGCGCAGACATATCGGCCGGCCGGCCGGCTAGCGGGGGCGCAGACCGGCGCCCCTGGAATCGCGGGGCTCGATGTATAGACCAGCCGGCACCCGTTTATTTTTGACTATATAGACCTACAAATATGTTGCCGCTGCGCGACCGATACTATAGACTAAACCTACGTTAACTAGAAACAGGAAAGGAATCCGACTCATGAAATCCGGTATCATATACAAGGGGCAAAGCCTATTGGATAGTAAACCCGTTGTTGCGATCGCGACCTATAGCGACCGCAACACAAAGACAGGCAAGGTTTTACAGACCTATATAATCCGGTCAGACATCTCCCCACTAGACGCAAGCAAAACGGGCGCAGACTTCTCTATATGCGGGGACTGTAAATTCAGGGGGACACCGACCGATGACCCTAAGCGCAAGCAAGCGGTCAAACGTGACTGTTATGTTAATCTCGGGCAAGGCCCGACCATAGTATACAAATCATTTTTGCGGGGGACTTACCCCATGGCAGACAATAGGGGGGACCGTATGACACTCGGGGCCGGCCGTGTTGTTAGACTTGGCACGTATGGGGATCCTGCCGCAATTCCATCATGGGTATGGGATCAACTCTTAACTAGTTGCGCGACGCATCTGGCATACACGCATCAGTCAGGATTTCGTCCAGATATTGCAATGCAAAGCGCAGATACTGAAGCGCAAGCGGTCGCACATTGGAACAACGGTCGGCGGACGTTCCGAGTCATTACTGACCTAGGCGATATCGTAAAAGGTAAAGAGATCCTTTGTCCCGCAAGCAAGGAAGCCGGCCGGCGCGTTCAATGTAACGCCTGTAAATTGTGCGGGGGCAATAGCACAAAGTCATCTAAATCAATTGCCATTGTACAGCACTAATGGCACAATCAACGCGGGGGCATTGTGTCCCCGCACTAGTAAAGAGGAAAACAATATGGACTATGAAGCAGCACGAAATCTAGCAGACCAAATAGAGAAAGAGGTGAATAAAAAGCCTGATTTCTGGACACAAGATATGTATTGGAACAAGTGTAGAACCATTGTTGAAATGAGGCATCCTAAAATGGATGTCATGAAACAAGCCGAGCTTGTCGGCAAAATGATGCAAGAAAGGTTCCCGTCATGATTATCGCAGAGATCTCTTGCGATGTCGCATCCCTTGCCATTGAGGCAGGGGACACGATCTTTACACTTCCAAACGACATAGGTTCAGACGGAGGTTTTCACATCTATATTTACTTGGACTATGGTCAAGTAAACGATACAGACCGAGATGAAATGATGGATGCACGCGCCGGCGCATGGTTCCAAGAGCTTATTGTCGGACCTAGACAGGCACGGATTTGTTGGTCTGATTGCTATGATCCTTACCAGACAGAAATGAACAAGGTGATCTATAAAGATCAAGGACGCAGCCCCTATGCTGCAACACTACAACAGGGCAGATGGGATGTGTATCGATGGGGCGGAGATTGGCACTTTGTCCGGAAGGGGGATTTAAAATGACACAAGGGGCGGCGCTGGGGATTTCCCTGGCGCCGCCCCATTTTTTTTACACACACACATTAGAGCGAAGGCGCAGGGCGCAGACCGGTTGGCCGGCCACCTCGATCGGGGGCGCAGGGATCCGGAGAAGTTAACAAACATACCCCAAATGTTAACCAGCTAGCGGGGGCGCAGACATGCGGAGCCCGAACCCTGACGCGGGGGCGCAGAAACTAGGGCGCAGGGGCGCAGACACCTGCGTAATGATTAAGCAAGCGGGGGCGCAGGGCCGTGAACACGGCACCAACGTCCCCGAAAACATGTCCAACCCCGCATTTCAACCCCTTTTCCATGAGGAATGGGCCTTGATCCCCCCCAAATAGATGCAAGGAACGGTCAGAGAGGCTCTTGACTAAGAAGAAACACGCGCCCCCTCGCGACCAATACTGCATATTCCACGCGACTTGATGAGATCGGAGATTGACTGCATTGCTTTTGCTTGTCTTCAATTCAATCCAGAAGGGTAATCCATCCCAGATTACATGCACATCGGGAACTCCCCCGCCATGTACGTTCTCAATCCGTGTCGCTGATGCCTTCGGAGGTAAGTTCTGCCTTATCGTGTTCCAAAAGTTCGCCTCTGGTCCCTTTGACATCTGTCACATCCTTGAACTCAGCATCTATCACAAATGCTTGTGGGAATTTCTTTTGGAGATCCGCAAGCCGACCGACTATTTCATCACGGGACATGGTGTCGATGGTGTGTGTCTGTTCCCGCCTGTCTACAGTCAGACCACCAAGTGCTGATCGTATCTTTTCAGCATTGATAGCGGCAGAGAATTGACCTGCCTCTTCAGCCCCCTCGGACAGCTGGTGTAGGCGTTGCAGTTGTCCGATGGTTGACACCCCATACCGGCGTTCTCTTTCATCGCGCATCTCTTGTATATATTCTAGTACATGAGGATAGTCCCGACCGTTTAGCAAACGAGAGGCGTGTTCTTGTGCAAGGGACGTTTTGTATCCGGCTTTTCTTGCACTCTCAGCATTGGAGTAGATGCCTTCCACGATGTGCCGTGCAAAGGTCATTTGTCTGGGCGTCAGCGTTCTGGAGTGTGCTTTCTCGATCTTCTTTTTCAGCGATGCCATAGCAAAATCCTCAATGTTTACAGGCATTATAGGTGTCGCTGCGCGGTGCATCAAGTTTACATATAGTGTTTTTTCCAGAGGAATTGGGACGGGTTGGACCGAAAAATCTAGGAGAGGGCAGTACGAGGCAACTGGTTAGGTGAGTACACCTGAGTACACCCTGAGTACACCTATCATTAGTATGGTGTACTCAGGGTAAAAACTGTTAACTCATTGTTCAGTAGTAATAAAATCGTGTATCATTGTGGGGTGAGTACAGTGAGTACACCAAAACCCAATAATTTTCAGTTCAAAAAGTTTTAAAATCTCCAGCAACTCCCTATAGTGTACTCACAGAAACATTTTGACATCGGGCCGTGCTGCGTTTAACTTGATTCGCGAGGCATGGTGCTTCGACTAGTAGTAGAGAGGAAGATAGAAGATGGAACTCCAAGATATATTTAACAAGGCATCTGAGCATTTATCCGCGATGTCTGGTCCGTGTATGCGGAACCGTTCTTGTGTTTATCGTGATGGTAAGGGCGGCATGTGTGCTGTTGGTGTGTTCATTACTGATGAGCATTACACTCCGGAGATTGAGAGCATTGGCATTGCTGATGGCAACCGTGGTGATTTGGTTCGTGACGTTGTTGCGCGGTCTTTGGGTTTGAAAGCATTGACCCGTGATCAGTTGTCTTTGTTTGCTGCTTTACAGGATGTTCATGACGAGTGGGATTGTGATGTTCGTTATGGTGTGGAAGATGATACGTTACATGAGGTCAATCACTCTGAGGTTATGCAGAGGAATTTAGAGAACGTCCGCAACCGTTTTGATTTGGAGTGCTTGTCATGAATTTGGAATTGAAATCTATTAAGTACACTGAGTGGATGTCTGAGGAGACATTGTGTTTTACTGCCAATCTTTGGGTAGATGGCAAGGTCTTTGCTGAGGTTAGCAATCAGGGTCATGGCGGTTGCACTGACGTTCGTCCCCACTCTAAATTCAAGTTAGATAGCACTGAGGGTGCGATGCCTTTTTACCGTCAGTTAAAGAAGGTTGAGGCACATTGTAATGCGATGCCTAATCTTGAGCCGTGTGCTTTGTTTGGTGAGGGTTTGCCCATGGATTTGGAACTGTGGTGCAACATGGAGGTTGAGGCATTTTTGGCGCGGCGTGATATGAAGCGCAAGTTAAAGAGCCATGTTTTGTTTCAGATTAAGGGGCAGGACGGCATTTACCAGACCAAGTACCATCCTCGTAAGACTGACGGTTCGTGGACTGTGTTTGGTTCTGAGAAGCGGCGCATATTAAATGACATGCCTTTGGAAACGGCCTTGGAGATTTGGAATTCGCGAGGTTTTAACTGATGCCATCTCTTTGGTTCACACCTACGGATCCTCGCAATACTGCGGGGGTTCGTGTTCACATGATTGCTGTATACGAGCGGTGGATGAAGGAAAATGGTTTTGCTGATTATGTTGGCGATGCCATGGATTTTGCTTTGGAAGAGGGGTCCAACCTGTCTCACTGTCAGCGCAATTTCGTGAATGCATACATTCAATTATGGGAGGCTATGGACGATGGCGGTTATTAGATCTGAGCAATACGTTGAGTTGTACTCTGAATTAGCAGAGTTGATGTTGGAAGCGAACAACGTTGATTTGCCGCCTGAGATTTTGTTGGTGACTGAGGCGAACGGCGATGTGCGTTACACTGACGCCGCGCAAGATCGGTTTAACGATTACTGTGATGAGGTTGAGGCTGTTTTGTCGAAGAACAATATCATCAAGGTGTCTGATTTTGAGTACAACGTTTTGCAAGTTGCTCTTGATCACATGATTGAGCATCAGGAAGGCCTTAAGTTGTACGAAATTGAGATAGATCCGTCTGATGATGTACCATGCGATGATGCTCAGTGGGATGACATTTGTGAGAGATTGGAAGCCGCCAAGAAATTGAAGGCGTTGTTTTCATGAGTGCGTATTACAATGAGATAGATCCGTTTGCCGCTGATTGGCTCCGCAACTTAATTGGTGCGGGGTTAATTGCGGATGGAGTAGTAGATACTAGGAGCATCAGTGATGTCAGACCAGAGGAACTTTTTGAATTTACTCAGTGCCACTTCTTCGCAGGAATTGGCGTCTGGAGCCACGCACTCAGGGGTGCGGGATGGGACGATGATCGACCTGTCTGGACGGGATCCTGTCCGTGCCAGCCTTTCAGCGGGGCAGGCAAGAGAGAAGGGGTTGCTGACAAGCGGCACTTATTCCCAGACTGGTTCCACCTCATCCGCGAGTGCCGCCCTGCAACGATCTTTGGAGAACAGGTTGCGAGTAAAGACGGCCTTGGTTGGCTCGACCTTGTACAAGCTGACATGGAAGGAGAGGGCTACGCCTTTGCACCGTTCGATTTGTGCGCTTCGGGCTTCGGTGCGCCGCACATCAGGCAACGATTGTGGTTCGTGGCCCACTCCGACCACACGGGATCACAAGGGCGGATATCAGGGTGGCCGCATTCGGAACGGCAAGATCAGCACGGACACATTGGATGTGGCGGCACAGTTGACGGGATGGCCCACTCCGAATGCAACCAACAACGGTCAGGGCGAGGAACCGGACGCGAAGGTCAAGCGGGGCATGAATGCGGGGTTGAACCCAGCGGACGCGGCGAGATTGGCGGGATGGACAACGCCGGCGGCATCGGACGGGACGCGGGGCGGCACGGGAATTACGGCGGGGATGTCCGGATCGAGTTTGACGCAACTGTCGAAGATGTCGGGCTGGCCCACTCCTCAAGTAGCGGACGACAATATGAGCCGAGTGTCAAATCCCCAAGAGTACAGTCGCAAGAGATTGGAAACGAGGAACGCAGGCCAGAACTTGGCGGACACGGCTCAAGCCTTGGTTCAGGCGCAAAGACTAACGGTGTCTGGCGAGATGCAGACTGGCTCTATTGCAGGGATGGAAAGTGGAGGCCAGTTGAACCCAGCACTTTCCCGCTGGCTAATGGGATTGCCGGTCGCGTGGGACGATGCCGCGCCTACGGGAACGCGATTGTCTCGGAAGTCGCGCAAGGATTAATCAGTAGTTTTATGGAAGGAGAGAGAGATGGCACGATTTGAGTGTGTAATAACAATTAAGGTAAATCCGGTACGTGAGGCGGAAAGCCGTGAGGAATTTATTGAAAAAATTATTGAGGAATACAACGATCAATGTTTTGGCTTGTTTGATATTGACGCATCAGATTTGTCAGAAATTACAGAAGGATAGAGAGAGATGGCTGACGAATATGATTACAGAAAACGCATGAGTGCTTTAAACAACGCGGCGTATGCCGCTGTTGGGGTGTGTCCACATAAGTATCCGCACCCTACCTTTAAGGCCTTGGTTAAGATTTGTCATGAGATTGACGCTCTCATTGACGATGAGACATGGGGCAGGGACAACATGCCGCCTGATGAGTGGACCGCTGCGGGTGGATTGAAGGCATTTTGTAAACAGCAAGGAGAGAAGTAATGGGATTAGATGCATATTTAATTGCGGAGCGGAACAACACTACAACGAGTGTTGTGAAGGGAAAGTATGAGGCTGTTGACCGGCCAACGGAAGCGGTCGGTCACGTAAAGACGGGGGACGCAGAGTTGCGTCCTTCTGAGGTTTGCTGGCCTATTGCCTCGGTCCGGTTGGAGATCCAGTACTGGCGCAAGCACTGGGATTTGCATGAGTTAATTAACCAGAGCTATGCAAGCCCTGATGAGTACAACGAAAACCCTATGAAGGTGTATTTATCTTCTGATAATTTGCGGGAGATTGCGGCTAAGATCCGCGATGATTTAACGGAGGACGCAGACCCTCGGTATCGTCACCATACAGAAAGGGAGGAGTACGCTAAGAAGTTTGATTTAGCGGCTGATTGGATTGAGTTCGATGGGTGGAACAGATCGGTTTATTATCGGGGAGATTTCTGATGCTTGATTACACTTGGGGCGCAAGCACCGTTGCTACTAAGTACGTGCATCAACGGTTGCATGAGGTTTTGGACATGGAGGATAATGACTCTATGTCCATAGCGTTGTCTCAGTTTTATGCTGAGTTAGCGGAAAACTATTACAAGGACACGGGTCAAAGGATTGGTGATCCGCATGATTGAGTGTCCGGAGTGCAGTTACACTGGTCACAAGGGCATGGTTGAGAAGACCTTGTACCAGCGGTTTGGCGAAACGTTAGAGCCGGTAGCTGAGTGGGTTGCTTGTGAGAATTGTGATGGTTCTGGAGAAGTGGAGCCTGAAGATGAGTACGCATAGCGTTAAGGCAAAGTCGCGGCATCCAGGGGCGCCGCGACAACATTTCAAGGTCGCTCATCTGACCTTTGAATTAACTGATACCACGTTTGCATTGATAGCTGGTGAGGCGGTCTTGGAGAAGGACCGCCGGCCATTGTTTACGGGTGTTATAACCAAGGGCATAGCCACTGAGTTGCGTAGGTTGGCCCATCA
>Ga0196887_1000093_pt1 | contig 40308 bp, 60 predicted proteins | sample VirMetDEL_Mar_31_FD_169094 | JGI IMG/M metagenome (GOLD analysis project Ga0196887, IMG submission 169094) | Aqueous microbial communities from the Delaware River and Bay under freshwater to marine salinity gradient to study organic matter... | ecosystem: Environmental > Aquatic > Marine >... | reverse complement strand
GGCAACGAAGAAATTGCAGAATGGACACAGAAAGGGGAGAAAAAGACCGAGCAATCTAAGGGAGCAAGTAGACCCCAACACAGTCAAACTATATCCGACTCCGAGAGCCTCGGATGTGGAGGGGGGAATGGCATCGAATGTGGAGATCAACAACGGAAGATTCTCGAGGAAGAACAAGGACGGAGTTCGTTGGGGAGTGAAGTTGAGGGATGCCGTGAATCACATGGAGAGTTTTCCGACACCAAGAGCCTCGGAGTACAAAGATTGTGGAGCAGTTGGGAGCAAGAGTCAGATTCACATGGAGAAGAGATCATACCTTTGTGCGAAGATCAAAGATCCCCAGAAACCATCTGGAAAGTTGAACCCTGTGTGGACAGAGTGGTTGATGGGTTACCCAAAAGGGTGGACAGAATTAAAGGATTAGGCAATGCCATATGTCCTCAAAATGCAATGATAATAGCTAACGCAATTAATAGGAGTTTATAATGGAAGCAAGAAATAAAATATATAGGTCTTATATTGAAGAAAATAAAGTGGATATATTAGGTATTGATGATTTAGGTATTAATGTGATTGAAGTTGCTTTGTCTGACTTAGTGCTTGATTTACAAAATGTATTAAATTTTCATGATTGTGATGAAACAAAACCACCAATAGATGTAAAAGATAGATTTGACAAAGCTAATGAATTGTTAAGGGTAATTAAAGACAGGAAAGAGGAATAAGAATTGGTTAAGTGGTTGGCAACTTGATTGGAAAACTAGTGCGAAGATAGAGTATCGTTTAGCTTAAATGCTGTAGATGTCTTATATTAAACCCACCCACATATCTTTTCGTGGTTTTTTATAAGGAGAATGTTCGTTGCCGTAATTATTATTGGGCAAAATCTACGGAAATCTATCACTTTATATACTTTTATGGGAGTATCTGTATAATAAAAGGAAAACAAGGAGAGTATGATGGAAGATAATCATTTACAAGAAACTCAATTAGAACATGATCCTATATTTAGATCGGATGTTTCTTGGAAACAAGCCGTACAGAAAATTGAGACAGTCCTCAACGATGTTTGTAAAGATTATGAAAAAGATGGTCATCCTTATTATGCAGATTCTTTAAGAACTTATTGGCGAAGAATCTTGAAAGGATAAAAATGGTAGAGGCAATAATAGTTGTCTGTTGGGTTGAATTAGGTAAGTCAATCTGTGACACAAAAATAGTAAACAGGTACAACACTTCGACATCTTGTTGGAAAGAATACAGTACAGAAAAACAAAAACTGAAGAACAGATATAAAATAGAAAAAAGAAGTTCTATTGTTTCATATGGAGGGTGTTTTTAAAAATGTTTAAAGCAATGATATTAATCTGCACCTTGTACCCTGTATCGGGAACTGATGAAAATTGTTGGGAGATTCATGACATGATCGCCCCAAAAGGATACATTACTGAAGAGCAATGTATGGGTAGGATTCATGAGATGGTAGACGCAGTAAGAAGTATTGTGCCACCACCTTATAAAATTCAATATAAATGTGATAAAACAATGGAGAGGACATAAGGAAAAAATGAATTGTGAAAAATGTAATAGTTCTACATCTGTTGTGGATAGTAGACCTCAAGAAACATCTGCCATTAAACGAAGACGTAAGTGTAGTGCTTGTGGATATAGATTTAATACGATAGAACAACTTTTAACAGAGACAACAGTTGTAAAAACAGTTGTTGTAAAAGAAAAAGTAAAGATAAGCAAACCTAAAGTAAAACCTCTTGATCCATTTGATGATCCAAGTTATTTGGAAACATTAAGTGATTACGAACTTGAAGAATTAATAGGAGGATAAATTTGGAGAAGAACAAAATGACTAAAGAAGTAGATTACGAATGGCAAAAAGAACCCGAAGTGACCCCCGAAGTTAAGTCTCATTGTCTCCCCCGATGTCCCCGATGTCAGGGAACATTGCAGACAATGAATGTACATGGACACGAACAATGTGTCTTGTGCCACAGTATTGTGGATGACTGTTGCCAAGGGGCACAATTAAAATGAGTGACAACATAATAAAGTTTCCTTATAAAATAAAGAGGACAGAGAAACCTGTTGAAGCTGTTTGCGATCTTGCTGCACATTCTTTTGAAGAGATTGTTGTGATGGGATCAACTAAAGACGGACAGATACAGATGATAACAACAATGAAGAGTAGTGCCGATGTCTTGTGGGCATTAGAAAATGCAAGATTCGCTATCATGCAGGGCTTAGAAGAGGAGGAAGAATATGAAGAGCACTAAGAATGGCAAACAAAAAATACATACTATCGGTGGAGATAACGTCATCAACTTTCCCAAACCATCCGCACCTAGCAGTAGCAGTAGCGAAAAAGATGTGGAGTCTGGGGCACGATACACAATCCATTTCGAGCCAGATTGGGACACCGATGAAAACGATACTCCAGATAGCACGGCTTGAGGAGTGGAAGAGAGAGAAACGTAATTCTTTAGACGGATGTAATGGGTATTGGGGACCTTTCTTGACAACAGAAGAAGAAAGTGAACTACCCGAATCAGATTGGAGAGGTACAGATCATCCCGATGCCGTGAAGCCCGAACCTAGATATAAAGAAAAATATGTAGAAAGGTCTTCGGCTGCATCAACTCTAGCATGGACAGAGGACATATATAAGTAAAGGGGACAAGATGAATTTTAAATACAAGACAAAGCCGTATGCTCATCAAGAGGAGGCTTTGAAGAGAAGCTTTGACAAAAAAAATTATGCATACTTCATGGAAATGGGTTGTGGCAAGTCAAAAGTCTTATTAGATAATATATCCTGGTTAAACGAAAACAAAAAAATAGACACGGCTATTATTGTTGCACCGAAAGGTGTTTATATGAATTGGAAAAATTCAGAAATACCAACTCACTTACATGATGATGTTGATCCCAACATATATATATGGAGGGCTATGGCAAATAAGAAACAAAAGACTGAATTAATGGAAGGTGTAAAGAACAGAGATAAGTTTAGAATATTATTAGTAAACATAGAATCTTTTGCCACAACAAAAGCAGTAAAGTATTTAGAATCTTTTGTGCATAGAAGTAACTTCTTATTAGCTATAGATGAATCGACAACTATAAAGAATCCGAAAGCAAAAAGAACAAAAGCATTAATGATGTTTGGACAAAGTGCTTTGTATAAGAGAATACTTACAGGCTCTCCTGTAACTAAGTCTCCATTAGATTTATTTTCTCAATGTTCTTTTCTAAGTTATTCATTGTTAGGCTTTGATAACTATTGGGCTTTCCAAGGTAGATATGCAATCATTAAGCAACAAAGAATGGGTGCTCATACTTTTCAACAAGTGGTTGGTTTTAAAAACTTAGATGAACTATCCGATAAATTAAAAAACTTTTCTTTCAGAGTAACAAAGAAAGAAGCATTAGATTTACCACCGAAGATATATACTACTAGAGATGTAGAACTAACATCAACTCAACAACAACACTATAAGACAATGAAAGAAAGTGCCGTTGCTTTCTTAGAGGATGGTGGCTTAGTTAGTGCTCCCGAAGTAATGACAAGATTACTTAGACTTCAACAATTATTATGTGGCTATTTAGTTAACGATGATGGAGAGATAGTTGAGATAGCTAACAATAGAATAAATACGATGATGGAAGTCATTGAAGAAATGGAAGGTAAGATTATTATATGGTCTAGGTTTCGTCATGACATAAAAAAGATTAAGAAAGAATTAATCAAAACCTATGGATCGGGAAGCACAGTCACTTATTATGGAGACACCTCACAAAAAGACAGAGAGGATGCAATCTTCAGATTTCAAAACGATACAACAACTAGATTCTTCGTAGGTAATCCTCAAGTCGGTGGCATGGGTATTACCTTACACGCAGCAACTAATATGATTTATTATTCTAACGACTTTAATTTAGAGACAAGAATACAATCGGAAGATAGGGCTCATAGAATGGGTCAACATAAATCTGTTTTATATGTTGATTTAATAGCACCAAAAACAGTTGATGTTCACATCGTAAAAACTCTGCTGCAGAAAGAAAAATTAGCAGGGAAAACATTAGGAGAAGAAGTAGCCGAGTGGCTAAAAATTTAACTTTACTAAAGGAAAGACTAATGGCAGATGGAATGAAAATGATAGGACACACAGGTGAATCTCTTACTGTGCATGTCTTAGCAAAAATGGGGATATACGCATATAGTATCAAACACGATGGCACAGATGTTATAGCAATTGGAGGTAATGGACTACCACTTTCACAAAGGATAGAGGTAAAATCTTCTGAAGATATGGCAGAACCAAAGAAAAATTTATTTAGCTTTAGTTGTTCTAGGGGTGCAAATCCGAAGAGATGGTACAAAAAAGAAGACTGCGACATACTTGCTTTTGTGTCACTTTTAGATGAATCAATTATCTTTAAGGCAGTAGAAGACATACCGATGGTAACTAAGAAGATACACCGAAGAGATTTTCAAACTGAAGGTATAACAAACAAAACCTGGTCTGAAGCTTTGAATAAAAGTTTTAAATCAACAAATTCTTTAACAGAAAATCTTATCAAAAAAGATGAGAATTTATTTGACAATATAGAAAATACTAGGCATAACTAAGAAAAGGGAGTAAACAATGAAAAAAGATTATAGAGTTTATGTAGTTAAAACAACTCTTCAAGAGTATTTTGTTGAAGCAGAAAACGAATATGAGGCAAAAAATGATCTCACACTTCATAGAACAATTTTAATGGAGTCTGATTTACATGAATCAACTATATCAGCCGAACTTAGAAATGGAGGCGATTAACATGGATCCAGATAGATGGAAATCAGTAGCAGTTCCGATTAAGACATGGGACATGCTAAAAGAATTGTCGGAAGACAATGAAAGATCAATAGGTGGTCAAATTTCTTTTCTCACAAAACAAGAATATTTGTGGAAAAAGAGTCAGACAAATCCTGTTGACAAACAAGAAGCCAGAGGGTAAAACCTTTAAACCAATACCGAAGGGTATAAACTTTAAACTAGAAGGAGAGAAAGATGAGTGATGTGTTTTCACTTTTTGAAGAAGATGTAGCCAACCCGGATGCATTTAATAAAGTTAGCAAGGAAGGTTCTTCTAAGCTATCTAACTTGATTCGGCAATCTGTTGATCTTGATAAGCAAGTCAAAGATGCCGAACAATATCTTAAAGACTTACAATACAAAAAACGAACCATTGATGAAGAAGATATTCCATCATTAATGGAAGAGATTGGTGTTGAAAGTCTTACTGTTGACGGCAACAAAGTTTCTATAGAAAAATATGTATCGGCTCGTATTCCTGAGGATAGGAAGAGTGAAGCTTTTGGTTTCATTCGTTCTATTGGCGAAGGCGATATAATTAAGAACGAAGTTGTTGTCGGCTTTGGAATGGGTCAGGACAATGTAGCGGGAGCCGTGGTTGATGATTTACGCAATCAAGGATTATCCCCTGCTCAAAAGACTCATATACATCCAATGACGTTAAGGACTTGGGCGAAGAACCGAATAGAGAAGAATCAAGAAATTGATTTTGATATGTTCGGAATTTATGTTGGTAATCGTGCAAAAATAAAAGGAGCTAAATAATGAGCAATGCACTAGCAGAAAAAGTAACTACAGATGTAGTTATCCCGAATCTTTCATCTTTACTAGAGGAAGAGGCAGGGGCAGGACTTGAGAACTTTGGTACGGAAGATATGCAAATACCTTTTATAAGGATTTTGCAGGCATTGTCTCCTCAATTAAATAAGCAGGACTCTTTATATATAAAGGGTGCCGAGCAGGGGGATATCTTCAATACTGTTTCTCAACAAGTATACAAGGCAGATCAAGGAGTGATCGTTGTACCTTGTTTCTTTGAGAAGAAGTTCTTGGAGTTTGCACTAAGATCAAGTGGTGGTGGTTTTATAAGAGAACTATCTCACGATGATAAAGACATTGGTCTTACAACTCGTGAAGGGGCTGCAGAGATTTTGCCGTCTGGGAATGAGTTGGTTAGAACTCATCAACATGTTGTGATGGCTATGGATCCCGAGACTAAGATGGGAGCCCCTGCTATTCTTGATATGAAGAAGACACAACTTAAAGTGTCTCGTAGATGGAATACTCTAAAGAATGGTATAAGATTACCTTCGGGTAAGCCTATGCCACTATACGGAACTGCATGGAATATTCAAACCATTGCAGAGAGTAACGATCAAGGTAGTTGGTATAACTATAAGATCGAAAGAATGACCGAGGTATCTAAAGAACTAGAAGCTATGATGTTAGAGGCTAGAACTATGTACCTAAGTTTTAGGAAAGGAGAAATTAAAACGGCTTCTGCCCCTGCGGATGAGATGCAATCTGCACAGAAAGATGACGAAATACCGTTTTAATTAATCAGAGCCGTGGCTATGTCCTCCAAGTCACGGCTCTTTTCTTTATGGAGTGAAGAGTGAATTTAGCAGAAGAATTATTACAAGCCTTTATTGGTTTTAGTACGGCTCATGGTCAGACCGAAGTATCACAAGAACGTACCGCAGGAAAACAAAAGGCAAAATCATTTATAGTAAGAAATCCTCTTACATTACAATTAATAGAAGGTCATATAAAAGGCACAAAAGGTGTTGGTGCTATACCTATTAATGAAGAAAACAAATGTAAGTTTGGTGCTTTAGATATAGATCAGTATCCATTAGATCATAATAAATTAGTAGATAAATTAGAGGAACTTAAAGTTCCGTGTATCGTGTGCCGTAGTAAATCTGGAGGTGCACATATATTCTTTTTCTTTAAGGAGTGGATGAGTGCAGGAGATTTTAGAGACAAAGCTGCGGAGATTTCTTCAGCACTTGGGCATGGTCGGTGCGAGATATTCCCAAAGCAAGAACAGATTCTTGTCGAAAGGGGGGATGTTGGTAACTTTATTAATCTTCCGTATTTTGATTCAGAGCAAACACTCCGATATGCAATACTCAAAAGAGATGAGGAGTATATTGAAGCATCGCTACAACAATTCATTGAAGAGATACAAAAAGTCCAGACGTTACCGAAGGACTTTCTAACATTACCGATAGGTGGTCCTGTTGATTTATTACCTAATTATATACCTTGCCTTAGAACTAAATTAGCTATTGGTGTATTTGAAGGAGAAAGAAACAGAACAGCATTTCAACTAGGAGTTTTTCTACAAAGGCTTGAACCAGGGAATTGGAAAGCAAAGTTTGAAGAACATAATGTAAGAGACTTTCATCCACCCCTATCAGCATCTGAAGTTGTAGCTATACAAAACACATTAGAGAAAAAAGAATATCAGTATCTTTGTAAAGAAGAACCTATGGCATCACATTGTAATCAAGGTGTTTGTAGAACTATGAAATTAGGTATTGGTGCTACATCAATGCCAAGTATAAGCGGTTTATCTGTTATTTTATCAGAGCCAAGATTATGGTTTGTAGATATTGGTGGACAAAGATTAGAGATAACAACAGAAGAATTACAAGCACCTCGTTTGTTTCAAAGAGCATGTATGGAACAGTTAAAGGTTATGCCCCCGAAACTAAAAGATTCTGATTGGGAGATAACAGTTAATGATCTCATGGAGAAATGTAATGAAATACAAGTCCCCGAAGAGTTAACATATAAAGGTCAGTTCATATCAATACTAGAGGCATATTGCACAGGTCGTGTTCAAGCACAAACATTTGAAGAAGTCATGTTGGGTAAGCCCTATACCGAAGTAGAAGAAGGAAAAACTTTTTTTAGGCTAGATTCTTTAATGGAATATATGAGACAGAAAAAGTTTGATAGCTATACAAGAGCACAAGTTCAAGAACGATTAAAAGAAATAAATAATGAAGAAAGTTCTATTGTTAAAAAATTTAAAACATCAGCAGGAAAATGGAAGTCTGTCAGAGTTTGGTGGATACCCGAGTTTGTTTCCGAAGTTGAAGTAAGTAGCATAGAAGTTGAGACAGGGGAGGTGCCTTTCTAATGGAAGTATTAGTAGCTTTTTGTATTATTTTAGTTGAGGAATCAAGATATAAGGGTGGAAAATCAATTTGTAATTTTTGGAACCCTGGTGTTGAGTTTAAAACATATGAAGAATGTATGAAAGATAAAAAATTAATCGAAGATTATATAGTGGAAGAGGCTTGGAAAATTCATCCAAAGGCAGTCAAAATATATGCAAAAGGAGTTTGTGGAGAGAATGCGAAGTGATAAAAAGCACGACATTTGTATTGAAGTTTTAAATCAGTATTTAGATGTTTTTAAAACAGTTGAAAGATCAATGAGAAAGCTACCTGCATCTCTTACTCAAAAAGAAAGAGTGGAACTAACTTACTATCAAGAGATGGTTAGAAATATAAAAATGGTTAAAGATTATATAGATAAAAGAACTGAATCTGTGGATTGGGAGAGTTATAATTAATGGAAACTGTAATCTTCGGTCCCCCTGGTACAGGTAAAACTACAACATTAATTGATATAATAAAGAAGTCTATCCAAGATGGTATGGATCCAACTAAGATTGCATTCATGTCTTTTAGCCGTAAAGCAGCAACTGAAGCTAGAGATAGATCTGCTATTGAACTCGGGCTAGATACAAAGCAAATGATTTATTTTAGAACATTACATTCTCTTGCTTTTACTTGGTTAGGTTTAGAAAGTAAAAGAGTGTTTAAGGGATCGGACTATAATGAACTTGGTAAACTTGTTGGACTAGAGTTTAGATCATCTCCTACTCTTAATATAGAAGAGGGACCTTTGTTTCAGATAGGTGCAGGTGGAGATAAATATATGTCCATAATTCAAATGGCTCGTGTTAGAGAAGTATCTTTGGAACAACAATTCAATGATACTTGGGATCACACATTACATTGGCAACAATTAAAAGTATTAGATAAAGCATATAGTGATTTTAAAGAAGCTAAGAACAAATTAGACTTTGTTGATATGATACAAAAGTTTATAGAACAAGGAACATCTCCTAGTTTTGATCTACTTATAATAGATGAAGCACAGGATTTAGCACCATTGCAATGGAAGATGGTAAAGGAAGTTTTAGTTCCTAATTCTAAAAGAATATATTATGCAGGGGACGATGATCAAGCTATCTATACTTGGATGGGCGTAAATGTAAGAGACTTTTTAAATTCATGTAGAGACAAATTGTTCTTAACAAAATCGTTTCGTGTACCAAGTGCCGTGCATGATTTTTCACAAAGTCTTATTAGAAAAGTCTCTACCAGACAAACAAAGAATTGGCAACCCACTAAAAAAGATGGCACTATAACATGGCATCGAGATATACTTGATGTAGACTTAACTAGTGGCGAATGGTTGGTACTTGCGAGAACTAATTATATTACGAACAAAATATGTAATCGTCTTAAAGAAGATGGCTATCTCTATTGGAGAGAAGGCACTGGTTGGTCTGTTTCCCCAAATGTTATTAATGGAATAGAGGTATGGCTTAAACTATGCAAAAACAAAAGCTTGTCTACATCAGAACTACAAAGTTTTGCGAAGATTTTAGATCCAAGTATTATAACAAGATCAGGAAGAAAAGCATTATTGTCCTTAGATGCCGAACAAACTTATACTCTAGACGACATTATAAACAAGTGCAATTTGAACGCTACACACGAGACACCTTGGCAGAAAGTCTTAAAAGTCTCGGATCAAGAAGTTGCATATATAACATCAGTGAGGAGAAGGGGAGAGAAAATACTGACAGGGACTCCGAGGATTCGGATATCGACAATACACAAAGCAAAAGGTGGCGAGGCGGATAATGTAGTCTTGCTACTTGACTCAACTAGAGCTTGCATGGAAAGTCTTGATCAAGATTCTGAGATAAGAACTTTTTATGTAGGTGCAACTCGTGCTAAAAAATCATTACACTTAATAGAATCAACAAGTAAATATGGATTTAACATATGACAAAGATATGGTTCTTACAAAAAAATGAAGAAGGCACAATATTTTGGGACAGTTATGTTCACAATGAATGCACATTATTAGATACAACAACGGAGAATCCTTTTGACAAACAAAAACAGAGAATATTTTTTAAAGGAAGCAGAGAGACTAATTAATGGTCAAAGAGCCAAAGAGTACGGACCTGCAAAAAAGAATCATCAACGTATAGCTGATATATGGACTATCTTGCTAGACAAAAAACTTAATGATCGTATTACACCAGAAGAAGTTGTTGCTTGTATGATAGGTGTCAAGGTAGCTAGACTTGCCGAAGACATATCTAAGGACGATTCTTGGACGGATGTTATTGGATACGCAGCCCTCGGTGGAGAAATAATAAATGACAAAACATGATCAATATCATTTACTAGATCAAGATATTAAAGATGTTTCCTGGGGGAATGTAGATTCTGATTGGGAGCCACCTCAAACTTTTCCAGATTTATCTCAATACGAAACAGTTGCTATTGACTTAGAAACAAAGGACTCAAATCTTTTAACTCTTGGACCTGGTTGGACAAGAAAAGATGGATATGTGATAGGAGTTGCTATTGCAGCAGGAGATAGTTCTTGGTATTTTCCTGTCGCACATAAGTCTGGGAATATGTCAAAGAACATAGTTTACAAATGGCTACAAAAATTATGTAATGACGAAAGTATAACTAAAGTTTTTCATAATGCTTTATATGACTTAGGGTGGTTAAGAGCAGAGGGTATAGAAGTCAAAGGTAAAATTGTAGACACGATGATTGCTGCTCCTTTACTAGATGAAAATAGGAAGTGGTATAACTTAAATTCTCTTGCTCGTGACTATTTGGGAAAATTTAAAGATGAAAAACTATTAAAATCCGCAGCGGATGAGTTTGGAGTTGATCCTAAATCTGGTATGTGGCAATTACCTCCTAGATATGTTGGTAAGTATGCCGAACAAGATGCCTTGATTACCTTAAAACTTTGGGAAGATTTAAGTAAAAAAATAAATCAACAGGAATGCTCAAGCATTTTTCAATTAGAAACTAGTTTACTACCTGTACTGTTTGAGATGAAAACAAAAGGTGTTCGTGTCGATGTAGAAAAAGCACACCAGACTAAAAAAGATTTAACTAAAATAGAAGAATCACTTATACAAGAGATAGTCAAAGAAACTGGAGTCACGGTTGAACCTTGGGTCGCCACATCTGTAGCAAAGGTCTTTGATGCTGTGGGACTTTCTTATTCTCGCACAGAGAAGTCCGGGGCTCCCATGTTTACAAAACAATTTCTTGCTAATAACTCTCATCCAATTGCTAAAAAAATTATAAAAATTAGAGAGATAAACAAAGCCAATACGACATTTGTTGATACTATACTTGAACATTCTCATAATGGTAGAATACATTGCGATTTTCATCCCCTTCGTTCCGATGGTGGTGGTACGGTTACAGGTCGTTTTAGCTCAAGTAACCCCAATTTGCAACAGATTCCTGCACGAGATCCTGAGATCAAAAAATTAATTCGTGGTTTGTTTATCCCGGAGGAGGGCCACAAATGGGGTTCCTTTGATTATGCATCACAAGAACCAAGATGGTTAGTTCATTATTGTGCCACCTTGACAGGTGTAGATAAACATCCACAGATTGATGACGTTGTTAAAATGTATCATGATGGAAATGCTGACTTTCATCAAATGGTTGCAGATATGGCTAATATTCCTAGAAAACAAGCTAAGACAGTAAATCTTGGTATTATGTATGGTATGGGTAAAGGTAAATTAGCTAATGTTATGGACATAGATATAGACGAAGCTTCATCACTTTTAGAGACATATAATAAAAAAGTTCCTTTTCTAAGATCTTTATCTGAAAAAGCCATGGATCGTGCTGCAAGCACAGGTGTCATAAGAACTTGGTTAGGGCGTAAATGTAGGTTTGATATGTATGAGCCTGTATCCTTTGGATTTAACAGAGCTTTGCCTATGGAAGAAGCCATCAAAGAATATGGAAGTAAAGGTAGACTTAGAAGAGCCTTTACATACAAAGCACTTAATAGATTAATCCAGGGTTCAAGTGCTGACCAAACTAAGAAAGCCATGGTTGAGTGTTACAAAGAAGGCTTATGTCCAACACTAACTGTGCATGATGAATTATGTTTTAATATAGAGAGTCAAGAACAAGCAGACAAGATTGTAGAAATCATGACCACTTGTGTACCTGACTTAAAAGTGCCTTTTGAAGTTGACACTGCTTTATGTAACAATTGGGGCGAAGTAGATTAGTAAGTAGATTTTGCGTACAAATCATGTAGTTCTGACATAGGATCATCTACAGGTTTTTCTTTTTCAAACATTTCATATGCATGAGATCTAATATTTGATCTGTGTATACCTATATCTTTTAGTGTGGCATCATCCAAACTATGTAAAGCTGTAATTGTTCTTCCTATCTTAAATTTATAAAACCAATTTGATAACATTCGTATTTCCTTTTTTATGTTTGTGCTTAACTCTGCATTTTTTATTTATACATTTATTCTGAACAATAGAGAACAGAGCAAAAATGAAAGATATTATTGCTAAAAAGGCATGAATTAATTCTACGGTGGGTATTATAATTGTACAAAAGAGATGACTATTTTAGGTAGGTATTACACCAAAGCCTTACGTTTCAACGATTCTGAGGCATCTGAGAGCCTCGTTTTTTAGCAGATTCCATAATTTCGCTACGTTTTAGGCTAGATAGCTTTGACCACACAGATATTTCATCAAGAGTCCTAAAGCATCCGATACAAATATTATTTTCTATTTTGCAGACGTTTCGGCACGGGCTTACAATAGGCTGTGATCTTTCTGGTCTTGTCATTGGGGTATGGAATCTCTGGTTGTTCGTTTAGTCGTCTAGCAAAATACAGGCAATCATTAACATTTGGAAATGTTTGATCCTGGTTAATTATTATTGTGCCTATCATATAGACTAAAGCAAACTCTATCATTCATCTTTGGTTTTCCAAAAGTATTCATCTGTATCGCCAAGTCTGAATCTTTGACCATTCTCGACTTGATACTCTATTGTACTCACTTTGAAGTCTGGTTGCAATGGCTTCTCGGGTGTTAAAGAATTGTCATAAACCCTCATTCTATTGTTAGGGTATAAACAAAATTGTCCGTTTTTTAATTCAATTAAATTAAATGATTTGTGTTCCGCTGGTGATTCACTGGTAGCATAATCAACTACGTCTGGATCTTGATGATAGTTATCTATCGTACAAATGTATCGACCCATCATTGCACCATGATCCCTAGTAAGAATTTCAAAATCCATCGAGCCTATAAATTGCTTATGAACAGATACCACGCCATAATCCATACAATTCCAAAACTGAAGATTGAAAAGATCCATATCTGGAGTCGGGGTATCTGATCTAGAAACGAATGCAGAAATAGGTAGTTTGTCATACAAAGCACCATAATCAGGAAGGTAAGTTTCAAAGTAAAAACTTCTACCAGGAATAGATTTTGCAGTAACCCATACACCTTTTACAAATTCCCCATGTCCATCTTCAAGATCTCTTAGATATTCTTTTCTAACCCATACATCTACGGAAGGTAAATTACAGATAAGAGTAGACATTAATGCATTGTTTCTTTCGGTATGTCACCAATATTTACTAAGGGTTCTGACATGTAGCTATCGTGATAGTCACCAAAAAAAGTATGACTTCTCATGTGTGTTTCTTTAACAAGTTGTCCTTTTTTTATTTTTAAAACAATAAATTGTTGCATGATTACTGTGTCATCATCTTCTTTTTCTATTGCTCTTTTAAAGGGACCTTCTTCCATTATGTAATACCTTTCGTGTAACCATTTGCTCTTGTGTATGTTAGTACATCTTTTCTATTAGCAACATCATTAACGTAGGATACATGAACCCATCCAGAGTTAGGATCTACACCATCCCAACATTCCAATATTAATTGATCAAAATTTAAATTATTTTCTATATATTTTGCCAAGTCATAATTACTTACACCATAGATTTCTATGTCTGCTGCTTCTCCATCACAATGTTGTGAGGTTGGTTTTGAACCTATGGCTTCACACAAGGCAACACTTCGATAGCCCGAGTTAATATTAATTGGTTTACCGAATGCAGATCTAACTCTTTCTAATACATTATGACACAACTCTACCATTGCTATGGTATGTATTTCGTTTGGATTGTTTTGTATCCCTTTTCTTTCTGCTGTTTGTGATTTAGTAAATTCTGTTAAAGAAAAATTATCTGATAGCTTAATCATTGACTTCCTACTGCTGCTCTAGTTGCTTGGTTTGGAACTAAGATAGGGTTCACATTACCACGAGCCTGATTATATATGTTTCTAAGTTGAGTATCAACATTTACTTCGGGCACCATGGATCGTGTTTCTTGAACAGGAGCAGAAGAAACAGCTTGTTCAACGACTTCTTGAGTTTCTTCTTGTCCTCTTTGAAGTCCTTCAGCACCGAACTGTGCAACCGCTTCATGAGCTTCTTGAAAAGCTAAACCTAATGTGTCGGCTCCTGGTGCTCTTGGACTTGTAGCTACTTTCAAGAAAGATTTACTTCTTAATAATTTAGACATAACAAAAAAACTAGCTGCTGTTGAAAGACCAGCAACAGGATTTGCTATAATCCCAGCTAACGAAAGACCAACAGCGATTGTTGCAGGAGCAAGACCGCCTTTACCTGCGATGGCTTCGTCAGATATTGTAGACATGTTTTTGGCTAATTTGAATAGAAGATCTGTTCTTTCTTTACCGAACATAGCATTTAAAGAATCAGTACCAATCTTGTCTAGTTTAGTTTGTAAAGCCTTCGCTCCACTTCCTGACTTAACTATTTTGATAAAATTTGTTCCTGATGGATCACCTGCACTAGACAATATTTTTTGCATAGCTATTTGTTCAATAGCTTCAGTGCCCTCTGGAGTATTAATAGTGCTCTTTAATCTTGTTATATCCTGTGATCTTCCATTTCTAAATACATAATCAACAACTGAATCTGGATCTTCTAATGTTTTTGTTTTTATTGTATTTAGAAACTTATCTTTTTTAATTAAATCAGCTTCGTCAGTAAGTTGTTTTAGCTTTTGAACAGATTGAGAGATGGGTAAGCCTTCATCTGCTAATTGTTGTAGAATAGCTTCATCAACATTGTCTCCAGAATTATGTACTTGTTTTACAAAATCATCAATTAATTTTGCTTCTTGAGCTTTAAACAAAACATCTTTAGTGTCTCCTAAAGCTCTAACTGATGTTTGAAGTAAAGAACCATTTAATTTACCATTAGGATCTATAGATTTTCTTATTGTCTCTTCAAACCAAGTTTGACCTAAATTTTTTCTAATAGCCTCGCTAATTTGTCCTCCTGTCCTTGCAGCATTATTTACATCATCCGCTAATTTTAATGCTGCTTGCATTTCTTTTTCTACAGTTAATCTTGTAGGATGATCAGCAGGAAGGGTTTGAACGCCATCAAAATTCTTTTGAAGAGTGTCGGTTACATATTTTTTAGCTCCTACTGGTTTGTCATAGCCCTTTACAGCTTTTAAAAAATCAGCTAAATCAGATCCTCTGTTGTTTTGAACTATTACTTCCATATCTTTAATGGGATTAAAACCTAGTCCTTCTTTTGTGTTTTGTATTAATTTAGCTGCTGACGTAGACTTAAAAAATTCAACATTCTCATTATAAAATTTATTTGCTTGTCTTATTCTAACAAAACCTTCAGCTATAGCTGGATCTTTAAAATTTTTTGCAGCAGTTAATTCAGCTTCTTTAAAAGCATTATCCAAAGATGATTTCACTTGAGCTAAAGCAGCACTGTTGTTTCCACCAACAAGATGTGGATCAAAACCAGCAGTATTCAAAGCTGATCTTAAAGAGTTTGCTTCTTCTACTGTAAGCATACCATTTTGATTTTCTGTTAATTCTTTTATTTTTGAAGCCCATTTTGTTTGATCAAAACCTATACCTAAATATTTTTGATCAACAGCTTTTAATGTTTCTAGTATTTGTTTAGCTGGTATTATAGCTTGATTTTTCAATATTTTATTTGCATTTCCATACATTAAATCAACTTGATTTTGAAAAGTTTTGTAAGAAAGATTAATAGAATCTCTCATTTCAACATCATCAGCCCCACCTCTTATAGCTCTTATAACTCTTTGAGTTTGCTCTTGAATTATTGACTGTACTTCGGCTTGTTGTCTTCCAACTTTTAAAGATGCATCATCAAATTGTTTTGATATCTGATCATTTAATTCTTTTTTTAAACCCTCTACTGTTTCGTCAGAAAGATTTAAATCACCTTTTACCCTATTTATTTGATTTACAACATAATTAGCATTAGCTTTTGCAGCACCTCTGTTTGGAAAAACTCCTTCATATATTGCTTGAAGTCTTCCAAGGATCGGGGCACCTGTAGCTTGATCTATGGTTGGACGACCACCGTCCTTAACTATTTGATTTATTCTTGCCCTTGCTTGATCAACAGTTTCATCTCCAACTTTTTGTGGGCCTCTACTTTTTATTAATAAGCCAAAAGCTCTACTTAGCCCACGACCTATAATCTCACCACCACCTGCGAATAAAGATTCATAAAGAGCATCTCTTTTTATCTGATCATCGGTTTGTCGTTGATAGCCTTGTTGAGTCTCCCAATATTCATCTAAAATTTTTGCTCCATAAGCTGATCCAGCAACGATGGGTGCTGAGAATAATATACTAGAGCCACCTGTTAGAATTGATGCACCGATTGCGACAGGTAAAGCGAGTCCTCCCTGTCCAGCAAAATCAACAAAATCATATTTACTAAAACCTTCTTCATCAACAGCAACTTCTTTTCCATCTTGAGTAACTATTAACTCACCTTTAGAATCTTGTCTTACATTACCCTCGCCATAAACATCGTTAAGATAAGCTAATTTTTCTTCTACTGTTTCTTTCTTTGCTAAATTGTATCTAATACCCGAATCTTTTATTCCAGTTTTATAATCTATTTTAGCATCTGCGGGATTAACAACTGTTTTACCTTTTCTTGAAAAGGCTTGTAGTTCTTCAAAAGTAGCTGTTCCTATGTCTATAGATGATTGACCTTGACCTTTAGCCACATTTTTACCACCTTCTACAGCATCGTAGTCTGGATCATTAAATTCTGGATTATTTTTTAAATAGTCGTTAGCAGTAGCTCTAGCTATTTCTTCATCATCGGTATCAATTTCAACCATTGATCCATTAGGTAATTCAACTCTTATAGACATTATTCATCCTCATCTACTGGATCAGTAATAATATTTTTATTTTTGTTTAAATCAATAGGCTTTAACTTTATTATTTTTTGTTGAGTGCTAGGCTTTTCTGCTTTTGGTTTTACTTTATCTATACCAATACTAGCAGCAATAACATCCATTGTAGGTTGGTTAGTTCCTTCTAACAAAGAACCTTTATACTTGAGCATTTTAGCTCCAAATTCTCTTTCTCTAGTTTCACCCATTCTTGCAATTTTATTTCTTAATGTTTGTAGCTTCATTGCAACTATTTCTGGTTTTGCAAAAACTGAATTTTTAACGTCATATGCTCCTTTTAAATTCATGTACAACATTTTTCGTTCTTCGTTAGATATAGTTTTACCACCTTCCCCTAATAAAGATACAGCAAAAGAGATTAGAGCCCCATCAACAACTGTGTCAAATTCACCTTTTTGCATTTGTTCAGGAGAAACTTTTTGATCAAAAGCTGCAAGAGCATCACCTGTTAATTTCGTAAAAGCACCACTTAACCCTGTTATTTTATTATTAGGACCAGAAACAACTAAAATTTGTTTATCTATTTTACTAACTGTTTCGTTTATGTTTTTTAACATGGTTGGAGTTTCTGCAAAAAACCCAAGATCAGTATTAAAAACTTTACTATCTACTTTTATACCGCCTGTCAATTTTTTCTTGGCTAAAGCTGTTTGTAGCTTTTGATAGTTGTTGTAGGAATCTTTATCTTTTAAACGAATTCCAGCTTGTTGAAGAGCAATTAGCTGTTCATCTGTAGCTTTTACTGCATCACCTGCTTTATAAACTTTACCATCTTGATCTGTAAAGTCTTCACTAAATACAAAATCAGATTTCTTTCTTGACTCTTTTTCTTGCTCTAAGAACTCACCGACAGCTAACTTACCAGCTAACAGATCCATTTCTGATTCTTTCGCTCTTTCTTTTTCAAGAGCTTTACCATATCCTTGTAATCCTTGAGCAGCCCCACGAGCAATATTAGTTAATGCATTAGGACTATCTCCTGCTGCAATCAACAATCCTGTCATCATTAAGTTGTAGCCAGCTGTTGTTGTTATACCTGGTTTAGTACCAGACATATCTTCTAACATAGATTTAATATCTTTTTTAATTGTTTTTGGATTAGCTTTCTTGCCTTTTAATATTTCAAATACAGTACCCGCTTTTTCATCATCTGATATATCCTTATCATTTAGAATTTCAAGAGCTTTCTTCTGCATTCCCTTACCAATGGTGCTTAGTTTCAATGGTAACGCTCTTCCTTCTTGTTCTTCTAACACCCTATGTTCAGCAGAGATGTCTTTAGTAACTAAGGAAAGCTCATTATCTCTTTCGTCAGTTAATTTACCTGTACCAATAAAAGTGTCTCCTCCAACTTTTTCACTCTTTTTAGTTTTTTTACTTGGTTTCACATCCGTGTTAGTGACTTCTCCAGATTTCACCTTTGCTAATTTTTCTCCAACACCTGTTTTATAATCAGCTAATCGTTGTTCTTTAATTTTTTCCATACCAGATTTAAAGATACCAGAATCAATACCAACAGTTTCTAGTCTGTCATCCATTGTGGATCCTTTATAGTCTTGAGGTATATCCTTAGTTATTCCAAGTTTTCCATCAGTAATTTTTACTGGAGTACCTGCGTTTTCACTGGCTATTTTTTTAGCTAATTGTTCTTCACTTAATTCATAGTCTCTAGATTTTCCAAGATATTTTCCAGCAGCAAGTAGGTTGTCTGTAATGTATGGAAGAGATCTATTCAGTAAATTGCCAACAGATTTTATACCTACTCCAAGAGGACTATCACTTGGTTTGCTAGGAAAAGCATTAGAATATTTAAAACTACTTTTTCCTGACAAAGCATTTAGAAGATTTTGTTGCAATCCTTTTTCTGTGTTTGGATTTTGATACTCTTGTAATCTGTTCCTATCAACTCGAACAACTGTTCCGTCTTGAGCTCTTACAGGTTGTCCACGCATCATGGCTTTTTCTGCGGTAGTCATTAACTCTGGAGATGATGCAAGAATACCCATAGGCTGTTTAGACATACCAACTTGACGAAACATTCTTCTGTTAAAAGGATTATTCATTATGCTGTTTTCCTTTGTCCACCAAATAAGTTACCGAAACTTCCAGCTGAACCTGCTGCACCTAAACCTGCAATACCTAAACCTAATAATTGAGAACCCGTGCTTGGTCCGGGTCTAGTGGTCGTTGAATATGTTTGCTGTAATGCAGGTACACCTCTAAAGATATCAGACATAAAACCAACTTGTTGATATGGCAATGCCTGTTCAGCAAGTGCATTAGCTCTATCGATATCAAACTGTCTTTGTGATTGTTGTTGTTGCATACCACCAATACCTAATAATGTATTAACATCTTGTACACCCATCTGTTGTCCAAGTTGTCCTAGTCCTGCTGTAGCTGTTCCTAACTGTCCAACAGTTTGACCCAAGGCTCCTGTTGTTTGTCCAAGTTGTCCTGTTAACTGTGCAAGATTACCAAGACCTGCAGCAGTTTGACCAAAACCTTGTGCACCTTGAAAACCAAGTGCACCTGCTTGACCTGCTTGCTGACCGAACTGTCCTGCTTGTGCAAGCTGTTGTTGTGCTTGTCTTGATGCAGCTTGTTGTGCTAAATTAGATGCCTGTTGAAATCCCGCTGATCTTAATTGTGATCCTGTTCTAGCTTGTTGATCTAATACATTTTGATTTATTGCAGCTTGTTCTAAAGCTCCTCTTGAGCCACCAAAAGCTCCTGCTCCAACAGCTTGTGCTGTTGCTTTGTTTTTTGCTATATCTCCCTGTTCAGCAATATCTTCATACTGCTGTTGAATTACAGACTCCATATAAGGATCCATAAACTGTTGATAAGATGTAGGATCAAAATCATAATCAGCACCAGCTGTCATGGCTTGTGCTTGTCCAATACCTTGTTGACCTAATTGTTGAGCATCTAACATAGCTTGTTGCTGATCTCTGTATCCTTGTTGTGCTTCTGGTAATTGACCCAAAGCAGAACCAAGAGTTCCAAGTCCTGTGCCTACAGCACCAATACCTTGACCAATAGCTTTACTACCTTGTTGTAAATATGGAGAAAAACCACCTATTCCTCCAATTGCTGTTGCTGCTGCTTGCTTTTGAGCATCAGTTAAACTAGCTAACTGTTGTTTAGAAAAAGGCATTTGTGAGCCTTCACCTGTAAGTGCTTTTGCACTTGCAAATATATCAGCTAAATAATCTTCTTGAAAAGGAGCTAACCTAACAATTTGTTCTTGTTTGACTTCTTGTGGAGTTGCCATTATGCGGCTCCTTCTAATTGTGACATCATATCATACATTCTTGCAGCACCAACATTCCTATCGCCTCCACCAGCACCACGAACTGCTTTTGCAGTTAATACAAACTCTCCGTCTGATAATCTTGCAGGAACTGAATCACTGGTTCCTGTACCGGGACCCTCTACTTCTCCACCAACAGCAAGTGCTTCAATATCCTCGGCACCTTGTCTCTTTCTATTGTCTTCAAAGTATTGCTTACGCTCTTCTTCATCATCTAAATTATACAGTTTATTACCAATTCGTCCAGTACCTAACCTAGTTTTGCCCACAGGGTAAGGTTGCATTTTAATTCCTGATCCTTTTTGTTCTTCTTCACCCATGGCACCAGCCAGTAAAGTACCTACACCACCAGCAGTTAATAATGGATTCTCACCAATAAATTTAAAAATAGAGTTACCTGATGTCTTTAACATGTCTGTCATAGGAATAGCATTTTTAGCCCCAATACCAAGATTAGGAGCAATAGTTGTTCCGAAATCAGCACCTGCTACTTGTCTACCAGGCAAGAACTTACTTATACCTGTTGCACTATCTGGAGCTTTCGTGAATCCTGCACCTTTTGCAAAGGATCCAACACCATAAGCTAATCCAGCGTTTAATAATGAATCTTGCACACTTCTACCACTAGCCAGTGATCCAATACCAGATCCTATTGCGGCTCCACCTGGTCCACCTAAAGCAAAACCAATTGTACTACCAATTAATGGTGCTGCTTTTTTTAAAACTTTAGTAATGCTCTTAAATATACCCATAGCTTATAATACCAATTATTTGTTATTTCTTCAATACTATATCTGTGCTAACGCACTTGTTGTCACTCTTGTCTTCGATACGTCTTGTATACTTGCTACAACATGCAATCTATTTGCCGTAGCTGCTTGTACTTTTAATATCTCACCACTCTGTAAGACTAAATCTCTTGTCAATAATTCTATTGTTGTATTGGCTGCAACAGCTTTTACTTTAAATAAACTAAAGACTGCATTGCTTGTATCAGTTAGTGTCACTGTTATTGTGTCTGCGTTACCACTATCCTCGGATACAAGAATAGAGTTTACGATTGCCGCATTAAAGTCAGCACCACTTGGTACAGTAAACAAGGTTGTAAGGTTTGTTGTTGTCAAATCAACTTTAGCGTTTGATACACCTTGAATATATTGTGGGATACTAGTTATTAACATTATCGTCTACCATCCTCTCGTATGTCAATTCTAGGTGATCCTAATTTGTATTTAGTTCCTAATGATGTCGAATCAACTCTAAGTGCAAAAGATCGTCCTCGCAATCTATAATCTAGTTTTTCTGTAAATTGTTCTACTGGACTCGTTGCCGTTCTTTGTGTCGTACTAGATGTTGTCTGGTCAAACGTATCTCCAGGGAAGTCTCTTGTCTTCATTGTAAACGATACATCTGGTGTTGCACTGGTTGATCCATTGAATGTTATATCGGGTATAACTCTTTTTAAGAACAAGAACTTTTCTCCGTCACCAATATCCATAGGTGCTGATTCTATAAATGATGTCATTGCAGATCCATCATCATCATAACCTACCTCATGGTTATATAAATATTGTCCACCTGTAGCTAACGGCAGACTTCTTATACCTCTATCAAGCCATGCTTGTCTTGCTAAAGTTCCGTAATACCATACTTTTTCTAAATAATTATACGCAACATACGCATCAACTTCTGTACTACTGGCTGTCGGATAAAACCATAATATCTCACTAAACTCTGAATTTACACCTGCATGTACCTTGCTACTCTCTTCAAAGTTAAAATCTAAAAAAACTTTTTCTTTTACAGTGCATGGTAATTGTTGTGTTTGACCACCAGCATAAGCATAAAATGTATCTGATCCCATCCAGAATACAGTATCTTCAATAGCAATAGCAGCAGAAGGACTTGCAATAGTTATATTCTTAGATAGTTCCTGCAAACCAAAAGTAAATGGAGGACCTATAAACTTCATGGCGTGTAGCGTTTTATTTGTAAAACATAATATCTGTTGTTTTGTTTCAACGGCTTGAACAAAGGTTGATCCACCACCAAGTCTTAAATCACCTGCTGTGTTTGTAGCAGTCGGAAACCAATCAATAGGATTTTCTTGTGATGAGAATCTAATAAGCAATGGATCTTGTACCCCACTGCCTTGTGTCGCTGTGCTACTACCACCGAATCCATCACAACCAAAAGCAATCACATGTCTGTCTTGGTCTGATACAAGAACTTGCTTGGCTATTTGTGGCACACTGGTCTTTGTACCAGATGTTGTACTTAGTTCCACGGCTCGTGTTCCAAGACCATTGGTTCTATCCCAATAAAACAAACCACCATCTCTTGGATTAAGTATTAGATCTTCTCCAAAGTTATCGTGTGACCATAATCTAATCTGTGCACCGGGCACCGTGATCGATGCTGCACTACCCCAACCAACAAAGTCATCTGTGGCTAGAACATTACCCACGGCTAATCTGACTAATGTATTGTCTGCATGAGTCGCTGCTGCTGTGCCACTATGTCCACGAGCTACGGTCATTGTATTATCATCCGTGGTTGCCGATACAAGCATAAGTTCGTTGTCTACAAGTATGACATCGTTTGCTGTATTCATACCCGTTTCATCATCTACATCAACGGCAGTCTCACTATTATCTAACGCTTCATTAAGTTGTGTTGATAAGGCACCAGATGTTGTACCACTCCATTGTCCAGCACCCCAACCAGTTCCACCAACAGTTGTGTTAAGACCCGTGTTTAACTGATAAGTTCCAACAACACTGGATCCGCCATTACCAGTATCTGATCCGTTAGCTGTAGCTGTAGCTGTTATTGTGTATGAGTTAGAACTTATTAAGGCTACAATTTTATATTCTGCATTTAATACTGTAGCAGTTATATTACCACCTAATGATGCAGCACCAGAGAATGTAACAAAGTCATTTTCATTTGCACCATGAGCGGGATCGGTAACTGTTATTGTAGCTGATCCATTTGTTGCTGCAAACGTAACATCTCCAGCACTTGTAGTATTTCTGATTGGAGTTATGTCATTAAATGTCTGACCTTCTTCTATATAGTATTTAAGTTCTGTCCCTAGACCTAAGAAATCAGAGCCATCAAGAGACACCCAATTATGTAATCGTCTAGCCGTTCCTTCATATGTACTAGTTGTATATTTAGACCAACCACCAAACTTTTCTGGAAAACCAAATCTAAATCTTACTTTATCACCATCAACAAAACCACCTTCATTACTGTAAGATGTAATGTCTGATATAATTCCAGGTTTAAATTTTAACTTTGTTAAAGGCATTATGCTATGTTTCCTGCTACTGTTCCGTTGTTTGTTAGTGTAACATTACTTTGACCATTAATATACTTCCCTGCTGCACCACCAGATGATCCAGAAGAGCCGTTAACTGGAGCCGTTGATGGAAAAGAAACACCTGTACCACTGCCATTACCACCAGCAGTACCGTTTGATCCAGCTACACCTAGTGCACCACCATTACCGCCTGCACCACCAGATCCCGCATTTGTGCCACCAGATCCACCAGAACTTCCATTCCCTGCCGAAGCATTGTAACTAGCACCTGCACCACCAGATCCAGCCGATCCGCCAGATGTAACACTATTAGTAGTAAGATTAAAATTAACTGAAAAAGTATTGTAGTATAAATTTCTATTACCCGAAGTGGTTAAGTTAGCAAGAAAATAATATGTTGTATCTGCATCTAAGTTTGCTGTTTGACCAGAAGTGTAGTCACCACCACCTTGTCCTTGGCTTTTGGAAGTGTTACTAGTGCTTAAATTTATTAAAACACTTCCATATCCACTACCATAAGTACCATTATTTATACTACCTGTCATAGTATAAGTACCAGTTGTTCCTAGTTGAAAAGAACAATAGAAAGGACCTCTATTTGCGAGAACTCCATTAAAATTACTAGATGATGTATGCCATCCCCATGTTGTGTTTACAGATCCAGATTGAGGATTAGAATTATTTACTCCTCCCCATTTTCTATCTCCTACCACACCTGCACCATTTAAAGCAGGACTATATGCACTAAACCAAGAAGGTGCGTCATTTGCGGGTGCGTTACCACTACCATAAGGAGCACCACCTTCATCTACAAAATTATTTAATGCTGAATTAACAGAAGTCGTACCTGCTCCACCAGCACCACCATTACCTCCACCTCCACCACCAGATTTGATGTTGCCGTTATTGACAATATTACAAGCAGTTGCAGCAACAATCGCATCACCACCTACGGCACCTGCCGCTCCACCTTTACCATATATATTACCACCATTGGTTATAGTAATTGTGCCTGCTCCACCAGAGGGAACATTGATAGCTGGAGTGCTTGTACTTGTACCACCGACTGTGACACCAGAGTTAATAACAACAAGTTTAGGATAGTCAAGATCGTAATCATCACCAAAGATAGTTGATAGGTTTTGATTTGTAGCATCAGAACTTATTGTAAATTGAAAACCAATCCCCGTTCCGTAATAATCACTAAGAGCTAAAGCACCACTTGTTGGCACATCAGAGGCTAAATGAGTTGCGTTATTGTCTCCCGCCTTGGCTCTAATCTTACTGCCTTGACGATAATAATCACTAAGAGAAACCGAGGTGTTGCTCCCAGGACTAAATTCATCCCTTATGTTGGCAAAACTTATTGCTCCTGATCCCGCTAACGCCATGATTATTTCTTCTTTAATTCATCGATTTCTGCTTTTAATTCTTTTATACTTTCTATAAGCACAGCACATAGTTTGCCGTAATCAACAGACTTGGTTTGCATTTCATCATCAGCCGTCAATACAACCTCTGGTACAATGGTTTCCATATCTTGTGCTATAACGCCAATTTGTTCTTTGGCATTTTCAATATCATTTCTTTTGTAGTGAACACCTTGCATCCTCATAACTTTTGACAAAGCATTTGTTATTGGTTCTATATCTGTCTTTAATCGTCTATCAGAAAAAGCAGTTACATCATTATTAAATGTTGCTGCTCCTGCAGCAGACATATCTATTGTTAATGCTGTAATTGTAGATCCGCCATCATTACCTTTAACAATAACGTCTTTGTCTTGTGTAGGTGCAAAAATTACAAAATCATTACTAGAACTTGATAGTCTACCAAACTCCACACCACCATCTTGTAATTTAATATCACCACCATCTGCGTCTAATGTAAGATCACCTGCAACATCTATTGTCATGTCTCCAGAAGCATTGGCTATGCTTCCCGTAACCGTTACACCAGTAGCTGATGTTGCAATTTTAGCACTATTGTTGTGATAAAGTGTTACTGCACCATCACCCTCACAAATTATGTATTCTTCACCATTAGTATTTTGCAACCTTATCTGTGCACCACCTTGTATAAATAAATACCCTGTTCCACTATCAACTATAAAAGAACCATTAGTTGCATGATGATATATTTTTAAATCTTGAGAAGCACCAAACTGAAGCGTATCGTCACTACCTGCTGATGCTGAATCACCAAAGTTTATGTTCTTACCATTAGTATCCAAATTACCACCTAATTGTGGAGAGGTATCTCCAATAACATCCGTGGATATTGTACCGACATTCGCATTTGATCCAGACCCGTCTGCATAAACAATAGCTGATGTACCATTATTTATAGTAACCGTGGTTCCCGAACCACCGCCTTGTTTTACAGTAGCCACTTGACCAGTAGAATTATTTATAAAATACCACTTTTGTTGATCGTTAGGATCTATTGTTAAGTTAAATGCACCAGAAGGTGTGCCACCTAATAGTAATACTTTGTGATGACCATTTGATAATGTACCATCACTTGATGTTAATGTTGTATTGCCAGATATAGTTAAGGTAATAACACCATTCAACGCATCATCTATAATGTCGAAGTTTGTGTTGGTTGTCGTTCCCCAGGCTCCCGCTTGTTCGCCAGATCCTATTTTTTCTATTCCTGTGTTTGCTGTATATGTACTTGCCATATTAAACCTCTATTTCTGTCCACGTTTCAATACCAGACGGAGTTATTTGCGTATAAGTCTCTGTACCACTAGGTGTAATAGTTGTATAACTTTCTTCCGTGGCACCTGCATTTACTTCTACATACAATAAATTACCTACAGATGTTTGAGTTACATTAAAATCTTTTGTTGCAACACCTGACCCTATCATAATACCATTTGATGTTTCTGTAAATGCTGATTCCATACTAGACACACCTACATTAACTAGGAAAGCTGTTGACTCACTTTGCAATCCACTAAAACTCATGTCTGAGTTTGCACCACCTGTTATAAGTATACCCGCAGATGTTTTTGTAAAGTTGCCATCCATTGTGGCAACACCAGACATAATTCCTACACCTGCATTAGCACTTGATGATATACCACTTTGTTCTGATACACCAAAGAATAGAACTCCTTGATTTGCTATCGCATGTTCAGCAAATGTAGAAGCACCTAACATCAATCAGCTTCCTCTATTGTATTGCCTTCAGCTACCCATTCTTGGATTGCTATGTAGTGTCTGTTAGCAGGGTCTAGTGGTACTGCCCATTTGGTGTCATCTATTGTTGCTAAAATACATTTATTTTCTTCTGAATATTTTGCTTTTGTTATATTCATATAAACCTCTTAAAGTTCTGATTCTGCTATGAAAGTATCTGCTGTTTCATCTGATACTAATCCACCTGATAAATAAGTATTACCAGCAGTAATACCACTATATCCTTCTATTCTCAGTAAACAGCTTTTAGTAGTGAGATATGTTTGTACTAACGAACCACTACTCGTATCTCTATTTGCAACACCAAATTCAAAAAATCTTTGATTTGCAGCAGTAAGGGATATTGAAGGAGCTGCTCTTTTTTGTGTTTTAAATTGAAAACCACACCAAATACCAGTAGTACTATTTGCTTTAGCAGGTTGACCTGCTCCTGTTACTTCATAATACCTCTGACACAAAGCTAGTTCTTCCCCAAATGACCTATGCTCAAATGGTGTGGCTTGAGAGCCTACTTCTAGTTGGACTCCAGTAATAAAGAAATTGTTGTCTGTACTACTAAAAAAGCTATCTATTCCTGCTGCACGATTGGCGTTTGTAGCGTTAGCCCATGATGCTGTGTTTAATGTGCCACTTGTAAAAGTTGAACCACCATGAAGCCAAAAACTTAATTGCAAACTTGCAGCATTATCATCATCAAATGGACTAGACCCATCATCAACGTCAGCAGGAAATGTAAATTCATGTCTTACCCAACCTGTTGTAGTAGAAAATAACTTAGATATTTGTCTGCCGTTATCTAAATCATATAATTCACATACAAAATCAAATGCAGCACTAGCCTTAACATAAAAGCTAACTGTTATTTCTTTTGCACCAGTTGTACCTTTACCAATGCTTTGTAAATCCTGCCCTTCAAATTTTTGCAGAATCTGAAGTACCTCACCTGCTGCAATAGATGTATCTGCTGTAGTACAATCTAATTTTAGACAGTTAGCAGAAACACCATTAGGACCATCAGCAGTTTGTGACATTGTAAATCTACCAGCAGACGCATCATTTTCTGCCATCTGCCACCTATCACAAGTAAAATAACCAGTTGCCGCACCTAATCCAGTAACACTTGCACTTCTCTGTGCCACTTGCATTGCACCATTGATAACAATATTCCTTCGCCCACCAATCTGACTATTGGTTAGGACTTCACCCATCTTTGCTAATTCTGCTGCTTTGGTCATGCTGAGTCTCCGTGTAATGTTGCAAGCATATTGGTGTCATCTGTTAAAGAATCTGCATCACCATTACTACTTACACCTCTTATGGCAAAAGCACTTGTGGTAGGAGTAGCATCAATCATTTGTGACCTTCCTACTGAAGTAGTGCCATCATTTCCTGTCATCATAGAACCTGCGTAACTAGCATCTCCAAAATTACTTGTGAAGTTTAAAGTAAATCTACCTGCTGCTGTGTCAGTAAGACTTGCCATATTAAATGAATTAATTAATGCAGCAGTTGACGTTCCTTGAAAGTGAGTCCAAGCCTTTGCTGTTCCCTGATTAACAGTAGCCATAGGTGTTGAATTATTACTACTTGCATCTGTTAATGTGTTTACTCTTAATATACTAGCCATTATGCTAAATCTCCATGTGTAATCAATGAAAAAGCATTATCTACTACAGAAGTTGTGGCTTGTCTGTATAACTGAAGTCTTGCAAAAGTTGTTGCATCTGCATATTTTGTAGCTCCAAAAACATCTCCATTATTTCCTGCCATTACAAGAGAAGTAAAACCTATATTTGCATAAGCATTTGTAAAATTACAACTTGCGTCACCTGTAGAATTATCTGTAGTTGAAGCCAAATTAAAACTATCTTCAGCTGCACCACTACTTGATGCTAATGTAAAATTTACCGACCAACACTTTGCTAAACCTTGTTGCAGATTAGTTGTTGTACTATTGCCTTCACCTGTAACAAGTATAGAACCTGCTGTGGTTACACCTGTAAATTTATCTACTTTAAGTTCACTAGCCATTATGCGAGGTCTCCGTAAGTAAGAACACAATGATAGTCACCATCTTGAGAGCTAAAGTTATTATTTCCAGTTCCAGTTCCATACTGTGTTGTTGTCATCTCTTCTTCTCTCATCCAAGCTGAATAGCCAGCAGAACCATCTCCCCCAGAGTGAGAGGATGGACATTTTGCTTGAGAACGAGGATTTGTAACGTATAACTTAGTAGTTCCAGCACCAACATCAGTTAAAGAAGAATGATTAAAACTTTGACTGCTAATTACGCCTGTAGGATTAGTGGTTTGATAAGCTACATAAGATTTAGCTAAACTATCAACTAAATTCTGTGTAGTTGTTCCACTTACATAAGTAGAATTAGAGCCTTTTACCTTTACATTCGTGCCACCACTACCTGCTTTATCTACAATGGTGTCTACATTTAATTGACTTGTCATACAATACTCCAATATCCATTAACAGTGACTGTTGCACTTTGCGTTATAGGACCACCACTTACACCATTCTCATCACTATCTATTGTAATATCTGCACTGATTGTTTGTCCATTTAATCTTATAATACTATTGTTACCCTTAAATGGGTATCTTGTATCAGCTTCGGACTTTGTATAACTATTGGCTACAGTAAAGACATCATAGACAACCATTTCTACTATATCATTTAAACTCGCTGCTTGAACTAATACAACAGTTGTACCCGTTGTTGCCGTATAGTCATCTCCAGGTACTAACAATATTCCGTTTTGATATACATCCATATACAATGTATCGTTATAACTTAGTACAAGTGAGTTGGCATCCGATCCACTAAAACTGGTTTGTCCAGCCGTGGCTTGATACTGGAACCTGCTTCTTACACCAAAATTTTCTGATCTACCTATGTATGGCATTGTTTATTCCTTAACTCGGTTTAGTTGGAAACGATACATTGCCTAATGTAGTTCCATCCCAACTTGCAGTTTTATTATTAGCAGGTAAATCTCTAAGTGCCTGTCTATATGTTTTCCACGCATTTGTCATTGTATAATCAGATGCTGACATCCAATCTGTTTCTGCTAATAGTGCAGTTCTTTGTTTACGTAACTCTGTCATAGCTACTACACCACCATCTGCTAATGCTGTTTGTATTTGTGACCATGTTACATCTGGTTCACTTCCATCTTTTTTTGAAAACTTTTCTTTAAACTCTGTTTCATTAGTAGGAGTTCTTTTTAAGTACCAATCTCTTATATTAAGAACTCTCAAAGCTGAAATAATTAACAGTTGATTCTTCATATCCATTAAATCACTCCAAGTTTTATAAAAGTTATAGAGGTTTCTGCTTGATTAGCATCGCCCAATATTTCATTCTGGGTTGCAACAGAGTTGACTGCACCAAGTCTATAACGTAATCTAAACGTAGTCGTGTTAGATACTGTAAATATAGTTTGATGGGTAGCCCCTACAAAAGGATTTCCACCACCTACCGAGCCACCAGTATTATATACAACGGCTCTACCAGTAAAATTACTACCACTATCTGTGCTTATTTCTATTCTTGAATCAAAAGCATCTTGAGCATCTTCTGCATTTATTGATATTGTGAAAAGAACTAAAAATGTGCCAGTAGTTGCTGAACTAAATATGCCTGCACTTTCAGAAAAATTAGCTGCACCTAGTCTTGTGTAATCACCACTTTGTTCAGCCCAATTTGTTAAAGTTTGTGCTGCTCCATCACCTGCTTCATCAGCTTGTAGTACAAAAGTTTGTGCTCTCTGTGAAGATGCTGAGAGAGTAACCACACCACCACTAGAAATAGCTATTGCATCTGTATCACTAGCACTGCCTATGTTCCCTGCATCAGCAATGACTAAATCGTTTACAGTTCCTACACCTGCTCCTATTACTTTTGTTAATGCCATCCGTTACTCCTATGCGTATGGACTATCGCCTAATACACTTGTATCCCAAGCTGCTTTTAACTTAGCAATAGTATCTGCACTTGATATTGCACTTGCCGCAGGTGCATCTCTAAGAGCTTTCTTTTTTGCTACACTTGCTGCTTGTGCATCTGTGTCTGCACCTTCTAATGCTTTCATATACACGACATCTTCTGCTGCTAATAACGGAGTTCTAACTTCTCTAATCTTATCTTGAAAAATTTTTTTAGATTCAGTTAAATCTTCTGTTATTGTTTTACCAGATAATGACCACGCATTTCTAAAATGTCTGTCTGATGGCACTGTTGCATCTGATGCTGCTATGCTATTTCCATCTTTATCTACTATGTTTGTTGTTGCCATTTAAGCCACCTTTTCTTTCTGTATGGTTAGTTCTTCATTAATCTTCCAAGCATTTCGCCATACTCTAGTGCTAGGAAGCTGTTGTTTAGTACAAATAACCATTCTAGGTTTATTTGCTTTGTCGTAATCTTTCCACACATGTTGTGGAATATCTTTCATAATTAAATATTCTATAGCTCGTTCTTCTGTCATTGCCTCAATAGGCTTTGTGTTGTGAAGCAAATACCCTCTTGTATGTTTTACAAAATCTGGTTTTGCCTCATCCTTCTTTAACTCCCAGTATGCCTCAACGGGAGGTAAAATACCACCCTGCAATGCACAAGCCATCCAATTAGGATCTGGGTGCGTCACTTTTGCAGGTTCATCTGGTGTCTCTGGGTCTTCCCATACAACACAATATTCTGTTCTGTAAGGCTCTAGCTTTTCTTTTGCCCAACACAGTCTATCCCATAGATGTGTGCCTTGAAATTCTGGTGTTTCTATTGTCATGCGAGGTCTCCAAATGTAGCTACTGAGTGAGAAGAATCTACAGCACTAAAACTACTGTTCATTGTTGCGAGGTCTAAAAGAATCGTACTTGCTTCTGCTGATTTTGTCCTAACAACAGCCGATGCTCCAAGACAAATTCCTGCATTACACAAATAAAGAACTGATGTAGAAAAAGCAGCAGTTAAGCTATACTTATAATCTCCTGTGCCTTCGTCTACTCCACTTGAAACATTTAAAGAATCAAGTATAACGGCAGCATCAGTTGCAGCTACTGTCGTTTTTGCACTACCCTTTACAATATAATCTGTATCCACAGACTTAGCTGTTCCACTTATCTGTCCACTTGTTGATAATGTATCAAATGCTATTGTTCCGTTTGCCATTATGCTAGGTCTCCTGCTATTTGAACATGAAACTCATCAGGGTCCATTAAACTATTACTGTTACCAACCACAACTCTCATTTGAAAAGTTCCAGCACTAGATACGTTGCTACTATCTCCATAAACTAACCCATCCATTATACTATAACCACTCATACAACCATTAGCATTAGCCAAATCATTAGCTATAGTTACTGTATAATTTCCAGTTCCGTTATCTGTAATACCAGTTGTGTTAAAACTGTCATTAACTCCTACTGTACCACTGCCGTCTAAATTAGCCCATGCCTTTAACAACCCTTGCTGAATACTTGTCTGTGCTGAACCCTCACCTCTAATAGTCATAGAGTTTGCACTTGCACTAACTACAGGTGTTGAGCCAATGGTTATGGTTGTTGCTGTGGACTTACCTGTGATTGTATCTAATACTACTGTACTCATGCTAGGTCTCCGTGAAATAAAGCTGCCATACCATCAACGTCATAAGTAGCAAAACTAGAAGTATAAAAAATACATCCATAAGCAGAAGTTGTAAGGGTGTTATTGTCTCCAGAGTTAATAGCAAGACCAGCATCTGACCCATGTGTCCATTCACCATTTACTTGTCCAACGTAATTAGTATTTCCCATATTATTAGTTCTAGTTACAGTAAATCTACCAGTATCAGTATCTGTAATGCTACTATTGTTCAAACTGTCATCAGCAACAGCATCTGGTGCAAATTTTACCCAATGTTTAGCCAACCCTTGTTGTAAATTGGTAGTAGTTGAACCACCTTCTCCAACAACAGACATTGACCCTGCACTTGATACACCCTTTAGTTTATCTATAGCTATCTCTGATGCACCACCACGAGTTAGATATGTATCTACCTTTATTGTACTCATGTCACCACCAATCTTCCACCATCATTAATGGTCAATGTAATCCCACTGTTTACAGTAAGTGTTCCTGTTACCTGTGCATTTTCTGTGGCAAGTATTGTAGTATTAGCAGTCAAGTTTTGTGCATTAGTTCTAAACAAACCACCTGCCTTAAAATTACCTTTGTTCTCTGCGGCTGGTGTAACTGTGCCAGTTTGTGGTGCTAGATAATTTACAAAGATATTGCCCGTTCCAGAACTAGGTGCTGCTGAAAATGTTAAGGTTGTGCCGTCTGGAATAGTATAGGCAGCGGTATCTTGTACAACACCATCTACAGAAACCAAAACATCTTGTACTGAACTAACGGCAGTCGTTAATGTAAATGTGGTATCCGATCCATCGCCATTGAATCTTTGTACGGCAGTAGTCGTTTCAAAGTTTGTAACTGGTGATACACCAATAAAAGCCATTATGTGATCTCCATAATACTCAATGTTCCTGATAGCTTATCAGCTACGCTACAGTCCACAGTAATCTGGTCTGTAGTTTCTAATACAACTTTATTTCCAGCCATAAGTTCTAGGGCAGATCCAACTGGAATAGGTGCGTCTTTAACAATAACACTTGTGCCGTTTGCCGTATTGTTTGTTACCGCTCTGTTTGCAGTATCACTTACTAATCTAACTGTGGCAGTAACTTGAGAGGTATGTATGTTTGATAATACCAATCCAAGTACGATTGTTGTTGTGCTACTTGCTGCCGTGTAGACTACATACGGAGTTCCGCTTGAAGCAGGCTCGGCTGCAAAAGTAACGACTTTAAATGTATTTGCCATATTATTATCCTAACGCTATTGCTAATGCTGTTGCCTCGTCTGCTGCTAACGCTGCTGTTGTTGCACCTATATCACTTAATACTTCACTAGCACTTCTGCCTTCTATGGTTGTGCCGTCTACTCTTAAAAAATCATTATCTGCTACACCCGATCCAAACTGTGCTACATTTGTGTTCGATATACCTGTGGATAAAGTTGCAGTAGCAGTTACTGCCGTGCCATTTAACGTAATAGCATCTGCCTCTAATGTACCATCAAAGTCACCATCTACGGCATCTATATTACCTTTAAAGATTGTAGCTGTTACTGTACCAGTGCTTGGGTTATATGCAAAGTCACCATCAGATTCTAACCCTACGTTTCCAGTAGCAGAAGTATCTTCAATAAAAGGTATTAAGTTTTCTTCGTTTGTATTCTCATTATCTGCAACGCTTACATGATTTGCATTTGTAGCCGTAGTAACTGTTGTGCCTGCAATAACTGTAGCTAAAGCAGTTCCACCAACAGTAATAGCGTCAGCTTCTAATGTTCCGTCAAAATCTCCATCCACTGCGTCAATATTGCCTTTAAATATTGTAGCCGTTACAGTTCCAGAACTAGGATTATAAGAAAGATTTCCATCCATCTCCAATCCTACATTACCAGTGCTTGATGTTGCGTCTTCTACAAATGTAATTAAGTTTTCTTCGCTTGTGCTTTCATTATCTGTAACCAAAACATGAGAAGAGTTTGTTGCGTTGGTTGCGTTGGTTGCATTTGTTACTGTAACACCTGCGATAACAGTATTTAATGCTGTGCCATTAACTGTGATTGCATCTGCTTCCAGTGTTCCATCAATATCAACGTCACCAGAAATATCTAAGTTTGTAAATACTGATGTACCTGTTGCTGTAACAGTTCCACCTACCGATGCGTTTCCACTTGCATCTAGCACTATTGTTTTTGTCGCAGGTAAAGTACAGAACAATGTTCTTGTGCCAGATGACCAACTTACTGCGTTATTTGAATTAGAACTAGATATGACTGTCGTTCTAGCTAATGTAGTTCCAGAAGATGTAAATGTACCCAAACCAACTTCAAAGTCTGTACCATCAGTACAACAATAGTAAGTTGTATCAGAATTACTTAAATTAGTAGTAAACGTCTCAAAGCCTGCAACGGCACCACCTAAAGTATATGTGCCAGTGCCAGTTGTGGTGGTAGTTTCCTTTACTCTGTCTGATATTACTAACGCCATTACTTCAACTCTATTGTTAGATTCCCTGCATTAATTCTAAAAATATCTCCAGAAGCTATAACCTTACTAGCATCCAAAGCTCCTACAAATAATATATTACCACTGCTTGAAGCGTCTACAACAAACACATGTGTTATTGTATTGTTTGTTCCACCCGATGCTGGAAACTCAATGTTCGCTGCATTAGTTGCGGTTTGTGTATCTGTTGAATCTGCTCCTATAGTTGTCCAACCAGAAGCAGCTACTTGTTGCCTTGCGTAGTTTGTAAAGTTTGCCTCTGTGACAGAACCTGTTTCAGCCGCACTTACTGCCGTTGCAAGTCCTACATAAATACTATCTCCAGGGGATGAAAAACTAAGAGAGTTATTCTTGAATATATAATGTAATATTCTTCTCTCTAGATAATTGGTTGATGCATTTGCTGTTGCCATTTTTTACTCCTAAGTTCTTGGTCTTGATGGTAGACCAACTCTATATCCGTCTGTGTTTTCTCTTGCTTCACCTAAGTCTTTTAGTCTCTCTAAATACTGTCCGTACAATCCATTATAGCTTTGTATAGTATCTGGCTCACTCTTCATAAAGATAGAAGCCTCTACCAAAGAACCATATAACAAAGCAAACGGAGCGTTTGTACTAATCCAAGTTGTACCACTGTCGGCACCTGCGGTCAAACTAGCTGGTCTAAAGTAATAGTTTAATTGTAGTGTATAATTAGAGTTTGGAGTAGGTGCTACTATAAAATTATCTTCGTCAAATCGTGCATAGTATTTTGGAACTCCAGTTGTAGAAGAACTAGGTGCATACTCTCTTATAAAGTTTACATCCTTCTGAAGTAAAAAATCTTCAGAACCAGACGTTGTTATCTGCAAAGAAAACGAAGCTAGGTAATCAGCAGGTACTGTTAAAAAAGCATCAGATGATGTAAACGCACTTGTTACATTTTTTCTAAAAATATCTAAATCAATACTTTTAAAAATTTTTTCTTCGGAAGCTTTAATAAAATTAGGTAAGTTATTGACAAAAGATGTTTCACTATTATCTGCGTAATCTTGTATTGCTGTCTTTAATGTTGCTAATGTAAAACTCATTTATGTCCCCAATGTAACTGGGCCAGCAGTAATTCTACCACCACCACCTTTTACTCCACTTGTTGCCGTACCACTACTAGCAGAAAAACTATATCTATCGTCATCAACCTTAGTTATACTATAGCCACTTGCACTTTCAAGTATAGCTTTTGTAAATCCATCAAAGCTAGATGCATTTCTAAATCTAACAGTATCACTTGTTGACCTACCATGAGATGGTTCCAACACTGTTATCACGGCACTACTAGCTGTACTAGTAAACGGATTCAAACCAAGAAGATTCTCTACGGTCACTTCTGTCCTTCCGTCAACTCGTGGTTGATACAAGGCTGTCGGATCTGGTCCAGGATGATTAGGTTGTAACTGTGGATGTTTAGCTTCATACTCATCAGGTCCTACTTTCAATCCATTCCATTCTGTTTTCATCTCTCTCAAACGATAACGAAAGCCAGATCTATCTGAATATCCCCATGATTTTTTTCCTGTTGCGTATCTTGCCATATTAGTAACTATAGTATGTCATGCTAGGTGTTAATTTTAAAGGAGTGCTATTTGCATCCTCGGCTGCTGCTCGTTGAAACTCTTCTTCATAAACGGCTTTTAATAATTGAACCCTATCTGGTGCTCTTTTCATTGCTAAATAATAAGCAAGACCTGCGACAGCACATGGTAAAAATCTAAATGGAGCATCGGTTGTATTGATTAAAGTATCTGCATCTTGAATACGTCTTACATAATAATAAACAAGAGTATATGTAGCATTTGGTGTTGCCCACAAAGTTATTGTAGGAGTAACTTGTCTATCAAAGAAATATTGACTTGGTTGACCAGTAGTCGTCTTGTTCGGAATAGTTAGATACTCACTTCGACTCATTTGAGTTAAAGTAAAATCAGTACCACTGCTATTTCTTAAAACAACTTCCAAAAGATCGACATGAGTAGCATCGAAAGAATAAGTTGCCGTACCAGAAGTAATAGATTTAGTGTCTTGTGTAACTGTCCACATGTTCAGTCCTCTGTTTGCCCAATCAGCAAACATAAGGTTCATAGAACGTCTAGCAGTTTTTGCATCATAGCCAGTACGCATCTCTAAGCCACAACGCTCATAAGCCTCTTCTATTATTTCACCGACATCTAAGTCGAAATCTCTTGAGTTTGAAGTTGCCATTTACTTCTTCTTTCTTCTTAACGACTTTACTCTTCTAGGTGCACCTGCTGGTTGACCTAATTTATTCTTCTGTCTTATTCTACTACGTTTTTCAGTAGAAGTCATCTCCGAAGCAGTTTTCGGAGTTTTCTTAGACACTCTTTTAGTTGGACGGCAATAAGGCGTACCCCTCTTTTCACCTTTTTGACGACCACAAGCTTTGCCTGTTTTAACATCTTTCCAATCCTCCTTAAACCATCTCTTTAAGGCTAATCCTTTTTTTGTTTTTCTAACAGCCATTATGTAATCTTTGTTTTTTTACGTCTTTCATTTAAAACATTCCCACAGCCTCTTGCAATTTTAGGATTGTTTGTTTTTCGTTTTCTATATGCTTTACCATTTGATGCTTTTATAACAGCCTGTTTATCTTTAACATTTTTTATGGCATCTAAAAGACCACCGTCTTTTTTCTTTGTCTTATTACCATAATTTGCCGCACCTACCTTGCGACACTTTGCAATGGCACCTCCAGCATAAGCACTTGGAAAAACTTTAAACCTTGCTTTTACCTTGTGATAACATGCGTCTTTTGGCATTTCTTAACTCCTCAAATCCACTGACCCTATAACATCTACAAGACCATTTTTTTCGTCCACATTTTAAACAATACTTAACAGGACTTCCTTTGAATATTTTTTGTTTTTCTTTTTCTCTTTTTTCTTTTTCTATTTCCACTTGAAACGGACTTTGAAATCTGTTTGCTCATCGAGCTTCTCGACATGACCATTTGTGTTTCTCCTAATAAAACTTTCCCACAAAGGCTTTATCATTTTGTGGTTTTCAGAAACTTTCATTTCTGTTAACGCTGTTCTCTTATCTACTTCAATAAGAGTTGTAACTATCCAAACAATAGAACCCGCAACAAGAATTACAGAAACACCATTTATTAATTGTTTTATTTTTAGCACTTCCATCTACGCCTCGCTTGTCTTAAACGACTGTTAGGATTTTTTGCAGCTTTAGGAAACTTTTTCATTTGCCCTGCTGATCGTGCACAATAAGATTTGCGTCTGTTTGCAGCCTTGCTACCTTTTTTCACTTTACCAGTAACAGCTGTTTTTAGTTTACTACCGGGATTATCCCTACGATATTTAGCAACACCCTTTGCAGTCATTCCCGCTCCAGATTTAGTGGAGCGGAAATATTTTTTTGTCTTAGGCGGTTGTTTGTCTCTTTTTCTAGTCATTACGATAAGAATATAGTCAACTTGTTACCGCTGCCAGTGAACGCAGATAGATACGCACCACTCTCTGCTAATATACCATTGTCTGGAATATTAAGAGTATGTAATCCAGTTGGAAAACTTTGCACTATCAAGCTAGATCCACCATTACCGTCTGTTATAGTAAGAGCACCAGCAGAATTACCAAATACGACTATTTGTCTTATTCTAGATCTTGCAGGTCCTACCACAGCAGCGGAGGCTCCTTGATTCACATTAAAGGCTTTTACGTCAGATCTTGATCCTGCCATTATAACCTCCTATTAAGCTGCATATCCCATTAATTCAATGAATAACTTACCTGCTGTGTAATCTGCATCAGTTGCAGCTCCAGTTGTTAAGTATAAGAATTGATCTGCGGCTGGAACGGCAGTAAAGTAAACTTTACTTCCTAATGTTGCGTCACCAGAGTTAACTAGCAATGTTTCTGTTAAATCACCAATAGCTCCGTCTTCAACACCAGTACCTTCTGTTGCAGAGTGTACGTTAATGTCTGGATCACCACCTGCTGGTGCTTCAAAACACTCCATGCTACCTGTTAAGATTGTACCATTTCTTGCGGCAGTTATTTGACCAATGTGACAAACCAATGCAGTTCCGTTTACACCAATAATATCAGCTCCACCAGTTGATCTCAAACCAGTTAAGTCAATTAAAATTCTTGTTGTGATAATCCCACCAACTCTTTGAACAGAGCTTCTGTAGATAGTTCCAGAGCCAGTTGTTATACCAGTTCCAGCTTCTACTGCCATTGTATTCGCATCCATAGATGCAAAACCACTTGAGTTAATGCTTGATTGTGTAGTAATTGCTCCAGTTGTAGCGTCTTTACTTATTGTAGTAAAACCACCTTCAGATCGGACTGGACCCGAAAAAGTTGTATTAGCCATATCAATCTCCTTGTCTTGGCAAATGTCAGTTACACCATGTAACTGTCAAGGTTTAGTTTATTATACACAAAAAAGGGCAGTATGTAACTGCCCTTTTGTTTAAATTGTATTTAAGCTTACGCTCCTGGTGAACCAAACACGGCACGAGGATCAGAGAAACCAAAAGAATATCTTTCTCTTGCCTTATATCTCATGTTTCCTGTCTCGAAATCTGGATCCATAGCAGTAGCCATAGCCATTCTCTCAAAATGTTTTAGACCATTTGGAGCATCTGTCTTAATGAAGAAAGCATCTGTATCAGTCAAGAAGTCATTGATCACATAACCATTTGGTAACATGCCCATTGACTGCACAGCGTTGACATCGTTGTCTGCTGTTCCTGGTCTCATATTAGAAGCCATCAATCTTTCTGCTACAAATTGTAACTGACGAGGTATAATTAACTTCATGCCTCTTAGTGCAATAATTAATCCACGCTCATCTGTAAAACCTGCAATATTGATTAATGCATCTTCTAAAGATGTTTCGTTAAGATCTGCTGCTGCAACATTGTCTAGAGTTCCACCATTTGTTAATGGGTGATCTGCTACAC
>Ga0196887_1000088_pt1 | contig 40971 bp, 52 predicted proteins | sample VirMetDEL_Mar_31_FD_169094 | JGI IMG/M metagenome (GOLD analysis project Ga0196887, IMG submission 169094) | Aqueous microbial communities from the Delaware River and Bay under freshwater to marine salinity gradient to study organic matter... | ecosystem: Environmental > Aquatic > Marine >... | reverse complement strand
TATTTATTTCTCCTTTTTATTTCTTGTTTATATTATAGCATATGATATAATGCGTTTCAAGAATAAAGAAAGAAATAAATGTACAAATTTAAAACTGAGCCATATGAGCATCAAAAAGATGCATTAAAAAAATGTTGGAATAAAGAATCATTTGCTATTTTTGCAGAGATGGGTACAGGTAAAACTAAAATTGCATTAGACAATGCATGCATATTATATAACAGAGGCAAGATAGACCGCTTACTAGTGGTTGCCCCAAAAGGAACGTACATGAACTGGGTTGAACAAGAAATCCCCGTTCACGTTCCAGACTATATTGAATTTAAAGTATTAGCTTGGAAACAATCTACCAGCGCACAATACAGACAAGATTTAAGAGACATTAAAGATCCAACTAACTTTGATTTTAAAATTATGGTTATGAATGTAGAAGCTTTCTCTAGTAAAAAAGGTTTAGATTATGCTAAATTATTTTTACTTGGTAAGTCCATGATGATTATTGATGAAAGTACTACAATTAAAAATCCACAAGCTAAAAGAACTAAATCTATTTTATCATTAAGAAACGAGGCTAAGTATAGAAGAATAATGACTGGCTCTCCAGTAACACAATCTCCTATGGATTTGTGGTCACAGATGGATTTTCTTGATCCAGAAATATTAGGCCAATCTAGTTACTACGCATTTAGAACCCGGTACGCCGTGGTCATTACAGCTAATGCTGCAGGTGGTACACACAAGTACCAAAAGATAGTTAAGTTTAAAAACTTGGCACAATTAGGGCAATTAGTATCGCCACATTCTTACCGTATTTTAAAAAAAGATTGTTTGGATTTACCAGACAAAGTATTTACTAAACGTCCTGTAGAATTAACTGATGAGCAACAAAAAGCGTATAGTGAAATGAAGTCTAATGCTATGACCATGCTTCACACTGGTGAAACATTGACAGCTGTCAATGTTTTGACACAATTAATTAGATTACACCAGATAACTTGTGGGCATATGAAAACTGATGAAGGTGATACAGTACAATTAAAAAATAATCGTTTAACAGAGCTCATGCAAATACTAGGTGAGACTACAGGTAAAGTTATTATCTGGGCTAATTATATTCACGATATTATATCTATACAAAAAGCTATTACAGAAGAATTTGGACCCCAATCATCTTGTACTTATTACGGTGGAACTAAACAAGAAGAGAGACAAGCATGTATTAAAAAATTTCAAGATCCAGAAAACCCTGTTAGATTTTTTATAGGCAACACACAAACTGGTGGATATGGTATTACGTTAACAGAAGCTAGCACTGTTATTTATTATTCTAATAATTATGATTTAGAAAAAAGAATACAGTCAGAAGACCGTGCACATCGTATTGGTCAAAAAAATAAAGTATTATATATTGATTTAGTTGCTAAAGGCACAGTTGACGAAAAAATTATACAAGCACTTAGAAACAAAGTTAATATTGCCCGTGAAATAAACGGAGAAGAATTAGCTAATTGGATTTAAAGAATAGATTGATTATATAAATCAAGTTTTTTCATAAAAGCATCACAGGCCCTGGTAAACTTTTCACCTGTCAATTCAAAACGTTGAAACGTTAAATCACGAGAACACATAAGAACTACACCTTGTTCGATTTCTGTATTAAATAAAGCGTTGTGTGCCTGGGCGTATGCAGCTAGTTGCATTAGATAGTCTTGTATCCATTCACGTTTCTTTGGTCTATTGGTTTGTTTAAAATCTATAATCGTTGGTTTGCCTTTATACATAGCAATCATATCAGCTGTCCCAGCATATTTATGTGGATAGTATAAATGTACTTCTGAACCATACACATCTGTTATATCTGCACCAGCTTGTTCAATTATTTTTTTAGCCATTTTTTCTGCTTGTATTCCTATGTCAGTAAGATCTGCGTACTTTTCTTCGTTCACTAAACGTTCTATGTATAGGTGGAGCGCGGTTCCAATTTTACCGGCGTCAGATATAATTTTTTCTGCAGCTGCTTCTCCAACTTTTGCACGCCATTGCTTTAAAAATGATTTGTCTTTTGTTTTATTTAACACCGTTGTAACTGATGGTAAGCTTTCACCATCAGGTGTAAGATACAGACGGGAATCACCATCCTGTCTTTTAAGTTCTGCGTAATTATATTTCTGAATTAATTGCACAAATTATTATAGCATAAAAACTATAATTTATCCACAATTTTGCATTTTTTCTGCCATGTCAGCAGCTCTATTAGGTGTTTGTTTTGCCCAACGTGAGTCAAGCATTTGGACATGCGCCTCAAAATAATTAGGTGGTGTTTCTTTAAGGGCCTTCCACATATTACGGAACTTTGAAACCCCATGCCCACCAAGTTGAAATATCATTTCAATTATTAAATTTTTTGCATCTTCATGTAACTCTAAACCTTTGCACATGTCATCAGCTTGATCAATTGCAGACTGTAAATCTTTTTCTAGTATCTCCATTAAAAAACTTTCTTCATATTCTTTGTCATCTTCCCAAAAATCCTCTACACACAGATGGCCTACCCCCACTGTTCTCTTACCTAGGGTATCAAGATATACCTTGTTCCTGTAGCCTTCGTGTTTTTTTACTGATTCTAAAAGTTTACTATCTACCATCTAATTTTTTATTTATATTTTTAAGTTCTGTTTCCATAACAGCTATTCGTACTTCAATTTGTGTAAACATCATTAAAGCTTGTTCCATGCGGTCCATATCTTTTTCCATTGCTTGTACTTTTTGATTAGTCATGCCCCAGGCAATTCCTAAAGCTAACAAAGATCCTATAACTGCAACATAATCTTTCACGTTCATGATACTAAAGATACTATACCTCCTGTGGCCATTCTTGGCATTTGATTTGTAGGTTGATTAGGTGTTCCAAATTGATTAGCCAATGCTGCGTTAGTATTTCCAGCATATAAACTTGCCGCTGCGTTTGGATTCATTGTAGTGCTATTGTTAATAGAAGAGCCTGTAGCGCCACCTCCGAACGTATTTCCAGAAGTAGCGCCGACAGACGTTGGGCTAGAAGATGCAACATTAGATGTTGCATCAGTTACCGTAGGAGTGAGCGACTCCTCACGGATTCCTTGTTTGGCTTGCGCCGCTTGTTTCATTTTCTCAAAAATATTTATTTTTTCAGTAATTTCTTCGTTACCAGTTGGTTGTTTTACACTTTGAACTTGATCTCTTCTACGTTGTGAGTTTAATGTATCTTGAGTTTGTAGTTCTAGTTCTTCTAAATCACCATTAAAATTTGCTCCAATAGTTTCTAATGCATTTTTAACAGCAAGCGCTTTAGGTGCTGAACCAAATTGATTATAACTAAATGGATTCCATATTCTTGCAATGTCTTCATCAGTTGCTTTCAAAATTTGATTTGCTGCTTTTAAATTAATCGGATTGGTTAATATTTTACCACCTTGCCTTGCAAGTAAAGAAAACATTACAGCATGAATCATACTTACAGCGGGTACAGCAGCTCCTGCTGTAGCAGCTCCTCCAATAGTTTTTCCTGGTAAAAAAGAACGTATTGCTCCTTGCATTCCTGCAAGTTGTGCTCTTCTCGCAATGAATGTACTAATGTCTGGGACACCTCCACGGAAACCTGCTTCTAATACTGTAGCAAAATCAGTTAAATCTTTTGCTGTTACAAAACCAGTGTCAACTTGTTTAGCTGTACCGTTTAAAATTTGAATTGTTTTTGCATCAGCTCCCGCATCAATAAGTTCACTTGGTAAAGATTTCATCCAAGGTTGCATGTTATCTTTTCCGATTCCTTTTTGTGCCATTTTTAAACCTTCATCAATAGTAGCAAATAATCTACCACCTTGATCATCAAGTCCTAAATTTTCAATAAATTTTTTAGGATCTATTTGTTTAGCAGCTACAACCCCTTCTTGATTTAAAGCTTTAGCTCCTATTGGAGTATTTAAATCTAAAAAGGATTTTCCTGGCCATGCTTTTAATGCACTGTCATAAGCGGATTCAATATGTCTTCTCATCATACCTCTAAAAATATCATCGCCTACAAGAACCTGTAAGTTTTTCATAGATTGAGGTGATTCTAAAAGTTTAGCTGTGTGTAAAAGATCATCAGCATATTTTGTTCCTTGTGTTCCTAGCTGTACTTGATAGCCATATAACATATTTTTTGATAACCCTAATTGTTTAGCAACAGGTGAACCGAGAAGCATTTCTGATTGAGTCCATAGATCATCGTATTTTTTAAGAGCAGATTTACCTGCTTCACCTAAATCAAGTGCACGCATTGAATTTTGAATTGATTGTGAAAATTGTTCAGCAAAATTAATTGCGGTAGCATTTGTTTTCATTCCTCCTTGCTTCATAATAAATCCAAGTTCATCTAACATTGCATCAGCTCTAGCTAATGTAACTGATCCTGGTTCTTGTAATACATTATCAAAAAATGTGTTTAATTTATTTCTTACTACTACAGGAAGTGGTGTGCCATCAATTCCTTTAGCTGTTGTTTGTGCCATATGTGCTTTAAATTCTGTAATAATAGAATGAGGAGAACTATCTCCTAAATTACCTGCAAGTTTTACATTTGCTCCTCTAGAAATAGCGTGTTCAAACCATTCTTTTCTAAGTTTAGTTAACTCACCAGAAATTTTTCCTGCCGATACTTTAGATGCAGCACTTACTGCTTCTGATAACCTATTATAACTTACTGATGGAGCAATACGATTATTCATATCATTTAAAATAACATTCATTTTTTCTGCACGTTGTGCTAAATTTTTAGAAATTCCTCCACCAATTAAAGGAAATCTACCACCAACATTTGGAAAACCTTGAACAGATCTGTATGAACTTACATCTGTAATACCTACTATGGCATCAGATTCTCCTTTCTTTTTCATCCATCCTGTCTTTCCTCCATATTGTCCTTCAGGAATATATTTTTCAGCTAATCCCATTCCTTTTTCTGCAATTTTTAATTCTTGAGGACCAGCTCCAAAAGCAAGTGTCCTTGTAATATTTCTTACTCCATTTATTGAAGGTGCTACAAAAGCGCCAAGGGCCGTAAGCTTTACTTCTTGTTCCGCTGTATCTAATAAACTTCTTGCTCTTGATGCGACACCTGGTCTATTAATTCCTTTTTTACCAAATACACCAGCTTGGTTTGCAATATCTAATCCTGTTTCATATCCATAATCTGCTGTTAGTACACCAACGAGACCACCAGCTAAAGCGCCGGCCATTCTTCCCCAATAAGGTCCACCTTTCCAAAACTTAAAACCACCTTGTACACCTTTACCAAAACCTTGAGCTGCTTTACCTACCATCCCTGGTTGTGCTATTGCCCAGTGTTTAGACATATTATATCCAAGTATATTACCTCCAAGTCCACCAGATAATTTTGCTATGTTTTCTGCTTCAGGAAAAGGATTTGGTGAGTCAGTAGTTAAACCATAAGGATCAGGCATAAGATCAACATCTACGTCACCGCCACCTTGTACTTCTTGTGCAGTATATCCTTGTGATCTAGCATATGCTAAAAGACGAGCTTCTAATTCACCTTGATTAACACTTCCTGGATTGTTGTCTTCTTTTTTTTGAGCGGCTGCAATTATTTGTGCAATTTCTGCTCTTACTGTTTTAACATCAGGTCTATTAGCTAAAGCTTTTTCATATTGTATTTGTAATTGTGAATCTTTATTAACCTTATCTAAAGCAGCTTTTGCTTCAAGTGCTCTTTCTTCTTTTATATGTTGAGGAACTCCACGAGGTCCATAGTTGTATACATCGTAAACTGTTTGTGCACCACCTTTTACTGAATCCCAAAATCCTCCTAGTATTGCATCTTTTGCTTCACCAGTATTTTTTCTTATTCTTTCAATCCTTGCTTCGGCATCAGTAATAGGAACTGTCCCTCTAAAATCTGTATACTCTGTATCTTTAGCGCCAATAATTTTTTCTTTACCGGCTGTTTCTCCCATTAATAATGTAGATAATTGATCGGTAGAAAAAGGATTTAGTTTTATAGCCATAATTAATCCGTGTACATTTGTAAAAGATCTTTAAAATCAGCAGATCCATTAACGATTACTTCTTGTGTTCCAGGATAAATATTTCCTGGAGCATTACCCGTTTGAATTGTTTGTTGATTAGGAAATTGTTGCATAAATCCTAAATCAATTCCTTGATCTATGTTCTCATTACCAACAAAGTTTAAGTATGATTGATTGTATCCTTCAATTGTAAGCGGTTGTCCTAATCTACCACTACCAAATTGAGTTTCTGGTTGAGTTCCGGCTCTCATTGCATGTTCTGCGTAAGCGTTATATAAACGTTTTACAAACATATGCATTTTGTTTGCGTATTGTTTTGGATCACCTGAAGTTAACATTCTGTCTTTTCTTAAATTATTAATAGAAGTTTGAATTGTGTCAGCGAGTAGACGACCAGTAGGCTGCTTTAAACGTGCTTCCAAGAAACCCATCATGTTTATCATTTGATCTTCAACATCATAGAATTGATTATCCATTAAGTTTCTTACATATTTTTCAGTAGCAAAATTTCCTTCAACCATGTTTCCTGTTCCATCATCGTACTTACCAAACTGAACATCTTTTTGACCACCGTGTATTTTACTTGCAACGTTACCATCACCAGCAAGCAAACCCATTTGTGAGTCTACTAAACCTTGCATAGTGTCTTCTGTAGTTGATCTAAGACTGCCGTACATACCAGACATTGCATTAGATGCTGCACTATCTCCTGGTAGTAATGTGTTAAAGAAATTTTGAACATCTCTAGTAATAAATCTAGCAGTTTTTAATGCTAAACCAGCTGAACCTGTTTGGAAGTTGCCTGAATGAACACCAATTTCTGGATCTGTTACAAAATTTAAAATTTGTTCTAAGTTACTTTTGTATACACCAGCAAGTAATGATTGTTCACCACGTTGCGCTTTTGTAAGATTCATATCACCTAGACCAAGACTTTTCATTCCAGCTTCTGTCATGTTAAATGGAACTACACGAAGATTAGGATCATTTAGTGCCATTATTTGTAATGCTTCAGGTGATTTAGAAAAAATTTGTTTTCCTACATTTGACCAATTGTTTACTACTTCTCCTGATGGAAGAGTAAATGGATTATTAACTTGCACCATGGATAAATCTCCTGGTGGGTTCATTGCATTTTTATACTGTTCTTTTCCAATCCAATCATTTAATTTATAATCTTCTTTGTATCTCCAATCAGCTAAATCATTTTTACGTTGAGTTTTTGCATCACGATCTGCTCGCAACATATCATAGGCAGCTAATGCAATCTCTTTATCTTCTTTACGTTTGTTCTGCATATGTTCCATAAACATAGGCAAAACTTGTTGCCCTGTTTTACCAGCAATCTCAGCAAAACCAGCAAACCCTGCTTGGTTAGATTTTCCTGCCATCATTCCTAATCCTAATTGCATTAAGAGTAACGATCCCATTGTGTTGTCTTCTTTACCAATTACTTCTCGTAATTCATTTTTATAATCTTCAATTGATTTTGGAGAAATACTATCATCTGCAACAACAGCTTCTGAAACTAAGTCGGGCATTTCACTTCCAAATAATCCTGGTTGTCTGTCAGATGGTACTCCATCATACTCGTCATTAGAATCTAAATCTGCTACGCTGTCATCAGGTATATTATCACTACCTGGTGTTATAGGTCCTTCTATATCGTCTTTACTTTCAAATAATCCTGGCTGTCTATCTGAAGGTTTATTTTTTTGTGCTGGAGGTTCTTGGACCACGCTACCAGATTCAGACTGTACATTTCCTCCTTGTTCTGAATGATCGTCCATCCAGTTACTACCCATGCTGTAAGCTGTTGGGTATAATAGTTGTTCTACTGTTCTACGTTTACCACTCATTTTTGGCAAGGTCTGCCAATGATCAATAACTTCTTGTGGCATTCCTTTCATACCTTTTAATCCACTTGCTTGAAGAGTTCCTATTCCATTTTTATCTTTTAAAGTGTTTAATTTATCAGTCCATTGTTTCATTCTAAAATCATAGCTTTGACCAGCGCTAGGATTCATTGGACCTGTTTTTCCTACAAAAGGATTATCAATACCTGTTGAACGTCTTTTACCTGTTATTGTAGGTACACCCATTCTTGTCATTGCAGCATTAAAGTTGTAAGGAACGTTAGAAAATTTAGGTGCAAAATATTTACCAGCTTTATATAGCTGTTTTAAACCTCCGCCAAAAGCAGCTGTTCTCATTTGCCCATCTGGACCTTGTTTAAATAAAGGTCTCTTTAGTGTATTGCTCATTTAACCCCTTATACTTGTGTGCCAGTGTTTCCGTTTGCGAATCCTTGATATGCTGCAAGCCCTGTTATACCCATTCCAATTGCTTGGGACATTGGGTTAGCTTGTGGTGTTGTTGCCATTGTTAATGACGATGCACTTGTTGGTGCACCTTGGTACATGTCAGATACAAAACCAAGTCTTTGGTATGGTTCGTACATCTGTTGTAATTGTTGTCTGTATTGTGAGTCAAGTCCTTGTTGTGCAAACTGTTGTTGTCTTCCACCAGTTTGTAACAATGTATTAATATCTGCTCCTGCTAGTCCTTGCTGTTGTGCACCTAATGCTGCTTGTTGTTGTGCAGCTCCGCTGTAAGCTCCTTGGGCCATTTGTTGTGCTTGATTAAAAGCTTGTGCCTGTGCTTGTCCCACAGCTGATGCTCTTTCTCCTGCCAATTCTGATCTAGCAATTCCTGATCTAGATCCTCCAAATGCTCCTGCTTTCACAGCTTGCATGTCTTGTTGATTTTCTGCTTTTGTAAATTGATCTTCTATTCCTCTTATAACTTCATCCTGGTAGGGATTCATAAAGTCTTTGTATGCTGTAGGGTCGGCTGCTTTTTGCGCGTAATAATTAGCGTTGTTTAAAAATGGTTGGTAACCACCAATACCTTGTTGTGCTAAATCAAAAGCTTGATTTTGTGCGCCTGTAAAACCTGCTTGTTGTTGAGTGGGAATTTGAAGCCCACCATATGCAGGTTGTTTTCCTTGTGCTAGATCAGCAGCAATATCCATAAGTCCAAGCTTACGTGCTTGAATTTCTGGTGCTTCATACTGGTATGATTGTTGAGCCGTGCTTGGTGGTGTGCCTACACTTGGGTTTCCAAAACTTGGTATACTCATAATGATTTCCTGTATGTTTTACTTGTAATATTCATTCCTAATCTTTTAGCCATGGCATCAAATTTATTTAACTCACCGTTAGTAGAAGGTTCGAAAAATAACTCTTTTGCTTTCATTGCTTTAGCCCATTCAATAAATTTTTTCATCATCGTCATAGCAACCATACTACCACGATAAGCCGGTAACACATATATCTCTGACTCCCTAGCAAACTTTGTTTTAGCAAAAACATATTCACCAACTTGTCCTATAAAGAAACCAGCTTTTTGACCATCCTTAAGCCCTATTAATCCACAGTAGCTTAATGGATTGTCTATGACATGTAAAAGATAATCTCTTACCTTTTGCTCATCATACTCTCCTTCTTTCCACTCTGACTCAGCAAACATCACCTTGCTAGAATCAATTATCCAATCAACGTCATCGACGTCGAAAAATCTCCACTCGATCATCCGTGACCAATATATTCCATCTCTCCAGGTTTTTGAGAAGCAGGATCTAAACTATTCATCATTGAATACATTCTTTTCGCTCCTTCCATACGGTCTCCACCGCCTAATTGTTCAACAGCTTTAGCTGTAACAACAAACTCTCCATCACTTAACATTGCTGGTACATCATCAGAGGTCCCGGTTCCTGGGCCCATTGACTCTCCACCATAACGCATATCTAAATCAGCTATGCCACCAGTTGCTTGACTTTGCCGTAAAGCTTTGTCTGTTGGTGCACCTTTAGATCCAGCTGGTCTCATTTTTTCTCCACTTCCTGCTTTTATACGTGCTCTCTTAGCATGTATATTAGCCCATAGACCATCTTTAGCATGAATTCTTCCACCTTGTGCCATTGGTTTAACATTTACCATGTTTCCATCAGGACCCATTGTGGTTATAGTTCCATCTTCATTAGAAGGATCAAACATCATTCCAGGATCACCTATAAAATTACCTTCATCATCAAACATACCTTCCATCATTTTTCGTATGTCAAGTCTTCTTCTAAAACTATCTAATCCTTCTTCAGTTAATTCTTCATCAAAACTAAAATCGTATTTATTACCATCAATATCTATATCATATTCAAAACTACCATCTTCTTCATTTATATACTTTCCATCTTTCGCATGTATACGTCCACCACGTGCTGCCATTGGAACATCATAATCAGAATTGTTTATCATTTCCATAAATTCATCAAACGTTCCTTGAAATTCTCCAGAACCAATCATGTCATCGTACATATTATACCAACCTTCCATAGGATGTGGAGCTGATGCCATTTCCATTTCCTCTACTTCACCACCATACTCATATCCTTTGCGCGCCCATCCTCCATTAGCGTACTGTGGAAGATTAGTTAAACCTCCACTAGCCATAAAAAATGTTTGTGGAGTTAATCTTGCTTTAGATACATCGTATCCAGCCATTTCATTTAATCTTGCAATTCTTCTTTCTTCTTCTTCATCAAAAAATCTTCTTCTACCTTCAAGCATTCTACGGTTAGCATCTTCTTGTCCTAACATTTCACTTGCTAAACCAATACCAGCTGCTGGAAGTAGCAATCCTTTTGCTCCAGTTCCAAAACCAAATGCTCCGCCAGCGCCACCACCAAATTTAGCTCCTAAAGCGCCACCAATACCACCAAGTGCACCTCCTTGAAGAGCTCCTTTTAAAAAATTTCCACCACGTTGTTTTTCTGTTAATCCTCCTAAGAGTGCGCCTATTCCTACTGCTGCTAATGAAAACACTACTATAAGTCTCCTGCTATACTTTCAATTATTTTGTGAATTGCGACAGATACTTTTACATCACGTCTGATATGGTGTACCTTTGTGTCGGTTGCAGGATCATTAACATCATCGTCAGCTTCTTTATCTGACCCATATTGTTTTCCTGTTTGCGTATTAGTAATAGTTACTTCGGCTGGCACAACAATTTCAGGTACTTTTTCCCCGTTTACTGTGGTCCATTTTACTACACTATCATCTTTTATAGGCATATTTACTCCTTATATCAAGTATTATTGTTAATTTCAAGCACCGAAAGTACTACGTGTAGCCTGTCTGCGTTGCCTGGTGTAACCGTAATTATCTCTCCTTGCTTGGCTACAAGGGGTTCAGTCAATAATTCTACAGGAACCGCAGCTCCTACCACTATATCTTTACCTAAACTAAACACGGCACTTGCTGCATCTGTAATGGTAGCCGTAATTGTACTACCAGAACCTGAGTCATCACTAACTCTTATAGATTTAATGACAGCTTGTACCTTATCTGGCACCGTATATAATACCACAGGGCTAGTATTTGTAGCTAAATCTACTTTATAATTTGTGTATATATTACCCATTAAACCACGCAAAAGCTTCATCATCATTACGCAACGTTTCCGGTGTGTAAGTGCTGTTAAGCAGTAAAATTAATTGTTCTAGGTTTGCAACTAGTTTATCTATTTGCACTTTGTCATATTCTTGTGTTCCTTGAGGTGTCCTTGGTAATACTATTTGTGCCATTATCTCATTCCGTCTTGTTGTACATCAGCTCTGTAAGTTCCATAACGCCAGTTAGCTCCTAACTCTGTAGTTTTTATACTAATTTGTGCTTGTCGTCCACGTGCACGTGTATCTACTTTATTAGTAGTAGATGTAATTGTGTGAGCAGTTGTAGTAGCACTTGATGTAGGATATAATTTAAATATTAAATCAACATTTATATTGCCAGCAATGTTTTTAAAGTCAGGTATAAATCTTTTAATTGACATTAAGTTTTCTCCTGCTTGCGGAATAACAAAAGCACCAGAATTTAATTCTGACTCTAATGCCACACCATTTGCATCTGTTCCAAATTCTTGTGCATACATCAATGCACGTCCGTTAGTCACACCAGATATTTCTGTAGCTGGTAACAATGGTTTAATTGGTGTTGTAGAACTTGTAGGGTCATAATCTAAAGCGTAAGGAAAATCATACACACCTTTATCTACCCATGAAGATCTAGCAAGATCACCAATAGACCAAGATTTTTCTTCATAGTTGTAAGTTACATATCTATCTATTTGTGATGATCCATTGGAAGGATAAAACCATGTTACTTCATTAAACTCACTATTAAGACAAGCAAATGTATCTTTTTGTGACGCCTGGTCTATGTTTGTAAATACATAGTCTTCTACACTACACGGTATTTTTTTAACCGCACCATCAAATACGAAGAAAGAATCTTTACCCATCCAAAATGAGTTACCATTTGATTCTACAGCTGAGTGTAATCCAATAGCACCACAAGCAGAACCAAGTTGTGAAAAACCAAATGTAAACGGCGCACCTATTAATTGCATTTGATACAAAGCTGTATCTGTCCATACAAGTATAGCACCACGTGATCTTTTAGCAGTAATTAATTTACTACCATCTGTTAATCTTTGTGAACCAGATGTGTTAGTTGATGTAGGTGTCCAATCATTTTCGTTTTCCTGATCTGACCAACGTATAAACATATCATCTTGTGTCGTTGTTCCTATTAGCTGTGTTCCAAAACATATTACATGTCTATCTGTACCAGATACTAAAACAAATCTATTTTGCGTTGGAGCATTAGAAATAATTACAGCTGCTACAGGTGTGCCTGCACTGTTTGATGTGTCCCAGTAATAAAGCGAGCCATTAAACTGGCATGCTAATAAATCTTCACCCCAAGTGTCCAAGGACCATTTACCTGAATCTAACTGCACTGAGTTAGGAGCTGCAAGACCAGCGCGTGTCGTGTTCCATGTAGATAATCCCCATGTGCCTGCACCCCAACCGTAACCGGCTATAGATGTTGCTGGGTTTGTATTAATTTCATAAGATGCTGTTGCTGTTGCTGCAGAAGCACCTGTACTTGTTGCATCAGCTGTTGCAGTAATTTTATATTGTGATGTCGATACAACTTCTATTATTTCGTATTGTTTATTTTGTAGTGTAGCCGCAGGTATTCCATTAACTGCACCACTAACACTTGTTATTGTAACAAAGTCACCTTCTATTGCACCATGTGCCGCGTCTGTTATGGTGACTGTAGGGGAATTATTTACAGTTGTAAACCCTGTAATATTACCTACTGCTGTTGCACGCGTTGGTGTAATATCATACCAGGCATTATTCTGGTATACGTATAATTTTTTATTTGTTCCGGCTGATAAATATTGCTCACCCCTAAGATCAAACCAATCAACGATACCACGTGCTGCACCAATTAAAGTTTCTGTTGTAATAGTAGTAAAACCACCTATTTTTTCTGGAAGACCATATCTAAAACGTACATTCTTACCAAAAAACCATTTACCTTCAGCACCATATTCGGTGTCTTGTTGGTCTATTCCTGGTGCTATAGGTACTTTTATTAGAGTCATTTAAACCCTATACTGCTGTATCGTAAAATCTTATCCAACGATCCGTTCCATTTACATTAATACGTATCGCTCCTTGCTTTGTTCCTGCGGTTGCTGTTGAAGAAGATAAACTTTTTGTACTATCTCCAGCAGATGTCCCATCAAAATAAATAAATTCTTGATCTGTATCATCTTGATCCAAGGATAAACAAGCTATTGCACCAGCTGCATTATTTTGATTAATTTCTAATTTAGCACCTGAAGGTGTACCTGTTCCAATACCAACAATATCAGCACTACCGTCTGTAAATAAAAGAGATACATCAGTATCTCCTTCAAACCTTGCATCTACAGCTGCTCCAGTTTCATTAAAAGTAAAACTACCTCCATCTACATTTACATTTCCTGTCGCTGTTAAAGTAGAAGCAGTTATTAATCCTGTTACTCCTAAAGTAGAAGTTAAAGTTACAGCGCCTGTTGCTTTAAACGTGCCCGCTACTTCTAAAGTTGTTGCGGGTGAGTTAGTTGCAACCCCTACACGGTCGGTGCTGGCATCTACTTTAAATAAATTAGCTTCTGTTACACCAGAAAAAGTTGCATCTTTGTTAGCGCCTGCTGCGTTAAAAGTAAGATCACCACCGTTAAGTGTAACATTGCCTGTTGCTTCTAATGTGCCGTTAGCTTTAACATTACCCATGTCGCTAAAGACATCAAAAGCTGTGTTAGATCCACCATCAACAAAGATAAGATGTTTTGCACCTTCTACTAGTGTTACTTTTGTTCCACCAGCTGGTCCAAATAATAAAGTATTACCGGCTCTTGTTGTTGCATCTTCTACTAAATAAAAATTATCAACACTTGCAGCTGTTTCAACGCTAGTTGTTGCACCGAGGGTGCCTGTAAGTTTAAGTGTTATTTTCGCTGTCTGTGAAGCTAAACCATTACCACCACTAGGGTTAGATAAGGTAGTCGTTGCGCCTGTAATAGGTACTGCAATAAATCCTTTTAATGTTTCTTCTACTTTTTCTAAGTTTTCGTTTGTTATTGTACCCCAAGTACCAGAGTTAGACCCAGTAGTCTGAAGATTTACTTTAATTATATTCGAGTCTGCCATTTTTCTCCTTAACCTGTTGGTACCACTGTCCAGATGTCTGTGTTAGAATCATCCACACCGTTCCATATTGTAAATTTAGGCGTCCCTACTGCAAAGGTTGCCCTCACTCCTTCTAATGTCACTGTAGCTGAACCTACTACTGTAACAGATCCTTGTGCGAACGTGGCTCTGACACCAGTTACGTCGTATTTAGATTCTATTGTAACATCTCCGACATCAAATGTCGAGCGAACTCCTGTCAAAATAACGTTTGCAGCGCCACTGACTGTGACTGTACCTAAACCAAAGGTTGCTCTTTGACCATCCAAGGTAATGTTTGCATCACCTGTAATTGTTAATGCACCTACCGCAAAGGTAGCACGTACACCTACTAAATCATCAATAACACTGTTACCTGTAACAGTAACTGTGCCCAGGTTAAAGGTTGCGCGTACCCCTGTAGGTACAACAATTATGCTACCAAATGATGAAGGACCCTGTGAAAATGTTTCGGTCGCATATGCTGCTGCGCCGTAGAACATTACGTATTAGCCGCGTCCCACGCGTCTTGCATTTCTTTTAATTTTGCATTTACTTCTTCTTCAGTTGGCAAAGAATGAGGATTATCTATTAACTCTCCATCTACACCAAGTTTGTCAGATAGTTTTAAATTTGCATAAATTTTGTTTGATGTATCTGTCCAAGTAAACCATTGGTTTTCGTGCATTTGTGCTAATGCTTGTTCAATATGAGTTGGTCGCATTTTATGTTGCTCCTAGTTTTAAAAAAGTTACATGAGAATAATTTGCATCACTATTTCCACTTGAAGTTAAACTACTTACACTTCCATAATGTGAAAAACCAAAATACACTTTATTAAGTGATGTATCTGTAACATCAACAGTTGCAGTTATATGCGAATTATAATGGTCATTATTTGAAGGGTCTTGCGAATTTGGTTGTGTACTACCATAACCTAACCCAACAGTTGTATAGTTAGAATTATTATGTGTAAATTTTATTACTGTGTGAATGTTTGCCGCTTTATTAGGACAATATCCATATCGTCTAAAATCTATCCAGTAAATACCTGTAGATGGAAATGAAAAATATCCATTACTAACACTAAGTCCTGTTCCTACTTTATCTGAATAAGTATCATTTCTTTCCCAGTTTGTCGGAGGGTTAGCCGCACCAGTAAATTCAGATGAAATTCTCCATTGGTCAGCTTCTTCTAAACCTGCTACTACAGCTGCACTAGCGACTGTTGTGGTACCTGTAAATTTAAGAAATTGATCAGTGGTTCCTGCCGTTAATCCTGTGCCACCTTTAGTAACAGGAACTGTAGGTAAATTTGCACTAGGTAAAGTGCCAGTCACATTAGTAGCTGCGTTAACAAACGTTGTTGCTGTTGAGCCAGTGCCACCATTACCCGTGGGTAATGTGCCTGTAACTTCGGTTCCTAAATTTACTGTTTGTCCTAAAGCTGTGAGGTTAATTGTTGTTAGTGTCATTTATGCTCCTATTATCTTATATCCGCCTGCAAAAGTACCTGGATTAGTTCCAGATGCTACATTTCTTGCTGCTCCAGAATTGTGATAACAATAAAATTCTATATAATCACTAGCACCTAAGTCCACTTGCCCTGCAGCCATTGATGTTAATGAACTTGTTGCACCTGCTCCTTGTTGACACGTAAGTAAAAGTGATCCATTTTTTCTAATTTGAGTCCAAATATATGTACCATTATCAAGTTGATCCACAACAAGTGAAAAATAAATAAAATACTTTCCAGCTACTCCAGGCGTAAATTTATTACTTGCGAATGTATTATCACTGTCCCAAGTTTCTGTCCAAGAAGTTACTGCAGTTGCTGTAGTATTATTAACAGATTGTGCTCCATTTTTAACAACATGAAACGAAGGGGTATTCTCTCCACCGGCCGTAGCATATGTTTGATCGCCTCGTAAGAATGTACTTGAGCTTGCAGTTCCTGATCCAAGTCTAGCTGTTGCGATAGTACCTGAATCAATAGCAGATGCCGCAATTCCACTTGTCGGTGCTGGCAGGCTATTAGTAAACGTGCCTGATCCATTACTTTCAATCATGGTGTTACCACCAATATCAGTAATCTTATCTACTTGTATAGTACTTGCCATTTATTTATCCTTTACGATTTAGGGTTTGCATCTTTGATCCCTTGAATACGTGTTTTCCACGCGTCAATATCCTTAAATATCTCATCAAGCTGATCGCCAATATCACCATAAGCCGCTTTCCTTGTACTTCTTACAGCGTTGTTTGTCTCGTCGGTAGTTGCTGCCGCATCATAAGTTGCTAAGTCTGCGTCAGTTGGCTGTGCCAATCCTGTTACGTTCCATTCTTTTATGTACGGGCCATTACCGTCCGAGTCATCCTGTAAAGATACATTGCCTCCTGAACCGAAATCAGCAGTTTTGCTGTTCGCTTCACAGTAAAGCTTTACCTTAGTTGATAGACTTGCCATATAGACCTCCTTTTAAAATTGTTATCATGTTATTATCTTGTATGCTCCAAAATATGTAGGTTTATTACTGGCTCCAAATATACTTGGATTACCAGTTGATACTTGAGTTAGTGTATAAAGTTGAACGTAGTCACTACTACCATTCATATCTATTACTGCATGGCCATTTAATTGTGAAACATAAATAAAATTACTAGAAAAATCAAAATAACCAAATTCAGAATCGTTACTGCCATTTTTATAAAATGACGCTTGTGAATATTCTATCCTAGCTGGTCCATTTCCAGTAGTAATTACTCCTGCAAAGAAAAAATATTTACCTGCTGTTTGAGGTTTAAACCAACATTCTGTATTATTATAAGCACCATCTGTATCAAAAAGTTCGTTTTCTGCATTTACTCTTGTCCAAGTGTTATCAGATGTTCCTTGATTTGAATTTCTCCAAGCAAAAAAAGCAGGAGTCATATCTCCACCCGCTGCTGCATACGTTTGATCTCCTCTTAGAAAAGTAGAAGATGACGCTGTGCCAGAACCAAGTCTAGCTGTAGCAATAGTTCCTGAATCAATAGCTGAAGCTGCAACGCCACTTGTTGGTGCTGGCACTCCTGTCATAGTTCCTGCATTTGCTAATGTAACACCTGACGGTATGTTCACCGTATCGCCTGATGTGCCAAGTGTTAACGAGGTACCTGTTTTTGGATCTACCTGGTCTACAAATATTTTACTCATGGTTTACTCCATATTGAATGTGTTAAGTTTCTGTTAGGTATTTCGCCTTCCATTTCTAGCAAAGCATCATAATCACTAGCAGAAAATGTTGTTGGTATATCTCGTAAAGATTTTCTCCATGCTTTTTGTTCGTCTGTCATTTCTCCTCTAAATACCCACCAATCAGTTTCGTTAAGTTTTTTTTGTCTAATTTCTTTTATTCTTTTTAGTTTTTCTGCATCACTATTCCATTCAATTTGTCTTGCGTCAAATTCTGCTTGTTCTGTAGCAGTCATATCTCTTTCGTGATTACCTAATTCTTTTGACCATCCTGCAATTTTTGTCATATTAATATTCTTTTAATCCCCAAACAGTTACGTTTCTTTTTGCTATATAATTTGCACTAGGCATAAATTGTATTCCTGCAACATTGTAATCATTTTGATCTAACATTCCTGAAGCAGTAGAATTAACAACTTCTCCACTATCGGTGTATTCATTGTAGTGTGCATTCCAACATACACGATATTTGTTTCCTGCTCCTGCTTGACCAGATGCTATTGTGTAAGGATTGTGAACATACATAAAACCAAAACAACCGCCAAAGACTGCTGTGTTTCCTCCTGCAGTACCACCAGCCATTAACCATTTACTATCGCTAGTTGCTACTCTTGTACTTTCTGTGCCACTATCGTTTGTTTGATGAACAGCATATCTATAATTACTATTAAAACTGCTATCATCATCAGCTAACCATCTTAACCAAATTTGATTTCCATTTCTGTCATTTTCAAATTGAAAAGTTACTACGTATGTTCTGTAAGTTGTGGAAAAGCAATCATTAATAAATGCTGCTCCGACACTATTAGTGCCATTATTATTTGCAATTTTTATATACTCACCACCACCAGGAGCTGCCCAGGCACCATCGCCACGCCAGAATGTGCTTGAAGAAGCTGATGATCCACCGTTAAGATTTGCTACGGGTAGGTTACCTGTAATGTTTGTTGCTGCGTTGACAAATGTTGTTGATGATGAACCTGTACCTCCACGTGCAATTGGCAATGTTCCAGCTGTAATCGCTGAAGCATTCATTGTTCCACTATTTGTTAATGTTACACCTGCTGGTATATTGAACGTATCGCCTGAGTCCCCTAATTGAACAGAAGTTCCTGTTGATGGTGATAATTTATTTGCTAATATTTCGCTCACTATACTACCGTAAATGTTGATCCCGAAGGAATTGTTAAAGTACCAGTAATAGTTATTGGCCCAGCGGCCATGCCATTACTAGCAGAACTTATTGTTATATCTGAGTATGTTTTAGGGTTTTCTGCGTAAAAAGTCGAGGACAATTTTGCTGCACTTATGGTTCCGTCTGACGGTGTACCAACATCAACATCTTCACCCATCGCAACAATAAAGTCAATATTCGCTGCCGCTACAGATACTCCTAAGAAGTCTATCGTAGCCCCTGAAATTGTATACGCTGTTGTAGGTGCTTGTATAACTCCTCCAACTGACACTATAATATTTTGTGCTGCACTTGGGTAATAATCAACAGAAGCATTTTGTAAGGTATACGTTGTCGCCGGCGTTGAACCAGTTGGCGTCAGTATCTTTCTATCCCCTATACTTAAATCGCGTCCTACGTATGGCATTCTACGTGTCTCCTAATCTTAAAACTACAATATGCGTAGTGTTATAACCATCACCACCAGTACCATTTGCACCATAAAGATAGTTATTAGTTGCAACACTTGTTAGTTTTATTCTAAATTTAACATTAGCTGTATCTGTAACATCTATTAAAGTTGAGCCAGTTGTTTGATGATAAGCATTAGGAGTACCATCTGTGTCATTAAAAGTTGAACGCATCCATCCTCTTACAGATGAGGCACTAAAATCATTTGTTGTAACTTCAAAACCAATACCCATATCATTATCATCTGTATTATGATAACTTTCTGCTGATAACATAACTTGATAAATTCCTGTTTTTGGAAAAGTAAATTTACCTCCCCCACTTCCAGTTGTAACTGTCATAGTATCAGAAAACATATTACTATATTTAACCCAAGTGCTTCCAGCTTCTCCACTATCTCCAACAATTCCATTTGTACCAGCACTTGTTGCTGCATTTAAATACCATTGATCAGCTACATCAATAGTTGCAACTGCTGCACTAGCTAAAGTAGTAGTTCCTGAAAATTTTAAAAACTGTCCCGTGGTTCCTGACGCTATTCCAGTACCTCCACTACCAACAGGCAACGTTCCCGTTACACCTGAAGCTAGGTTAGTAGCTGGTATTGACGTGCCACCAGTTCCACCATTTGCTAATGGGGTAACACCGGTTATCATTTTGCTCACATCTATTTTACTTAGTGCCATTATGGTTTACTCCAAATTGAATGTGTTAATCCATTTTCATCTTTAGCCATTAGTTCATCTAATTGTGCTTCTGTTGTAAATGTTTGTGGAATATTTCTTAAATTTTCACGATAAGTTTTCATTTCATCACTCATGGTTACATCTCCAAGTGCATATATATCAGTTCGTTTTAATAAATGATTTCTATGTAATCTTATTAATTCTAATTTATGTGCTTTTCTTCCACCGGCTAACCAAGCATCATTCATTTCTTTATCTATTACTGTGCTCATATATTTTCCTAATTAACTCGATTTAATTGCAAAACAAGCAATTTTACCACTTACTGCTGTTCCTGCATTTGTCAGAAAATCAATTCCTGTTATATTTGTACCATCTGAATAAAATTTACCACCACCTTTTATGCTTTGAGAACACCCATTAGTCCAATTCTCAGTAGTAGCAGTAAAATTATAAAAGAAATTATTACCTTGATGATTTGTAATATGAATTACATAATTGTAAGTTTCGTTTTGATCGTCACCAACAGATAATCTGTTAGTATTACCACTAACTGTATTTTGACTTATTACATCATAATCAGTTGAGCCATCACCCATAGTATAAATAAAAGAATAATTAAGATTTGCTGTAACTACTCCACCAGAACTATTACGAAATCTCATATTAATAAAAGTATTATCAGTAGCAGTATTAGTGATACTAGCATATACTACATAATTATAGTAACTTGATGACATAAAGTTATTTATACCTAAATCAGTTCCTTCAACATTTCCTGTTCGTACAAAATTACCTATATTACTTGCTGTAACATCTCCAGTTACAGTAACTCCAGTAGAAGATGTTTCTAATTTTTTAACTTTATTGTGATATAGTTCTACTGAGCTATCAGTATTACAATGAATATAATCATAACCACTTGTATCTTGTAATCTTAAATCATCTTCTGCTCTGATTAATAAATCTCCAGTACCACCATCATGTATAATACTATTAGAGCCATCATGGTAAATTTCAAAATCGTTACCAGTTCCTAATCTTAATTTTTTATTGTCAGCTAAATCTAAATTTGTTCCGTCAAACGTAAGATCGGCTTCTCCATTTAATGCTGTTGCTGAGGTTGCTGTCACTAATCTATTATCTACACCATTTGTAAATGCTGTGATTGTACCTGCTGCATCTGCAGCCCATGTAAGTCCGCCTGTTGCACCTGACTGGGCGCTAAGAACGTAACCATTAGTTGGGGAATTCGATACATTAAGTTTAGCTTCTGTAACGGCGTTATCTGCAAGCGCTGTTGTTCCAACCGATCCTGCACCTGGGTTTACGGTTTGTACCGCTTTACCAATATACACTGCGTACATCGTGTCTGATCCTGCCGTTGCAGCTGAAAGTGTTAAAGTTGTGCCTGACGCTGTGTATGCTTTTCCAGCACCTGGTTCTTGAATTACGTTATTGATAACTAAACGGATGTCTAGTTCATTGGCTACAGCACGGTCTAATGTATATGTGTCAGTTGCACTTGTTGTAAAGTACTGGACATTAAACGCCGCATATTTTTCTGCTGGTATGTTACCTATGTAAGGCAATTAATCCTCCTTATGTACTTATATCGTCAACTGCTGAAACCCACACATCTGCGGAAGAAGCTGTATCTGATTTAACTTTTAAAACATCACTGGCTTGCATAACAAATTTTGCACCGCCGGCTAATATTTGTAAAGCACCACCGCTAGGGATGGGCGCTGATTTCACTAAATAAATATCATTACTTCCATCATTAATGTAGACATCTGCAAGAATTGTAGATCCTACAATATTTGATACAGAAATACCAACAATGGTATCATAAGAGTTAGCTGTGACTAAAGTTGCTGGACTTGTTCCTACTGCGTTTGATGTATATCTTCTAAAATTTTGTGCCATATATTATCCTTATATCAGAGGGCCACGGCCATTGCAATGGCAAAGCCAGCCGATGCACCAGCGCTTCCTGATGATGCCGCGGTTAATTGTCCTTGAGCGTTTACTGTTAGACTAGCATTTGTGTATGATGCTGCCGTGACAGCCGTGTTTGCTAAGTTAACTGTAACATCTCCAGATGAACCACCACCTGATAATCCTGTTCCTGCTGTTACAGCAGTTATATCACCTGTTGTAGGTGATTGCCATTCGGGTGCAGTCGCTCCTGCATTCATTGCTAATACTTGGTTGGCGGATCCTTTAGCTAATCTTGCTGGTGTATTTGCTGAGGACGCATACAAAACATCACCTTGAGTAGTTAAAATTTCTTCCATAATTTTACTTGCAGGTTGAGTAACAAATACATCTTTAGTTCCTGCAGCAAAATTAACCTGACTAGTATTACCGTTTGAATTAGTAAAAACAGTTGTTCTTGTTAAATTAGCACTAGATCCATCAAGTGTACCTAATCCTACTTCCCATTCATCGGCTGTTTGATGAGCGATAGTATAGTAAGTAGTATTGCTATTACCAATACCAGTAGCAAAAGTATCAAAACCAGTTGACGTACCTCCAAGTGCTACCGCACCTGTACCAGTCGTAGTTGTGGTTTCTTTTACTCTATCATTAACTTTAAATACCATAGTTATCCTATGCTAATTGTAAAATAGCTGTTGCTGCTGCAGGGCTTGGAAAAGAAATAGTGAAAGTTCCAGCTGTTGCTGTTTTGTCTCCACCAAAATTCAATACCATAACTGCTCTATCTCCGTTTGTGTCATTATAAATTAATGCTCCACGCGCAGTAATTGTAGCACTTGTCCAAGAAACATCAGCAGAAAAATCTGTAATACCTACTGTTCCATCTACAGTTGGTGTAACATTTGTTAATGTTTTTCCGCCTGCTGGTGTGTAACCTGTACCAGTTGTACTAATTTCGTGTGTGCTTGTTGGATCTGCTGCCGGATCTGTCGGTGCAGTGTATGCTGTTGTTGATGCCGATATACTAGAAGAGTTAGTAAACATTGCTAATTTAAATGTGTCACCTCCACCGCCTGCTATCGTAAAGTTATGTAGGGCTTGCAACACTTCTGATTTAAAACTGTTACAGACCGCTGATGCTCCTATTGCCATTATTGTGGTCCTCCTTGATTTGATTTAATTGAGCCGAGTCCAGGTTGAAATGATGGTCTTGGAATTCTAATAACTCCAGACTGATATGCATCTCTTTTACCCATACCCATGTATTGCGCAGCTACTTCTTGTAATGAAGTACCATACGATTGTTCGTACATTTGCAGCATTTCTGCTGGACCCTTTAAATATTTAAAGGCTTCAATAAGACAACCATACAATAATAAAGTAGGTGTGTTATTACTTAACCAAGTGCTTGTAGTGCTAGCATTAAGCCTGTCTGGTAATTTAGACATACTTAATTCTACAGTATAAGCAGCATCTGGCGTTGGAACTACGTATACAGTATTATCATCCCATTGTGAATAATATTTTGGTGTTCCAGTGTCTGCTCTATCCGGCCAATATTCATTCATAAAGCTTACATCTTTTCGTTCTAAGAATGTTCTATCCCCTGTACCAGCAGCAGAATAAATCATTAGACTGTTAATTGTAGCAAACAAAACTGGCGTTGGACCAGCTCCGCCTGGTAAACTTAAAAAAGGGTTACTTGCTGTAAAGTTAGCAAATTGATGGGAAACAAAAGCTGGTATATTAAGCTCTCTTAATATTCTATTTTCTGTATGTTCAATAAAATCATCAACAATAGTATCTGTTAAAACATTAGAATCTGTTTCTGTGTAATCTCTTATTTGTGTAACTAATTCAGTATATGTTGTCATGCTGATAATGTAACTGGCCCTGCAAATGCCTGTCCTCCTCCACCTACAATTGTTGGATCAGCATGAGCTAATCCAGTAGGAATACTATAAAAATCTTCATCTATTACAGTTATAGTAAAACCAGTAGCTTGATTTAAATCAACACCAAACTGTTCGTCTTGCACGTCCCTAAATCTAACCGTATCTCCTGTTGATCTATTATTTCCAGGTTCATAAACTTTTATGTAAGATACACTTGGTTCATGTCTAAACGCGTTAAGTGGTAACAAATTAGTTGTTGGAGGTGCAGTGCGTGCAGGTCTTGCCCATTGTAACGCCTGTGGATCAGGCATATGAATTTGTGGTTGAATTTGTGGAGCTTTTTTTTCGTATTCACTTGTGTGAACTTTTGCACCATTCCATTCTGTTACCATTTCTGTGTAGGGAAATTGCAATCCACTACGGTCAGAAATAAATAAAGCGTATTTTCCTTTAGCGTATGTCATTTAAATCCAAGTATACTTTCCACCTTTTTTAGCAGCGCCCATTCCTTGAGCAGTGCCACTTATATTTCCTTCAGCACATTTAAATGGTGTACCTCCAGATTCTTTTCCCATACTAGATGGTGCATTACCTTTAGTAGTAACTACTGCAGCTTTTACAGGTGCAGGTGCATCATTTTGACCTCTGCCATAATGACCTATTTTTTTACTAGAAGCTTCTCTAGTATTAGTTGTTTGTGTGTTATATATTCTGTTACTCATTTGTCCTCCTTTTGACATTCACAGTTACCGCAAGTACATTGACCACCGCAGCACGAACCACCGTTACTACAATGACACTCGTGATCACAATTTTTACATGGCATATTACCTCCTATGGTATGTATGCTTGTGCAGGATTAACTTGGAAAGCTACTCTTTCCCTATCAGTATCGGATGCACGTCCAAATTCTTCGTCGTATATTTGTTTTAACATTGGTACCATTGCTGGTGCACGTTTAATTGCAATATAATACGCTAAACCTGCTGTTAAACAAGGTATAAAATTAAAAGGTACATCTAAATCATTAGTATAAACACCTGCATCTTGCACTCTTCTTATATAAAAATATTTAAATTTATAAGCTATGTTAGGGCTTGGGTATAAAAACAGTGTCATATCAAATTGTGGTCTTCCACTGTTACTACTTCCGTTAGTAATAACTTGACCAGGTATCATACAAAACTGTGTAGGTCTTGCATCTCCTGCAGAATTTTGTTCTTTACGAGAAAGATTCATGTAATCTGTTTGTGAAATTTTAGTAATTGTTACATCAGTTGTTTGACTGTCACCTTCTAAATTACCTGTTCCTTCTGCTGTAGTAGTCACAGTAGCATCTAGAATATCTAAAACATCTACTGGTATACCATAATAATTTTGACCTGGCACCATTGTTAAAAAATTATAATCAATAGTCCATAAGTTTAATCCACGGTTCGACCATTCACTTAACATAATATTAAGTGAACGCCTTGCCGTTTTTAAATCACCACCGCCTAGAACTTGAAGTCCACATCTTTCAAATGCTTCTTCAATAGCTTCTTCTACATTTAACTTAAAATTATATGTATTAGAATAAGCCATCTAACCTCCTAGTAGTTTTTAATCCATTCGCAAATTAAAGTGTATGTTTCACCACTACTAGCTGCGCCTGGAACAACTACATCAATGTCACCTGAATAGTTGGTTTCTTTTGGATTACCTAAGCCTCCTATAGTACTAAAATCATATGTATCATCATAATTTAAAGATAGTAAAGGTGTTTGAGTTCCTGATGTTAAATCCCATTGAAGTTGCACGGGAGCAGTTACTCCTGCTGAAACGTTAAACCAAACTTTATTTAGTGTAACTGTTGTGCAAGTCTGTCCTTGATTGTTAGTTGTTAAAGTTGAAACATCTACTATTTTTGTTGTTCCACCTGTTCCGTCAGAGACGTTTACATAACTTGTAATAAGTTTTCTGTCTCCGTCAAATAATGTTCTTGTTGTTACGGTATCTACCATTTTATTAATTCCCCTTGTACAAAGGTGGGGCCATTACTCCCCACCTACGGTTATATTTGTTTAACTATAGCTTACGTTTCTGTTTTGCGCAGCCATAATGTAGTCAATTGTAGTGACTTTAGTTCCAGTAGCATCACCAGAAACACTCATAGCCATCACTTTCATGTTAGCTGTTGGAATGTTAGTAGTAGAAGTACCAACTAAATTTCTGTTTATGTAAAATTGAACTTTGTTTAAGGTTGTTCCTTTTGTAGCAACAAGTCCTAAAGTTACATAAGTGTCATTTTCCATTGTTGATTTTGTAGTATCAGCAAACTCTACTAAAGTTTGAGTTCCACCAGATTCAGTAGTACCTTTTACGATAGCCGATCCATCATCTTTTACAAAACCAATAACGTTTTGTGATAACAAAGCGCTTTCTGGATTCGTAGTAAATGCTTCTGTAAAACCAATTAAGAAATCAGTTTGTGTAGCATCTGATATTTTTGCTCTAGTTTCAAAATAAAGTTTATCACCTGCAGTAGTTGGTAAAGCAAATGATTCTTGTTTAGCTTGAATTGATGCACCATCGTTATCAGTAGTAGCTGCTGAAGTTAAATTTACTTCACCGCCTGTGCCATCCGCTGCAATTGCTGCTGATGCACCTGTATCTTTTACGATAGTCCAATTGTGTGTTGTGTCTAACGCACCCTGTTCAAAATCATCCATATAGGTGAATTGATCGGGCCACATAGACATTTTTAAGTTTTCAAATGCAGATGCATTTGAGAATAGTACTGGGCCTTTAAAATGTGTAGCCATTGTTATACTCCTTGCCTGTATAGGGCTTTAGTTACCTCGTCACTATACTGTACTGCCTAGCCAGCCTCGGTAACCGTTTACTAGGATAAAGGGGCGAACTAATTTCGCCCCTTTAAAGATCATTAAGCTCCTGGTGAACCAAAGATACCTCTCCAGTCAGACCAGCCGTAGCTGTATCTTTCTCTGGCTTTGTATCTAACGTTTCCAGTATCAAAATCGCCTTCCATAGCAGTTCTAATTGGAGCTCTCACAAAGTGTTTAAGTCCATTAGGTGCATCTGTTTTAATGAAGAACGCATCAGTATCAGTAAGGAAGTTGTTTACAACATATCCTTCTGGTACCATTCCCATGTTTTTGATTGCGTTGATATCATTATCAGCAGTGCCTACTCTACCGGCAGATTTCATTAGTCTCTCAGCTACAAACTGAAGGTTTACTGGAATGATCATTTTCATGCCTCTAAGAGCAATCTTTAATCCTCTTTCATCCTTCATATCAGCAATATCAATTAACATCTGCTCAAGCGAAGTTTCGTTTAAGTCAGCTGCAGTTGTAAGCTCGTTCTTTTGGTTTCCACTAAGAGTTGGGTGGTCAGTAGCACAAAGCTCCTTTGCATCCCCACCAAGAAAAGAAGCATTAAACGCTCTGTTAAGAATGTTTGCAGCTTTAACTTGTTTAGTGTTAGCCATAGAACGCGCTAATGCTTTAGTATAGCGAGTGCTAAGTTTATCGTAAAGATTATCCTCTACAGCTTCTTCTGTCAGTGCAAAAGCTAAAGCAATAGTCTCGTTAGTGTACCTAGCAGTGTAAGTTTCTTGTGCGTCTTCATAAGTCACACCTTGGCCTTCCGGCTTTACAGCTGCATTGGCGAAACCGCCGAGCATTACTTCTTCTTCGAAAGCACGATCAGATGATTCTGAATCGAATATTTCTTTGTCTTGATTTTCGTATCGGTCGTATTCCAACCCGAACAGTGCATTTAACCCTGGTTCGAGTTCCTTGACCAATTGCATTCTTGAAATTACCATTGTTCAATATCTCCTATAGGTTAAATTCCAGCAGCGTTATTGTAGTACAGATGCTCGTTGAATCTTACGATCCAATTTGAATTTGCACTTGCAATGTCACTGTTATCTGGGTCTTCGCAGATTCTCACTACTCTAAATTGAGCTGTACCGCCAGCGACGGCGCCTAGTTCAGATTTAGACTGTCCATTGATAGTAGAACCAGCAGCATAAACTTGATCGCAGTTATCTCCAACTGCTGTTTGTGCTATGGTTGCATTAGCTTGAACTTCGAAGAGCATGTTTGGATCATCATAAACGAACGCGTCTATTTCACCCACAGTAGGCGTAATGCTACCCGGGTAATAATTTGACCATGTTGGTTTTTGTGTAGTTGGATCGTTGTAGAAACAACCGTTAAAAACTCCGATGTTTGTAGTAGTAGTATTACCACTAACAGTTATACAACCAGAAGTTTCTAATTGTACAACGTCACCTTTGAAAATAACGTCTGATTCGCCTGCAACGATTTTATACTTAGAAGTTCCAGAATTATTAATGTCACTTCCAAGTTTTCCTACAGGTCTAAAACCAAATGGCGCATCTTTATTAGCCATGATTTTTTCCTCACAGTAAATTGTTATACTTCATCCCTAATGGATAAAGTAAAATTGTAATTTAGGGGGTTAAAATCTAACTAGATTTTTTGCCACCAAAACTAACTTGCGACCTGCTTTCTCTCGAAACAGGCATACTAGGATGTTGGTCCTTTAGAGGATCGTTAGCGATCGCATCATCTTTATCTTGCGTTACTCGCGCAAAATGTTGTGCACGTTCTTTAACAGTCTCTAGCGGAATCCTTGCTAGCATTAAACCTCCAACAGCTATAACACCTTCATATTTACCTGAATCAATTTGTGGCCAAATGTTGGTATCGTATTCGTCTGCACGAACAAATTCCCAACCTTCTCGTAGTTTAGCAGAAACATTTTTTTGATCTTGCTGTCCTACAGACTCGGCCCTTACCCATCTGTGTTTAAATCCAGCAGGTGCAGGTGGTGCGTCTAGTTGTGATGGTGGAGACCACGGTTTCCTTCGAGAAGTTTTCTCTCTGGTTTCAGTCTCGCGTGATGGTAATTTATCTTTTTTAATTGTATTCATATGCATTACTCCTTCACGTACTTCGCATATTCGCTTAGTGGCACACCTAGTTTTTTAGCTATAGCTACTTGTGAGGGTGTGAGTCTCACAGTGCCTTTGCGCCTTACAGGACCACCTCTGTTTGCAGAAGCAACCGTTTGAGTAGGCGAAACTTGTTGTTCAAATTTATGAGGAAAATTTTTCCTCAATCTTATGTCTAGTTCACTATAGTATGAATTTGAAGATGGGTCAACACCTTCTTCTATCAAATTACGGTGAATAGAAAATGCTGTTAGCGTCATTGGTTCATCTTTACCAAACCATTCATTTTTTTCAGCCCAATCTTCTGCTGCAGGATCTGGTGCAGGAGGAGGTGGTTGATATTGTGGTTGTTGATTTGGTTGCTGATATTGATCTGCAGCTGGACTTTGAGCAGCTTTTGCCATTCTTTGTCTTTGAGCAATAGTAGCTTTAGCTCTTTCTGCTTCTACAGCCAATCTTGCTAAATCTTGCTGTGCTGCGATTACACCGTCAGAATCTCCATTATCCATAGCAGATTTTAATTTAGCTTTAGTATCTTCAGTTTCAGCTTTTACACGTTGCTCATATTCAGCTATGTAACCACGGTCTAAATTACTTACACGACCTTTTAAATTATTAGCTTCGTGTTGAACGCCTTGTGCAAATTCAACAGCTGCAGCTTCACGTCTTTCAGCTTCTCTGACTTTTTTAGTTAGTTTGTCTATACGGGATTGTACTTTTTTTCCATAATCTTCCATTTCACCTTCAGAAGCTGTTTTCTCAACTACAACTTCTTTAGATTCGTTGACTACTTCAACATCGTCTTCTTTGTTAACTTTTACATCTGTATCATCTAATTTGACATCTACAGATGAGCCAGTCGATGGTAAATCAACCATCTTTTCATCAGCTTCGGCTTGCGTTTCTATTGCAGGCATATTTTACTCCTGTTTATTTATATTGCAAGATATCCTCTGGGTCTTTTACCACAGCAATTATCTCGTCCTCGTTAAGTATTCTCACTTCACCACCTTCTATCCCAAACCTTGATCCAGCATAGCGACCAAATATAATCCAATCACCTTTCTTGCACCACGGTCCATGTGGATATCTCTTTTCATCTTTATAACAGTCTGGGCCCATTTTAAGAACTAAAGCCGTGACTGTTGTATAGCCACGCTCTTCCATATGTTGATCTGTTAATATAACACCGCCTTTTGTTTTACCTTGACCTTTGTATGGTAATACTAAAAGACGCCATCCAGTTGGATCTGGCAATCTTTCTAATACTTTATCGGTTGGTAAGTGCTCTATATCAGCAGTAGCATCTTCTTGTAGCTTTTTAAGAAAACGATTTTCTTTTTTTTCAGCTTTTTTATTATTTTCATCAGCTTCTACAGCTAAATCTTTTTCTTCTAAAGCAAATCTACGCTTTGGCAGTTCCTTTTCTGTCATCGTTATCCTCATCTTTCTGCAGGTCTTGAATCTCCTGTTCCATTATTGTGTAAGCTTTGTGCTCACCTACTGCTTTAACATACTCTTCCATACTTGGCAAGCCTGCTGCAATTACATCTTTTAAATTTTCTTTGCGCGCACGCAATCTTTTAAGGATTGCGTAAATCGCGGTTACGTCTTCCATGAACTACTTCTTTCTAGTTGATCCACCTTTTGATTTTTTAATTCTGCCACCCTTTGCAGCCATCTGTTTATCACCAGAATAAGCACCTTTACCCATTGCTTTTTCCATGCCTTTAGATTCGTTTCTTCTAGCAGCCATAGATTGAGTTTTACTTCCGTTTTTTGCTCCCATAGAATCATCTAATCTAGCATTGTATCCGCCACCCATTTTTTTTACTCTTCCGCCAGTAGCTTTTTTAACTTTTCCACCAGTTTTATAAGTAGTAGTCATCATTTTTTTACCCGGTGTTTTTCTTTTTTCGGGTCTTGACATAATTTTTCCAACCATAGTTATCTCCTTAAAGTTGTTTTATATTAACAATCCCATTTTCGCAACGATTTATTAATCCTTGAATTTGGGTCTCTAGCTGTTTTAGCACTTGTTAATTTTTTCTTCATACCAGACATTCTAGCACAAAAAGATTTACGTCTACCACTAGTCTTAGACTTAGTAGGAGCTTTTAATTTTCCACCTTTATAACTTGCACGTCCTTTAGCATTTAAACCGCCTGAAGGGCTTTTACCTGCTTTCCTTGTCCATGCTGCAGTTTTAGGCATACTTTGTTTTTTTTCTTCTGTTTTCCATCACCATACCACAGCCTTTTGCTATGCCTTTTGGATTTTTATCTGATTTTTCTTTTCTTTTTTGTGATTTAGATTTTTTCTTAACCATTAATAAATTTTAGTTATAGGTCTTTTATTAGGCATCATTAAATTAAATCCTCTTGGTGTAACTACTGTTCCACCCATCTTTTTTTTACTACGCATAGATTTATTAATTGCGTTTGATCTAGCTGCTTCCCAACCTTCTATTTTTCCGTTTTTATTAATATCTGCTTTTGATTTTTTAGTCATGATTTATTCTCCACTTTAACTGTTGCGTGTTTAGTACCACCAACATAGAGGCCAAACCATGCGGCACCAGCTCCGACAACGACTGACACAAAAGCTGATTGTGCGTTTGTTGGATCTGGTAAACTCATAAACCATTCTGTTGTACGCCAGAATGAAATTCCATATAATGTAATTAATAACCTGGGAAAAATTCTCCATGCAGATAACCTTTCCGGTGTCATTTTTTCTTTGTAAATAATCCTACAGCACCTTTAGCTCCCTTGATGCCGAAGCTTGCTGAGCAGGCGATGTATAATAAATGTTTATAATAATCCGGAAGTTGCTGAAGTGCAACAAACCCAGCTTCTATATGATGAGTCATTCCTGGAAAAAATACGGCTACGGCCGGAGCCAAAAGGCAAATTAAAATTAGTTCGTCTTTCCACGACCCTTTCATTTGGTCCACGGCTGATGCTTCCCACGAAACTTCGCCGGCTATTTGCTTTTCGCGCAGTGCAGTCTTTGCTTTTATTTCTACTAGTTTAGATTCAGCTTTAGCTTTCTTAGTCTCTACAAATCCAGTGACGGCTTGAGAGGCAACTCCTAATAATGGTTTTAGTAATAGATTTAACATATTATTTCCTATGGTTCCAAATAGCCATTATACCACCTCGAGACCTACCTGTCGCATATTTTTTTTCTAATCCAACAGGATTCATTCCCATTCCAAAAACACTTTTACCATATAAACCTCCCTCTAAGGTTTCTGCCATGTCTTTTAAATAAGGGTTAGTCATAGTATTCATAAATCCAGATTGTTCCATTTGTCTTTGAGGAGCTATTTTAGGACCATAATATAATCTTTCTTTCCAAGCGTTTCTGTCATCAATTAAATTTCTACCTGAATCGTAAAAATCACCTGATCCTTGACCAATAGCTATTTGATTAGGGTTTTTAGAAGGATCCATAATATCATAATATTCATTTAATCCTCCCGGAAATAAAGTGTTATCCTCTAACCATTTTTTAGCATTTTCATTACCGGCAGCAGCCATTTGAGAGGCATTTTCAAATTGAGAAAATGTTGTAGTGTAAGGTTCATTACTTTCAACAGCTTCATTACCACTGACAAAACTTCCTTCCATAATTAATTTAAGAAGTTCGTTTGGTATTGTAGTGCCTTTAGTACTAAAGATAGAACCATCTTCATTAAGAGTAGCGTAACCAAAAGATTCTAAAACTTTAGGATCCATTTTATCTAAACCTAATTTAGGTAAAAGATTTGGATCTACATTTGTGAGAGCATAACCCATTCCTGGATCTGTTGAGCCTGGTCCATAAACTTCATTAGCTGGAATTGCAGGTGGATGATTTTCGTTTCCTCCAAATAATGAAGTAGCGTAAGCGTCATCAGCAGCATCTTGTTGTGCTGCTACATCTACAATAGGCGTAGTGTTTTGATTATTATTCTGATTATTATTATTGCCTCCACCTGACGGAGGAGTATAGCCACCTACAGCGCCAGAAGATGTCCCTGTTCCTCCACTTGTTTGGGTAGACCCATATAAGTGATCATAACCTGGCATCGTTATCTAGAGTAAGGAAATAATCTATCGTAATATCTTGGACTAATTACACTTCGTGAATCTTCCACATCTTCATAGCCATCAAGAACAAATTGACCTGCTTGGTTTGCATTCATCGGAGTAACTCCCAACATGTTTTCTGGAAGTTGTCCATACATTAACTGGCTTGTTAAGTTGTTTCCAAAATTAGGTAACATACCTCTTTTTCTTCCTACTTGATTATAAAAAGTTGGATCACTATCCATGTAAGCTTGTTCATCTATACTTATATCCATTACTGGATCGTATTCTGGTCCTAAATCATATTGACCTCTGTATTTTTCATCAGGATAATTATAAAAATCTTCATCTTGAGTAAGAATTTCTTCTTCAAATAATCCTGGTTGTCTATCGGATGGTGTCATCGAACTTTCACTTCCAAATAATCCTGGTTGTCTATCGGATGGTGTTATAGTTTCCATAGTTTCACTTTCAAATAATCCAGGTTGTCTATCAGAAGGTTGTGCAGCTGCTCTTTCAGTCATTTGTTGTCCTGCTACATCTCTTGCTAAATTTGCACTAGCTTTTGCATTTTTAATAAATGACATTCCTGTTGCAAAATCTTCTGCTCCATCTCCACCAGCTTGTGACGCTAAATAAGCTTGACTTCCGTAAAACTTATCATTTGGATCCATAAATCTGTCTATGTTTTGTTTACTAATTCCTGCTCTTTCAAAATATTTCATTGCTTGACCTAAACTAGAACCACGACTTGTATCGCCTATTTGCATGGTACCTACATTATCGGTTCCCATGTTTCTGTTAGCATCAAATGTTGCTTTATCAAAAAAAGCCATTGTTTTATCTGGACTTGCTCTACCAAAAATTGAGTTTAAATATCTATGGTCTGCTTGATTGTTGCTAATACTATCCATCATACCCATTGTTAAACCACCAATTCCTGGTAATCTCATATTTACATCTGGGGTTAAATCAGATGCCATTCTTGTAGCATCTTCAACAATATTTGAACCTAAATTTTTATCAGTAAAACTAAATTGATCTTCTTCTTCAACTACACCAGAAGCCGCTGCATCACGTCCAGTCATTCCTGGTTGGATTGGTTGGCTTCCAAATAATCCAGGTTGACGGCTACTTGGCTTTCCCATTTGGCTTCCGAATAATCCAGGTTGACGGTTAGAGAAAGATCCAATTCCTTGATTAGAAAAACCACGTTGATTATCTAAATTAGAACGTCCTCCACCCACACTACCTGGATTTCTTCTATAATTATTTGCCCTGTTTAAATCATTGACAGGCGTATAAACATCTCTACCGCTATTACTGGTTCTAAAACTGTATCCTGTTGGAGCCCTTCTTCCAGACCCTTTGTTATAATAATCAAATAATGATGCCATTTAAATTTCCTCTAGTTGCTCTAGCCAATCACAATTGCTTTAAGAACAACTAACACGATTATAGTGACTATACCAGCTTTAATCCAGTCTTTCATTCCCCAATCGCTCCACTCTTTTAAGTGTTCCCAAATATCTTTCAGTAACTTCATATTACCTCCTTGTTAATGTATTGTTGGTTTCTCATAATAAGAACCGTCAAAATAAATTTCATCGGCTACTATAAAGGAATCAAGCATAACTTCAAAGACTTTTTGTGCTTGCTCAGCTCCTAAAGCGCCAATATACAAATTCCTTGTAACAGCGGCTAATCCAGCAGCTACAACTAACGTGTCTTCATCTTTACCATTAATCATTTTAAAAGCAAGATCTTCTGCGTTTTGCATTACTTCTATAATTTTACTTAGTTTTTGGTTGTCTGCCATTTCTTTCCTTCATTAAAGCAATTTTTTCATTACTTCTTGTTCTACGATCTTCCCGTAATGAAATTACATCTTCTTTTATTTCACTAATGGTATCCTTTGCTTGGTCTTTTAGCAAGCCAAAAGATTCTTTCATTACAGCTCCCTCAGCAGCGTTATTTACTTTATCTCTTTCAAGATCAAGTTTTTCTGCTTCAACAGAAGTTTTAAGTAACAATTCTTGATCGTCATGCTCCCCTCTTTGTATTAATTCAGCAGCTTTTAAATCAATCTCTTGTTGTTTTAATTTAATTAATGGATCTTGATCTTCTAAACCGCTTCGTTTAGTTTCTTCTTCTGCCATCTCTTTAATTAATTGTGCTTCAACAATTGAAATTTCAGCTTCTTTTTGAGTCATAAATTCTTGTTGCATTCCTTGTATTTGTTGAGCAACTTGTTCTTGCAATGCAGGATTTTGTTGTACTTGTTGTTGCATTGCTTGTATCTGTTTTTGCATTTCTTGTGTTTGTGGTAACATTTTTTCTTCTACTTGTTCTGCAGCTAAAATAGCTATGTGTTGTAAAATATGTCCTTCCATCATTGCGTACAATTGAGGATTAATTTGAACAGGACGTGTAAACATAAATTCAGCGTGTGCTTCTATGTGCGCAGGATGATTTTGTTTTGGAAAAGCTTTTGGTTGTTGTCCAGTCATTGCTTCAGCATTTTCTGTTGCAGGACTTTTAGGATTAGGATTACCAGGATCTGGTTTTAATAAAGCATCTAAGTTATCAACATCTAAAGCTTGGTAAACGCGTCTGTATGCTTCTCTTAAATTATGTAGTTGCGGAGCAGCTTGTGCTAATTGCAATTGTTGCTGCGCCAACATAACACGTTGAGACATAGAAAAAATATTAGGATTAGATATAGGTAATATGTCAACCCTGTTATCAAAATCTTGAGCTTTAATGGCTCTATTACCGCCACGTACCATGTAAGGATATTCAGGAGGTAAATATGTTTGAATACATTTAGCTAGTAAATTAAATTCAATTCCTTGAGCATAATGTAATCTTTTATGAATTGCGCTCATTACTTTTGTTCCACGTTCAAGTAATGCTAAAGTTGTTCCTACTGGATTCTGTTCATTTCCTTCACCCATTTTCATATCTGCTATTGCAGCAAATGATTTACCTGCATCTACACAAAATCCTAATAAAGCAAATAAAGTTTGCGAAGGTTCTTTGTAAGGTAGAGGTAAAAGTGATTCCCGAATAGATGTACCTGTTACGTCTACATCTCTAAACTCACCTGGTTGTAATGGTGTGTCGTCGTCACGTATTCTCATACCACGTGCTTTAAATCCTGCTGGTAAGTTAGCAAGAGTACCCGCATCAATTAATTGTCGCAAAACACTTGTTGCAGTTCTTGATAACCCACCTAGCATGTGTATTAGGCCAAAGCCATAAAAGCCTAGACCTGGGAGGAACTTATAGTGAGTAAAGTATTCTATACGTCCTCTTGCTGGATCTTGTTCATTCCAGTTACGACGAATAGATAAAACTTCAGTTGAATAACTATCTATAGTAATAATGTAAGGTAATTTAATTCCTTGTTCATCTTCAAAACCAGGAATGTCTGCATCTACATGCATTTCTAATAATTGGTGTTCATCGTCGTCTTGAGGAATACCAGGACTTACACCTTCTAATTCATCAATTTTATCTTGTATATCATTAACTCCAGTAGATATAGAACCTGTAGCCAAACTAATATCACGATAAAAACCACTTACTTGTTGTTTTCTTAAAGTGTTACCATCTACTTTTATTGAATGTGTAATTCTTGAAGCATCTTCTAAAGAAGACGCCATATAATTAATAACACAATCTTCACCTGCAACAAATTTAGAAACTGGACGCATTAATTGTCCATCATAGTAAGTTTTCTTAAATGCAGATCCAGCTAGTGGTAAATAAAATAATAATTGATCCATATCTGGATCATACTCTTTCATGACATGTGTTATCATGTAATTCATGTAGTCTTTTACACGTTTAGCTTGTTGTTCTACTTGTGGAGTAATCTCACCAACTATTTCTGTATTTACAGGACCAGCTGGTGGTAATAATTCTTTATAAGCTTGTGCTTGAAATTGTGTAACAGATTCTGCTAACAAAGGATGAATAACACCACTTGCACCTTCAAATGGTTGCGTTCTATCTTCGTATTTAAATCCTAGCATGTCTAAACCTTTCGTATAGGTATCATGCCAATCTTTTCTTGAATCAAAATCTGCTTGATAAGCAGAAATTAAAGTATCAGATAAATTTTTTAATTCAGCATCTTCTATGTAATCAGCTAAGTTTGCGTTAAACGGAATTTGTGATTGATCAACAGGTGCGTTAGGGTCTGAATTAATTTCAGCACCACCATCTTCTAATTCTGTTATCTCTACTCCACCTTCCATTGTTGGTCCATTACCTGGAAGTTGAATTTCAGTATTTTGACTGTCTGAAATTTCTATTCCATCCGTTAGTGCTGCTATAGCTTTTTCAATTGATCCAGCTGCTGGCATTCTTGATTTAATAGCCATTATATCCTTTTTTTACTTGCCCACCCCTATTATACACTGGAATGGTAGATTCACCAGCAAATTTTTTGCCTGTATTTATATCACGCATGGAAATAATAGGAATCTTCTCCCATGTAAAGCCATTTCCGTCAACAATTGTTGTATCTCCAAATTTAAATCCACTTTTCTTTGCAATACGTTTCAAAGCTTTAACTCCAATCTCATCATAAAATTTATCACCACCTTTTGGAATACCGCCGTGTGCTTTTTTCATTTTACCAGTAGATAATGCTATTCCGTCATAACCTTTATCATCAGCCATCTTTAATAATCCTTGCATAAATACTTTTGCATAATTTTCAGACTTTTTAAATGGTGCATCTGGATGAACTTGACCACTTGCACCTGTTACTTGTTTTTGTTCTTCTACTTTTGTCTTTAATTTCTTTACATCACCAACTAATTTTTTCATTGCTTTTTCAACATTCTTTAATTCAGCAATATTTTCTGGTAATTCACGTTCTGCACGGGGTAATTGTAAAATATTTTCTTTTCTAAGACGTGTAGACTCTAAAGTTTGCATTTTTTTGTCTAATTGCGCGGCAAAATCGCTCATTTCTGCTAAAACATTACCTTTATCAAGCCTTGGAGCGTACTTATATCCTTTTTGAGCCACATTTTGATGTAAATCAGACTGTGTTTCTTCTACAAGTAGTAATTTTCTGCCATTTTCATCAATTCTTTCACTAAATCGTAACCATCCAAATGGTGAATTACCGGCATTTCCTTGAAATACTTCTCCACTAAAGTGACCAGATTGATATGATTTTTCTGCTGATCTTACAGAGCCATCTTTAAAATTAAAATAGAATTTTAGTTCCCCGTAACCAGATCCACCAGGAATAAACTGTGCTCCCTCATGTGCTGGAGTCTTTTTACTTTTATAAAAAAATCCTCTTCCTTCACTCATATCACCCATACGGTATAAAAGTTTCTTGGTCCAAAAAGGAATAGGCACGTCTGCTGTCATTACATTTCTGTCAAATATGTTAAGTGCCTGGTATAGTTCTTGAAAGGCTTTTTCTTCTGGTATGTTTTTAGCTTGCGCTAATTGTGCTATATCTTCTTGTGGCACTAAATTTTTTAATACCTTAAAATGATCTTTTTTAACAATATCATTTGTCCCGTGGTACATGGAAGGAAATCCACCTTCCCACATAGTTTTAAATTCAGATCCTTTGTGCATAGTAACTCTGTCACCTTGGCTTTGTATAAATTTAATTGTGCTACTATTAATAGGATCTGCTGCCTGATTAGTTACTTGCAAATTTTTCATGTTATTAAGAAGCATTTCACGAAGTTTCATTCCTGTTACATCTTGTGGTGGTTGGTGTAAATCAGTTAACAGACGTGCATCATTAGAAAAAATGTCTGGTCTGTTTCCATATTCATATTGATTACTACCTCTTTTTTCACGCATTCTTGTTAGCATTTGTACAATATCATCTGCGCCACGTGATACAGGTTCTGCCATGGAAATATCCATATCAATCTGTGGCATTTCTTTATTATACATTTCTAGTAATTCTGATTTTGTTAATTTTCTTTTTGCATCACCTTTAGAAACGTTTGTTAATAATGCTTCTAATCCAAACTCATCAAGTTCTGTTCCAGATACCCCAGGTTTATTTTTAATTGTACCAAGCCATTGGTTAGCATTCATTTTTGCTGCATCTGGCATTTCTTCAATAGCGTTAACCGTTGATAAATACATTGCTGGTTTATCTTCTGTAGCTTGGCCAACTGCTACATCTGTAGCAGACGTAGGTGTGCCTTTTGGTTTAAAATAATTACCTACAGCTTTAGGTGCTTTTGATAAAGTTGAAAATATTTTAAATGCTCCACCACCAGCTTTATGTAATCTATCAATACTTTCTTGAGGGTCTAATAAAGGTAAGTCATCCACAACAGTGCTTGTATCATCTAAATCTGTATCAATCAAGCCACCATCTTTAGCACCTTTAGGTTTAAATTTTTGTCCTCTAAAATCCATCATCTTTAGTGGGTATTCTTTTTGAAGATCTTGTACTAAAGGTTTTATCATACCTTTTGATTGATCATAATAAGCACCATAAACTTTACCATCTATTTCAGATTGTAATCCAAGTGCACGCATATCACTTTCCCAACCATCTATTTCAATATCAATTTCAGCTTTAGATTTTGTTTTATTTCTTAACAACGCTTTAATGGCATTCTCTGCTTCACGGTGCATAAGATTTCTATACCACGTTGACATTGCTTCTGGTCTATACAATCTTTCAGGAGTATCATCACTTCGCGCAGCAGCTGTGTGTAAGGCTTGCATAAAAGGTCTACCTTTATTCACAAAATTCTCTAGTGCTATTTTTCTTTGATCAGGAGATAAATTATCTAACACTGCATTCATTACAACCTCAGTTCTTTTTACGGTATCTAAGGCACGTTTAGTGCGAGGATCATCTGGTTTGTAATTACGTTTATTATATAATCTTTTTATTTCATGCATTCTAGTTCCTTTTAATGGTTCTAGACTAATACGTTTTCCACCTTTTCCTTTTTCTCTACCAAACTTATTAATAACTACTTCTAATTTATTTTTTTTTCTAAACTCTTGAATCCTATCTTCTAATGCTTTTAAACCTCCTTTACCTGTTTGATCTCCTTTATAAAAACCTTTAAATCTTGGGTCAAGTGCTAAGTCTTGGTTAGTCATTGTTTCATAACGAGGCATGCCTGTTTTAGGCTCTAATTCACTTAAATAATCATTTAATGTTTTATTTCGTTTAAGCGAACCACGTGTTAAAAACTTTTTAGTAAATGGTAACGTTTCAATACCAGGATTAGTTCTTTTAAAAATCTTCATAATAGAACTATCTGCGTTTTTCATATTAAATTCTCTTAAAGGATTATCTATACCCAATGCATTTCCAACTTTTTTTCTATTTAAATTAGCTAATCTAGTTAGTAATGGTTTAGTTAAACGAGGAAATGGTTGTCCCATATAAGTTTTATTAGCGTATTCTTTACCTAATTGTTTAAAAAAAGGATCATCAATATTTTCAAGGGCAAATTTATCTGTCATAACACTTACTGGATATTGACTCCTAATTTCAGGATTAGATGTAAGTGAATTAATTTTATTTTTAGTTGTTACGTGTTCTAAAGGAGCATCAAAAGAACCTCTTAAATATCCTTTTTTACCTTGTGGATTTATTTTTAAATTTAGATGTTTGTATTGTTCCTCCACAACAGGAATATCTGTGTTTGAATTAAATTCCGATCTAACCCTAACAGTTTTTTTATTAAGATTGTCAGTTACAGGAGTAATTGATTTTTCTGTTTTAAAAATATTTTTAATATTAGCAGCAATTTTAGGTGCTAA
>Ga0196887_1000087_pt1 | contig 41085 bp, 67 predicted proteins | sample VirMetDEL_Mar_31_FD_169094 | JGI IMG/M metagenome (GOLD analysis project Ga0196887, IMG submission 169094) | Aqueous microbial communities from the Delaware River and Bay under freshwater to marine salinity gradient to study organic matter... | ecosystem: Environmental > Aquatic > Marine >... | reverse complement strand
TAAGTAAAACCATCAGTCTTAAAAGTTTCCCCAAAATCAAACTCCCCTATATTTATAGTATTCCCATTTTGCTCTAACTCATATTTTACAATTGCTTCTGCTCCATTTACTTTGTTTTCATTTAATAATAACTCTAAACCACTTGTTTTATGGCGTAAAATCATACCATTATCTAAAATTCTTTCAACTTCTAAAGGTTCACTAATTTCATTACCAAAGTAAAGACTTATTTCTTCACTTCCGTAATAAGTATCCCTACCCCATTTGTCTTTATCCTGCTCAATAATAAAGTCAGAAGCATCAAACCCAATAGGCTCAAATACTTCAACTCTACCAAATGAAAATACTAAAAAATGTTTAAAATTATAGTCCATTATACTTGTTGACTTTTTAGAGTTAATCTACTATTAATATAAGAAGTGTTTCCTTTTCGTTTGTTAAATCCTCTTTCGTCAATTGAAATGTTAACTCCTTCTTTATTACTAATAACTTTCGCTAATTTACTAAATTCCTGCTTCATTCCGTCCATATCGAATGAATTATTTACTTCAACTTTTGGTTGTAAGTTAATTAATCCTCCCATTTCTTGAATACCATTTTTAGAAAGTTCTTTATTTATATAGTCATTATGCGATTTATAAACCTTATCCCCTTTATTTAAGTAAGTCATTTGTGCGCCTTTGTTATTACCTAAAGTCTTAACATTTCCTTTTTTATCTGTGATAACCTCAGCGCCTCTTTCTTGTGTTAATGCCCATCCCTCTGGTGCGTTATCAGTTCCTTTATAGAATTGTGGTACTGGTTGACTTGAAATTAAAGCAATTTGAGCAGCTCCAATAATACCTACAGCAATTGCTAAACCATAATTTGGTAACGCTGCAACAACCGCCTGAGCCGTATCAATAATAGCGTTAAATATAGCTAATCTTTTTTGCGCCTCTGCTTCACGTCTTTGAATTGCTTTTTTACGTTCATTATATTGACGTTCAATTTCTTCTTTAGCTGTAGCACTATCTCCTGCAAAACTTATACTAAAATCTCTTTGTGCTTCTAATCTTGAATACTCAGCATCAAAATTAGCTTGGCTTGCTTGAGCTATAGTATTAAATGCTTCTTGAAATGCTTCAGAAACGGCTAAAGCAGTACTTTTTGCATCTCCTTCAAATTTATCTAAACCCCCATTCAAAATGTCTAACATCTTGCCAAAACCAGAATTATCAGCAAAATCAGTAATAAATGATTGTTGAAATTCTTTCAGCATTAATCTAAAGTCTTTTCCAGCTTGTATTAGTTTATCTCCTTCAGCATCAGTTACATCAGCTGTATCATTTATATCTATATTAACACCTTCTAATTCTTTAGTAGCGTCTGTTATTGCTTTTATTGACTTTTCTACTTGGTCTATTTTGACTTTATACTCTTGCCATTTTTCAGAATTAGTAGATAGTTGTTTTTGTTCAGTTTCCAAAGAACTTTTTAATTTTTCAAACCACTCAACAGAACCAAGTAAAGCAAATCTAACATCTTGTTTTGCTTTAGCATTATCTTTAGTTTCTTTTGTATTTTTGTTTAAATTTTTTGAATTGTCATCAACTAATTCAGAGTTCTTTTTTGTACTTGTATTGTTTTTATTTATTATTTTATTTACAGCTTGTAATTCTCCATTTTTATAAGATAAAGATTCATTTAATTTATTTATAGATTTTATATTTTTGCTATACTCAAAATTTAACTCTCTTTGTTTAGCTACAGATAACGTATCAAATTCTAAACTGTATTTAATTTCCTTATTTCTAACAGATAAAACATTAACTTGTTCTTTTAATTCTATAATTCTTTTTGTTATATCTGTTTTAAAACTAGCCGCTAATACTTTTGATTGTTCTTTTTCTTTATCTATTAATTGGTCTATTACTGAAATTTGTACTTTTGTCGCCTCAATATTTCTTTTTATCTTTTCATTGTTTTGATCTATACTTAACTTAGATTCTAATAAATCTAATTCTTTTAATATGCTTGCTCTTTCTTCTAATAAAGTATTTATTTCATTATTGAGCATATTTGTCTCTGCTAAGCTAGCATGGTCAAATAAGCTTTTATTCATTCTTTTTTGAGTTTCTGCTGTAGTTTCATTCATTAATGTAAATCCAGCAACAACCTCTGTTAGTAAAGATACTAATCCGCTTAAACTTTTACTTATAACACCATCTCCATTATTAAAAGATAATATTAAACCATCCCACGCAGAAGATAATAATGTTAATTGTCCCTCTAAAGAGTTCAATTGTTCATCAGCCATTTTTTGAGCTGAACCACCAGCATATTCAAATGCTTTAGCTAATTCATTAACTCCATCTTTAGATTTACTCAATACTAATAATGAAGTTTGAGCTGTTCTACCCACTTCATCCATTGCATCCTTAACAGAAATACCGCTTTTTGCAACCTTATCAAAAGCTTGCGCTGTTGGTAATCCTGTTTTTGCCATTTCTGCTAAAATACGTCTTAAAGAAGTACCTGCTTGCGACCCTTTAATACCTGCATCTGCTAATTTTCCTAACATAGCAGTTGTAAATTCTATACTTACACCTGTAGCGCTTGCAATAGGTGCAACATATTTCATTGATTCCTTAAAGTTGTCAATATCTAAAGCAGATTTAGTAAATGACATTGCCATTATGTCAGTAACACGTCCCATTTCAGAAGCATCTAAACCAAATCCTCTCAAAGTAGAACCAGCAACCATTGCAGCATTAGCTAAATCAGTATCTACAGCGGATGCTAAAGCTAAAGTAGCTTCAGTAGAATTTAATATTTCCTTTTCGCTAAAACCTAACTTCGCAAATTCTTTTTGTAATCCAGCAACCTCTGTAGCTGTGAATTTAGTAGTAGCTCCCAATCTCTTTTGGTCATTTGTAAGTGCTGTAATTTGAGCACGTGTTTTTCCCATTGTAGCAGCTAAATCAGCATTAGCCTTGTCAAAATCTTTAATTGTTTTGAAAGCAGACCGCATAACCTGAGCAAACATAAATATACCACCCATTACACCAAAGGCACTCATTAATTGCCTAATACCTCCAGCCATTCCAGAAAATGCGCTTTTGTAATTACCAACATTTCTATTAAAACGCTGTGTAGCGGTATCAGCCATTATAAGTTTAGCTCGTAATTGGTCGAAATTGTTTTGCGCTACCTTTAAAGTTGCATTATATTGCTTTTGCGTTTGGTCTGCTGTTCTTCCTTTCGCTATCAAATCCTGCAAAGTTCTTGCGGCTTGTGCTTCTGCCTTAGATAATTGTAGATACGCGCTATTTTCTTTAGCCATTTCCACAATTGCTTTTTCTCTTTGCTTATTTAAAGCATTTCTAGCATTACTTTCTTTAATAGATTGCTGTTCTAACTGTCTAGATGTTTTTTCTAATTTCTTATTTGAATTAGAAACATTATCCGTTTTAGTTTTAATATCTACTAAGGCTTTTTGATACTCACTCGGAATAGTAGAAAACTTTTTATTGTAATTCTCTACAGCAGAAGCCCCACTATTAAGATTTTTTATATTTTCATTTAGAACTACGTTTAGTTTGGTAACTACACTGGTTAATTCTAAAACATTATTTTTTACTTCTGCCATTTTCTTGTCTTTGTTTGCTTATTTGTGTAGCTAAGTTTATGTACTCAATCCATTTTAAAACATTTACGTTCTCTATTTGAATTGAGCGTCCCAATATCTGTTCTACATCTACTACTTGTTTCTCAAATGAATATTTAACATCTTTTTGTTCTATTTCAGTTTCTCCAAACTTTCTTTTAAAAGTTGTTTCATTTGAAGATAATAACTTTTCAATTATTAAAATGTTATCTTCAATAGAGTTAAAGTTCTTAAACTGAACGTATTTAGACATTGTTTTAACAGCTTTATAAACGTCATTTTCAGCTTTAATAGGTTCTACTATGTTTTTATAGTTTCGTTGTATTAAACGCAATGTATTTACGCAATCAATTAGTATTAATATCTTAGCTGATAAGTATATTTTTTCTTGCGTTTCAATTAGTGAAGATTTAGCAAATTTATTGTCAAGTTTTATAAAAAATTCATCGTAAAACCTTAAATATGTTTCGTTTATTTCTTTAGTTATTTTTTCACTATATTTTTTGCCTTCAAAATACTCAGCATCTAATAATAATACGTTTCCAGTTTCTATTATTTCATTCCATAATTCAATATTAACTGATTTTAAACTCTGAAATATGGTAATATTCTCTAATATTCCCTTTTTTATAAAGGGTTTTAAAGTATTCTTTTTTCGTGTAAGCCCAAGTTTTGTTATTATCCGTTTTAAAAACGTAGTATTCTGTCCCGTTTCTGTCATAATCTTCTTTTTTTCTCTTAATAATGGCGTTAAAATCACTGTTAAATTGTGAACCGCAAGTAATACAAGCCATATTAAATTAAATAAACGTTATCTAAATACTCAACCAAAGCAAAATAAAATAATGTGTCTAAAAGCTCATCTAATTGCCTTTCATCCAAATTAAACTGTTCTACTCCGTATTTCTTTGATATTTTACCAAATTTCCAATCAGTAGATATTATTTCGTATCTTAAATCTCCTGATTTCTTAACAATAAGACCATTACCTAAAGCCCCTGTTAATGTTAAATCGACATCCCCTCCAGCACGTGGGTTTATTCCAACTTTAAAAGCTTTATATTCTGAACTTCTATATTCTCCTATGCTTGATTGATTAGAACTTTTACCAAATAACCAACGTCTTCTAATGCCTTCTACAATTTGCTCACTATTGAATATTATCAGCGTCCCTATTATCTGAGGAATTAGATTTTTTTCCTTTTGTGCTCTTTGTAATAGTTTCTGATAATTCATATTTGATAAGTTTAGAAGCTTTAATCAATGCTTTTAATTCCTTTTCTGTTTTAGTTTTATTATGTTTCTTTAACATTTCTAAAACAATTTCTTCATTCCATTTAACGCTTTCGTTAAAATCTATATTTAATATTTTCATACTTTATCATTTTAAAAAATAAAGCCCCTCCCAAAAGAGAGAGGCGTTACCCAATTAACTAAAAAAACTAAAACTATCCTACTATAACTTCAATTGTGTTTGATTTGTAATACTTCATTTCATCATCTGCTACTATTCCATTTAATGAAATAGAAATAACATTACCAGTAGAAACTGCTGGAATAGTTAAAGAAACATTATCGCCTGATACAACTACAGCAGAAATAACAATAGGAACACCACTATTTTTAACCTCCCAATCCCCAACAGCATCAAATAAAGAAGCATAAGAAATTGAAGTATTATTAGCGTCTTTTATTGAAACTAAAACCTCTGTGTCTGCATTAGAAAGTTCGACTAAATTAAATACTTCTGTTTGTACTACTCCGTCAATCTCTAAAGCGTTAAATCCTAATTCAGAGTAAGGAAAGAAAGTAAATCTTGTGTTAAATTCCTCAGCACTTGTAAGTTGTAAAGATGCTTTTGAAAATTCAGTCTCAGCACCTACTGTAAATTTATAAGAATCTACATCAAACATACCCCCACTAAAACCTTTAATCTCAGTCTTAGCTACATTGTGAGCCACTAAAATACCTTCTGTGAAGTAAAGCATTGCATCCCATCTGTTTTGTCCTTTTAAAGAGTAAACAGCTTTATGAAAACCAGCACCTTTCTTAAAAGTAAAGTTATACATTGGTTTACCAGCTCTTACGCTTTCCATTAGTCCAGTACTAGAAGTTGACTTTTCACTCTCTGGAGTTGTATCTTCAAAAGCATAAGAATTAATTACTTGATGTAATTTACCAGTAGTAATTAAAGTTCTAAATGCTGTTTCGTCAAAACTATCTGTAACAACATCTAACTTTGTACCCTTCTTTAATAGTCCTAATCCTACTAAATCTCCGTATGAAGTAAACGGACATTCTCCTATTCCTGTTCCTATAATATCTTCAGAACATTGCCCAAAGGCGTTTAATTTTATCATTTTTCTTTTTGTTTTAAATTATAATACATTTTGGAGTTATCTCCATTTTTACTCTTAAAATCTTTGCATCTACTACATCAATTGTTATAGACTTACTGCCTTTTATGCTTGACTTTGTGAAGTCATTATCATTGTTGTTAGGGTTGTTTGTATCTATTCCGTAGTTTGGCTCATCTTTGTATCCTATTGGTCTTCCACTATGCAACAAAGAGATAAAACGGCTTTCATTTAAAGTTTTGTTAACTAAGTCATATAAAGGCTCTAAGTAGTTTAAATAAGTTGTTTCATATCGTTTATCATTAAACATTTGACTGTTAGTTCCTTGAAATAATATTAACTGACTATCTACTTTTAACTTACCGTTTCCTTGTGGCTCTGGTGCATTAATTACATACCAAATTAAAGGATATTTCTGAGACTTGTTTAACATTTTGTTTGCTATCCAACTATTAAGTTCTTTTTGTTCCCCAAAATGAAACTGTACAGTAACATCATCTAAACCTACTTTAATAGTTTTATCTTTAAACAACTGTTTTAATGCCATTCCTATAATCATATTCCGAACTGATTTTTAAAAGCTAATTCTGGAGCTGTAAACCCATCATAAACTTCTTTGTTATCTGTTAAGAATTGTAACAAACTTACATATCCATTACTATCAAAACCGTAATAATCAGTAAACAAAACCCCATTGTGAAAGTATTGTTTTGGTTGACTATTTGACGTACCTTGATACTTTAATATAAAACCGTTCCAAATATCAGTTAAATGCGGAACATCACTTACATTAACACTGTTTTTAGCGTTCAATACAACTTGCCCTAACATTGTATTAATATCTTGACTATAATGGTTTAAATACACGTAATCTGCTAAAATAGAAACTTTATAAAGCCCTTGCTCAAATCTTAAACCTTGCCAAACATAACTTTTACCGTCTAAAGTATAAGTAACACCGTTTACCAAATCTAACCACTTTTGAGGAGCTAGTAATTCAAGCTCCCCATCTGTGATGTTAGAATCTAATTCAGTGAATAAAGCAGCACCTAAAACAGTCTGTAATAATTGACGTGCATATCTATCAATAGACATATCTAATTGAATAGAAGCATCTGCGTTATGTTCTTCTGTATTCGGAACATTTAACTCTTTAATAAAATATGTTTTGTCTATTAAGTACATCTATTTTTTGTTTGCTTTCTTTACTTCTGTTACTTCTTTTTCAAAAAGACCTATCTCAAATCCTTTACTTAATACGGCTTCGTCATTTATTTCAATTAAGGCTGATTTTTTATTACCAGCCCAATCTTTTAGTAACTTAACTTTCATTATACCGCTGTAATAGCTGCTTTAATTGTTGCAATATCATCGTAGATAAATGCTTGTTCGTCTAATTTCTTAACGAAAGCGTGGAATCTTGACTCTGCAAGGATAACAAATTGATTTTTAATAAAATCATCGTTTACCCATCCAATTTTTACAGTATAAGGAACATAATTAGTTGTGTTATATTTAGACATATCAGCAACAAAAATCTTACCAGCTGGAATAGTTTCTTCTGGTTTTATAGTTACTCCACCAATAACAACTTGATTAAATAAACTAGCCTGTGGATATAATGGTAAACCATTTGCATCTTTAGCAGAAACCATTTGAATATAGAAGTCATTAGGGTTAACCATTACTAAGTTAGCCATGTAAGGAACTTCATCTTCATAGTTGTGAGTTGTTGCAATATCTACAATAGCAGCGTTAACTACGTCCATAAAGTTAGGATTAGTAACACCTAAAGCTAAAGCACCAGCAGAGAAAACACGACCGTAAGTAGTTGCTCCTTTTGGGTTTGGAGAAATACCATCACCGTAAAGAATACCTTTAGCTTTTTTAATGTTGTGTTTTTTAACAAGTAAATCACGTGCAACGCTTTCTAAACCAGCAACGTCTTTTACCGACTCTTCTGTTAATTTAATCCATGCAGCAGCTTTTACAGGCTTAGCGTAATTAGTTTCCCACGTAAAGTCAACTTGTGGTTTAATAGCTCCCTCAGCAACAAAAGTATAATCACCATCTTTAGGTAATGCTTCTGTATAAGGAAAAGCAGCTAAAGAAGTGTTTACATTAGTAGTTAACATTGTTACGTCAAAATCACGTAAATTAACATTTGATAAACCTGCTTGTTGTGTTCCAGTAATGTTTGGTGGTAAAGTATTAACACCATTAGCAGTAGATATATCTGCAACTGCTTTAAATGTTAATTCAACTGCTCCAGCTCCTGCATTATGGATACTTTTAATTTTGTCCTCATTCTCTTTTAAGAAAGATTTTAATTGAGCTTCGTAACTTTCTGTTTGTGTTTTTACCACTTGGTCTAATAATTGATTTTGAATCTCTTTAGCCATTTCAGCTTTTAATTCAGGTGATAATTCTGGTTTTGATTTTGAAACAGCATCAGCAATAGCCTTATTCATTTCTTCTTTTGCGTTTACCGCCTCAGCGTCTTTGTAAACTTGTAATTCTGCAGGAGTCATTTTTTCTAACTCCTCGATTGTTTTCTTTTCAAACATTTGTTTTTGTTTTAAATTATACTTTTTCTTCTTGTTTTCGGTTGAGTGTCTTCTGACGGCTCGTTATCAATAGTGCTTTTCAGCGGCTCTTGCTTTTCTTCAATCTCTATAACTCCTGTAACATGGTTACTACCAGCTAAAACTAAACTACTTTCTCCCCTGTTAGCTGCTTCTTTAACTACAAAAAAGTAGTCTATTTCTTCAAAGTCTGACTTATTAGCTACTAAATCAATGTTATTATCATAAGTTGCTTTTTCTTCTGAGTCTTCCTTATTAGTGCTATTCATTGCAAGGTTAACCTTAACGTATTGCATCCTTACAGAACTTTCTATTGCGTCACCGCTTTCAAGCCATTCTTTAGCAATTGAATTAATAACCTTATCTTTAGGGAACTTATAAATTAAAAACTCGCCATTGCCTTCATAGTTTTTACCGACTACATTAAAAGGTAATTCCATTGCGAAAGTTTTAATATATTCTTTTTTTACTACTGTATTAGCAACCTCCATTTTATGGTCTAGTACTAAATAGTTTTTACCTTGTTGTTCTTTTATTGACTTGTTCCAAATTCCTTTGACGTGCAAATCTCCATGACTATCTAAAATACCAGTTGAATTAACCGCTACATAGTAAAAGTTTTCATCTCCTTGAATACCTTTATTAGTTTCCGAGTACTTAGATACATCAATAGGGCGCGCATAAATACTATTATCTTTTTCACAACTCTTATATATTTGTGAAGTTTTAAAATCAATCAATTGCTTTTTTGATTTTCTTAACTCTGCAAACATTTCGTCTTTAGTTGCAAACTCTTTATTTAAAACATTGCATTTTATCATTTTAATATATCTTTATTATTCTTTAATGCTTTTAATCTAAGTTCTAACTGTTTTTTTAACTCTGGAGAAATATCCTCTTTAGTTAATGCTTTTTCTATTTCTTTAATATCCATTATCTTATCGTTATCAATGTTATACTAAGACCTTCTTTCACTGGTTTAAATTTAGTGTATCCTAACTTTTTTCTTTCTTCTAACCAATAAATTAAAGAATTTATATAATCTTCTTTGTTTTCTTTTAAGTAAATGTTTTCTAAATCTACATTAGTAAATTCTAATTCTTTTTTAATATCCATCGTAAATCCTTTTAAGTTGTTCTGTAACGTCCATTCCTAACTCTGATGCAATCTTTAATGCTTGTATTTCAATTAGCTTATTAGCTATCTTATCAGCTTCAAATATAGAATTAAACGGTAAGTGTTTAAATGAACCCCTAACATCTTCTAAACCTAATACATTTTCGTAAAGGTCTGAATGTTGCACTACCTTTGGCATCATTGAATAATCTATAAACGAGCCTATTGCTTTTTCTTTATTCTCATAAGTTGAGCCTTTAGTAGATATGCTTAAAATATCCTTATCCATTCCGTACATATTAGCAATTACTGCTAAATCAGCTAAATAGCTTTCGTCTAGTTTAAGACTTGATAGATTAGAAACTAATTGATTAACTGTTACTTTGCTAGGAGTCGCAAATATATCTTTAGAACCTTTTAAACTGTTTGATATACTGTTTTGTTCAGCATCGCCCATTGGTCTAGAAGAAATATTATTACTGTCATGTTCGCCGCTTACCATAAATTTAGTAGTAAAAAATAAGCTCTTATTCTTAGCCGTTAGACTAAGCTCACTATTTTTAACAACTTGGTATAATGAATCTAAACGAGAATTACCATCTAACCAATTGCCACTAACTGAATTGCTTAAATCTGTTAATACATGAAGATTAGATAGTTCTAATTTTTGTTCTACATCTCCATTCTTATATTTAAACGTTCCTTTTAAAGCACTTTTTTTAGTTTGTTCTGAAAAAGCTAGTGAAGTAAACGACTTCTTTTGTTCTTTACTTAATTCTACTCCACAAGTGTTTAAACAATACCAAACATCATTTTGCATATAAATGTATGCTTTACCTAAATCACGCCAAAAAGAAACATCCCAGTGAAAGTCAGTCCAACTTTGGTAAGGGTTCGGCTGCTTCTTGTAAGAATATAAAAAGTCCTTCTCTTTTTCTTTGTCATTACTAAATAAGTTAAACTTTACTTGACTGTAAATATCAGCTCTATAACTAATAACTTTTAATACAGCAGGATTGTATAAAACTGCATTAAGTTTACTTTCTTCACTTTCAAATTTATTAACAGAAGATTTGCTAAAAAAGTCTTTAAAGCCATACCACCATGAACCATCAGAGTTGCGCTCTACGTTGTTAGGTAGTTTGTTGTTTCCTATACTTATATTGAAATTAAATGCCATATTGTTATAAATAGCAAAGCCACGTAAAGTTAATTACGTGGTTTGTTGCCTTAAAGTTTGTTTTTTGTTCGCTGTAATCACTACACTAAACCTATTTAATTAATACAAATATAATCTTTTTTATTTAAACTGAATAAAAATAGTAAAAAACTTTTAAATTATTTTAATTATCTCTACTAAAGTGTCTCCTTAAATATCTTATAGGGTCTATTAAATCATCATTAAGTTTTATTACTTCATCATCTACTATCCCTAACCTATCATTTGCGTAACTATAATTCCTAAACTCATAATCTATTCCTTTGCTACATGAAGTATAAAAAACATTTGTATTATGTAATAATGATATACCAGCCATAACAGACCCTTTAGGCTTATCTATTCCATAAGCATACTCCCATCCATGCGAACGTAATAAAATAATATTATCTGGAACAGCAGAATCACAAACTAAAATAGCGTCTTTAGGAATACCCAATTTTGTAAGCGTATATATTATAATACCACCAGCAATTGAATTAATACGCTCTCTTTCTGTACTATCTAAATCTGCTAATAATTCATTCTCTGACTTCCAGTTAAGTTCGTGTACATAAAAGTTGTTTTTATATTGGTCAAATTTCCCCTTAACTATACCGAAACCATGATTTTTTCCCCAATCCACTGCGTAAACTTCTTTAAATGGCAATTTAAGATAATCTACAAATTCAATTTGTTTCCAATTATTAAATATACGACCCTCAACTGCTTCTGTCCAACCACCCATTACAACATGTTCATATTTCTTAGGGTTTTCAATCTTTAATGTTTCGTAATAAGAAACGACATTTTTAGCTAAGTATTCTTTTTTAACGTCTAAATACGACGTGTGAATATAGCAAACATTCCCTTTTATAGTGTTGCTTCCGCCCTCTATACCTCTATTTAAAAAGAAAGTCCTGTATATCCAATGATGCACAGAAGCTGAGTTTAGAATTAATATAGTTAAATTTCGTTTGTCTTTACTTCTAATAGATAAAAACACTTTCTCATAGGTATCATAATCTGGTAGTTCTTCTGCTTCATCTACTATAAAACAATTAAACCCAAATAAAGACTTTAGATTTGCTGTTTGTTGCTTAGAACCTGTTTTAATTCCTTTAAAAGCTATTCTACTACCTTTACTTTCAATATGTGTATTATTTGAATTAACCTTACTACCATAATTTAACAAATCTATTTTATCGTCAACTTCTGGTTTAATAGAATCTATTATAGAAACGTTTGTAAATCTTGTGTATAATACGTTCCATCCATACTCCACTAATGCTATTAAAGACAAAACAGATATTACAAAAGACTTAGCAGAACCACGTCCACCTGTTAAAATGACAGTGTCAACTTCTGGATGCCCTCCTTGCAATATCTGAAATAATGGCTGGTACTTTTTTGAAAAATCAATATTCATTTATTCAGTTTCTTCCTCAATATCTGTATCAATAAAGTTTATAATAGGAGATGTATTAACGTCTTTTCCATTTGTAGTTACGTCTGTTTGTTGCTTATCTGTCATGTTATGATTATTCTTTAAAATGAATATCGCCATAGTTGGATTTGCATCTCCGTCTAATCCCTGTTCAATTAGTCTTTCTTTAACAATTTCACGACTCTTTTTTATTGATACAAAAACAGTATTGAATTTATCTTCTAAATAGTTTATTAATTGTTCATAACCTCCAGCTTTTAAACAAGCGCCACCCAAAGTTCTAATCTTTTTATTTGTTTCTAATACTTCTAAAACTTTATTGCAAAAATCATTAGCTTCTTCTAAAGTCCATTTCTCAGCATTAGTGTTACCTTTCATTTTTTCACTTACACCCATTACTTTACTTTTATACTACACTTGTTTTTCAAGTATAGGTTTTTTAAATTCCTTATCAATATTTTTAACTATCTCTATAATAGTTTTAGTATCAGTTCCAAAGCTTTCTATTAATTCTAAAGCTGGTTCTAATTGTGCTACTAACAATCCGTTATCAATTAACTCCTGTTCTGTTTTACTAAAATTAGTTACTTCAATATAACATTTATACTTATTGTAAAGGTTTTCTATAATACCTTCTTTAAATATATTAAATAATTTATTATCTATTATTGAATTAGACCCATCTATATGATAAATTGTATAAGTCTTATATTCTTTGTTTAGATTAATTCTAAATAGCTTATTTAGTATGTAAAACTTTATTTGCCTTATGTATCTCATAGTTTACTTATATCAATTGTTAAAACAGTTTGAATAAACTTACAAGCTTTTAATACTTCTGCTTCTCGTGTAACGTAATTACGTCCTTCCTCGCTTATATCTTTAATAGCTTGCTTTTTACTTTTGCTTTGCCCTAACTGTTTAAATCCTTTTTTCATTATTCAAATATACAAAATATTTATTTAGTATTACAAATTAAACTGACTGAATTTTAATTGATATGCTTTATAGTAATAATCTTTAGTAAACTTTTTAAAGTCTTTCCAACTATCGAAAGTCATTATTTTTTAGCAATTGGTTTATTGGTTATGCGTTCAAACTTTATTACTTCTATTTCTTGCATTTAGAAATAACTTTATAATAAGTATTTGGACTGTTAATGTGTCTTAAATCCTCAGGAACTCTTAAAGCTCCATGTATCCATGATTTTTCTATTTGCTTTTGTTCTTTCGGTATGTATTCGTTATCTATTTCTTTTATTATTTTCTCTAAAATAGTTTTTACAAATGAATTAACTCTAAATCTTATTTCTGTATCATTTATTCCTTTTAGTTCATTTTCAGCAACTATAATAGTTTCTTTTAAATCCTGTTTTAATTCTTCTAATACTGTCATAATCTTTTATTTTATTTGTTTAGTTTTTTCTTTGTAAATCTTAATTAATTCTTTTACTTCTTCTATATCTATTTTAAACATCTTTTAAGTAACTATCTATTAATTTACATATACTTACTATATTCCAAGCAAATAATGTCTTATAACCTAAAGAATTAAGTTTATCAATTGCTTTCTGTTGTTCTTCTAAATGTTCATTCTTTAAAAGAGTACCGTCTTTTTTAAACGGGCTTTTAATTTTAAGCTCAATAAACAAACCTTTGTACTCTTTATTTGGCTGAAGTATTAACAAGTCAGGGCAAGCAAATCCATATTTTTGTATTGCTTTATTTCTTGCTGCTTGTAACATTGTAAGCTTAACGTTACCTATTGTATCTGATAAAAACAACACATCTGGATAACGAAGGCTTAAATACCTGCATACTTCCTTTTGTAACTGATATTCTGGATGTTTCATAACTCAAATGTACAAATTAAAACGGACAATTCGATTTTTTAGGTATTAATTCTATATGTTTATTAATATCTGACTTTTTATAAAACACGCTATTAATATAATAACCTATTGAACCGCCAACTTTAACACATTTTATTATCTTACCTCTTTTAGTGTTAACTATCTTTTTACAATTAGTTATTTTATAATAATTATATTCTTTAAATTGCCATTTAGCTTTTAATTTTATTTCTATTATCATACTTTAACTAATTGTAAATTAATAACTTAATGTATTGTAAAGTTGCGTATATACAATAGTTATAAGTAAGTTTGCTCTATAAATCCACTGCAATCTTTACAAACTTGTTTGTCAATTTCATGGAACGGGTCTATTGGCTTAGGTATTTCACAGTCGCAAACCTCCATTTCATTACTTATAACACCAGCTTGTTGCAATTGCAAGGCTTGGTTTATTTTAGTAAGCGTTTCTTCAAACCATCTACTTTTTTCATTATAGGGTATCATTTGTATTTCAAGTATCTCCTTATATTTTTCTTTTGTAATTTCCATAATTTTTGTAATGTTTAGTTATTAATTTTTGCAACTGCAACAAGCTGGAGAACGTTAGTGGCAATACTCAGAAGCCCTCCGAACAGCTACATCGTAATATTGTTTTTCCTTTTCTATTCCTATTGATTTGCGATTTAATTTGATACAAGCCAAGTTTGTTGTTCCTGAACCCATTGTGTTATCTAATATCATATCATTTTCATTGGTATAAGTTTTTATAAGCATTTCCAATAAGCCATCAGGTTTTTGTGTTGGGTGTTCTATTCCGTGTTGGCTATTTACTACATTGTGCTTATAAACACTTCTTGGGTATCTATCCGTTTGCCCTCCACTTATTATTTGCTCAAATTTGCCGTAGTTAGTTGTTTCTTTCAATCTTTGCCCACTTACATTACTTGGTTTATGTCCTGTTGTTTTTTGTGGGTTGTAAGTTCCTATTTTCTCATAAAAAATAAGTATGTTTTCGTGGGCTTTCATTGGTTGTTTTTTAGCGTTCAGGTGTCCACTTGCTCTATCTTTTTCCCATATCCATTCATATTTTAACCACTTCAAATTTGATGCACCCAAAGTAATTGAAAAAGGTATTTGAGCAAATAATATAACTACTCCTCTTGGCTTCATAATACGCTTGTATTCATTCCAAAGTTTGTCTAATGGTAAAATACTATCCCACTTGTTTTGAGTAGTTCCATAAGGCAAATCACAAACAATCGCATCAATTGATTTGTCCTCAATAAAAGGAAAAACATCAAAGCAATCAGCATTTATAAAAGTACTGCCACTAACACGGGTTTGGCAAAATGGCTGTTCAGTAATTCTATCAATCATTCGTTTTTAATTTTAAAGTTTAGTAATTCTATTTAGCTTCAGGTTCAGCCACTTCGCCAAGCCCGAAACCGTTATGCGTTAGCTTTATCAACTAACCGCTTAACAGAATTAAAAGTAATTTCATTTTGAGGTTCGTCTGTTTCGCAGAAAAAATACAATCTTCCACTTGGAGTTTGCCCTATTAAGAAATTTCCCATTGACATTTCATATCTTATCTCTTCATAATTTCCATTAAAAAGTTCAACAACTTCTTCAATCCCATCTTGGTTGAAAAACTCAACGCTAAAGTGTTTGTCTTTTAAAATATCTTTCATTTTGTTTGAATTTAAAGCCATCGCATAACAGCAATTTGCATCAATGCTTTGGCTTGGTTATTAATTTAATGTTTGTTTTTTATTTATTGTGTTTTGGCTAATCCGAAACTACTTGCTTGTCTAATCGCACTAATGCAAGTTGCAAAACGTTAGTAGTAATTCTTTTCAGGCTTACTATTCGGGCATTTTTCATTATCGCAATACCTTTTACCAAATAACATTAAAAACCCACTACGTGTCATTGTGCTATGGCAGTTCTTGCAAAAATGCCCTACACCAGTTCTTAATACTCTACAAAGTGGTGGTTTAGGTGGTTCTGGAATAGAACTACTACTAACACTTTGTATAAATAAGTGGTTTGGTTTCTTTGTTTTTTTAGTCATAATTCAAAATTTATTTTGTGTTTGTGTACAGTATTTTTTCCTTCGGAAAAACCACCTATTCATACAATTTAACGTTAGCGGTAATACTTGGTAACGCATTCCCCACTACATACATATCTATGCATTCTATTATGCATTACTGTTTTAAATTCATTTTTAGTCATATTCATTTCTTTTCCACAAGAAGCACATTTTTTAAATTCATCAGTACTACCGCTAACATCGGTTTTGCGTGTAGCTTTTTCTTCTGTGTTTAAGTTATTATCCATTTTGTATTAGTTTAATTTGTTTATAATTCCGATAGTACGCTGTTTGTTTGTTCAAGCCACAGCAAAGCCGATAACCGTTATGGTTAATGCTACGATTCGTTTTTTAAATCCCGTTTTTTCTCAGCCTCTTTTTTTAACTCAATCCCAAGAGTTTCAAACTCAATAATATTTTCTTTTATAGCAATTTCAGAGTATTTTTTTATACTGAAAATTGTTTTATATATAATAATATACACTTTGTAATGAACTTTTATAAATTCATTAAAATTTGGTCTTTCTATTGGTCTAAATATAAAAGGATATAAAAACTCATTTTTAAATGTTTCAAAATCCACACTACCCATAACATCGGTTTTATTCAATGCCTCGTTTCCGTTTTGTTCAAATTCTTTTTTCATAATTAATTATATTTTATATTGCGATATGCGTTTCCAAAAGTCGGCACTGAAATAAAGCCGAGAAACGTTAAAATTTCTTTCACAAAGATAATTAAAATATTTTAATAAACAACTATTTTAAAAAAATCTTTCAATTTCTTCTGAAATAATTTCGTTATCTATTCCGAGCCATTGAGAAATAACGGTTTTGCAATCTGAATAAAGTTTATTAAATTCTGTTTCTTCCATATTAGAAAAAGAAATACTATTTGTTTCTTGTGTAATTTCTCCTGTAATTGCGTTTGTACGTTCTGTAAAATATCCAGCGTGTTTAATTATATCTTTTCGCATAACGTCTAAAATAGTATAAGCTTCTTGATTTTCAAAAGCTAAATTCATTAATGCAAAGAATAACCTATGAAATTTTATATTACGTTTTTTCTTGTATTCAATTTCGATTATTTCGTTTGGCTTAATCTTGCTAAATAATTCATGGTCTGAATTATAAGCAGGCTTTAAAAACCCGTTATTTGTTTTTACTACTTGTATTTTCATAATTTATTTATTTCTTGTTTAACTTTTAACCAATATCTTTGTCTAATATTCGGCACTTCAAAAGATGTTTCATAAATAAACTCATCAACTAAAATCAATAAGCATCTTTGAGCATAAAAATCTTTCATTTTAAAGTTATCAAACATTTCAGAATCACTATCTATATTTTTAAATTTAAAAAATAAATATTTTGCTTTTTGTTTTGGTGTCATAATTTCGATTTTATATGTTTAAACGTATAATGTACGTTATTTAATTGTTTTTATATCTTTTTGCGTATAATTACGTTCTTGCTGCATCTTAAATTTAATTGACTTAATAGAAAGTATATTACAACTTTCAAAGTTAGTTAATTTAATATTCATTAATCTTCTTGTTTCCTGTTGTATTATACACTCACTTTCTAAGTAAGTTTGTATTTCATCTTTAGAAGTCAAGTTCTGCATCTTCGTTGTATTGGTTATCAAATGGGTCTGTTGTTCCAAATGCTTCTGCTGGTGTTGCTATTATTTGCGGTTTTGCTTCCGGAAGTTCTTTTGGCTCAAATTCTTTATGTTCATCTATTAAGCAGTAAGTAGGTATTTCAGCACCCTTATCATAATAACGACCGCTCGGAATATGATAGTCAAATTCTACTTGCCCACCTATTTCACCTTGAAACTTCATTTTTGTTTTAAGGTTTTCAAATACCGTTTTAGGCTCTTGTTCTTCATCACCAAAGAAACGATAAACACTAAAACCATCATGTGTTTGGTTTCTAAAATCTGAAGAACCACTAACATCGTAAAGAGTAGGACTTGCATAAAGTCCGTTAATATCTTTTTGCATTTTAGTTGGATGAGCAACAAGAAATATAATTACGTTATTCATTTGAGCAAACATTGTAAGTTTTGTTAAAACCTCGTTTATTTGCTCCAGCCTGTTACCTTTTCCATTAAAACCTAATTTATTAAAAGCATCAATTACAAAAATATCAATACCATAATTAAACATTTGTTCTTTAAACTTTTCAAATAACCAATCCCATGTAGGAAACTCTCCGTTTTCCGTTCCTGTTAAGTATATTTTTTCTTCCGCCCATTCTTGGTATCTGTTTATTTCTTCTTTTGATATTCTTGGACAGTTAACATTCTCTTTAAAAAAGTTCTTACCGTAAACTTTCTCAATAAAAGTCGTGTGGTGTAATTCAAACGGGTGATGTTCTGGACTGAAAAAAGAAACTTTCATTTTATAATCTCTTACCAAATTTAAAACATACCATTCCGTAAAATTACTTTTACCGTGTGATGGTATTCCAGTACCTGTAATTAAATGCCCTCGCATTACAGAAAATATATCTTTTAAGTTACCAAAAGAATGGTGCTTTGGATAAATTGTTTCCGGCATACCATTATCATACAAATCAAATATATTGTCTATAACATCTGAAACTTTAAAAGTTCCACTTACAGGATATTTATTTGTATTTCGTATTGACTTTTCAAGAACTCCGTTTATTAAATCTTCGTTTGCATCTTTTCCTTCAAACTCTACACGTTCGCATCTGTAACGCCCTAACCTTTGTACAATCTTTTCCGCTACATTGTTTCCGCTTTCGTCGTTATCTGTTGCAATGTAGAATTTTTTAATATCTTTTAAATACTTTTCAGAATTTGCCCAGTAGTTATCATTATCATTTGCACCGTTAGGAATAGAAATAGCGTTTTTAATTCCTATTTGATATAATGCAAGAACATCAAACTCACCCTCTACAATATAACATTCATCTTCACCTATAATTGAATTAATATTATAAAATATTGGTTTACCATTTTTACTTTGCGTAAACTTTTTACCACCAGAACGGTATTTTTTGTTTACAAGCGTATCACTTTCAAAGTAATTAAAAACAATGTTATTAACTTCCTTTTGTAAAGCAGGTTGATAATATTTTTCTTCTGTAACATCAAAGTGATTTAAAGTAAATTGTTTAATCTTTCTTACATCTTCGACATACTTCACCAAAGAATCAGATAAAGAAGTGTAGTTTTTCCAATTTTGAATAGGCAAGGTGTAACTTTCTTTTACAATTGAACTCTCAATACTATCTTTAAAAAATAATGCGTTACAGCCATCATTAAAGCATTTTGCAGTCCCGTTATTATGCCATATTGTTAAACTCTTATCAGCTTTGTTTTTTCTACCATCATGACAAACAGGACATTTTATTTTAGAAGTACCGTTTGTTTTATTCGTTTGGATTAAGTCCCAATTTTGTATATTATAACTCATGATATTCTTCTTTTAGGTAATGACAATTGCGTAACTTCTTTATTAAACCATTCAGCTTTAAAACCGCCCCAACTTTTAATTACACATTCTTCTATTATTTTATTTTTATCATGCTTTGTCTTTTCAACTTCCTTTATGAAATTATTAAAAGCAGTTTTAGTATTAGTTAGTTTTTTTGTTTTTCTAACCTTTAGCCATTCAGAAACTAAATCTTTATTAAAACCATAATCAATTAAAGAACTATAAAAACTAAAAGCCAAAGGCGTATTTATATTTTCTTTTATTACATTATCATTTACATTAACATTTACATTATCACTTACAGTTGAATTTCGTACGTTTTCGTTAACGACCGTTGAACGCTCGTTGGATTTCGTTGCTCTTAATTCAGCACTTTTTTTACCTGCTTCGCTTCTTTGTTCTCTTTGCGTTTCCCATTTCTTTAAATCACGTTTTAAAGTGCTTTTAATCTGCTCGAATAACGCGTTTATAATATAATCGTCATTAGTTGGGTTTTCGTCATTAACGTATGAAAAAACGTGTTTAATTAGTTTGCCTGCAACTTCATCTGGTAATGCTTTAAACATTCCGTGCCAGTCTGAATAAGCTATAAATGATTTTTTATCTGTTGCCATTTTGCCCCCCTTTCTTTGGTGTACCTATTAAAGTTGTGAAGTTACCTTTTTCTAAAGTAGAAAAACTTGAACCACCATCTATTAAATTTTCACTTTCTGTAATTTTGTTTATTTCAGTACGTAGAGTTTTTGCAAATTTAATTGCAGTTGATTTATCAAACTCAAAATAAATAATATCATTATAAATTGTTATTAAATTAGAATCAGGACATTTTTGTACTGATAAATAATTTCCTCCTTCTGAAATAAACTTTAATTCAAATTTTGCCATAATAATAACCGTTTTGATAGCTACGGATAAACTGTTAAGTTAATTGTAAAAGAAAACCCCATTCGTTTGGTAGTGTTGTGGAACGTACCTCCCGAATAGGGTTTATATAATTTTTTATATTTTAGCATTGCGTTCCACTTCAATACTTTTACAAAGATAATCTTTTATTCTTTAAAAACAAATAATTTAGTAAAAAAAGCCTTTAGTTTCAATACTTCATTCCTAAAGGCTAATAACTAACCAACTAAATTATGAAAGACAAATTTACTAAAATTATTTTAATAAATGCTAATTATTTAATAAATATTTTGACTTTTTTATTTGTTCTAATTCTTTAGCTTTTTCTGAAACTTTTAAAGTGGTCGAATTCGACCACTTTAAAATTATATTTTTATTACTTGTTTGTTACATTTTAAACATTTTCCGCTTAGTGTTATTTCATGTATTTGAAACTCATCTTCTATTGAGTTTAAACAATCTTTAAATCCAACGCAATTTAATAGAGAAAGTTGTTGTGTTAAATTATCAGTATAACGCTTAAATTCAATTTTATCAAATTTATAATTTGCAATATCAACTATTACCATTGCGAATTTATCTTTGTCATATACTGCTTTTAAAAATCCACTTTGGTCATTTTTTTCCTTGTATTTTTCTAATGTTTTAAAAAAAGCATCATGAATATTTCTGTTTTCTAATCTAATTGTAAAATCAACATCATAATCTTTGTATTCATTTTGTAAATCATCAATAAATGTTTCTAAACAATTGCAATAAAGTAGTTGCGCAAGTTTTTTAGTTCCTATTTTTTCACAAAATAAAAATATAGTAGCAATACTTAATTTATCTTCAATATTTAATAAGTATCTTGTTGTTTCGTAAATTATTTTTTCAATTTTCATTTATTTTTATATTGAATTTCTATTTTTTTTATATTAATCATTTGAGATACTAAATTACATATAGCATTTGCTTGTTGTATGTAGTCTTTATCATTTTTAACTTTATGAATAGCTTCAGTTAATATTGAGTTTAAATCAATGTTAACTTCATTATTTTCTTTTATTATTTCCATTTCTTTTGTTTTTAATATTGTTTTTTTATTTAGCTTAACTTCTTCTAAAGATTCTAAAAAAATATTAATTTCATTTAAAAAAAAATTATATGACCTAGATTTAGTTATTACAACATAAACTGAATTTACTTTTTTCCATTTTTCAATTAGTATATTTTTTCCTTTATAACTATACTCTTTTCCTATTAAATTATTTAGTCTTTCTTCCATTTTATTAATTCTTTTTTTAACTCAATATTTAATTCATAAAGATTTATTATTTCTTCTGACATCTTCCTTATCTGTTCTTCTTTATTTTGTTTTCCATTAATCATTTTACTATAATAATGTGTACAAACAGATGATGCAGTTCTATTTATTTTTAGAGAAGCTATGAAAAAAGCATCTCTTAAATGTTCTGGATTTCTATCAACTTCTTTTAATATAACTTCTTCCTGTTCTAAAGTCCATTTAGTTGCCATAGTTTCTGATTTCTTTTTGTAAATATCTTTGAATGTCGTTAATTTCTTCGTTGTTAACTCCTTTTTTAGCTAATCTAATTTGATAGTTTATAATAGATTCTAACTGTGTTTTTAATTCCATAATTTTATTTATTTAATTATACGTTCAAATTCAAACCCGTGTTTTATATAAACACCTTTTCTTGTAGCATTTACTAATGTAGTTGGTTGTATTCCTGTCATTTCTTTAATATCATTTTTATTATAGCATCCTTTTCCGTCAATAGTAAATAAAACCATAGAATCTTTATTACTCATTTTTAAATGTTCTATGTTGTGACATAACTCTAAAGGCTCTAAACCTTGCTTTACTCTTTCTATGTCATTCCATAAAGCTTTATTATAATTTTTTATATGTTCATTCCAAACCTTATACTTTTCGCTTTCTTTTCGTATTGGCTTTAATATTTCCAGCACTTCTGTCATTGTATATCTCATAATTGCTCTAATGTTAAAAAGTTAAGTTTACTTGGTATTATTAAAATATTCCTATTTACATATACTTTTTCTTTTTTGCTATCCATAAATTGAATAAGCTTGTTTTTTTGATTTTCAGAATAGTAAAATGCATTATTTTCTACAAAACAATATTTTAGATTTAATTCTTTAATTCTTAATTTTGTTGGAGAAACACTTCTATTAATTAATTTAGCCAATTCCCTTACTGTATAATATTTCATTATCTTAAAATTTTGTTAGTTATTCCGTTCATACTTTTAGGGTCTTTTCCATATGCTTCATACATTAATATTAAATTTTCAGCATCATAAATTGGAACTTGCGCGATTACCTTAATAAAGTTTTCGTAAACTTCATACACTTGGCTCGTTTCATTTTCTTTAGCATTGAAAAAATTATCATAATGTTTAACTTCCACCTCTTTTAAAGCATCAATAGTTCTGTTAATATGCATTTTAAGGCTGCTTTTAAACACTTTAGCACTTTGTAAGTCTGTTAATATGTTTGAACTAATTTGCATTGCCAAAACGCTTGTTATTATCTTATGCGTTATTATTTCTTGCTGTGTCATAATTTCTATTTGTTTATTATTATGGTACAAATCTAATTAAAATATTTTAATTAAAAAAACATTTTAACATTTATTTTATAAAAAAAAACCACCTCGTTAGAAGTGGCTTAGTTAATTAGTTGTTTTTTAGCTCTTTAGCTTTTTCTTCATACCATTTAGCTTTTTTTAAATCTTGATCAATTGGTTGGTTTGGTTTTTCTCCAACTCTCATTCTATATTTAAAAGCACACATTTCACAATGTGCAATTAACTTTTCTTTACCCCAAATATTAAACATCATTTCAATAACTTCTTTTGAATAATTTTGATAATGTGAAGGGTTTACGTAGTCGTATTCTTTATTTACAACTTCGTAATTTACTTTAATTTCGTTTACTTCTTGTAAGTCTGTAAAGTGTGAAACTAAACTATCTATAGAAATGAATTGTAATATATCCATTTCATTGATAAGAAAAACCCCTATTTCATTAAAATCTTTTATCTCGTAAATATTATTTTTATATAAAAAACTCCAAAAATCAGTTTTGCATAAATATTTATCGCCTTTTTTAATTTCTCTCATAATTTTGTTTTTTGAAAAAGCTCCATCCAATTAGATGGAGCTTCTAAGTTAAATGTTTCGATTAATAGATATAATTCTTTAAAAGGGAAAACTATCAACGTCTGGTATTTCATCACTCTGAAAAGGTGCAGCACCATTATTTTGACTTTCTTTTAAATTAGCAAAGTAAAACTTATCTTCTTTTTCAGCACCTTTAAAAGTTCCTCTAATACTTGCAATATTTCCGTATTGGTCTACTTCATCTTTTACATAAACATCAATGTTTAAATAAATTTTTCCGTTTTTTTCGCTTTTAGTAAACGCTTTACTTCCTGCTTTTGCTTGTTCTAATAATTTTGAAAAATCAATTGAACCATAAAATGACTGTGCCATAATTAAAATATATTTAAATTTGCCTACCTTTTTTTGTTGTTGTCGGCTCTTCAACTTTTATTATAAATTATTAAATTCAGTTTCTTGTTCTTTTGTAACAATGTATTTTGCTTTCACTTGCTGAATAGTGAAATTGCCTTGTTTTGCTTTTTGTAAAATTTCAGTTGTTGCTTTTTGTTTAGTTGGTGCAACAACTTTATTTCCGTCGTCATCTTCAGCTTGTAAGCCTAAAAGACTTTGTAAAGTATATCTTCTATAATATGTAATTGCAGAACCAAGTTTTTGAGGGTCTGTTAAGTTTGGTAACTCAATTTCACTACTTACAAAATTACCACTTTCAACTTCATAAATTACGCTTTTTACTTTATTGTTTTCAATAGGCTGCAAAAGTAGTAAGTTGTTCTTTTCTAATAATGGCTCAATTTGTTGTATAAGACTGTTAATGTCGAAATACTTCGATTTAAAGAAAGGGTTTGTTTCAGTTTTTGAAAGTGTACCAACTTCTTTTTTTACGTTTGCTAATGCTTTTAATAATTCTTTCATAACTTATTTATTTCTAATTTCAAAAATTCGTTTTTGTTCGTCGTGGTACGCTTTTAAACGTATCTTTTTAATAACTTCATCTTGTTGTTCTAATTCAGTAGATACTTGTTTTACTTGCAATCCTAAATGATTAAGATACATTTTTTCATCGTTTCCAAGTTCATTATATTGTTCTTCTTGAAGTTTTAGATAATACTCTTTAGTCGCGCTCATAATTTAATATACTTTAATAATTTTTTTATTGTTGTAAAATTGTGTTTCAATAACAACTCCTGTACTTAGTTTTTCAAAAGTTACTCTTTTAGGCTTTCTTAAAAGTTTATTAGCCCAACTTCTAAAAGTTACTGCTTTTCTTAATAGTTTCATAATTATTTTTTTAGTAGTTCAATTGCTTTGTTAATTTTATTTTTAGAATAAACGTTTATTCTTTGAGCGTCGTTTGCTTCTTCTAATAGTTTTATAACCTCGTTATATTTTTCTATTGATATAGTTTTAAAATCCATTAAGTAAGTGTATTTAGTTTGTTAATAATATTTGGTAGTCTTTCATCCTCTGTAAAAATAAGATTTTCAATTTGTAAATAGTCAATGTCGTATGCGTCAAAAGTAAATTCTATATCTTTGTAATATCCTGTTATCCCCCTTTTAAAATTGTCTTCTTTAATGTTAGAATAGTCTATTTTCTCTCTTGCAGTCTTAATAATTTCTTCTCTTATCAAGGCTATTAAATTAGTTAGTTTCATAATGTTTATTTTTTATTACATAGCAAATATACAAAATAATCTTTAATTAAAATATTTTTATTAAAATAAAATGTAATTTAAATTAATTCTAAATAAAAACCCACCTGTTAAAGTGGGTTGATAAGGTGGGTTGATAAAATTAGTTTTTCCATTTAAAAGTAAAAGGATGGATTGACTTTGTTTTTTCGTGATAATTAAAGAAATAAAAACCACTTTTACCTTTTTTAAAATTAGTCTGAACCCAATTAGATGACGGACTAAACGCAGGAAAATTTAAATACTCGAAAGTTTGAGAAGTTGAACAGTCAAAAATATCTTGATGACTATCGCCTTTACAAAATTCAATTATACTATCTTTAGTTCTTAAATAATGCTCATTAATATAATTATTAATCTTTTCTATTTGCTTTGTGTCTAAAATAGGTTTAAAGCCAAACTTTAAATTTTTACCATCTTTACCGTGAGTTAAAATAAAAGTTCTATTTTTAACTTGGTAATGGTTGATAAACTTTCTTTGATTAATGACTTTTACCTTTTGTGGATAACGTAATTCTATAAACGATTTAAACGCTTGATTAACTACATATCCAAAACTTCCAGCGTGATTGTCATCACAAATATTAACGCACGTTATAACATCATAAAAAGGCGCTAAACTTTCAATTAACTTAACTTTGAAATTAAACCCTACATCAAACGCTTTTTGATTATCCATGTTTTGAGGCAGTTCGTGTCCTTTTCTAACTGTTTCGCCATCCCATCCATCCATAAAGTCGCCTAACTCGTGAATATGTAACTCATTACTTTTCTTTTTATTTAAAGTAAATTGTATCATTTCAGTAAGCCTATTGTTTAAAGTTTCTTCATTCCAAACCCCACCGTATAAAGAGTATCCGTCTGGGTTGCAATTCATTCCAATATGAACATCAGTATAAACAAGTCTATCAAATAAAGCTTCATTAATTCCAAAATAATTAGCTTCGTATTTTATAGGAGTAACTTTGTTTTTAAAAATATTATCAAAATCAATGTTTAAATGATTATCAGTTTGTTCCTCATAAAAAGCAATGTTATAAAAAGGTATTCCTGTATGAGAAACTAATTTAAAACTTCTTACTTTATCAAAATCTAAACCGTAATGTTTACAATACGTTTCAATATTCATTATACCACCATTCGGAGAAACCGCAGTAAAAATATTTTGCTTAGGCTTATAATCGTTTGTTTTTGTTTCAGTTTTAAAATCAAAATTATCTTTTAATTTTAATAGTTCAATTTCTTGCTCTTTAGATAGTCTATATCTATTGCTTTCATTAGGTTCTAAACCTAATTTTTGAACTTGAACGTTATTAAGTCGGTAACGTCTTACTTTGTTTTTTCCCATAATTTAATTATTAGTTATTAATTCTTTTTTAAATTTATTCCATAAAATATAAGCCGTTATGATTAGAATTATAAGAACTATAATTAACCACATAAACGGATAAACAACACCGCCTAAATTCATTGGCTCTTGCTCTACTTGCTTATTACTACTTTGTAAACTTTTATTTTCTTCAGTTAAAGTTTCAATTGTTTTTTTCATTTCCAATAATCTTTGCTCAACTTTTTTTCTGAATAGATTAAATTCTTCAGTAATTTTAGTAGTGCTTTCTTTTGAAACTACCTTTACATTTTGGTACTCTTTACCACCAATAAAAAAAGGCTTTGAATTGTCTAAAGGCTCGAAGTTAAATTCATTTGTTTTAAGCTCGAAATTTAGCTTATTAGAAATAGTTTCGTTTGTTTCAATTATACTACTATCTTTGCTTTTTTCGTTGCTTAAAACGCTTGTTTCAGTTTTAATATCTTCTTTTAAAGTTTGTTTGTTTACTTTTCTAGCACCGCAAGAAGTGAGTAAGTAAGCTAGAAGAATAGATGTTAAAATTAATTTTGTTTTTTTCATATTATCATACTTTAATTTATTGATTGTTAATTGTTTATAGTATTGTAAAGTTGTATATATACAATAGTTAGTGGCAATACTCCGAAGCCCTACGAACAGCGACATCATAATATTGTTTTTCCTTTTCTATTCCAATTGATTTGCGATTTAGTTTTATACAAGCCAAGTTTGTTGTTCCTGAACCCATTGTGTTGTCTAGGACCATATCGCCCTCGTTTGTGTAGGTTTTTACAAGGTATTCTAATAGTTCCAATGGCTTCTGTGTTGGATGTAATATACCATTTCTATTTGGACAACTAAAATACATAACCGAGTTGGGAAATTTATTGTCTCCGTTTTTGTTTTCTATCTCTCCTAGTTTTGGTTGCGAGTTACTTACGGTCCCAGCTTTATTTATAACCCAATGATTAGGTTTCCCTTTTGTCATTTGTGGATTATAAGTCGGTTGCTTGTTGTAAAATATTAATACATTTTCGTGATATTTCATAGTTCTTTTTTTAGAACTTGCAAAACCAGTAGGGTGTGATTTGTGCCAAATTAGCTCATACTTAAATAAATTAATTTTACTCATTATTAAAGCGCTTGTAAAAGGTTGAGAGCCAAATAAAACTATCGCTCCATTTGGTTTTATAACTCTTTCATATTCATTCCAAAGTTTATCAAATGGTAAAATACTATCCCATTTACATTTTGTCGTTCCATAAGGTAAATCACAAATAATTGCATCAATTGATTTATCCTCAATAAAAGGAAAAACATCAAAGCAGTCAGCGTTCACAAAAGTACTGCCACTAACACGTGCTATACTCAATGCCTTATTCTCGGTTATTTCGTTTTTTAACATCTTTTTGTTTTTAATAATTAACATTCGTTTTCAATTTCGGCACTAAGTATAGCACCATACGTTACCAGCAATGCCAGAACCGACACCGCTAAAACAACCGAAGTTGTGATTTAAAGTCATTAAAACGCTTTTCTTGTTTCTCATAATATTCTTGGTCAATTTCAAATCCTACAAAGTTGAACCCGCCTTTATACGATGCAATCCTACTGCTTCCACTTCCTAAATGAGTATCTAAAATTAAATCATTTGGCTTTGCGTATCTATTCAAAATCCATTCGTATAACTCAATCGGTTTTTGAGTAGGGTGTATTTTATTTTTGTCATCAACTGAAATATGTAATTTTTTATAAACTTTTGCAGGAACTTTGCAATTAGTCCAAGCCATTTCACACATAGCAAAACTAAAATCTTCGGCATTTGATTTTTGCCAAATAATAAAATATTCACTTGTTGGTAATTCAAAGTTATTTGCACCCCAAATGATTTGATTTTTTGAAACTCTAAAAAGTTCGTCAAAATATTCTTTTGTTGGCTTTTCATTATTCCATTGTCCTTTTTCGCTTCCGTGTTTATTTACGTGGCTACCACCTTTTTTAAACCGTTCTAATCCATAAGGCGGGTCAACTATTGCCAAATCAAAATGGTTATCGTTAAAGCGTTTTAATGCCTTTACACAATCTTCCAAATAAACCTCCGAAGAAGGCACTGCTGGTAACACTGTATAACCGTCAATGGCGGGGTTAGTGCTTAATCCAGCGTTTGTGCTTTCTTTTATGTTCTGTTTTTTATTCATACTTTTTGCTTTTTAATCCGCCACTGCGGTTATACTTTTACGTTATAAGAAATAGCTACGATTAGTTTTCATAAGAAACTATTTCAGCTCTAACCTTCTGAAAAAAATCTAATTCTATTGCTTCAAATTCACTTCTATCTTCATTGAAATATTTTAATAATGATAGAGTTTTACTTTCAAGTTCATCAACTGCAATTAAAGCACATTGTTTTGCTTGTGTATTAACAGGTTCGTACGTGTGTTTTCTAAACTTACGTATTAATTCTTTTGCTGTTTCTTTTGGTTCCATAATTAATTTTTGTTTAAATTACCCGCTACTTCTTATAACAGCAGTTATAAAACAGCATTTGGTCGGTTATTAATTCATTATTTAGGTTTGTTTTTATTGTCAGTTACGGCTAAAGTGGTATAGGCTTATTTTCTATGCCGTTTTATAGCTGCAGAAACGTTATGTGTAATTAATTATTAACTGTATCTATATAGAAATGGTAAGAATTTATATTTTGCATTGCTTCCATAGTTTTTTTATCTTCTTCTTTTGAAGATATTGATAACATAATTATTTTTGCACACCATTGGCTATTAAATTGTTCGTAATTATCTACATTTTTTGCAACATCTCCCATATTTGTTGCTAAATAAACTCTCATTGCATTTTCTGTAAGTGTCATATTTTTATTGATTTTAAAAACTACACATAACACTGCATATATTCAATAGCTACTATATGCTTAATTTAATGTTAGTGTGTGTTTGGTTATTAATTGTTAAATTTTTACTTTATTTTTTAGTTTTACGCTACTGAAATATATGCTTTAACGTTGTAAAACATTAAAACGATTTTACAACAACGTGTATAAATAATTAAATTACTACTTCCTGCCAATCAGCACGTTTTGGTAACTCCATCCACGCAATAACACCAAAGCCTTTTTGGTCAAGCGTGTTATCTATCCATGCATCGCCATTTAACACAAGTTCGTCATCAATCCAAATCTTCCATTTACCATCTTTTAGGTATGCTAAATGTAATTCGTCATCGTAATTAATAGTTACCAAAACTTTCTTTAGTTCTTCGGGTAATCTTTCGTTTATATCTATCCAGTTTGTTTTCATAATTCCGTAATTTAACTATTCATACACAATACGTTATAAGAAATAGCTACGATTCTTTTTCAGTTGAACTTATATGTTTTTTATACATTAGATATAATTCATATTCAGTATAAAATAAAGTTTCGTTTATATAGTGCTTTTGCCATTTTTTAAATTTTCTACTATATCTAAAATCATTTGTAGACACCCACTTTAAAAAATCTATTAAAATTTCTCTATCCATAATTACTATTTGTGTTTATACCCGCTACTTCTTATAACAGCAATTACCCGCTATTGCTACTTTGTGATTAATTTAAACTTTGTTTCGTACCTTTCAAATTCGTGTTAATCTGAAAGATGGTTTTGTGCTTTTACGCAACAGACGTGTAGCTGCGAAACGTTATAAGCTAGTTTAAACCTAACTTACTACGAACAGAATTGACACATTCATTAAAATTATTTTTTTGTTTAATTTTTTCTTTTTGTTCTAATTTTTTAAGTTTTTTAAGCGCTTTTAGTATAGTTAATCTACTTGGTCTATATTTTTCTAAGCAAGTATCATAAAGCCTAATAGATGCGTAAGGTCTGTTTTCTATCCAAATTTCTGCATTTCCTAAATAAGCAGTTGCTTTTGTTGTTCTGCAATAATTTGTAAAATCATGTTTTGCCAAAAGTTCTAAAATAATGCCATCAACTTCTTTAGAATAAGGGTAACTCATTGACCACCAATTAGGTCTAAAAATAAATTGAAGTGATAAAAACCAGTTTATAACAGCATCTTGTGTCAATTGCTCGGTTTGTTTTTTATTTGTTTCCATAAGTTTTAAATTTAATGTTAATTATTATTTGTTGAGTGTGTTTTTTAAATACGCAACTAACACAAGTTGCCAAACGTTATTTCTCATTTAGATATTCTTTTGTTAAATCTTCATACATAACCTCAAACTCGTTTAAAACACAAGTTGGTATCTGAATGTATTTTTTAGATACTTCGACTTTAAATTTGTGCGGTCTTCCAACACGTTCTTTTTTTTCTTTACTCATTTTATTTAGTTTTAAATTGTTCACAAATATAGTTAAAAATACTTAATTAAGATATTTTAATTAAATAGTTTGATAGTTTATAATCGTTCTAAATAAAAAAAGCTACTTATCTATAAGTAGCTTCTTAACTTGTAATTCGTTTATTGTATCACGTATAACGCAACAATGCAAATATAATTCTTCTTTTATAAATGATTCAAGTGTACATTTCAAAGATTCATAATCTCCAGCTTCACACCAACTTCTAAACTCATCCATTGTTTTAAAGTGGTTTATTAAGTTGTTAGGATTTATTAACTCTAAATAATAATCTTCGTAATTTTCCATAATAAGTTATTTAAAGTAAATGTAAGCAAATTTGTTTACATAAATATACTTTTATATTTTTTAAGCAACTCTATTCTATGCTCTAAACCATTATAACCACCGTTAATAGCTTTTGTAATAGCTTTTACGTTATCCGCATCAGCTAATTTATTTCCATTAATTCTTTTCCAATACCATAATGCACTAATCATACTATCGGCTTCATTAAGTAACAAATCAGGATTGGTTAAATAGTCAATTCGTGTATCTTTACTTAATAAAAGGTAATTATTTTTACCTGTTATCTGAATAAACCCACGACCTCTATACTTCCAACCTTCATTAACGCTATTATTACCCATTCTATTAGCGTAAACTATATTTGCTATGTTTTCGGGTTTACGTGCGTTTAAATTAGCTGTGTTTGCGTTAAAGTATTTGCTAAAAGTACTTAATAAACCTTTAGCGGAATAGTTTAAATTCTCACTTATTGGTTTTAAACCGCTTTCGTGTTCTATTTGAGCAAAAAAATGCGCTAATCTTAAAGGAGTATTAACATAGTAGTTATTTAAAAGTGATTTATATTTTATATGTAGTTCCATTATTTTTATATTAATTAACATTTATTACATTTTTTATGTGTCAAATGTTAAAATTTATTTTTTAAACGTGTTTTTATTTATGACTTTTTTATCTTTTTAAATTATTTACAGGCTTTTTTAGCCTTTTCTTTTAGATAATTATGGATTTTCATTGCGATAAATTTACCTAAATAACCGCAAGCCCCACCAATTAAACCAAAAGAAATAACTTTAAATAACTCCATTAAGTCCGAGATTTCAAGTCCGTGATTTTGAAAAAATGCATAAATACCAGCCATTGCTCCTGATAACACAGAAAATAATGGGTTTGAATGTGCGTGATTACTCATTTTTCTTGTTTTTTAATATAAACTTTTCAAATAAGTTTATAATATACATAGGTTTAAAGTTAAATAAAATACCAATAACTAAAACCATAAATTCCAAAGTAGTTGCTTCTAACTGATTTGTAAAATACTTAAAAGTTTGAAACCCATTTAAAGACATTCCTATAATTAATAAGAACCATCTTGCAATTTCTCTGCGTGTGTATAAACTCATTTTTTCGCGTATAAAGATTGTAAAAATAATAGCATAGATAAACATATTAAAGTAGTATTAATTACTTGAAAATATAAGTTTGCAGAAAAGCAAAATAAAACTGCTAAAAACCCAAATAAATAATAAGCAGATAAATACATTGTCGCACTTGCTTTTCTTAAACAAAAATGCAATCTTTCTCTCCATAAAAACAAAGAAGCAAATACCAAAAAGAATCCTAATTGTGTGAATAATGGATAACAAAAATCTGCATAAAAATCATATTCTCGCTGCGCTGGAATATAAAAGTAATTTATAATATTTGTAATAATTTCAATTGATAAAACCATAAAAACTGAATAAACCAAAAAAGGTTGTTTATTATTTTTAAATTTTGATTCTACTAATTGCGTTACTTTACAAAGAGAACATCTTGGAACTGCTGCCATAATTATTTATTTTAAATTGTTATAATATTTAATTGATTTTTTACAATGGTCTTTATCTAAAAAGTCCAATATGATACAAATGCATTTTCCTAATTTTGTTAGAGTATTAGCTCTTTGATTTTTACCTAAAACACTTGAAATTGTTTCTCTAATATCTCCAAATATATTAGCTGAATCTTTATGTATTAAATATTTATTTAATGAAAATCGAAATTCTCTATTTCCAAACTTATCTAAATTTATTGCGGTATCTTTTAAATATCCTTTGCTTCTAACATTTAAAGCGTTAAAAGCTGTTAAAGGTAAGAATAAAATATATGCTATTATAAATAAAATTAATCCCATATTATATTGATATTAAAGTTATGGCTAAATTTTCAGCATCTTGCATTGTTAAAGCTTCTGGTACTGTTTCCATTAATTCTATAACTTGTAAAGCTCTAACTAATTCTAATTCATCTAACAAAGTTAATGCTTTAGTCCTTGCTCGCTCAATCATAGCTGTAAATTGATAGTATGCTATTTCTCCAGCTTCAAACATTTGAATTATCATAGCGTTCATCTCTGTTTCTGTTATTCCAAAATCATTTGCTTCATCTGCTATCATTTGACTAACAACTGCATTTACATAAGTGCCTTTAGCAACATTATATTTGTCTTTATATTGTTGACTTTGTTCGTATAAATACTCCCAACTTCCAGACTTTCCAATTGAACTACCTAAAGCACGTCTTCTTAAACTTGTAAATGCGGTTTTAATTCTTTCGGTATAATCTAAAATTGTTTTATTTTGTAATTCTAAAGCTTCATCTATAACTTCAAAATCAGTACCATTCCAAGCAGGACTATAATTTCCATTGTATAAAACATTAACTACTGTTTTATTGCTTGGAACGTCATCTATATTCGTGTAATTTCCTGCGAAATATCCGTTTTTAATTGTGCTTATCATATTACTTCGATTGTATCTACGGTTATAGTAACACCTTTAGGTACTACAGCAACATTATTATTAAAAATAGCAAAAGATATTATTCCTCCAGCTCCCATTGTTACATCAGATGGAATCTCAATAACTAAAGGCTGTCTAACACCTCCAGTATTAACAATTGTTTTTTCATAAATATTTAGATTGTCTATAGCTACATTTGTAGTCCCAGATGGACTTGGTTTGTAGTATATAATTCTAAATGTAGTATCTGTAGATAATAAGGCGTAATTAACAGTGACCCTAATAGCTTTTTGATTAAACGTAATGTTACGACCTAACATCCTGCCGTCTGTAACAGCTTCAGTTATCCAATCATAATTTCCAGTTATAAATAAACAATTATTTATACTATTAGCTACATCATATCTAGGCGTGTGCGCTAAAGTACTTGCAGCCAATGATTGATTACCTGTTACAAACTCATAGCTTTCAGTTCTTAAAGAAGTACCTCCACCTCCACCACTAGCAGGTACAAAAAATTTATTATCTGTGCCTAATTGTAATTGATTATCAATGTCCGTAGAAATATAATCGGAAGGAACAAAAATAAAAGTACCATCCTCATAATATCCTGTATAACCAAGTTCTTTTAATCTAATAAATAAACTATCAAAAGTTACAAATGTTTCAGCACCACTGCCAATATTATAAACTTCAATTTCATTTATTAAATATTCACGCCTTTTAGATCCGTAAGTCTCAACTATTAAAAACTTATTAAATTCTTCTTTAGCATAAAATTTAGTTAATATAAAATCGCCATCAATATCACTATTATGCTTCCAAACGTTATTAGTTAACTTTATTATTTTTAGTAATGCCATTATTTATCTTGCTTTATGTGAACGGTCTACGTTAATCGAAACTAAATATACTGTCATATTAACAGAGCTTTTTAAGTAAATTACACCACCGTTGGCTTCCCAAGTGTCTAAAGTATAACCACTTGGTATTGTATAAATAACTCCTTTTTCAGTAGTTCCCCTGTAATATTTTGTGTCTCTATAAAGTTCACCAACTCCGCCACCTATATCTATCCATATATCAAGTTCAGCGTTTATAGCAGAAGGAACAACTTTAAAATAAAGCATAAAATCTATTGAGTCCCCGTTTCTTCCTGTAATATATCCATTACTTAAAGAGCTAAATGAAGCAGTTGCACCACTTATTGAACCCGTAATTGTTTCAGTACCTGTGAAGTCACCAACATAGTTATGTAATCCAAAATTAGAAACTGTATTTATTCTTTTTAAATAAGCAGTTGCGCCACTTGTACCCCCAGTTAAAGTATCACCTTCTACAAAAGTACCTGTAACAGCAGTAACCGCTAAATTACCAGCTAAATAAAAAGTATCTACATCAATAGGTAATTGAGTTTCATTATATGTATTAGCTCTAATTCTTAATGGTGTGTCTACTCCAGCTACTAAATTTAAAGGTGTTCCTATTGTTTTTTGTGTATCTAAGTAGTTCCCCCATCCTGTATAAAATCTATAATTAATACTGTTATCTAAAGGTTTACTATAAATAGAAGGAGTTCCTAAAAATCTGTCATCGTATTCTAGTTTTAATCCATCAAAATATAACATGGTAGAGTTACCATTTGAATATGCTTCAAATTGTAATAATATAACGTCATCCTCAGTTACATTAATACTTTGACAATAAGTATTCCATCCACTAGTGTCAAATCCAGAAACAGTTCTTAAATCATTTTCAAATGTATTAAAACTATATAATATTCCATTTACAAATACTTTTACGAAAAAGTATGTATCAACATCATCTACGTCATTGTCGTCTCTGTAAAATCTATATGATAAAATATATTGTCCTGATTTTTTAATAATTGTATTATAGTCATTTATTATAAAAGCAGCTCTATCTACATCACCAAAAGGTGTTATAAAAGTTACTTTTATAGATTTATCACCTTCAAAAACTCTATTTGTATCATAAGACACAACTAAATTTGCACCATACTGTCTTTCTACAGTACCAATCATTTCTGGTAATAAGTTTTCACTATATTCTGGTCTAAAATCGTTTATTAATATTCCTGTTGCCATAATTAATCTTGTGTAAAATAGTTAAAATTTACATATACATATCCGTTTGCTCCTACAGCTCCATCAAGTATTAATATATTATTTGATAGTCTTAATTTAACAGCTATACCAGTATTTGTTATTCCGTTAATATAAACTTGTTCAGTAGATTGTGTATATTCAGAAGTATCAATTGTTAACCAAGAACCTGTATATATTTCTGTTTTCTTATTATATAAAAAACCAGTTACATTTACGTTTCTACCTTGTTTTAAAAATTGCAGTCTATACCATAAATCAGTACTTATAATAGTTGTATTTGGTGTTGTATCTGCTATATTAGAATATGCTTCTAATACCGTATTCCCGTATGAATTAGCTAAAAGAGCATCTTCCACATCGGCGTGTTCCGTCTTATCTATTAAAGCGGGGTTTGTTCTAATTAAAGAAGATATTAAACTTTGTATTATTGTTTTTGTTGCCATAATTAATCTGTAAAGTATTGAGTTGTTTTATATTGTAAATTATTATAATCCCCATTAGAAATATTAAATTTCCATTGTTCTTTATCTGAAACACTTATTATTTGTAATAATTCATCTTGTATTAAACTATCAAATAAGAAATAATACTCTCCATTTGCCAAAATAGGCATAATAAACTCAAAATAGTTATCTGTTATAGTAATGTCTAATTCATTCAATAAAACATCAGTATTATAATTGTAAAGTTTTAATTTACCACTTAAATAAGTAATGTTATTATTAAACGTTGCTTTTCCAATTATTGGAATACTTGCAAGTGTATAGTTTCCTAAAGGAATTAACTGAACTATACTTAATAAAGGCGCTATTTGGTAAGCATCTTCATAAGTTTGTGAATTATCAAACTGGACTTTAAAATTAGCTTCGAATAAATTACTTTTACCTATTCTTTCTCCAGCACTTACATCATCTAATACTTCTATAAAAGTTCCATTCAAATAAACTAAGTCATTTTCTAAAGCTACACAAAGACGTTCATATACAAAAGCATTTACATACTCTATATTATAATCATGTTCAAATGACTGAATTATACGAGATTTTCTTATTCTTCCATTTATATCGGTGTATAATCTCCTGTCTTTATTTTCTGAAATACCGTTATAATATCCCAACAACCTAATACTTTGGTAATAATCAGCTAAAACGTAGTTCGTGCCTTTATAAACTGAATAGCTTTTGTAGTCTAATCTAAAAGAGTTTTTTTGTTCCTCAGTAGTAACTATAAATCTATTAGAATAAAGCCTTAAAGGACTGTCTAAATGCGTGAATTTCAAGTAAAGTTCTTCATAGTAGAAGTCTTCGTTTAATGGAGCTATTTCAAAAGAGATTTGATAAATACCATTATTATCCTGAAATTCAGTTATAAAAACATTTGAAGTAATATCTTTAAGAATCTCCTCTTTACAGTTAACTAATTCAACTTTATAACTGTCATCAAAAGCAATATCAGTAGGAGAGTTTGTTATTTGTAAATACTTTTCTAACGGGTGCAAGCAAACACCCCCATTATAGAAGTATTCGCTTTCTTGCATTTTGTCATACTTTGCGGTTGCAAAATCTGTATTTAATCGTAAAAAACTAAAGTCTGTCATATTTTCTTTGTCATCACGACAATAAAATTAAACGCTTTGAATAGCAATTGCTAACTCATCAGCAGAATTATAAACAATTCCGTTAAAACTAACTAAACTAAAATTAGTTCTATTGCACAAATATACATTATTTTCGTCAAAGAATTGTATAGTATCGTTAAAAATATTAAATCTTTTTTCTATTGACGTTTTAACGTCATAACCTACTTCATTAATAGTAAGTATTCCACTATAATAAGTAATATTTAAAAAGTCGCTTTCGTTACGTTCTTCCAACTCTAAAGCAAGTTCTTCATACTTCCATAAATACGTAGCTTTTTGAATATAACCCTTTAAAACACGCCCGTTGTTATCTTGAACACGAATAAACCCTCCTATTGTGTTATCTAAATTAACTACTTGCATATCGTCTAATAATTTCTTAATCTTATCAAAACTAGCTGTTACAGTTGTTTTAATAATGTTCTGAGAAATTATTTTTTCGTCTGTTATATCTGCAATTAATATACTTTCATTCTCTTTTATCGGTAAAGGTTCGCCTACAAATTGCGTTGTACATTCTCCATTTGCTTTGAAATAAGTATTTTTAATAGACTTAGTAGGTATAAATTTACCAGCAGTTGCTAAATATGGAAACCAATGTTTAACGTTCCTTTTTATTGAGTACCTTAAATTACTGAAATTATCAGAATTTTGTAAGTTTTCACTAAATATTAACTCTTGATTTGTTCTATTTACAAAACCAACATTTGTTAAAGGGTAATTAATAGTAAAAGCCTTATTTCCAGTTGACGAACTGCCAGTGTAATCTAATGTTAAAACTGTGCTTTCAATATCTAAAACTAAATAACTAATACCATCTACTAAAATAGTATTCCCAATACTAAAACCTAATAAATCCCAACTAAAATTTTTGTTTGCTAAAATCTTAAATGTATTATTTGTACTTGACTTTTCAAACTGCAACACTCTTATAAATTCATTTCTTGAATCAGGAGCTAATGAAACAATATCTATAATAAATATATCGTCATCGCTTTCACTTGCTGTATTATCTCTTTCTGTTGCTCTACGTCTTACACTTTCTGTTTTGAATGGGTCTCTTACAAAATTATTTCTTACTTTCTTTTCATTTTCGCTTTTATTGTTAGGAACGTACCACTCACTTTCTGTATGAATTGCATCTAAAGTATTATCTTCATCTCTATCCTTTTCGAACTTTTCATAACCATAATTAAACTTATTAATTAAATATCTTTTGTTTTTAGTTATGTCAAATTCTTTGTCAGGTAATACTAAAAAACCTCCTAAATCAATGTTTGGGTAATAATCTGTATATTGACCTATGTAGTTATTATCTTTATTTATTTGTGAATCAGCACAAACTTCATCTAAACTCTTAACTGTTTCTTTTAAATCATTGTAAAAAGGCTCTGTTATAATTTGGCGTATTAATTTACCATTAAAGCAAAATTGGTCGTAAAATTGTCCTCCTATATCAAATTTAGGCGCAACAACAGAACCACTACCAATTGATTTATAAGTTTGCTTCATTAAATCAATATATCTAACAGCTTCTATAACTGAACTTATAGACGTGGAAATAGCATCTATATTTATTTTAACATCCTTTATTTTTGTAATAATTTTATACTCAACTTCATATGTGTCAAATGGTCTGCTTTCTATATCTACATTTTGGAAACCTTCAAAATAAATATAAAGTCTTTGTCCACTTCTTAACAATGGTATATTAGCAGAAAATGAAGTTGGCAATGATTCAATAGGTAATTCTGTATCTCCAAAAACACGATTATATAAAACTATTTCTGTCATGTCTAAACCGCTAACAGTTTCGTAACCGTATTTAATTACAAATTTAACATAACCGCTGGCGCTTTGAATTATTAAAGTAGGGTCATCTATTAAAGAATAGCTACTTGCCACTAAATCGGTTATATTTATGTTTACATTTGTCAAGTCGTCTTTAGCTTCTAAAAAAGTAAAATTTAGTCCACCATTTGGAAATCCTATTGAATTAAGTGCATAAACATTAGAAATATAACCTAAAGTGTCATCTATTCCATATTTAGAAACTAAACTTGCACTATTTATACCCTGATTCAAGTTCCCGACTATTGGTATTCCTAAATCAGCAGTGCCTCTTGCTGTATATCTTGCTAAACCAGTATATTCTGTGTCTGAACTACTCCATTCACTCGCTTGAAAAATAGGTTTAGCGCGTAATAACATTCTTTGCGTCTGAATAGGTGTTATTGTATTTTCGTCTAAATCAATAGTTCCAAATAAATCCACCTTTACATCTTCTCTCCTTTTTATTTTAGCTTGCTCTAAGTTCTGAACTATCTTACATTCTACATAAGTAAAACCATCAGTCTTAAAAGTTTCCCCAAAATCAAACTCCCCTATATTTATAGTATTCCCATTTTGCTCTAACTCATATTTTACAATTGCTTCTGCTCCATTTACTTTGTTTTCATTTAATAGTAACTCTAAACCACTTGTTTTATGGCGTAAAATCATACCATTATCTAAAATCCTTTCAGTATCTAAAGGCTCGCTTATTTCATTTCCAAAGTAAAGACTTATATTTTCACTTCCGTAGTAAGTATCTCGACCCCATTTGTCTTTGTCTTGTTCTATAACAAAGTCAGAAGCATCGAACCCAATAGGCTCGAATACTTCAACTTTACCATAAGAAAATACTAAATAATGTTTAAAATTATAATCCATTATACTTGTTGACTTTTTAGAGTTAATCTGCTATTAATATAAGAAGTGTTACCTTTTCTCTTGTTAAAACCATTTTCATCAATTGAAATGTTAACTCCCTCTTTATTACTAATAACTTTTGCTAATTTACTGAATTCCTGCTTCATTCCGTCCATATCGAAAGAATTATTTACTTCTACTTTTGGTTGTAAATTTAAGTAAGACCCCATTTCTTGAATACCATTTTTAGAAAGTTGTTTATTTATGTAGTCATCGTGCGACTTATAAACCTTATCACCTTTATTTAAGTAAGTCATTTGCGCCCCTTTGTTATTACCTAAAGTCTTAACATTTCCTTTTTTATCTGTGATAACCTCAGCTCCTCTTTCTTGTGTTAATGCCCATCCCTCTGGTGCGTTATCAGTACCTTTATAGAATTGTGGTACTGGTTGACTTGATATTAATGCAATTTGAGCAGCTCCAATAATACCTACAGCAATTGCTAAACCATAATTTGGTAACGCTGCAACAACCGCCTGAGCCGTATCAATAATAGCGTTAAATATAGCTAATCTTTTTTGCGCCTCTGCT
>Ga0196887_1000085_pt1 | contig 41443 bp, 42 predicted proteins | sample VirMetDEL_Mar_31_FD_169094 | JGI IMG/M metagenome (GOLD analysis project Ga0196887, IMG submission 169094) | Aqueous microbial communities from the Delaware River and Bay under freshwater to marine salinity gradient to study organic matter... | ecosystem: Environmental > Aquatic > Marine >... | reverse complement strand
ACTTCATAGTGTTAGGATAGGATTTAGAGATCCAAGTTCATGGATGAAAAAACACAAGCTAGATCCCTTCCAGATTGTAGAGGATGTTCAACTATGGGAGATAACAAGGTGGGATCAATACGTTACACCAATGAGAGGTAACCATATGTGTTTATCTTTGATGGAAATGTACACCGACCTAATCGTTTGGCAAATCCTAAAATACATGGACGGTGAGAAATGGCACCTACCTCAATTTAATAACAAACAGAAAAGCATAAGAGATATTTATAAAGATCATGTGTGGGAGCAAAAATTGTCGGTAGAAGATATAAAGGGGATACCAAACATGTTGAAGGATATGATGAAAATAGAAAAGGAATCTAAAGTAAAATTAAAACTATGGTAGCAATAGCAGGAGTAGTCTTAATGTTAGTAATGTTTGGATTTATGTTTTTTGGAATTTTTAAACTTATGAAATGAAAGAAGTAAAGGAATGTGCTGAGTGTGGTAAAATGCACACAAGGAAAAAATTTTGTTCACCTTACTGCGGTTGTAAATACAACGCTAACTACAAAAGAAATGAAATGGGTGTGGAGGATCCTAGGTTTACCTCAAGAAATATAAATTCAATAATTCAAGGTAGAGATACACCTATAACTGACAATTCATTCAACTTTATATTCTCAAACAAACTAGAGGATTGGTTGGGTAGCGAACGAAAAGCTAGAAGAGATAGGTGGAGAGATGCTAAGAAAAAACAAAAAGAAAACAAAGAAAAAAATGTACAGAATACATAACGAAGAAAATCAATTTAACAAAATGTCATCAAATAAGAAGATGATGGTTGTCACCTTTGGGTGGGTAGGTTTTCTAGTAATAGCTTTCATATTAAGTATAACATTAATAACTTTATTCACCAAAATTATAAACTAAAAAAATATGACTGATAAAAAAAATGAAAACAGTGAATTTGAAAATAGTAAGTGGAGTCTGTATGCTGAGATACTTACAGAGATTAGGCACAAGAGGGATCAGATGGATATGATTAAGGATACCCTTGATAGACTATCTGATAGCAAAGCAATAACACGTACTGATATTAATTTAATAAATAGGGTGTTAAGTGGTGAATTAGCCATGAAACTGCAGAGGATATCAGTGAGTGATAAATATTTGAAAGCAATGAGTAAAACAAGGAGAAAACGTAAACAAAATGACAGATCTTAAAGAAGAACTACAAGAGAAACAAGAAATAAGGGACGCACTAGCTTGGTTTAAGCTACATGACGTAGAAGCATACACAGATGAGAATAGTGGATTCTACGTAGTTATATCTCAAATACTACACCAAGATCTTAATAGTGAAGATATCCACTTATTAATATCACCATCTGAGGTATCTTATAGAGCAGAGTTGTGGAAAACATTTAAATCAAGTATAGAATGATATTGGATTCGAAAGATACTAAGCTATACGTAAATGAGTTTGGAGAATTGGTTAGTTCAAGTAAGGTTAAGCTTTGTTGTGAAACATACAACTTAGTTATAATGGGATTTCATCAACACAATGGTAAAAAGCATATACATTATTTATTAAAATTAACAGAATTATGAGTTTTAAACAAGATCTAAGCATAGGTAAGAAGTATGAGGAGATCATACTCAATAGAGCAAAGAAAGACTATCCAGAAGCCTATATACAAGCAGGAAAGTTTAAGTATTGGGATGTATTCATACCCGAAGTTAACATCTCCTTAGAGGTGAAGTATGATGAAAGGAATCAAACATCTGGTAACATAGCTATTGAGTGTGAGTGCAATGATAAACCCTCCGGTATCACCTCAACTAAAGCTGACTTTTGGGTGCTGTTTGATAAACCCGATGGTGATGATATATGGTTCTTGACTGAGGATATTCGTAAGTGTATATATAGGAATAACTTACACCCATCAACTATCCAAGGACCCGGAGATCCTTACGAGAAGAAGGTGTACCTAATCAAGAAAGAAATGCTATACATGTACACAATACCTAAGAACGCATGGATGGATAAGGTAAAGCAAAACAATGGTAGAAAAGCTAATCTAACATGGGCACGACATGGGGCAAAAAATGATTTATATTCTACTTGACAAATCTCTTAATCTATCTTCTTGCATACTTAATACGGTATTAAGGAGAAAATGGTTTAGATTAGCAAACCGAATTGTAATATTTCGGAAGAAACACATAGTAAGTAGGATGTTAAAATATCACAATAAATGATTAATAGATATGAAAATTAAAATTAATCGACCAAGAATATCAGAAGCAAATATACAAGGAGAATTTTTTCATTATTGTAGAATTTTAGATATCCCATGCTATTTAGAGTATAAACACGAAAATTCAAGATTTGACGCAGTTATTTGTGATCCAAAAAGAGATGAAATACTTATTATTGTAGAAATTAAAAATATGATTAGAAAACATAATAACTGGAACACAAAACAACTCATTAAGTATAGAAAATTTAACTTGCCTATAATATTGATTGATAGAAGCAGTTCTATTAAGGAGGGAATGGTTGAAATTTTAAATATTTTATATAAAAATAATAATGAGTTTTATATAAAAGAAAAAAAATTATCAGTTATAGATGATAGAAATTTCTTTGAGTTTGAAAATAAATTAAAAAAAGAATATTATGATTAAACCTGAATGGACTTTTATGAATGATAAAAACGTTATAGCATGGCAATGTGTTTGCGGAGCATACAACTCTATAACTAGAGACAAGTGTGGCAAATGTAAAGAAGTTAAAAAAGTAAAAAAATATTATTAGTATGGATGTTCAAATAATTTTATTTGTGTATGGTATAGCTATGATAATGCTTTTTAGTATGCTAAGTTTGCAAACCTATAAAGATTGGGTGAGTAAAAAGGGTCAGTTGATTGACTTTATTATCTTTGCTTTGATAGATGTTATTACTATAATAGCTTTTATATTGCAATTTAAAAATTAAATAAAATACTCTGTAAGGTGGTGGAATTGGCAGACACGCTACCCTATCTCGGTAGTGGGTGTATTTTACACTCTTGGAGGTTCGACTCCTCCCCTTACAGCAATTAAATTAAACCAAAAACCTGTAATTATAATGGAACATAAAGAAAGAATAAACTTCGTATTAGACAACTACAAATCGAAGATATATCAAGACCAAATATCATTTGGCAAATGCGACTTCCAAATATATCCGGACTTCACTTCGGATGGATATCAACTCAAAGTCGCTAAATATAATGAAAATATTTTAAGTAAGGATGCAAGAGGCATACCAACCATTAATAAGGATCCTAATGGATCTGCAGGTAAAGTATTCCTTAATGAACACGTCTTTCACAATAACTTTGACTTAGCCTTAGTCTTCATGGAAGAACTTAGGAAGGGTGACCTATCAATTTACATTGATGAGCAGATCTATGAGGATGCAATGATTGACAGTTACCTAGAGGAAGAGTATGAACGGTTAACGGATCTAGAAGATACAGACTTACAAGAATCTATATTAGCTGAAGAAGATCTGAAAGATGAACTATACAATAATTTTTATGACTGAAAAAGAAAAACAAGAAATTGCAGACATTGTAATTAAAAAAATGTTGGAAGTGAAGAAGGAAATGGACAAGGATCTATTTAACATAAACGATGTCTTGTTCACATTACTTAATACACAGCTTTCTGAGGAAGAACTTCTTGTTGGTGAGTTAGCTAGGCTAATGACACTAATGAATCTTTACGAAGAAAAGGAAGAGTATGAGAAGGCTGCAATAATTAAAAATAAAGTAGATAAAATAAATAATAAGTTAGATCAAATTGATAACCAAAAAAGAGGAGATTATGATTAAATTATTAGGAATATTAATAGTGACCGCAACAGTTTACAATGCTGTACCGGAGCAAACAGATAGTACCCCATTTTTGACCGCATCGGGATCCATTATAAATTCTGATTGCCCCGAAGTTCACAGATGGATTGCAGTGTCTCAAGATATGCTTAAGGAAGGTTGGGAGTTTGGAGAATGTGTAGAAGTAACCGGTGCAGGAAATCTTGATGGGATTTGGCAGATCCAAGATGTGATGAATAAAAGATACAAGAGGTCAATAGATTTTCTTGTAGAAAATTCTAGAACAAAAGGGAAATGGTTGGGGGTAAAGATTAAAATTACTTCTGAAGATATAATAGTGTGACAATAGGTCATTATAAACAATAGTAAGAGGCTAATGTCACATAGGAACATAGAGCATTTACATCGTAATAGGATTGAGTATAGGAAAGATCCTGAGACAGACATTCCAACGGAAAAGTATTATTGGGGGTCTTACTATCAGGAAGGTACATACCAATGCTATGAGTTGTTTAGGAGTACTGCTAAGATAACAACTTACAAGTCTCTTAAATGGCATATGATTGTACTTAGATACATGAACTTAAAGCTAGATGATTCTAAGTTTGAAAAAATAATCTATTTCATGTGTGATGTTCGGAATGGTTTTGTTACATTTGCTATACACAAGAACTTTATTGACAAAATGATAATGGATGTTTTTTCTTATGACTTTAGTATACCACCAAGAAATAGGCTAAGAAAAATAATCTTTAAAGACTCAACAGGAATGTCTAAAAAGAAAAAGTTGAAGATAGTTGGTCAGTTTGCCGGTAGAAATAAATGTGTAAATAATGAAAATATATATGAATGCATGTTGCATATAAACCATTCAAACAAAAGGATAACAATATCTAGTCTCGCAAAGATATTAGATTGTTCATCTAGAACGATACATCGAAATATGGACTTACAGTTAAAAAAAGAAAAGGAGTTATTGAATAATCAGTATGAAAAAGTATAATACAAACACATACCGATTGTACAAGGATGATGTTAAGACTAGCATCAACTCAATAGACCATGAGAAGGATTATATTGAACTAGATAGAGATAAACTAATTGTGAAGTTCTTACCTTTAGTGGAGAACATAGCTAAAAAGTTTTCTACATCATCACAAGCATCGGGAGTTATGGACATAACAGACTTGATTCAAGAGGGTAGTGTAGGATTGATTAAGGCAGTTGATAGAATAGATTGGAATATATTTGCGCTATCACCTGACAAAGAGAAGACCATTAAATCTTTTCTATCGAAAAGAATAAGGGGTGCAATAAGAAGATCTGTAGATACTAATAGATCCGATATAAGAATCCCTGAGTATAAGTTAAATGAGATACGAAAAGATTTCGGTAAGGATGAAAAGATGGTTGCAATGTTTTTTAACTCTATATTCTTATCTTTAGATGATCCAAACATAGGATGTCATCCTTTTAAAGAATTGGATAACATTAATCAAATAGAGGATAATTCAATAAACAGCAATCCAGAATTACTTAATGTTTATTTGCTGAGTTTGTTAAGAAAGCATTTAAATAGTAAAGAGTACCAAGTATTAAGACTAAGTTACGGTCTTGATTGTGAAAAGCACTCAGCGCAAGATATTGCGAATATCATTGGACTAAATGGTTCAAGCGCTCACGTAAGAGTCTCTCAGTTAAAGAGGCAGGCAGTTGATAAATTAATAGAGAACGTAGATCCATCACATGTCTTGGACTACACATAACAATTAAATTAAATTAAATATATAACCTATGAATACCAAAACAAAAACCGATACATTAAATGACTTATACAAAAAGTATGAGTTGCATAAGGATGATACCTTTAAGTCTCCGCAGGGTTGGACAATAATCACTCGTAGTGGGATTGACAAGATCCAAGCGGTAGCTGATATTGATATTGATTATGAGATGGTGGAATATACACCGGCAGTATCAGCGGCTGTAAAGGCTACGGCTAAATGGAAGGACAGAGTACTATCTACCTTTGGTGAGGCTAACCCTAAAAATTGTAGACAAAGCTATGTTTTAGCTATGGCTGAGAAGAGGGCAATGTCAAGGATAGTACTTAAGCTAACTGGATTTTATGCGCTAGGTGCTTTTGGTCAGGATGAGTCAGAAGACTTTACCAAACCTAAGCAACAAGTGAATAAGACTACTAGCGTAGATGAACTAATAAAATCTTCACTGTAATATGACTGAGCAAGAGGTACTTGAGAAGTTAAAGGATGATGATAATTACTATGGTGAGTTTGGTAAAAAGTATTTAAGTAACTCCAACATCTCCACCTTATTATCTAATCCTTTATCTTTGAACAAAACGTTTGAAAAGACTGTTCCTCTTGTTGTTGGTGGTTACTTTCACACTGCTATACTTGAGCCTGAAAAGCTTAAGAATTACAAGATAATAGATTCATCAACAAGAAACACGAAAGTGTACAAGGAAGAATCAGATGGAGATATCTGTCTGTTGAGAAAGGATGTTGATATGATTGAATCAATGACAGAGGCTATTTTTAGGAATGACACTTGTCGTGATTTAATTACGGATCCGGAGAATAAATATGAAGTCCCCGGTATCTCTAACCTTGAAGGTCGAATGTGGAAAGGTAAAGCAGATATAATAAACTTAAACAAAAAACTCATTGTAGACTTAAAGACTACAAATGATATCCATAAGTTTGATTACTCTGCTAATAAGTACAACTACGACAGTCAAGCGTATATATATAAGAAAATATTTGGTTACGAATTTTTGTTCTTAGTAATAGACAAGAACACTAATCAAATAGGTATCTATAATTGTTCTGATAGATTTTATAAATCAGGGCTTTATAAGGTACAAAAAGCCGTTGAAGCTTATGAGTTTTTTTTTAACTCAAAAGACTTTGACTCAAATCAATTTTTCATAAGTAAAACCCTATAATTATGGCGTGTATAATAACCGGTAGTATAAACCTAAGTAATATTCCTAAAGATAAAATCATCGAAGGTAAAAAAGGTAAGTACCTACCAATATCAATATCAATAAATGATGAACTTGATCCATATGGTAATCAAGGACCTATTACGGTTAGTCAAAGCAAGGAAGAAAGAGAGTCTAAGTCGGCTAAAAACTATCTTGGTAATATAAAGGTTGTTTGGACTAATGGGCAAATGCCAGATCCTGCACCTAGAGATGGTCAACAGCCGGTGGCTTCAGAACAGACTAGCCAACCAATTGCTTCTAACGACTTACCATTTTAAGGTATGAACGTTGAAACCACAGAGATTAATGGTTTCCTTATTGATAAGTTTAATCAATACAATTTAGAAGAAGGTAAAACACAGGGGACTTGTCCCTTGTGTTCTTCTAATAGGAAAGTATCTAATCGAAAAACCAAGTGCGCAAGTTACGATTGGGAGAGGGGTCTAGGCACCTGTCATAATTGTGATACAACATTCCAACTCCACACGTACCAACGTAAAGGATCAAGTATAAAGGTTTATGTAAGACCTACATCTGAGGAGTTCACGGAAGTTAATAGTAAAGCTGAAGAGTGGTTTAGTTCTAGAGGCATCTCTAAGGAAACGCTATCAGATTTAAGAGTAGGTGAAGGTAAAGAGTGGATGCCACAAACATCTCAACTTGAAAACACTATAAAGTTCAACTACTATATGGGTGATCAACTGATCAACATTAAGTATAGGGACGGTAGAAAAAACTTCAAACTATTTAAAGGAGCAGAGAAAATATTTTATAATATAAATTCTATTATAGGTTATGACTCTTGTGTAATAGTTGAAGGTGAGATGGATGTGTTAGCACTGCACGAGGCAGGTATTAAGAATGTAATATCAGTTCCGAATGGTGCTACATTAAACTCTAACAACCTTGATTACTTAGATAATTGTATTGACTACTTTGATGATAAGACCAAAATAATATTAGCAGTAGATGCTGATGAAGCCGGTCAAGCACTACGTCAAGAATTTATACGTAGACTTGGAGCAGAGGTTTGTTATTTGGTAGACTTTAATGGGTGCAAGGATGCAAATGAGTATCTACTAGAGTTAGGTGCAGAGAAGTTAAGGAAGGTAATAAACTCCTCAACACAAGTGCCTCTAGAGGGTGTCTCAACTCTTAAAGATGTTGAAGAAGAACTAAAGGATTTTGTTGTGAACGGATTCAAACCCGGTTACCAAATTGGAATAGATAACTTTGACAAGATATTCTCTACATATACTTCTCAGTTTATAACTGTGACCGGTATACCTAGTAGTGGTAAGAGCGACTTTGTTGATCAGATGGTGGTGGGTTATAATAAAAACTACCAATGGAAGACAGCCTTTGCATCACCTGAGAATCATCCGGTATACCTACATGCTCATAAATTAATGAGAAAGGTTTGGGGAGGTATGCCTAAGTCATCTGATATAGATGGAGACAAGTGGACTCAAGTTAGTGATCATGTTAATGATAATTTTTTCTTCATAGACATGGATAAATACAATCTTGATTCAGTGTTGCGTAAAGGAGCAGAACTAGTTAAACGCAAAGGCATAAAGTGTTTAGTTATAGATCCATTCAACAAAGTTAGGATGGCAGATTCATCAGGAGATGTCAATGTGTATACATTGGAGTACCTTAGTAAGATAGAGGTTTTTGCTAAGAAGTATGATGTGTTAGTTGTTGTTGTTGCTCATCCTACCAAGATGTATAAGGATAAGGATGGTAAAATGGAAGAGCCCACAATGTATAACATCAAAGGTGGTGGTGAATGGTATGATGCAAGCTATCATGGTCTTTTAGTTCATAGAGATTATGAAAAGAAGACTGTAAAAGTAAAAGTACTTAAGGTTAAGTTTCAAAACTTAGGTAAAAATGGTGCAGAGTCTCACTTTACATGGGAACCAAAGTCAGGATGTTATATACCTTTGGCTGTAGCACAAGATGAACCTTTACCTTGGGAAAACAAGTAGAGTATATGGGACCCTATAAAGCAACACAAGAAGATCTAGAAATCAGAATGTGGTGTTATAGAAACAGAGTTGTAATAACTCCTGTGGAAGTGGGTTATAGAAAAAGGAGTTGGTATATAGAAATTGATGTAGGTGGTAAAATTAATAAGTCACCAGAATGCTATACACACACTCAAATTTGGAGTCAAATATTTAAATATAGAAAATACTATTATGAAAAATACAAGCAATAAAATTAAATTAAAAGTTGAAGATCCTGTTGTTAAAAAAGTCATTGAAAAATTTGCAGAAAGGTGTGATTTTGGTATGAAAAAATACGGTAGATCTTTGCATCAAGAAAGGATCTTAGGTTTAAAAGGTTTAGGTGGTTACCTTAACGATATACAAGAGGAACTCATGGATGCCATAGTCTACATACAGACAGCAAAAGATGAAGTTAAAAGTTTAGCATTATCGGAAAAAGAAGAATCAGATCTTTTAAAGGTAAGAGACAGTTATGCGCAGGGTCTTTAAAAGAAAAAAAGGTCCGGTTACTGCAAAGAAAGTGGTGCATGATGGAGTCAAATTTGCATCAGGATTAGAGAAATACATGTACATAGCTTTGAAAAAAGCAAAAATTAAATTTGAATATGAAGGAGAAAATTTTATATTGCTTGACACATTTACGTTTGAGCGTGATGCTTTTGAAAGACAAAATAACGGAAAAGGGGAGTACATTGATAGAGGAAATAAAAAAATTCTAGGTATTCGTTATACACCTGACTTTGTCGGTGGAGATTTTATAATAGAAACAAAGGGTAGGGCTAATGAGTCCTTCCCTTTAAGATGGAAGTTATTTAAGAAACACATAATAGAGACAGGTGACAATAGGCACTTATATAAACCACAGACCAATAAGGAGTGTGACAAAACAGTTGAATTAATATTAAACAAACGAAATGGGATTATTTAAAGAAAGAATAGCGTACAAGCCATTTGAGTACCCTGAGTATTATACAGAAGGGTGGCTAAAACAGGCTCAAGCTTTTTGGTTACACACAGAAATACCGATGTCAGGTGATGTTAAGGATTGGAATGAAAATCTAACACCTGAAGAGAAGAATTTAGTGGGTAATATTTTGCTAGGGTTTGCACAGACTGAGTGTGCTGTCTCTGATTACTGGACACAGAAAGTTGTATCATGGTTTCCGAAGCATGAGATACAGCAGATGGCAATGATGTTTGGATCTCAAGAAACAATACATGCAGTCGCATATAGTTATTTAAACGAAACATTAGGACTAGATGATTTTGAAGCGTTTTTACATGAGCCTGCAACGGCTCAAAGATTTGATAACCTCATTGGATACGAAGGAACCGAGACAGATGGGATTGCTAGATCCCTTGCGATCTTTTCCGCTTTCGCTGAGGGTGTTAGCCTTTACAGTGCTTTTGCTGTGTTATATTCTTTCCAAATGCGTAACCTACTTAAAGGTATAGGTCAGCAAATGAAGTGGAGTGTAAGAGATGAAAGTCTTCATAGTAAGATGGGTTGTAGGTTGTTTAACCATATGTGTGAGGAGGATGATAATCTTAGATCAAGAACAGAAGGTTCTATTAGGTTGGCAGCACAAGCAATGGTTGAACTAGAAGAGAACTATATAGACAAGATGTTTGAGATGGGTGACATCGAAGGTATTAAGTCTTATGATCTCAAGCAGTTTATTAGAAAAAGATGTAATGAAAAGCTAAGGGAACTTGGGTATACTGACATGTTTACTTTTGATGAGGAGGCAGCAGCAAACCTTGATTGGTTCTACCATCTAACCGGTGGACATACACACACTGATTTCTTTTCTATGAGACCTACGGATTATAGTAAAGCTAATGAAGGTGATGATTTTGAAGATGTTTGGTAAATACTTAAATAACAAAAATGACAAGTAGTAATAGATGGATTAAAGGAGAGGATTATCCTTCATGGGCAGATAGTGATGTCTATAAGAAAACAATTCAAGGAGGATACCTACTTCCTGATGAGACTCCAAAGGAGGCTTACATGAGAGTAGCTAAAGCTGTAGCAAGACGGCTAGAGAAGCCTGAGATGGCAGATAAATTTTTTGAATACATATGGAACGGTTGGTTGTGTTTAGCGTCTCCTGTGCTCTCTAATACAGGCACAGATAGAGGTCTACCAATTAGCTGTTTTGGTATTGATGTAGCTGATTCTATATTTGATATTGGATCTAAGAATTTAGAGATGATGTTGTTGGCTAAACATGGAGGGGGAGTCGGTATTGGTATTAACCAAATCAGACCTGCAGGTGCTAATATAAAAGGTAACGGAACATCTGATGGTGTAGTACCTTTCTGTAAGATATATGACTCCACAATACTAGCAACAAACCAAGGATCAGTTAGGAGAGGTGCAGCTAGTGTTAATCTTAATATAGAGCATGCTGATTTTGAGGATTGGTTAGATATACGTGAGCCTAAAGGTGATGTAAATAGACAATCCCTCAACATGCATCAGTGTGCTGTTGTTGGAGATAAGTTTATGCGTAAGCTAACGCTTGGAGATAAAGTTGCAAGAAGAAAATGGGGTAAGCTTTTACAGAAGAGAAAAGCTACAGGAGAACCTTATATAATGTTCAAGGGTAATGTTAATAAACAAAATCCTGCTGCATATAAGGACAATGCATTGAAAGTGTTTATGACAAACATATGCTCTGAGATTGCATTACATACAGATGAGAACCACAGTTTTGTTTGTTGTCTGTCTAGTTTAAACCTAGCAAAATACGATGAATGGAAAGATACTAATCTAATATATGATAGCACATTCTTTTTGGATGGTGTTATGGAGGAGTTTATACAGAGGGCTAAAGGACTGAAAGGATTTGAAAATTCAGTAAGGTCTGCTGTAAAAGGAAGAGCAGTTGGTTTGGGAGTTTTAGGTTGGCATACTTATTTACAAGAGAAGGGATTACCCTTTGAAGGATTACTATCACAATATGAAACAAGAAGGATATTTAGCCAAATTAAAATCGAAAGTGAACGAGCTAGTATGGCTCTCGCTAATCAATACGGAGAACCATTATGGTGCGTTGGTACGGGCTTTAGGAATACTCACCTTAGAGCTATTGCTCCTACTGTTAGTAACAGCAAGCTTAGTGGCAATATTAGTGCTGGCATTGAGCCTTGGGCTGCCAATGTATTTACTGAGCAGAGTGCCAAAGGTACTTTTATCCGTAAAAACCCTACTTTGGAAAAAGTTTTAGGAGATATCGAATTAAATAACGATGAGATATGGGCTAGAATATTAGCTGATGGGGGATCTATACAAGGTATAGATGAATTAGATGGGTTAGTTATAGGTGATAATGACTTTGAGATCAAGGAAGTGTTTAAAACATTTAAGGAGATCAATCAACTAGAACTAGTTAATCAGGCAGGAATAAGACAACAGTATATAGATCAAAGTGTTAGCTTGAATTTAGCTTTTCCCTCAGTAGCAGATCCTAAGTTTATAAACAAAGTGCATCTTGAGGCTTGGAAGAAAGGTATTAAGACCTTATATTATATGAGAACTGAATCAGTTCTTAGGGGAGATATTGCTGAAAGAGCGTTAGATGAAGATTGTTTAAGCTGTGATGGATAATGTCTGAGATACTAGAAATATACAAAGACTTTGAATTGCTTAAAGCGGACGGATTTGATGATGCTATATTAGGTGTGGATCAATCGAACGATCCTATTAGAATTATATATAGCGTCAGGAGATGCTTAGATATATTAGAGAAAGATATGAGTAGCGAGGAAGCTATAGAATATTTTTCTTTTAATGTAGAAGGTGCTTATGTTGGGGAGCAAACTCCTGTATGGTGTTGGGATATGTGATGCTATACACGAAAAAAGTTTTCTATTAGAAAACTCTTCATTATTTTCTTTTTAGAGATTTTACTCTTCTGGGACTTCCTGCTGGTTGTCCCAGATTTTTTTTCTCCCTTACCTTACTAGACTTTTCTGAATAGGACATTTCACTTGCTGTCTTTGGGGTACTACTTGATATTCTGTTTTTAGGTCTACAATAAGGCACACCTCTTTTTTCACCTTTACCTCTTCCACAAGGTTTTCCAGTTCTAATATCAATCCATTCTTCTTTAAACCACTTCTTTAAGTTAAGTCCTTTTTTTGTTTTTCTTACAGCCATTACTTTTTAGACTTATTACCCCAATTAGCAGCCCCAACCTTTCTACACTTAGCAATTGCACCACTAGCGTAAGCAGAAGGGAATACCCTATATTTAGCTTTTACCTTATTGTAACAAGCGTCTTTTAATTGTAAAGGAGAATCTTTTTCTTTTTGATTTTTCATTTTTTTTTGTTTTTATAAGGAAAAAGTATGTTTAAAGCATCTCTCCTGCCTTCACATCCACAGGGTATATTCAAACCCTCAGACACCTTGTCTACCATCTTTTTAATTCCTGTAGCTTTCGTTACTTTTTCTATAGTGTCACCTAATCCTCTCATAATATTAAAAACTAAATCTTGAACAACACCAATTTTTTCTAGCAGCTTTACCTCTTTCTTTTTTCCAACTCCTAGATCTACTGCAAAACGCTCTTTGTCTTTTGTAAGCTTTAGTTCCTACTTCAACATCACACTTAGTTACTGCAGTTTTTAACTTGCTACCCGGATTTTCTTTTCTGTGCGCTCTAACTCCTGCTCTAGTCATTCCTGCACCCTCTTCAGGTGTTTTAAAATTTCTTCCTGAGCCTTGTGTCGTTTTTCTAATTTGTAATGGTGAATTTTTTTGAACGTACATATCTATTATTTACATGTGCAGTTGCACTCGGTACAACAATCGGTTATACTAACATTAACAAAATTAGCTTCACTCATTTTTTGATATAATCTCTTAAATGCTGGTCCTGAGCTACTTAAGTTGTTGTTTTCATCGAATCTATTAGATTTAACTATATCTGATACGAGCAAGCATCCATCGGTGTGATCATCATCATTTCCTATATGAATATAAACGTACTGAAAATCAGGTACATCCTGCAACATAAAGTGAAAGTCAAACCAAGGATACTTCTTACGATACTTCTCAGTTAATCCACTAATTACTTCACGTTTTTCAACCTTATAGGTTCCAGCAGGTATTCTAGTTTCACCTTTTATCTTTTCAGCACGATACTCATCTTCTAATGTAAAGCATTCAAACTCTCCATCTACAAATAGTAAACCTAACGTTGTATCACTTTGACTACTAAATCTTTTTAGTTCTAGTTTCATCTGTCTTTTTTATTTGCTAATTTATCTGATAACTTTTCAACATGCTGCTGTAAATTTTTAACATCTTCCTCTAAGTCATCTATATGATCTTCAAACCATTGTTGTTTTAGATCATACTCAGTCCTGTCTATAGAAGCAGGTGGTAAAAGCTTTGCATCATCTATATCCATCTGTAGCTTTACATACATGCTACCTAATGTGAATACTGCAGCTATTATTACACCTATCGTTTTTAGTGTTAGGTTAAAATCAGGCTTACCATCCCCATCTACATCAACTCCTACGTTTGTACTTCCTCCTAATTCTTGTGCCATATTTAATCTTTTATTATACTTTTATTATTACTTACTTTGATTTTTTATTAATATCTTCTTCTTGATTTTCTAGCTTCTGACTGTTCTTTAGCTAAATCTCTTTTCTCTCCTCTATTTTTCTTTCTAGTATTAGAGGATTTTCTATAACCCTCTTTTCTTCTAGCGTCTTCAGCGTTTGTTTTTATTAACTCATGTTCTTGATTTTCAAGACCAAGCGCCCAATCATCCCATCCCAAAGCCAATCCTATTTTTTGCCAAGTTTTAGCATCTTCATTTAAAATACCTGCTAAGTTATTTAATTTTCTTACGGCTCTATCTAAAGGAAGGTTTGTGAAAGCTGATACAGTTTTACCCCCTATTTCATATATAGGACTGTCAAGAGAAAATCCCTTAGCAGCTATAACATCTTTTTCATAATCAGTCAGTCTGGCTGCACTATATAATTTCTCTACTTTAGATCCTAAAGGTGGAGATACCCTTAGTAATTGCACTATCCAAGAAGCGTGATCTTTACCAAACTTTTTGTCTTTTTGTTCGTAATACTTCATTGCACCATTTTTCAAAGCTGCTACTGCAGCACCTCCAATACCTGCACCTCTAAGTAAACTATCGAACATGCCGTTAAGAACCATAAATTCTTTTTTATCTATCTCCTCTTCTTCAGCATCGTCATCAAACATCATCGCAAATAAAGCTGTTTGCATTCCGTTAAATATTATGTTCTGAACAGCCGCATAGTAGATTAATTTAGAAAGATTTGTATTAAAATCACCTCTTTTGTTTATTAAATCTAAGGCTGCTTTTTTTGTTAATCTAGCATACTGCATAGGTGTGTTAGCAAATGCAAGTATTAATCTACCCATAGGTCCTGATTGCTGTTGTGATATTAAAGAAGGATCTGATGATTGCTGAGTCTCTTCAGTAATTGCAGAAAAATCTTCAAACGCTGCTTGCTCAGCTTCTTGAGTTGACATACCTTGTTTTTTGTAAGTATTGATTCTATTTCGATACATAGAAGCACCACCTATTGATATAGCAAAACTATCAGCTATTTGAGTTGGTGTAAATCCTAATTTAAGTAAGTGATTCAAGGCTGATTTAGCTTTATTTTTACTACCAGACACAGCGTTTACAAGTTCTGCTTGGTTAATATCTATTTTTAAACCAGATCTTCTTTGCTTTAATTTATCAGACTCATATAATGTAACAAAATCAGTCCAAAATTGTTTCTGATTAGCAAAAGCTAACCCAGCTTGAAGAGGATTATTATCATTCCAATTTAAGAAATTAACAGCAGATATTGTTTGTAGTAAAGCAGATCTCATATTAAGAAACATTATTGCTCCTACTGAATTATTTATCCAATTACTCCACTGATTCACTATTCTATTCTTACCGAAGTTTCTATTAGTACCGTTCTCCATTCTAAATAAAGAATCTTCAAGAGCCTCTCTAAAATTAGATCCATATATAGCTTCAATTTTGTTTAGATTTTCTTTAGAAAATATCTCTTCTTTGTTTTCTATAAATTCTTTTAAAAACTTTTTTCTACCAATTTTTTCAACAAAACTATTAAGATCACTAGAAATGTTTTCTGTCTGCCAAAATTCACCGGGTGAAGGATATTCATTATCAAGACCGGGTATAGATTCTAACTGATTTGCAAAATCCATTAAGCCTTGGTCGGATTCTACAGTTTTTGATAATTGATCTATTTCTTCTGAAGATAACTCAGTCTTAGATAAATCTACCCCTGCTTTTTTCCATATGTATACTCTTATAGCTTGATCATAAGTAAAATCTGATCCGGTAATTGTTTTACTTAATTTTTTAACAACATCCCCGTTTTCTTTTTTTATTCTTTTATAGCTTTCATATATTTTTTGTCTCGCTGAATCTATAGCAGCAACACCTCTCTTGTATGGAGCGTTTAAAAATGTTTCAAAAAAATCTTTTTGTCTGTTACCTAGTTCACCTTTTCCTAAAAAAGAATAAATAAGACCCATAAAGTCTTCTGCTGATGGAGGTACAAAGAATTTATACTTACCAATCTTACCACCTTTCGCTTTAGCAGCTGCAGCAGAATATCTTTTCTTAGAATCAACATTTTTTGTGTCTTCTATTATATCATTAAAAGTACTGTCAAGATTTTGTGTTTTATCTGTTTTTGTTTTTTTATTCTTACTCATGTTAGCTGTTGATTTACTCTTAGCTTTTTTATCGTAAGATTTATTTAAAGTTTCTTGATTTGTTACTGAAAGAGGACTTGGCTTAAGAATTTTATTACTTGTATTTATTCCAAAAGAAACTCTTATTCTAGGTTTTATATTACCATCTAAAGTTGTATCACCCTTAGTTAATTTAACTGTTAGTTTTACTTGAATTATTCCTTGATTATTTAAATCGGGTGCACCAAATATGTTTTTTGTTTGATCTTTACCTAAAAAAAATAATCCCTTTTTACCTATTTCTATATGATAATTTTCTTTATCGTTATAAAATTTAATTATATTATCAATAGTAAAAGATAGATTATAAACCCCCTCTTTATCACTACGAAAAGTACCTCCTATTTTTTTATCTTTTTCTTTTTTTTCTAAATCTTTCCAATCTTTAAAAACTTGTTCTGGAATAGAATCAGCACCTGAACCTAAAATTCTGTTTGATTTTTTACCTGTTCTCTCATTTACAAAATCAAAGAATTTATTTATTTTACTGTCAAGTGCGCTTTCAATAGCAGATAACACAAGTTCTTGATTACTTTGATCTCCTGTGAGTTTATAAACTACTTTTTCTTGATTAGTGCCTTTATTTTCAATTGTTCTCTGTAGTGTCCTAGAACCAAAATCAGCAGCTATATCTTTTTTTACTTCAATATTTAATGAAGTTTCTTTACCTAAAGAATCCTTATAAAGTAATTGTATATCAGGTCTTGTACTATCGTAACCAGCACCACCTTCTTTTTTTATTTTAATTCTACCATTACCCTTTTTCTTGTTATTCTGCTCTGTTGCATTAATGACTCTTATTTCTTCTAAAAGACCTCCATATCTCTCAAATCTATTTTTAAGTAATCCATTATCAATAAGTAATTTTACAATTCTTTTTTGTAGTTCAGTATAAGTATCATTATCTTCAGTTATTTGATTAAAAGCCTCTAAGGGATCTAAATCACTATCAATTATAGACTTAGCAAGAACTCCGGTTTTTTTAGTAAACCCTTTGTTATTTTGTAATTCTTCAAGTTCTTTATTTGTTATACCTTTTAAATTTAAAGTTTTAGCTATTTTTTTAAAACTAACAGAACTTCTTTTTTCCTTTATAGCTTTAGGTATTTGTTTATCTACAGATTCAGATATTTTTGATATTGCATTCTGTACAGTATTAAGTTGTTTTTGATTTAGAGTTTTACCTTCTTTTTCTCTTTTATCAAGAAAAGAAGATATCGGCTTACTTAATCTACCTTTTTCAATACTTTTATTGTATTCTCGCATGAAGTTATAAACACCTTTACCTGTATCAAAAGATATTTGACTAAACCCTGCGGCTCTTAATATAGGTGCTATTAAATCACCGATTTTTGTAAAAACATTTTCATCAAACTTAACTACACCATCCACTACCGCATCAGAAAAATTACTTAGATATTCCTCATAATACTCTTGAGTATTGCTGCCCTGATCATCTATAGAAACATCATACCCTCTTTTAGACATGTAACTTTCTATATCATCTTTTTGTTTTGTGGAAAGTTGAGTTTTAAAATTGTCAACTAAAACTTTTTGCTTTGAAGCATCTCCAACATGCCTAAATAATACACCATGTAAGACTTCATGTGCCCCTACATTTTTTATCTTAGAAGCAACTTCTTTGTTTATATAAACAACATTGTTAGCAGCGTTATAAAAACCACCAACCTCATCCATTGCTTTTCTATCTTCTTTACTTATTTTTATTTTTTGACCTTTAGGTAATGTTTTATTTAACTCATCTACATCTTTCAATACTTGTTCTGCGTTATCAAAAGATCTTTCTTGAGCACCAAAACTTTTTACAAACTCAGCATCTGCTAAGGTTCTTCTTGTAGCATTAGCTTTTTCTATAGTATCTCTTTTAACTGCTTTGTCTACAATATCTCTAGAAGCTTTTGGGTCTACAGGTGTTGTTTTTTTATTTAAAACAACTTCACCTCTAAAATTACCGTCTTCAGAAGTAAACTCAACTGTAGCACCAACACTTGTCTCTCCTTCTCTTATTTCAAAAACTTTAGATACTTGAGAACCTTCTGGTATGTCTTTTGAATCAACTTCATAGTTTTCACCTAAAGCTACTTCAGGAGATACTCCGGTAGCATTTCTTTGACTAGTAGGTTTGTCATCTCTATTAAAACTAAATTTAGTAGTTTTTACACCATCCTTTTCAGATGACTTAGCTATGCGAGTAATATTCCTGCCTTTTTTGTCTTTTTCAGAATCAACTATAGTTTCTCCTTCAGATAAATCTTTATCTGTTAGATTAGTTTCTATAGATTTTTTATCTGCAACTTGTTCTTCAGCGTCTAAATATTTGTTGGTTATTTCATCTATAGACTTGTTAATTCTTTTTAGTTTGTTCTTAAAGTATGTAGTAGTTTTTCCTTCTGCTTCTACTCTTTGTTTTTCTAAACTAAGTAGTTTTTTTCTATCAGATTCATCTGTAATTTTATCATCAATTCTAGCTTTTAATAAAATTTCATCTTGTTTTTTTCTTGCTAATTGAGAAATTTCAGGATCATTTTTTATTTCAATATTTGCAGAAATTATTTCTTCATCATTTGCTGTATCTAAAAAGTCAACAACTTGTTTTCTAGTCATGGGTTGATCACCATTTTTAGACTTTTGAGTGTATTGACCACCTTTTCTTAATCCTCTAGCAAGAGTAATTGGAGTTGTTGTTGTGCCTGTTATAGCTTCAAATCCTATCTCAGCCACATCCATTTCTTGACCTGCAGCTACTCTACCCAATACTTCACCCAAACCTCCACCGGTAGACTCTACAGCTACGTTTGCACCTATAGCGGCTGCTGTTGAAGCTCTTTTAGAAGATGATCTTAAGGCTGCACTAACACCTCTAGTAGCCTTTGATGCAAACCCTGCTGTTAACGCTTCTACGGCACCTATAGCTAAACCTCTACCTAAAGATTTGTTCATTATACTCTGTCGAACTTCATCGTTCTCAAGTATTTTTCTAATGTTTTCAGTATTGAATTCTAGTCCATCTTCAGCTAATTTATCTTGCAAAAGCTCACTATAGGTTAAGCCGGTTTCCATAGCTGTAGTAAGACCTGTAAAACCACCAATAGCTGTACCTATAATTGGTATTTGAGATCCTACAGCAGCACCTGCTAAAGCAGATCCAGCTACTTCTTCAGAATCAAAAAGTGAACCACCCAAAGTACCAAAAGAACTAACTAACATTTGAGGTAATATACTGGGATTAGCTGCTACTCCTTTAAAAAATCCAGCTAGACTTTCACCCTCCTCTTCATATATTCTTTGAAAATCTTTCATTTCATTGGTGACATCTTGATTTTTAGCATATTCAACAGCACCTATATATTTTTGAATAGATTCATCTGTTAATTCTTTGTCTCCTGCTTCTTGAAACATGTCAAAAGACTCTCCTGTTGTTTCACCTGCAGCTACACCAGATGCACCTGCTCTATATAAATCACCTAAAAAATCAGTTAAAGCATTTTTGCCAAAAGTTCTTTCTATTAAAGTGTCTTCTTCCTCTTCTTTATCTTTTAAGTTTTCAGTTGTAGGATTATCCTGATCCATAGTTTCCCACCAAGGAGCACTATCATCTGCACTCACAGAAACATTGGTAGATTGAGATTTATTCTCATCTTCTTTTTCAATTCCTGAATCCATAGTCTCCCACCAAGGAGTATTGATGTTTCCGTTTGCCATATTTTATTTAATTTCTACTTGAGTCAATATCATTTAACATAGCAACCATACCGCTTGCATTTGCAGGATATCTTGCTCCTTCATCTTGATAGTCTTGTTTAGCAGAGGTGTCATACAAAATAAACTCTCCAGTTTCTTCGTTGTAGTCAGTGTAATATTTAGACTTTCCAATAATTTGCATGTTAAGCTTACTAGCTAATTGCTGACCCATTTGTTGAGATGGAGCCTTACCTTTTAGTTCTTTTAAAAGTGGCATAAAGACATCTCCTTTAGACTCAAAAACTTGAAGAGTTGTAGGTGGTTTTATTTCAACAGGATTTTTAACGGAGTACCCTTTTTGAGACTGAGATATTAAAGTGTTTTTATATTTAGATAATAATTCATTTCTTAGTTCTTGAGCAGCTTGTACTCTGATTTGATCATCATTACTATTTAGTCTTTCAAATATCTCTTCACTTCCATCATAAAGTTCAACGTTTGCAATCATATTATCCATAGCTAAAGATTTAAGAGAATCAATACCACCTTCATCTATAGTTAGTTCTATTTGTTTCATTACAAAGTTTGCACTTTCATCATTAAGTCTAACACCACTCTCATAAGCACTAACTAACTTATCTTGAATAAATTTTGCTTCTTTTTTAGCTTTTAAGAATGGTTGATCTATATCATTTAATTTAAAACTACCACCATCTTCTGTTAAAAAAGAAAGATCTCCACTATCAGATATAGAAGCATCAAGCTTGTCTGTATATACTGAAGCAATTACACCTAAATTATCTGAGTTGTTACCTGCTGAATAATTACGACTATCTATGTCTCCTAAGTTTTCTTCTTTACCTTCACCAAAAGTATCCCATTGAGATTTTAAGTTAGATACAGCTTGTAAAGCACCGTTCATTAAATCCGTTTGCTCTTGATACTCATCACTACCTGCTTTCATTTTTACTCTAGATGATATTGCATCACTATATATTTTTTTTTGTTTAAAAGAAAAAGCGGATATAGAAGGTCTGTATTTTTCAGGTATTTCATTTAAAGATATACCGGGAGGATATTTATCAATATAACTTTTAACTTCTTTCTGGATATTTTCATCTTTTATCCTTCTCATCTGCTTGCCTTTGGCTAATCTTTTACCTAAATCAGCAAGACCTAAATCTTTTATTTCAGGAACATAATTCTGATATTCATAAGCCTTGGCTACACTTCTTATTAAATTAGGATCTACTGCCATAATTATATTCTTTTAAATTCTACGTCTAATTTTGAATAATAAACTTCATTATAACCTTCAGAATTTTCAATAGTAAACTCTTTAGGTACTTCATCAGCCATTACTCCTTGAAAAACACCTTCTCCATGTTTTTTATTTTTGTACTCAAAACTATATACATTATATCCTTTAGGTGATTTTTTAATTAATTTTATGTTTTTCTTTAATTTTCTATCTGAAACCATAGAAGATCCAAAAGACGCTACATCTCCAAAAGCACTAGCTGCATTTTCTCTTGATTTTGCTCTAGCAGCATCCGCAGCACCTTTTCTTTCAGCAGACATTGCTAACATATTACCTTGTTTATCAAATTGCATTTGCTGTTGATTCTGTGCTCCTCCTGCTCTAGCCATTTGACTTTCAAAATCCATTGTAGCTCCGAATTGTTGGTTATTTTGACCCATTTGAGCAGCTAATATATCGTTTTGATTACCCATAGAAGCTCCAAATTGTTGGTTGCCCGAAGCCATTTGAGCAGCCATAATTTGATTTTGTGATCCTTGATTTATTTCCATTTGCTGATTCATTGAAGACTCACCTGCTATAGCTTGTTGTATGTTTGCACCTTGCTGTGCTGCCATAGCTGTATTAGCACTTTCTTGTTGACCAATAGATGCTGATGCCGCTTGTAGGTTTTGACTTTGTTGACCAGCCATAGCTTGCGCTAAAGCCGCTATACCACTACTTCCGGCTGCACCTTTCATACTACCTAAAGTATTAGATAAACCTTGCTGTTGTTGTCTAGCAACCATATCAGCCTGTTGAGTATTAACAGTTAAATCTTCAGCAGTGTTTTCCATCTGAGAAGCAAAGTTAGTGGCTCCTACTGCTGTGTTTTGCATTCCAGAAGCAAAATTAGTTAAGTTAGCCCCCGGATTAGATAAATCAGAAGCAAAATTAGTTAAGTTAGATCCCGGATTTCCAATACCAGAATACGTGTTTTGAATATCAAAACTTTCATAGCCTTTCATCTGTTTATCAAAAGCCGCATTAGCATTTCTTTGTTCTGCTCTTCTTTTTTTACCTCCAGACCCACCTGCGATTAGTTTACCTGCAATTCCTGCTCCTGCTACTATTGCTCCTCCTATTATAAAACTCATATCTTTATATTTTATTTGTTAACAATTTTATGTCTTCAGCTGTTACTAATGGATCGTTAAAATTTTTAGCAATAACTTGTTCTTCTATTTTAGAGACATCTGTTTCTTCTGTTGCATGCACTGTAATAAAAACACAATCAGTGTGCGCATATATAATTCTTTTAGTGCCGGGTTTTGTTATACCCTGATGTGGAGCTTTTAGATGTTTAATTCCATCTTCTGTCAATACTGACATCTCCCCTTTCATTAAAAAAAACGGATGTTCTTTTTTATGTATCTTAGTTATCAATAACTCTCCTGCAGGATTAAATATTTCCCTTATATAACAACCATCAGCAAAACTATTTTTTACAGGATTTAATTTATGTAACTGTTCTTCATCCATCCAGATATTTTTATCATATCCTTCTTTTTCTAGTTCAGTAATCTTTTCTCTAAACTCATTTCTCTTCCTTATCTCTTGACCAATCTCCCAAGCTTCATCAAAATTAAAACTATGTTTTATATCTAACTCACCTGTTAATCTTAAAAATTGTTCTTTAGATTCCTCTTTAGTTAAAGGATTTTCTTTTACTTGCCTATCAATGTCTTCTGATTTCATTTGATTTAATATTATAATTACTTAATAATCTTACGACTTACTACTCTCTGATACATCAGATCCTATTTGAAATAGTTCTATTTCATCTGTAGAGTCATTCTTCATTACAACTTCAGCGTAATAACCTACTAGCGAAGATAAGTTAGCTTTGTTATCTTTAGCGAAAAAGAAGAACTTACTTGCTAGGCTAGTTGTACTGGCTTCAGCATTTATAGAGCATGTTACAGTAGTATCTGTAAAAGCAGTTACACTACCCACTTCTGTTGGTGCATCCGTTACTCCGTTGGTTATTGTAGAATAATAGATATCATCTCCAACTTGAACCGAAGAGTTAACTGAATTTGCAAATGTTATTGTTATTGATGTTGACATGTTTTATAATTCTGGTTCTCTATCTTTAAACTCTGGGTCTTGAAGATCAACTCCTACTCCATTTCCTCCACTTGTTATTCCATTACCCCCATCAGTATTGTCTGTAATATCTGTAGTTCCCGGATCTTCTGCTCCCGGACCAAATGTGGGGTGTATTTTCCCCGGAACTTCAGCAATTGTAACAAGAAAATCTAGTTTTAATCTAATATCATTAATTGTTAAAGCTCTTGAAGTGTTGCAGGAGAAATCCCATTCAAAAACATTTACAGTAGGAACTCCGTCAGTATAAAGATGTTCTCTAACATCTGAATTTTGATAAAGACCAGCTGTATTACTATCAATACCCACACTAAAATCATTGAATACAGAGTTAGGTTGGGCTTGTATTTTAACTTGATAAAACTTTTTGTAACTTTCGATTTTAGCAAATTGAAGTTTTAATGTAAATGAAAGATTAGTATCATTAGGTGTTAAAACAGGGGAACTACCATTGGTATCAGGAATACCATCATTATTTTCATCAGTACCTGTTCCAACGTAAAGCGTATACTTAGCAAAACCCGGTAAATGAATCCTTGCATTAGGGTGAACTGTTGCTAAAGCAACTCCACCATTACCCTTAGAGTTTCCGTTTATTGTAAATTTAACCTCTGTCTCTGCGTAGGTATTTGCCACAGCATTATTACTTAAAGCTAAAGACTTTACAAATTTATCAAATAAAAACTCAGAAGTAATACTTGCAGTACCAAATTTGTTTATTTGAGCCGTACCTGATACTGTGTAATTATTTCCGTCATCTTCAAAAAACGTAAGTTCTTCACCTGCATTTATTGTTTTAGCAGAAGATATTGTTAATGTCATAACTCCTGAAGTTGCATTAGTAGATATTCCTGTAACAGTCACATCTTCTGGTACACTAGGACTTGATACAACCATTCCTGTAGTGATTGTGTTGTTTGCTTTTTCAAGTATAACAGACGTGCTATTACTAACAGCTTTTGAAATAGCAGTAGTATCAACTACTTCATTGCCTGAACCATCTTTCATTAATCCATTTAGTTTTATGAAAGATAACTCATAATCATACGGGGAGCTAAAGGAAATAGTATCACCTACATGTATTGCCGATGCTAACTCGTTAAAATCTTTAGTATCGTGAGCTATTGTTACTTTGTTTAAGTTAGCTATAGGTAACAATGACTTTAAATAAACCCCATCAGGTAAACTTGGATTAGATGAATTTCTTTTTTGATCTGTTTTCACAACCATACCTGTAATTGCGGTACCTACTACTAAAGAACTTTGAGTTGCAACACTTATGAATTCTACAACAGCCGTACATCCTGAACCAACATTCACAGCATCTGAAATGCTTTTTACAGTTTTAGTTATGGTAGCATATTTAAAATCTTCAGGAGAAGGTTTCTTTATTTCTCTTAATTTCTTACCACTAGCAGCAGTAATTGCAAAAGAAAAATCTATATCTTCACTTTGATCGTTTTTCCCTGCATTTTTAGTTATAGATAATTCATTAGTATTACCTAATGTAGCTTCAACAGGATCATTATTACTGTCTCTTGCAAAATTTTCTGTTGCTTTAACTTTAAATGTAACATCTGCAAACTGAGAAACAGTTGTAGGATTACTACCCTTAAATGTCGAGGATAAATTTGTTGGAGAAACAGACAAAACCTCATAATTGAAAATTCTAGTGTTTACTGAAGCACCATATGATCTTACAAAAGTTCTAACACCATTTGAAGGCATAGTTAATGTTGTAGGTTTATCTGTACTTGTTATATCACTAGTAAACTCGCTTCCATTATGTTCAAGTCTAAATGTTAAAGTATCACCACTGACTAAGGTGACGTTTCTATCCATAGTTATAACTGCTCCACTAAATGTATCTACCTTACCTACACCAGATCCACCACTTGTAACTGTCATGCCGGAAGATATTGCATAGTTAGCTTCAGTTAAGGTTATAGATTTAGAGTTGTTAACAGCTGCATTTGTAACACCTGTTGTAAATTCTCTTAATATAAACTTAGCTTCTTGTCTTCCAACCACTTGTATTTCTCTTACCTCACCACTAGTAGATATTGTCTGTTTAGACATTTGCAACTCTGTTATTTCATCAGGTTTATCTAGAAAAGCTTTACCAGCTTTAGCGGTTATTAAAAGTCTGTCTTCAATTGGATTATTTGCACTAAAAACATAATGAACTTTAAATACAACAACTGTAGGTGTAAAATTTAATATTTTTCCTGATTGAATTAATACTGAATTATCTACAGTTACTGTTTTAGTTTCTGAGTTTATACTTATTACTTTTGTTGGAGTAGTAATACCCTCTCCAGTAACAATCATAGTAGCAACTATACCAGTGACACTATCCAAAACAAAAGTTGTTGATGACACAGTTGATGTGTTTGTTTTCGTAGCCTCAACTACAACATGATCACTACTAGTAGAGTATTCGCTAATGCTATTTTCATCTTCTTTTAATACATTTAAAGAAAGATCTGAGGGAAATGCAAATCCATCATTTGCTGTAAAAGTTTTAGATATTATTTCTTTACCAAATTTTAACAATGTATCATCGGGTATTGTAGCCACTTTTGATAATGTTAAAGTAGTACCACTTATAGATGACACCGTTGTTCTTATGGGTATACCAGATCCAACAACCGTCATTCCTGAAGATATTAAGCTATTTGCAGATGCAAGAGTAACTAAAGTACTACCATTAACCTCACCGTTAACAGTTGCATTAACAAAGTAATCTCCCGAAGCACTGTAACCAAAATTATAACGTGAAGAACCAGTTGTATTAGATTCATCTGTATTGTATGTACCAACAATATTGTATTGAGATAAGGATAAAGCAGAAACAGTAATTGGAGGAGCCAAAGTAGAAGCACTCGTTATAGAATGACTACTAAGCATGTTAAAAGTTACAGTTACAGTATTACCAATAGTTCCTGCAGTTCCTGTATCTACAGGAGAAGCAGCACTTGTTATTCCGGTTGGTAAACTACCAACACTTACTTGACTTGCAGATATTACGTATCCTAAACTTGGGGTTATTGTAAACACAGCTGTTTTACTACTGCCAATAGCTACACCACTTTTGATTGAAAACGTAACATTAGAACTTATAGTGAAATTGCTTAAAGTAATAGAGGGGTTTACTGTTAATATAAAATTATTATCACCTGCTACACTAACAGAAGCAGGTACACCTAATCCTTGTACAGACAGTTCTTTTGTGTCTATGTTAGATGAAGTTGTAGTGTCTCCTAATATTTTATTAAACTTAAAGTTTTCTTTATCTTTAAAAAACTTAACACTACCAGTTTGTTGATCTGTTGTTATAGAATCAGCATACCAACCTTTAGTTGCTGTTTCAGTTAATCCAGATATCTGAGTTCCAGTATAACCTGATTTTTTTAAAACTTCTAAAGTTGTCCCATCACCAATAGTTGTACTACCTATTGTACCTCCATAAGTATATTTTCTAGAATCACTACCTTCGTAATTTAAAGTTTTAAAACTTTTTACACTTGTAGGTACGTCATTAAATAATACATTAACCGAAGACTCATAAGCTGTTCCATAAAAAGTGTTCCTTGTGGTATTATCATGAGAGTATAAATCTCCATTTTTAAAAGTATAATAAATATTATTTATAGACAATCCAGATTCAGGTAAAAAAGATTTAAAACTAGTCCATCCATCCACTCTTTCATCAAAGCTTACCGTTTTACTGTTTAGTGTTACGTTATAAGATCCTTTGTCTTCATTATAAGTACCTAATATAGTAGAAGACGCAGCTAAATTATCACCAAAGAAATCAGACATACCTTTTTCAGATATTGAAGTTAATCCATCTCTAGAAAGTCTTAGTACTGCACCTCTTGCTTTGTCTGCAAAATACATTCTAAATGCATGCGAAGCAAATGATTCTGGATTCTTAGAAATACCGTACTCTCCTACATATCCTATAGTTTGACCTAATACATTATTGCTTGCGGTTAGATTTGTATTACCATCAGCATTAAATAAAGCATCTTTATTTGTAAGTATTTTTAATACTTTGTCTTCACAAAATGTAATTAAATCAGTTTCTCTAACATGTAACTTCTGTATAGATCCATATATAGGATTTATATCTTTAGTTATGGGTAACGCCTGTATGAACTGATTAAGTTCATTAACACCAGACGTTGAATTAAATATACCAGAAAATATTAATCCACTTTCTTTTTGTTCTTCTTTATATTCAGCGTCTAATGTAGTAGAAACAACAACTCCTCTATCTATAAAGGGTGCGTTAAAGTCATCTTTTATTCTATTAGATTCAACTCCATTACCGAAAGTAAAAGCGTTAAAAAAGTTAAGATCAACAGCTTGACCATGAACTTGATTTGCAGCTAATGTTATTACTTTTTGACCTGAAGATATAATATCAATAGTTGTTTTAGCTGTAAAGCTGTATAAGTTATTTTCATCTGTAAAAGTTAATACTGTATCTACAGGTATATCAGTAGCTACATTATTAAGTAAATTAAACTGATCACCATCTTCAACCGAATCAACAAAGTTTACAGTAGAAAACGTTAAAGCAACATTGCTTCTGTATGTAGATATTTTTGACAAGGTTACAGTTGTTCCACTAACAGATCTAACCGTTACGTTATTTGGTACACCAATACCTGTCATAAACATACCCTCAGTTATGCTACTGCTTAAGTCTACTGTTAAGGTAACTTGATTTCCAACTTGAGTACTTGAGGTTTTTGTTGCAGATATAACAGTATTTATACCGTCACCTGTAACTTTCATACCCGGCTTTATTATAGGTAGAGAGTTGCTAGATTCATAATAAATATCTAATCCTTCAAGACTTTTAGGTTCTGTTTCAAAAATAGCAGGATTATCAGAAGATATTGTTGCATCTTCTAAAGCAACATTTTCTTCCATTATAGATATTTGATTTATTCTTCCATTACCTGCAGTATCACTTGTACCAATAGCATAATCAAAAATATCTGTGTAAGTTTTTGCTTTAGTGGTATAGTTAATTATTTCTATAGTATATAATCTTCTTTTACCATAAGGCTTTTTTCTTATTGCAAGATCTTCAGTTCTAAATTCTGAAGTAAAAGTGCTACCTGTTATCTGATATATGTCTCCCTTTGTTCCAAATCCATTACTAAACTGAATTAAAGTACCTCTTTTAGTTATTTTAGTTATAAAAGAGTTTATATTCTCTTTTTTATTATGTTCATCACTATCTTCATTACCAATAGCCGACCAATAAAATGAAAATTTATTCTTATCGTTTGATGGATGTGTTTCACTTATGCCTTTCCCGGGCATGTCTCTTTCGTTTTTTGGTATTTTTTTAGATCCTACCTTATTGTTTTCGTTTGAATGGTCATCCCAAGCAGCATCTTGAGTGTATGTTGTTTCGTTATCTTTATCTGAAGAGTGAGTATAATCGTTAGCTAATTCTTCTAGAAACTCTTGTTTTTCTGATTGTTCAAACGTGCTTTTTATTCCATTAAAAGAATTAATTATATTGTTATCAATAATAAAATCTCTTTTTACTTTAGCAAAAAACCTACCAAAAAACTCAGCTTTATCTTTAATTTCTTTTGAAAATATAGTAATATTAACTTCACTATCAAACGCTACATGATTTGTTATTTTTTCAAATGTTAACTCCGTATTTGCTGATATTGTTTGCACTGAAGATAAAGTTATAGTAGCTGTACTAATAGCAGTAACTGTAACATCATCTGATGTTATTCCAGCCCCTTTAACAAACATACCTATTTCTATTAATGTGTTTTCTGCAGTTAAAACAACTGTAGCTGAATTATCTACATTAACTTCACTTACTAGTTGCTTTGTAGTTGAAGTAACCTCTTTAAATACACCACTATCTTGTGGGAGTATTGGATCTTCAAGTATTACTTCGTATACATTTTCATTACTAGAACCCCCTGATTTTATAGTATATCTTTTACTGTTTTTTTGATCTGAAAAAACACCATCAACATTTGTGGTGATTTCTATTTGATTTTTAGATTTAAAAGCTGAAGCAAAGTCTGGATTTTCTTGAGGACTTGGTCCTGAAAATTTAAAAAACACACTTCCAACTGTTGGTGCATTTCCTTTTATCTTACAAGATGCTTTACCTGCAGCTATAGTTTCTGTTGATATAAATCTAGGTGCTTCATTTGAAATATCTAACACCTTGTATCTTGCGTCTTCAATTACAACCTCACTTTTATCGTGTTTCTTTTTTAACAACAAAAAGGTATCTTCAGAAATTTTATTCCTTTCAGCAGAAGGGAATGATAACCAAATATTACCGTCTTGAGCAAAATAGAATCTATCAAGAGCTATGTTGTAATATTCACTAGAAGTTTCTTTTACAAATAACTTAAAATGAGTTGCCCAATCTGGTGCTGTGTTTTTTAATTTACCTGTTAATGTGTTTTTAGTATTACTAAAAGTTTTATCTAAATAAACAGAAGAGTTTATTGAAGAAAAAACAGGAGATTCTCTACCAAAAACATCAGAATAAGTAGCTCCTAGTTGATAATTTCTTAAAGATTTTACTGTTTCAACATACGTTTTTCTTTTAGTAAACGTAAATATTATTTCTCCAGTTACTTCTTTTTGTTTTTCTTCTGTATAAGTATTGGTTGATGAAGTTTTTTGTTTACCTATTTCTAGTCTTTGATTGTCTATACTCAAAACAAACATATTGTCTTCACTTTGAAAAGTACCATCATCTGAGGTTACTTTCATACCAACCTCTATTTTAGAATTTGGGTTTTTCAAAGTAAACACATTTTTTTCTCCTGTAGATCTTGGGCTTGCTTTTGAAGTTGTTGTTACATCTGTAGGTTTTTGTTCTACGGTTGCCTCTATTCTAGGAATATTACTATTTAAAGTATCGTATCCTTGTTTGTAATTACCATAGATTACTCTACTTGCAGTAACTTCTTGTGCTTTAGCTGTTTTAGGTACGTTATCGTAAGGTCTAAGTATTTGATTTGATTCAATTACAAATCTAATATTTTCATTTAATACATTGTAAAAGCTTTCACCATTTCTTAGTTTGTCTACAACATAGACAGCATTAATGTTTGATTCTTTCAATAGTATTTCAACTTCAGAAACATCGTGTGGCTTTGAATCAAACCCAGAAATAGTTAATGTCCTTAAATTATTAGACATAGCACTATTGTAAGCATCTAAATTATCATAATTAAACTCTCCGGGTAAAAATGCAATTTTAGAAAAAGGTGAGAAAGCAGAATATTGATTGTCTTTGTACTTCCATCTGTAAGCAAATCTTACAAACCTTTCTTCAAAAATAGGTTTTTTTTCTTGAAGAGTAGCTTTCCAAGTAACAGATTTTAAATCTTTAAGGTTTTCCGGTATAGATTGTATAACGCATACTGCACTGTAAGTTGAAGCGTCAATATTACCTGAACTTATTACGGTTGAATTTGTTAATGTTTTTATTTTTACAAAAATCTCATAAATAACAGAGATAGATCCGCTAACATCTTCATGCTTTAGTTTTAAAATATCATCTTTTATAAAATTACCTAAAGGATTAAAGTTTAAAGTAATATCAGTTCCTGAAGTTAAAGCTTTTTCAGTTCCATTGTAAAAATCAAAATCAACAAAAACATCTGAACCTGACTCAAGACCTCGTTTACTTAGTGTTCTTTCAGACACATCCATAGCTAATGTAGGTGCATTTAAAGGATGCATTCTTATTACTGTAATATCTCTTTCAATAAAATCAGTTTTGTTTATTTGAGTGTGATAGTTAAATGTGCTGGATCCAGCTTTGCAATCAGAAATGATTACTTTTTTAGGTTCGGTTTGGTTATCTGTGAACAATAACAAACCATTCAATACATTAGCACCAGTTATTAAGTAGTTAGGACTAAAGTTTAATATATTATTTTTATCAACTAGAACTGGACACACAACACCTGTGACTGTGTTATACTCAGCAATACAACTTACCGTTGATTTAAATATTAATAAAGTGTTATTAGTTAAGTAAACTCCGTTAGATACTGAAATAGTATTACCACTTACTCCTGTGACAAAAGTTTTTCCAACAATCCCACCTCCACTGACAATCATCCCTTCCTTAACAGTTCCAGACTGACTGTCTAGTACAATCTCAGAACCACCATCATTAGCACTTGAATCGTTTACTAAAGCTGTTATTGTTTCCGAAGAAGAAATAAACCAATATATTTTATTGTTTTGCTCATCTACAACAAAACCAATACATTGAGGATCTGTTAAATCTTTTATTGATGAAGAGTTACTACCCCATAAGGTTAAAGCTTTTGAGTTCTCATCATAAACCTTACCATCTTTTAAAGTATTACCTAAAACATTTTGAACAGAGCCTACACCAGATCCCTCAGAAGTTATTATTTCAATATTCTGTGCATCTCTATATTCACCATTAGGTACTAGTCTTTCATCTAGGTCTTTGTTCATACGACCTTTACGAAAGTGATGTTTTATATCCGGCATGTGTTAATGTTTAATTTGCTTAGATTTATTTCTCATTACCTGAGCTAGTTCCTCAGATTTAAGATTTGATAATCTTAATTTAGCAACCCTTGTAGCAGCAAACTTTTCTTTTTTAAATCTTGCCACTAAGTATTCGGGAACGTTTGATTTAGTTGCTAGGATAGCGTGAGCTAAATGTTTATACATTGCTTCTTCAGCGAATTTATGTACAACCATCTCAGCATCAGTACCTAAGCTATCACTGATGTATTTTATTATTACAGTCTTACCACTTATGTTTGATCCAAAGTGTACATTACCCCTTACTTGATCTATATAGAAAACTCCGTTTATCTGTGCTGTCTCCGGATCAAGACCAAATCTATTTCCAATGTAAGAATCTGCTGTTCTACCGGCTGTATCACTTACGTCATCATTAGCGCTTGTATCTACATTAGACTTATACTTAGTCCAAGGAGTAGATTCAAAAGATTCTAATAAAGCTCCAGTTGTACCATCAAATAATAAATTGTAATCAGAATCTTGAATTATAGATCTAGGGTTACTAGTGTTTCTTGTAGGATACAATATTCTTTCAGTACCTGTTTCTAATTCTACCCAACTGATCTTAACATAGTTGACATAATCTTGAGGTAATGGAACAACTAATGTTGGTGGAACTTCTAATTCAAAAGACTTAGTAGACTTAAATGTGTCGTAACTAAACTCTTGTAAAGCTCTTTGTGCATGAAAAGCAACATCTGCTCTCCTAACTCTGTTTATGATTTTTTCAGCACCAACATAGGCTACTATAAAGTTACTAATGATGTCATCTAAGCTAACGTGTTGATATCCTCCATAAGCTTCAGCTGATTGATTCTCTACAACCAAAACAATAGCACCTACTGTTTGACCTGAATCAAAAGTTAAGGTCCCTACTTGATTAGCACCTGATCCGGATAATGCATAAGAAGTTCCATCATAAGCTGTTCTAGAAATTAAAGTTCCATCTACGAATACATCAAAATCTGTTACTGCTGCCGGTATTGTAGGAAAGTAAGTTTTAGTTAATATAAAAGCAGTTTGACCACTTGTAGCAGTAAAGCTTTGACTTTGACTATAATAACTTTGTTCAGTTGTTGTTCCTAATAATCCCATCTATTATATTTTTTCTTGTTGTAATCTTTTACCCTCTTCTTGTGCTGCTAATTGATATAGCTGAGGATCTTCTATAGATATTCCTGACAACTCTAATATTTTTAATACTAACTCAGTTTCTTCAGAATCGTGTAATTCAAAGTCAACAGCACTAGCAGAGTTATATAAAGCCTCACCGTTTACAACAGTATATGCCCAAGAGGCTTTTATTGGCTTATCAACGTAGTTACATCTTACACTGCTAGAAGAAGCTAGTGTTGATGGATAAAGTTCTATAGTGCTTTTAGTTAACCTTATGTAATAAGGTCTGGTTAAAGTAGCTCTTGTTAAAGGAGACTTCTCTAAGTCTAAAACTTCATTGTGTCGAACCTCATCTATCTCTACCGGATAAGTGGATCCAACATACATAACGGTACCCAGTCTATATACATCACTAGGTATTGTACCAACTCTAGCGCTAGTAACTGTTACATCTTGCATGTATTTTTGGAATACAGCTATTTTTTCATTTAACAAATCAAGCATGTTTGAGTACTCAGTATCATTACCCGGTGCTCTGTTAAATTGATTTATATCATAAAAGTATTGCTCAAAAATATCCATCTGAGCTTGATTAGCAAATAAGTTAAACTCTTGAGGAGATATATAACCCCTCTGTTCTTTGTTGGCGATAGCCAAGACTCTCTGATATACTGTATCTATACTTACTGCCATAGTTGTTTCTTTAAAAATAATAGTGCAACCACTTTATAAATGATTACACTATTATTGAAATTATTACTTTAATTGCTTCTCTATATTTGAGTATATCTCCATACCTTCATCAGTTTTAAACCAAGCTGCTAAAGCAGAGTACGGATGCTCATCAAAAGGTACTGTCATTAATTTACGATCATTAGATCCCCATAAGAAGTTTCTTTGATCACTAGACAATTTTATAATCCCAAACTCAGTGGCTTTTATACCAAAGTTTCTAAGTTGTACATTATCATCATTAATCAATTCTAAGAGAAGATTAGGTTTTCTTTTAGCAAACAGTAACAGATCTCTTTTGAGTTCCTTAGAACTCATCTCTGATACCTTAGAGCCAAGCTCTACCCTCATCACTGCCTCAGCCATGTCAATGTCCATGTCTCTAGCTGCTAGAATAGCGTCTGCCTCAAGTTCTAACCATTCTATTTCATTCTCTGCTTCTTGTACAGGCTGGAATTCATAATATAAAGAATCTTTATCTGGATGATACATTGATAAAAGTTTCTGTAAAACAGTTTTTTGTTTTTCAACAAACAAAGTACCGTTTCTAAATATAATGTGTGACAACCTTTGATCACCTTTCATGTCATCAACAAATGGTGTCTTTTGGTTTTCACAATACTTTAACTCTCTTTCGTATCCTTTTTCTTCATCAAACCAATAAATATTGGCTGATTTAACCATTCTAGAAATAGGTTTTTTACCACCTTTTAAATAGTAGACTCTATCTTTTATTTCCCAAACATCTTTTTTTGTTTTGGGTTTCTCAATTATTGGTTTATCTAAAACCAATTCTTCAGTTTGTTCAACCACTTCTTTTTTGATAGTGGTAGCTCTTGTTTGCTTTTTAGCCATAATATAATATAATATAAATTTAAAATAAATAAAGGTAAAAATTACCCCTGTCCATTAGACAAGGGTAATTGTATTATTGTTTACTTCATAATCATGAAGTTGTTTGCACCTTGTGTGATCAAACATCTTTCAGATAAGAAGTGTAGTTGCATTGCATCCAAAGATGAAGTTGCTGCTCCGACAGAACCAGTGACCCAAGTTTTCATCTTGCGATCATCAGTCTGAGAAGCTCTGTAACGAACATGCAAGAAAGGACGGGTTAAGTTCTTTCCTAAATTCTGATCATATACAGATGAAGTTCCAGCTGGAATAATTACACCACGAATAGCAGCGGATCCAGCAGTAGCATTAATGCCTCCTCTAGTAGCTTTGTCATTCAAGTACCTAAAGTCAGACTTGTAAAAATCATAAGAACCTCTTCTAAATCCAGAGAATCCTAAGTTTAAAGCCATGTCTTCATCGTTACTGAATACTCCGTAAGAAGTTCCACCAGCACCATAAGAATTCATTGAAGCCAACATGTCATCCATTGCTAGAGACGTAGCTCTATTAACAAACATCATATTTTCTTCAATAGCACCTTGCTTATCAAATTCAGCTAGAATGGCATCAAACTCAGCTAAATCAGTTGCAGCGTTTACTCCACTAATTCCACTAGTTATGTTACCTCTTTCTTCAATAGCATCAAATAATCCTTGAGTACCAGTTGCAGTTCCTGCTCCAGCTAAAGCCGTATCCGTTACAGATGCTCCTGCTGCTACTTGAGACTCCAACATAGACATTTCTAAGTAATCAGTGAAGCGTGATCTGGTATCAGACTCAGCTTTTAAATACCACATGTAACCTGACTGACCTTCTTCAGAGGTAATTTCAACCCATCCAATCCTAGACGCATCAGATCCTGATACTTCGTAGTAATCTTTTAAGATAATTGGCTTGTTACTGAAAGATTTGAAAGTAGGCTCGTTAGCTGTTCTAGCATCAGATCCACCATAAGTATCACCTTTCTTAAATTCAGAACCGTATACTAACAATGTAGTAGCGCTTGCTGTTTCAGAAAGACCTTCTAGTACGGCAGTCTCATAAGATTTAACGTCTATATCTGCTCCAGAAACTGCAGTAACCAAAGCCTTAACAACAGTGTTACCACTTGAAAGCAATACAGTATCGTTAACTCTAACACCATGATTTGCTATGGTAAACCCATCACCAGATACATTACCATCAATATCAGTTACAACAACAAAACGACCCTGAGTACCTGCTCCTCCGTTTAAATCTATTGTTCCTTTCAAAGAGATGTGTAATCTACTTTGCTCCGACCAAACTACTTGATCAGCTGTCATAGGCTCTTCTGCCCCAATTTGTGATAAGAAACCAGAGATTGTCCTATTACCGAACACTTCTGCTTCTTTTTCCATTAAGTCGGGTACATACTGCTGTGCCCAACCTTCATTAGCCGTTGCGGCTAAGTCTAAATAATTTGTTGATAATGTTTGCTTCTGTGAAGAGGCTACACTATTCAACGCACTTCCTTCGGTTATTGCCATAATTGTATTTTTAAATTTTTAATTTATTTTTTTATTTTAAACTTGAAACTATTAACATCATCACCCAGTACTTTAACCTTAACTCCTCCAGCTTCCATGTTACCATGTAGTTGTCTAGAGTCCATACTTATGTTTTTAGATTTAGTAACACTATCTTTTATAGCGTCAGCTTTACCTTGATCATAAAAATGTTTAGCTACAGCATCGGGATTCATAGCCGTAAATAAAGATTTGTGGTAACCCTTAGCATCTTCGACTTCATTGTTTTTGTTTAAAAACTTTTTAACAAAATTATTAATGTCGCTTTGGGTTTCTTTTACTTTATCAGATTCTTTAACATTAAACCGGTATTTTTTGTCTCCAACATCATAGTCAAAACCTTTGAATTGATCGTTAAAAACTTGGTTTGTTTTGTTTAAGAATATAGACTTCTGTTTTTCTGCTAATTTATTAGACTCTTCAGTCTCTTGATTGTAACGATTAAAAAAATCAACAGCCTTCTGTTGTTCGGGTGCTAACTTAGAACCCATTTTAATCTCTTCATAATACTTAGATTTTAATCCATCTAAGTGTACTCTTGCGTTAGCAACTTGTTCTTTTAGTGCTAACTTTTTTCTTTTGATATCTCTTTCTTCATCCACTTCCTCATCATATGAAAAAGTATCTTCCATTAAAAAAGAAACTTCATCTTGTGAAAGATGGGGTTTAGTTTGTCTATAGTATTCAGCTAATAAAAAATTATCGTTTAGCTTACTATAGTCTTGATTTAGCTTAACATAATCTTCTAAGCTTCCTCCAGTTTCGTTCATAAAGTCCACTACCTTTTGAATATTTTCAGGTAGATCAACCCCAGTTTGTTCTTGTTCTTTAACAGCTTCCTCAACCTTATCAGTTAACTCTTCTGTTTGTTCTTGAACTTCTTCTTCAGTTACCTCCGAGAGAACGCTGTCTTGTTCATCTTCGGGAACTTGTTTTTCACTTTCTTGTTCAGGTTCGCTTTCGGGGTTTTGTTCTCCCACTGCTTCACTTGTTGTTGGCTCTTCTGCCACTGGTTGCTGTTCTTCAACGACATTTTCTACTTTCTCTTCTTCTTTAGGTTTAGATAAATCTACTTTAATAATATCATCAATTACTTTTTTCTTCATTGATGGTCTTCTTTTAACCTTAACCTTTCCTTCAGTCGGTTTTTCTGTGGTAGTGGGATCTACTTGATCCGCTACTACTTCTTCTACTTTGTTCTCTTCCATAATATAATATAATATAAATTAAAAAAATTGTTTTATTATCCTTCTAGTGTTTCAATTCTTGATTTAAGGTCTTCTATGATGGTTTGTTGTTCTTGTATTGCTTTAAGTAAAAAAACACTTAATTGAGAATATCTAACCGAATTGGGTTGTGGTTCATCAAATCCCTCTACCTCCATTTTTGGAACAAGTTCGGGAATATGTTCGTTTACCTCTTCAGCTATTAATCCTACTTGATCAATTCCATTTCCATTTATATAATCAAATGTTTTTACCTTTAATTTTAAAACATTATCAAGAGTAGATTTATTATAATCCTTAATGTTTTCTTTATATCTCCTTGAAGATGAAATATAGTAAACCTCCTTTGTAGAAGGATTGTAGGTTACATCATTTACAGAACCACCAGCTGAGGTGAATGAATAATAAAGTTTGCCATTTAATTGTATTCGTAAATATTTCGTTGTTGTTTGTCCCGATGGCGAAGCAAAAGCACCACCAATTCCAACTACAAAAATGTTATTATTTGCATAATTCCCTGATGCTACTCCATTCCCATCAGTAGATACAGATAATATAGGTTGAGTCCCAACATAAGAATTACCTCCATCAGTTCCCGCATTAGCAAAAACAGAGGAATTTATTACTGTTAATCTTTGAGTGGAATAAGCACCCGTTCCAATTCCCACATTATTATCAATTCTTACATCACCCCCCGCTGAGATGCGCATACGTTCGGTTGGTTGAATATTATATGCTGTATTATCTTTTGTACCAAAAACTAAATCACCTTTTCCTGATGCTGAAGAACTAGTTGAAACGTAACCAACGTAGGCAGATGCATGAGTATTACTTGTTGGATAGCCAAAAGTAATCTGTGAGTATCTACCAACGTGGGTGGTATCATCAAAATGAAGACTTGAATCAGCTAATCTTCCAGCTGCTGCACTACCTGTTGATGCCGATGGGTTTGATATGTTAAGTTTTGTTACTGGCGAATTAGTTCCGATCCCCACGTTGCCACCGAATGGGTTTAATGGAAGATTTTGAACGTTATTACTTACACTATCAATAGATTGTATGGCAGGTAAATTTCCTGAAACGGGAACAACACATAAAGAATTATTTGTACCACCTCTAACAGGAGAAATTTCTAAAGCACTATGTCCAATTACTTCGGTATTATTAGCCGCCGTCCAATTTTCAGAATTGCTTATTTTTAAATGTCCAAGCGATGAGATTCGCATTACTTCTGATGCCCCAATTCTCCATCTATGTATATTTGGTAGAGTTGAGTGAGTCCCACCAAACAAAGAATAGTTAGCACCTGCGTTTGTAGCATTTCCACCCGAAATAGTAATTAAAGAATTATTTACTGACTTTCTTATGCTATCTGTTGAACTTGGTATTATTGTTCCACTAAAAGTAGCAGCACCATCTGAATTGAATATTCTTAATCTTTGAGTACCAAGAGAACTAGGACTAGTTCCACCCGTATAAAATATAACATCATTAGCAGAACTTATATTTATATTTTCGCCCGATGATGATTGTATAAGCAAATTATCATAACTATCATCTCCAACAAAATGACTGTCTCCTACCGTAATGTTACCACTAAAAGTAGCAGCACCTGTTGGAGATAGGTATAATGCATCAACATTAGTGTCAGCACATCTTATTGTGAAATCATCATTGTTTTGATTGTATCTACCAGCGGTTACATTCCAATTTCTAGACCCTGTGGTGTTTGCTAACTTTAATCCTCTAGCTTCTGACCCAGCACTAGATTGAGTGATTTTAAGCATTTCATTTGCTTCTATCTCCCCACTAAAAATAGCATCTCCATTATAATTTAACCTTAATCGCTCGGTTAAAGAATTACTCCCATTATTGGTTTTAAAAACTAAATTAGCAGAATATTGAGACCCAGATGTCTCAGAATATATACTTGACTTAGCTAAAAGACCTCCACCAAAACCACTACCTGTTCTTCCAATTAATTCTAGCGTAGCTAAATTTGAACTAGCTTGAACCGATAGAGTAGAACCTACATTTACATTTCCTGCAACTGTTAGTGCTCCAGAAGCCAAAGTCATCAAATCAGTATCACTAGTGTGACCAATAGTAGTACCATTTACAACAACATTATCTACTGTTAATGTTGTTAATGTACCTAGTGAAGTAATATTACCTTGTGCTGCACCAGTTACTGTAGCTGCGTTAGTTGCATTTGTTACAGTGACACCAGCTATGACTGTGTTTAAAGCAGTGCCGTTTACCGTAATAGCATCAGCCTCTAAGGTACCATCTATGTCAGCATTACCAGATATATCTAACGAAACAGCATCAAGTTCACCTGCAACAGTTAAAACACCATCAGCTAAAGTCATTAAATCTGTGTCATCTGTATGACCAATGGTTGTACCATTAATTAATACATTATCTATATCTAATGATCCACCACTTATTAATCCTGTAGTTGTTATGGCTGAAGCTCCGTTATTAATAGCACCAAACCCTGAAGTTATAGTACCACCATTTAAAGCACCAACACTTGTTATGTTTGTTTGCGCTGCTGTTTGTAGTGTACCTGTGATGTTTGTAAATATTGCATTACCTGCAGTACCACTAAATACTTCACTATTGTTTGTAGCGTCTGGTATAAATGTAAAAGCACTAGCGCTATCATCCCAACCAAAGAACCCTATCTTAGCAGCAGATCCTGTGTGATACCTAAACTCAATACCCTTATCTTGTGTTGTTTCACTAACTGGTGCAGTATCACCACCAAGGGTAAATACCGGATCATCTATAGTTACAATTGTTGAGTTGACTGTTGTGGTTGTACCATTGACAGTGAGGTTACCGGTTATTGCTACTGCACCTGAAAACACTGCAAGTTTATTACTATCTAAAGTTAATACTAGTGATTCACTAGCGTTAGCGTCTGTAGTATAAAATTTTAATGAAGCACCGTTCTCTGTGGCTGACCAAACAGCATCGCATATAGCTTCTATTCTAGCACCTATTGTAAGAGCAGAATCACTTTCAGCACCCTTGAATTCTATAACTCCAAGTCTACTACCACTTTGCATAGCAGCACCATCATTAGAGGTAAGTGTTAACTTACCCCCTTGAGTGGCACTATCATTTGTAGTGTTTGTAATAAATAATTCTCCCCAACCTAGGGTAGCGGTACCTATACCACCTTGACCTTCGGCTCTTGGGACTACGTGTTTTGTCCCCATATTAATCTTTAAGGATTAGTTTGTGCTTCTTTCCAAGTCTTGTATGCAGCTTTTACATCATCCGTCCAAGCAGCATTTGCTATTGCTTGCACTTGTGCTGATTCACCTGAAATATCTGTAGCTGTATGTGTCCAACTGTCATCATCTGCATCTTGAACTGAAGCACTGAATGGAATTAGTACATGTCTACTAAAAGACCTTGTTAATTCAACATCATCTTCTTTAATAATTGTAGCCGTCCTTACTTGAACATTCCAATCACCAACTACTTCTATTTTATCTGCTTTTATT
>Ga0196887_1000083_pt1 | contig 41899 bp, 38 predicted proteins | sample VirMetDEL_Mar_31_FD_169094 | JGI IMG/M metagenome (GOLD analysis project Ga0196887, IMG submission 169094) | Aqueous microbial communities from the Delaware River and Bay under freshwater to marine salinity gradient to study organic matter... | ecosystem: Environmental > Aquatic > Marine >... | reverse complement strand
GGAAGAAATCTTTGGGGTGGACTTCATGACTTTTACTAAGATAGTATATCAATCTATGGTTAGTAGTTTAGATTTTATAAGTGCTACAGATAGTACTAGAAAAAAGTTTCTAATATCACTATTAGGGCTGGAAAAATATGTTGCTAAAGAATTGATTCTTAAAGATAATCTAAAAGCTAACAAAACTCTGTTGATTGGGGCGGAAAGCTCAGTCAATACTATAAACTCTATTATAAAATCTCAAGGCACTATACCTACTGTGGTAGAAGTTCCTGAACTAGAAGATATTAATACAGAGGCGTTGTATACCCTACAGGCTACAAAGAAAGCAGAACTAGCTGACATAAAAACTAGGAATAAAGCCATAGAGTCTAACAATAAAGCGAAAGCAGAGTTAGACGCTTTGGATCTTGTAGTAGAACCTATAAGTACAAAACTTACGCATATTTCTAGAGAAGAGATACAATACCAAGGACATGGTAGAATCAGCGCAGCACTACATTCTGAACTATATAAGTTAGAATTAGCTAAAGATACTTGCCCTACATGCAAACAACCAGTGGACATATCCGATACTTTACAACGCATAGCAGATATAGAAGCCGAATTAGTTTCTAACAGCATAGAAGAGAAAAAGTTAAAAGATTATATAAAAATAGCTACAACACACAACAGTTTAATAGATAAGTACGAAACTTATACCAAAGAACTAGCAGTGTTGCGTGGTAGGTACGATCCTACGGTTTCTGCGGAATATCTTATTGCTGATACTTTAGTTGCAGAAATTAAAGTAGTAACTGCTGAGATTGCAGACCTAAACTCTAAAATGCAAGATAGCATAGATTTAAGGGATGCTGCTATACGCACAAACAACTTAGTAGAGATTAAACAAGCTCAATTAAAAGATAACCAGGCCAAACTTAAAATAGAGAGTACAAAACTTATGGAGTCTAGCGTGTTATGTGCCAGACTCGAGACGTTAGTAGCTTCTATGGGCAGTAAAGGTCTTATAGCTTATAAAATCGAATCTTTAGTAAAAGTATTCGAAGAACTCATTAATGAATATTTACAAGTTCTTTCTGATGGGGAGTTTACTCTTAAGTTCGTAATGGACGAGACCAAGCTTCAAATTAATCTAAGATCTGATAGCGTTGATATGGATATTAAGTCTATATCGAGCGGAGAGTTTAACAAAGTAAATACCGCAACATTGTTGGCCGTAAGAAAGATGTTGACTTCTATATCTAAAATTGATATAAATTTATTATTCTTAGATGAAGTGGTCGCCGTACTAGACCCAGAAAGTAAAGATACATTGATTAATTTGCTTTTAAGCGAAGAAAATTTAAATACAATAGTAGTAAGTCATGGGTATACTCACCCGCTTGCTTCTAGACTGAACGTCATTAAGGAGAATAAAATATCAAGGTTAAAATTAGATGAGTAGTGCTCAAAGCCAAAAAGGTTCGCGTTTTGAGTACGCTATAAGAGACCTCTTAACAGAGAAAACAGGAGTAAAATGGGACAGAGTTCCCCTATCCGGTGGTGGTAGTATGAAAGGAGACTTATATTGTTTAACTAACCACTACTACCATTGTTTCGAGTTAAAGTCTTTTAAAGACACAGTTATCCAAGAAAACTTACTATCTGCTAAGTCCAACAATATATATGGTTGGTGGGATCAATGTGTTAGAGAAGCAAAACAAATGAACAGAATCCCTGCGTTAGTTTTTAAGAAAGATAGAGGTAAGCCTTTAATCTTAATAGAAGAGAGCCTGCCAGACCTTAATTTTATGCAACTTCAATCAAGTTTAGGGGATACTGAGATCTCAGGATCTATTTACCTATTTACTGAGTGGTTGGCTAAAAAAGATATAAGTGAGTTAATAATAAAATGAAAAGTATACTAGAGTTAGATCAAGTAGTAAACTCTGTGCCTTTGGAGAATTTACTTATAATAGATTGTATGAACTTTGCGTTTAGATTTAAACAGCGAGGTTCTACAGATTTTGCAGTAGATTTTCTTAAAACTATAGATTCCTTTGCAAGCTCTTATGGGGCTAGAGAAGTTATTTTAACGGCAGATCTGAAGTACTCAAAGTATAGGAAAAATATTGATCCTGGGTATAAAGAAGGTAGGAAAGCAAAATACGTTACTCAAACAGAAGAAGAAAAAGAACAAGTAAAATTATTCTTTGAGGGATATGAAAAAGCCCTAGAGTTGGCCGCTACTAAATATTCTCTGATTAGGTTAGAGTACGTAGAAGCAGATGATTTGGCCGCTTATTTAGTTAGAGAATTAAGCAGCAGCTTTGAGCATACGTGGTTAATAAGTTCTGACGCGGATTGGGATTTATTATTAGCAGATAATGTTAGTCGTTTCTCTTTCATTACTAGAAAAGAATATATTAACGAGTGTTTCTACGACGATCATTCATGTGATTCCGCAGAACAATTCCTAAGTATAAAAGTGCTACAAGGAGATACTGGAGACAGCATTCCTGGAGTAGAAGGTGTGGGCATAAAAAGAGCTTATAATCTAGTTAGAGAATATGGTTCTGCTTTCGATATACACGATCAGATTCCTTTAGAGGGATCTCAAAAGTTTATACAGAATATAAATGCAAGCGCAGACTTAATACTTAAAAACTATAAACTTATAGATCTTGTTTCTTTCTGTGAGGACGCTATAGCGTTTCCTTGCCTTAAAAATATAAAAACTATGGAGACATTTTGTGCTAAATATCGTAGTTAATGAAGAAAAACTTACCCCTACAATAGGGACTCTGGGGTCGGCGGGATATGATTTATATTTATCTTATGACGCTTCAATAACACCAGGGACATCTCGTATGATAGGTACGGGAGTAAAGGTTGCCATACCTTTAGGATACGCTGGAATAATTTCTCCCAGATCTAGTACCGGAAAATTAGGGCTAGGTCTAGCTAACACGATGGGTTGGATAGATTCAGATTATCGCGGAGAAATTATGCTCAACGTAAAAAATACAGGCACAAGTACGGCTATGTTGTATAAATACGACAGGTTATTTCAAATGATAGTAGTCCCAGTAGTAACGTTACCAATAAACATTGTAACTACACTAGATGAGACAGAAAGAGGAGAGGGCGGTTTTGGAAGCACAAGTTAATGAAGAGTTACGATTAAAGGGTATATATTTTGATATGATAGCCTCATATGAAACTAGGATTAAACATATGGAGTCAGCGTTGTTAAATCTATGTACTACTGCTAAAGTAGAAACGGTACAAGGGTTAAAAGAGTTTATTGAAGCCAGCATGGAATCATAAATAAAAAAGCCGAGCATATAGCTCGGCTTTTTGCTGTTTGGAGTTATTGTTTACACAACGCCCCACACTGCAGCCATATTCAATACGGCTAGTTGATGTGCTAGTTTTACATCGGCTAGTGTTACATCTGTCATAACACCTGTGCTTGTATCTGCTAAAGACCACGACATTGAAAAAGTATCTTCTTCTGCAATGGCTGCTAGTATTGCACTTGCCATACGTCCGATTGATATTTCATCAGCATCAAACTGAAACCCATTAGCATCAACGACAGCGTTGTCTATTAGAACTTGTCTACTAGACTTAAACGATGCAAGTGCTGCTGCGTTATCTCTTTTAGCTTTCATAGCTACTAGGTCTTGTATAACAGGTCTAGTAGGAGCTACTAACTCATCAGGTTCTTCCAAAGGAATTTCAACACCATCTTCATCCAACTCAGGAACATAATTAGCTATTAACTCTAATCGTTCTTGAACAGCAACAAGATAATCTTTATATTCATTAAACCACTCTAGCTGTTCTCCTGCGGCTACCATAGCTACAAAAGCGTCAATTACACGTGATGGTTTAGATAATGAGATTACACGCTCTAAATCAGCCTTAGATTTAGTCTCAGGAGTAGGTAACTCTTTAATATAAAGAACGTCTGCATACTCGCTTACTAGACGTGAACCAGATTGCTCTACCCCCTCTTCATCAGTATAAGTAAATGTTTCAGATACTTGCTCACCCGTTCGCTCACTAACAGTAACTTCTTCGTAAAACTCCCGTATTTCTACGGGGACTTCTAGTAGTGTATTATATTCAATCATTATGATTTTCCTGTGAAGAATGGTAGTGCCACTCGTTTCTGACCTATTAGTACTGCGTTACCGTTGTCGTCCAATACTGTTGATTCACCGCTTACGATGTTGAACTTGTTGTCATCACCGAAGCCGTTACCGTCCCAACGTTTAAAGTAGACAAACCCATTTGAACCTATTAAGTTTCCATTTACTTCTGAAAATATTGCGTTAGTTAGTGCGGTGTTGGGGTCATAAACGCAATACCAGTGACCTCGGAATGGCCCGTCCGTAATGTGGTAGTAATCCCCTACAACCCACACTGTATTAGTCTCCGACTTAATATTAAACTCTGCGCTATTATCCAACGCAGTATCCCAAATCATCTCTTTATAAACCCACTGCAAATAATACTGTGAGTTCTCAGATGTGATGTACGGGAAGGTTTTTACTGTTGGTGCAGTCGCTCCAGCATTCCCCATGCCAATAGGTATACCTTCATGCTCTGTTGGGTAGAGACTGTAGCCATCTAAATACCCGTTCACTAGTACGTAATTACGTAACTTGTTGCCATACAGTAATGTGGGTGCAGTGGTTCCTATGGCGACTTTACCTAGGAGTGCGTTATTAAGGCTTGCACCATAAGGGTCTCCGAAGTAGTTACTAGCAAACACATCACCAAGCTCACCAATCACTACAGCATTATTAGCCAGTACATATGGGTTAGCGGGTGTTGGGTAAGTCCATAAAGTAACTTGCCCTAGGGGATATGGGACATCTCTCCCATTGATAATATTATCAAAAGCAGGAGCGTTTGTAAGCCAAGTGGCTCCGTCATCATTGGTGAAGAATTGCTTTACTGTTCCAGACAAGAGGTTCTTTTTATTCGCTTCAAATACCTTGCTAGTGCTATCAGGTATAACAGGAATCCACTGACCATAAACACCATCAGGGAACGTAGCAGCTATGTTAGTTGGGTCTCCGATTATGTCCTGCCAAGGGAGTGTCTCGTATTGTGGTGTTCTGTACTTAGAGGCTGAAATCATAAATGTATCATCACCGCCTGTACGGAAGATGACACCTCCATCTAACGCCTCCACAACAACTCTTGTTGCTGAGGAGTCCACACCTACAACTTTAATGGGATACCAAGTACCATTACCAAAACTTGCCCCTATATCTCCTAAGGCAATCGTACCATTGTGGGCAACATCTAAATTCAAAGTCCCAGATGATACATTTCCTGCTCCGTGACTAGAGAAAGGGAAGAAAGTAAAAGGAACACTCTCCTTCCCACGAATAGTCCCTGCTATACCTTTCCTGCTGTACTCATTGAGTAATTCATTAGTAGTTTGTCTGTTACTTGATGTACGTAAATCCTGTACTTGTCCTGCGTAGATTGCATCGTAGTATAGGAATGGGTCGTTAGTGGGTCTGCCTGCGAAGGTAGCACCACCAGAAATGCTACCTTCTGTACCAACATTGTAAGACATGCAATCGGCAAGTGAGGTCATAGGTGTAGGTAGATTATACCACTCGTATATACTTACTCCGCTAATATGATAATTGGCAGTTCCCTCAGGATTATAAACAGGATGATAAGCACCTTGGTTCAATCTCTGTACCAGTGCTATTGGAATGGCGAAGCATAGTCCGTTGTGTGCAAATAAACTTGCCTGAGAAGCATAACGAACACCAAAGATTCCAGCATCACCTTTTATACCATCGTACAACTCAACAGCGTAACTTCCTGTTGTACTGGCATACATATGATTCCAATCATTACTGTTGGCACGATTGGAGTCAACATTGTCCGTTTTAATTCCTCTAGGTAATACTGATGTATTGAGATTGAGGTTACTATCGAAATTTAGAAATTGGTCAAACAACCAATCATCACCCAGTCCCTCAACAACACGCATACGATAACGAACTTGTATTAACTCACCATCATCGTTATAGATGTTATTCTCAGGGTCTTGTAAGAACTTGACTTTATCTGCGGCACTCAATGTAGACCACGTAACACCATGACCTGTAGTCGTTGTATCCCACTCACCGAATGCTGAATAACCCTGTGCAACTAGTGAAGTACTGAGAGAAATTCCTTCCCACGTAGTAGCACCGTACTGAACATTACCTAGGGGGTAGACTACGTCTTTGTCAGATATAGCTTCATGGAATGATTCAAGGAATACAAAGTCCTGACGAGTAGTTATGACTGATTCTGTTGCTGGCATTACTGATATAGAGTTGTATATCGCTGTAGCTTCTAAAGTTCCACTTGTGGTGTCTAGGGTAATGTACTGCACGGCGGTTGTGGATGTAAATTCAACAACAGTTAGTTGGTTATTGGGTAGAGCGGTGGGGGCTAAATCCCCCGAAGTTCCAATACTTGAGCCTATATATATCCTTGAAATTGTTGCAGAACCTCCAGCTTTCGCCACCTCTACCCTGTATGTCTTCCCTATTTCAGTAGTGATTTGTGCATAGACGTAGCTTGCATTTGCTGCGCCATTTGTAACAGTTAATACGCCATTAGTTACACTCGCATCACCATTGCTTGCAACACTCCAACCAGTAGTACCATCCCTAAAGTCACCATTAATAACAACACCCTCAAATGCTTCATTACTCGTAGCATGAGTTACTACTGCACCTGTAGCACTGTCGTATGTTTTAGTACCGTCTGGGGCAAGTGGGAACTCTAGTACGGCTGCCACAGTGTTACTGGAATTAATATACGCTAACGAGTGATTAACCCCATTAACAGAAGCAATAGCTTCTCCAGTTCTGGACATACCACTCAAGTTAGACGAGCCTATGAACCTCCCAATCCGAAGTATATCGCTCCCACCTATTGATATACCCTCATTCACTTGGTCAATATTGCTTTGATTTTTACCCCACTCAGCAAAACCTGAGCCAGCATTATCTCTAATACGTTTCTCAGAAAGTGCGAAGAAGTCTGCTTTAGACATTATTGTTTTGGCGAGTTCTATACCTGCGGTGTTAGTTGCTATGTTGCTAGTGTTAGTGTTTACAGTAGTTGTATTAGCTTTTAAATCAAGAGCTGTTTGTTGTGCAGTACTTACAGGCTTGTTTGCATCTGACGAGTTATCAACGTTGCTTAACCCAACGTCTGATTTAACAAGAGATACAACTCCCGTTTTACCTGCTACAGAGTCTACAACATTAACTTCAGCTCCTGCTGCTATATTGTCAAGTTTAGTATTATCTGCACTAGTAAAACTTATTTCAGATAATCCTCCATCTCCTACCGAGTAAGTTGTATCTGTAAATACTGCCCCAGTAGGTACGTTAGTCAAAACTTGCGTATCATCTACTTTATTATTTAAAGCAGCTTGAGTTAGAGTAGATATAGGCTTATTTGTATCTGATGTATTATTTACGTTACTTAAGCCCACATCTGCTTTAGATAAAGTAACTACACCTGTCTTACCAGCTACCGAAATAATAGCATCTGTATTGTCTATTTTATCCCAAGTAGTGCCGTTAGAAACAACCCAGTCTCCTACGTTCCAATCTAAAATACCAGAAAGATCGGTAGTTCCTGCTGTAGATACTTTGTAATAAATACCCTGTGCAGCAATAGTAGTTAAATCCGGAGTATTAGTTTCCGCATCCCACACACCTGAGTATACTAATGCCCCTAAAAAAGAATCAGGAAGGTTTATTACAGGAATTTTACTGTCTGCCCCTAGAGGAGCCAGCCCATTAGCAGCATTAATCAGTGTATCGTCTATTTTACTATCTAAAGCGGTTTGAGTAGCCGTAGATATGGGCTTGTCAGCATCAGAGGTGTTATCTACATTTTCTAACCCTACGTCTGTAGCGTCTAAAGTTATATTAGTTGATAAGTCTTGGTTGTTGATTGTTCTTGTGGTGAGAACATAATTCTCTGTCCCAGCTACTAGCTCGGCTTGCTCTGACCAATATTTAGCAGAAAATCTACCTGCAATTACTTCAGTACTTTTATCTGCCCAATCCTCTGCTAAATCTCTAGCAGTTTCTGCTCCAGTTTCAGCTGTTTCTGCTGAAATGTTAGCCGTCTCGGCTAAACCTTGCGCTGTCTGTGCCCCAGTCCTAGCAGTTTCTGCTAAACCCTGTGCAGTTTCTGCTGCTGTTTTAGCTGTTTCTGCTCCAGTCTCTGCTGTTTCTGCTAAACCTTGTGCAGTTTCTGCTGCTGTTTGTGCAGTTTCTGCTGCTGTTTTAGCTGCTTCAGCCAAACCTTGTGCGGTCTGAGCTCCAGTCTCTGCTGTTTCTGCGTCAGTTTTAGCTGTTTGTGCCGCAATCTCTGTAGCTTCTGCTCCAGCCTGTGCAGTTTCTGCTGCTGTTTTAGCTGTCTGTGCATCGGTTCTAGCAGTTTCTGCTAAGCCCTGTGCAGTTTCTGCTGCAGTTTTAGCTGTCTGTGCATCGGTTCTAGCAGTTTCTGCTAAACCCTGTGCAGTTTCTGCTGCTGTTTGTGCAGCTTCTGCTCCAGTCTCTGCAGTTTCTGCTGCTGTTTTAGCTGTCTGTGCTTCAGTTCTAGCGATTTCTGCTAAGCCCTGTGCTGTCTGTGCTGCAGTCTCTGCAGTTTCTGCTAAACCTTGTGCAGTTTGTGCTCCAGTCTCTGCAGTTTCTGATGCGGTTTTAGCTGTTTGTGCTTCATTTCTAGCAGCTTCTGCTAAGCCCTGTGCAGTTTCTGCTGCAGTTTTAGCTGTCTGTGCATCGGTTCTAGCAGTTTCTGCTAAACCCTGTGCAGTTTCTGCTGCTGTTTGTGCGTCCGATACACCCGTCTGTGCAGTTTGTGCTCCAGTCCTAGCAGTTTCTGCTAAACCCTGTGCAGTTTCTGCTAAGCCCTGCGCAGCTTCTGCTCCAGTCTCTGCAGTTTCTGCACCAGTCCTAGCTGCTTCTGCTCCAGTCTCTGCAGTTTCTGCTGCTGTTTTAGCGTTTGTAGCCTGTAAAACTAGGGATAATAATGTCGTTTCTATTGTGCCTAGATCTGCCTCGGCCGTATTGACTCTAGTTTCTAGAGCATTTAGATCGGTTGCAGCAGTGCCTGCTGCAACTATTAAAGCCTCCAAGGCAAAGGGAGTAGATACGTCTCTAGGTGTTCCCGATGCATCTAGCATTTCAGAAGTCACTGCGTCTGTGCTGAGCCAAGTGATAAAACGACCAAAGTGGTTAGACCAGGTTTGGTTATTCTCTTCGATTATGTTTAAAGCTTCGGCTAGTCTTACTTGTCCTGATACTATGGTAGCAGTACCCGGTGCCAAAGTAAACTCTGCTGCTTCTCTAAGCGTTATGTTCTGATTAGAAATACTAGCTATTATAAGCGGTAGATTACTCTCAGTAAATATAAGATCCCCCTCCCTAAATAGGGAGAGATCCTCGGAACCATTAACAGTGGCGGCGGTGCTGCCACTGTTAATGGTTATACTTGCTATGTTTACAAAATTAGTTGCCATTTTTACCTCTTATCCGCACATATATATTACGGCGATTTGTTTTATTTCAGACGGACTATCAAAAGTCACGTCTTGTCTAGCTTTTGCAACCGTATAGTTTCGAACTAGGTTGTCGGCCTGCTTCATGCCTTTTCCTTGTAAATTTGAACTAGTAATTAAATCACCGGCTTCTATGTTCCCTCCTTGACCACACACATTTAGCATTCCTTCACCTACTGAGTTTATTACTGCACGTTGGTGAGTATCCTCATATCCAAGTGATTCAGTCATGGCCGCAGGTAAGTCACCAACATCGGTATTAGATGCGCTAACAAATATACCGACTACACTTTTAGTATTGGCTGTTATCGTGGGAGCTATTTCAGTGATTGTATCAGAGACGCTTGATGATGCGATAAACGAGCTATCAAAGACGATATCGCCTGGCTCAATAGTTGTATCATTTAGTATTAATGCATCGTGAGTACCAGTGAAGGGGCCGTAACCACCTCCACGGGAGTAAAAAGCGTTTGTTGTTCCATACGCACTAACCCCCTGCCCTGCCCCGTTTCCACCACCACCACCAATAGATATTGCCTGAGGAAGCCCATTTATCGGTACAATAGCAAGTCTCCCACTCGTAGGTAAGATATTTAAACGTGAAACTCCAGTACCGTCGCGAAAATCAAATCCAGTTTCACCAATAGTAAGTCGGCCTGAAGCACCAACTGCACTACTGCCTAGGTAATACGTTGTATCACCGTTTGTATTTACGTTGTATCTGTTACCTATCGACAACGTGCCAGAGAAAGCACCGCTAGCACCTGTTATGTCAGCTCCACTTAATGTTCCACTAAATGAACCACTAGCTCCACTTAATGCTCCACTAAAAGTACTGGTACCACTAATTTGTATATTCTTAGCGTAAACTGTACCAGCATTATTAACACCGAAAAGAGTAGTAGCAATGGTTCTTTGAGCAGAATCAGCAGCTAATCCGTACCAAAGATTAAAACCTCTGTAGGAGGTTGTTCTTATGTCAAACAAATAACTATTTGTTGAACTAACTGCTACTCTACTTGAAAACGTTCCTGTAGTGCCTGTTATGTCAGCTCCACTTAATGTTCCACTAAAACTGCTGGTACCATCAATAGTTAGTCCTTTAGCAAAAATATTGCCAGCACTGTTACCGTAGAACCTACCATTTGTAGTACTTACATTACCTGTACCAAACCAAAATGGAAGAGCTGCCGTACCATTTAAAACTACTCTAGGTATCTGAGTACTGCCTGCGGTTTGTATTATCCCACCTGTTATGTTTGATCCAGTTATAGTAGAAGCACTTAATGTTCCACTGAATGAACCAGTAGCCCCACTTAATGCTCCACTAAAAGTACTGGTACCACTAATTTGTATATTCTTAGCGTAAACTGTACCAGCATTAGTAACACCGAAAAGAGTATTGGCAACACTTCTTTGTGATGCAGAATGAGTAGCTAAACCGTACCAAAGACTAAAGCCCATATAAGAATCTGGTCTTATGTCAATCAAATAACCATTTGTTGAATTAACTGCTACTCTACTTGAGAACGTTCCTGTAGTTCCTGATATGTTAGCTCCACTTAATGTTCCACTAAAACTACTGTCACCATCAATAGTTAGTCCTTTAGCAAAAATATTGCCAGCATTGTTACCATAGAACTTACCATTTGTAGTATTTACATTACCTGTACCAAACCAAAATGGAAGAGCTGCCGTACCATTTAAAACTACTCTAGGTATTTCTGTACTGGCAGATGTTTGTACTATTCCGCCTGTTATTGTCCCACCTGTTATTGTTCCGCCTGTTATTGTCGCGCCAGACACATTATCTGAGAAAGTACCAGAAGAGCCTGTAATATCTCCTTTAACTACTAGACCTGTACTAGTGTATTCCATGTACGTATCGCCCGTACCTATTTTAAGGGTGCTTCCTGTCATTCTTGCAGTTTCTACGGAATCACTATTGTACATAAACAAACCTTTGGTACCACTAGACGTACCCATTCGGATAATGTCTTGCCCCGCAGCGGTCTGTACTAGGTAACTGGCATCGTTTTGAATTAACCAATCCCCGTTCTCATATTCAACGTCACCATCTATGACTAGTTTGTCCCCAGCCGCAGCCCAAAACCCATAGTCTCCAGCAGTCCAATTTTGTACGTCTGCTGGTTCTTCATCATCCTTTGGATTTTTAGGTAAACCTTGAAGATAACCCATAACGACTTTTTCAACATTGGTATCAAAAATACTTATGCGGTTTTTAGTAGAGTTAAGCTCAACTCTAGCACCAGTATCAGCAGATTTTAGTAAGGTCGCGTCTAACTTCCAGCCGCCTATGGTTCCTGATGCTGCTGTAACCGTCCCAGTAAAACTACTGTTCCCATCAATAGTTAGCCCTTTAGCAAAGAGGCTACCCTCACTGTTACCGTAGAATTTAGCATTATCAGTTTCTACAGCGCCTGTACCAAACCAAAATGGAATAGTTGCAACACCATTTAAAACTACTCTAGGTATTAAATTACTACCTGCGGTTTGTATTATCCCACCTGTTATGTTTGCACCAGTTATAGTAGAACCACTAGTGATAGAACCGCCAAAAGTACTATCCCCACTAATTTCCATATTCTTAGCGTAAACTGTACCACCATGATCAACACCGAAAAGGGTAGTAGCAACGGTTCTATCAGCAGAATCAGCAGCTAATCCGTACCAAAGACTAAAACCTCTGTAGGAGGTTGTTCTCATGTCAAACAAATAGCCATTTGTTGAGCTAACTGCTACTCTACTTGAGAACGTTCCTGTAGTGCCTGTTATGTTAGCTCCACTTAATGTTCCACTAAAACTGCTGGTACCATCAATAGTTAGCCCTTTAGCAAAAATATTGCCAGCATTGTTACCGTAGAACTTACCATTTGTAGTACTTACAGCACCTGTACCAAACCAAAATGGAAGAGCTGCCGCACCATTTAAAACTACTCTAGGTACTTCTGTACTGGCAGATGTTTGTATTGTTCCACCTGTTATGTTTGATCCAGTTATAGTAGAAGCACTTAATGTCCCACTAAATGAACCACTAGCCCCATCTAATGCTCCGCCGAAACTGCTGGTACCATCAATAGTTAGCCCTTTAGCAAAAATATTGCCAGCATTGTTACCATAGAACTTACCATTTGTAGTATTTACATTACCTGTACCAAACCAAAATGGAAGAGCTGCCGTACCATTTAAAACTACTCTAGGTATTTCTGTACTGGCAGATGTTTGTATTGTTCCACCTGTTATGTTTGATCCAGTTATAGTCGCGGCAGACACAGTATCTGAGAAAGTACCAGAAGAACCTGTAATATCGCCTTTAACTACTAGACCGGCGCTAGTGTATTCCATGTACTGGGCTGCTCCTGCAGCTCCTAACCTAACAGCTCCTTGAGTTAGCGAGGTTACAACAACATTATTGCTGTTATACATGAATAAGCCTTTAGATGTGCCAGAAGTACCAAGCCTTATAATATCGTCTCCATCAGCAGTTTGTACCAGATAGCTCGCATCATTCTGAATTAACCAGTCGCCATTTTCATACTCAACGTCACCGTCTATAACTAATTTGTCACCATTTTTAGCCCAAAAACCATAGTCTCCCGGCCCCCAAACCTCATCAGCTACTCCTGAATTTTTAGGTAAATTGTGGAGATAACCCATAACGACTTTCTCAACATTGGTATCAAAAACACTTATGCGGTTTTTAGTAGAGTTAAGCTCTATTCTAGCACCAGTATCAGCAGATTTTAGTAAAGTTTCGCCTATTGACCAGCCTCCGATAGTTCCTGATTCTGCTGATAATGCACCACCAAAAACAAAATCTTCGGTCTCTGTACTGTACTCAAAAGCTACAGAGAAATCTCCAGGACGCACAAAACGTATTTTATCCCCTATAAAGTCTAAGGTAGATAATGTCCCATCAGAAGAGCCTTTTACTCCTGCAATCCTGCCGTTAACATCTGCTACTAAATAAAACTGAGCCTCTAAGTCTCCTACTGCGTCTTCCACAGCTGTTAATGTTAGACTAGATGCTGCATCCCAGCCAGCGTCTCCTGTAATTTCAGCCCGTAGATCTGTGATGGCTTCCTGCCTAGCACCATTCTCAGCATTAACTCCATTTCTTGCTGCCCATAAAGTAAGACTACTGCCTATTGCATCTGTACTCTCTCCTGTTATTTCTGCTTGTAGTGTTGTACTTGCGGTTGTTATATCCGCCTCTAGATCGCTAACTGCTTCGTTTAGTGCCGTTACTGTAGCCTTATTAGTTTCCAGCCCACTTACAGCAGCCGTAAGGGTAATGTCAGAAGTAGCTCTAGCTAAGGTTTCGGTTGCTAGAGTTGAGTCAAGCGCTACTACAAGGGCATTAACATCTTCAAACTGAGACTGTACCGCTACCTGCGTTGCAGCACTAGCGCTTGCGTTTGTAGATACTGTACTGGAGAGGGTGTCGATACTGCCTTCGGCAGTGTCTATCCTAGTATTCAATGCTGTGGCTAGATTTGCTCTAGCTTCGGTTTCAGTAGATAGAGCAGTATCTATCCTAGATATACTAGATTCTGTATCACCTACTCTAGTACTTAACAACCCTGCTTGTGTTGCTCTAGCAGTACTTTCAGTTACTACAGCTTCATTAACTAAAATAATATCTGCTTCACTAACAGCAATATCGCTTTCATTCTCTGTAAGTCTAGCATTTATTTGTTCGACTTGAGTAGACCTAGCTAGTGTTTCTGTGGCTAGGGCGTCTCGCACATTAATTATATTAGCCTCTGAGTCGCCTATCCGAGCCCCTACTTCAATAGTTTCAATAGCCCTAGCTTGGGTTTCAGTTAATAATGTTTCTTGGGTAATCCTAATATCTGCAAAATTTTGTACGTCTTTTGTAATAAAATTTTGCGACCTAGTATTTAAACTTATTAAATCTTCTAGTATTTCGTCTGTAGTATTTAATAATGTAGCTTGCGTACGTGTTATGTCAGTAAAATCTACGTTTATATCAATAACGTATTCTAATATTTCGTAATTAGTAAGAAAAGTAGGCTCTTGGGCTTCTACAACACCAGTACTAAAAGTTTTAAAACTAAATAACCTAAAGTTATATATACCCGTTTTGATAGGCATACTTAATACTTTGCCTGTAGCTCCAGTAAAAAGCGTAGTCCAAGGGCCGTCTTCCAGCTCTGCGTCCTGTACTTCTAGTAGTATAGAGCTAACATTAGGTTCTTCTTTTGTGAAGGTAATATCTACTCCTACCACTGATCCGGGAGAGGTAACAGAACTTGTTCTAACAATAGATTCTATTACCATAGGACTAGCCGTAGTCACTGTGGGTAAATTAGATATATTTAGTAAGCTATTGACGCCTTGATATTGTGCGTTTAAAAGAAGTTCGTTTGAGCTAACAAACGTATCTACAAAAGCTGAAGATATATCATACTCAGTACCCACAAGTAAATCAACTACTGTGGTATGGTTGAGGCCGGTGTAGGGGTTTAAAGTTTTAACGGCGTCTTCTGCAAGACCTTCCGTTAACTTAACCCATGTAACCACCCCCGACAGGTCTAAGTCTTCGGGAGCGTTGTGGACAAGAAGTACGCTATTAAAACCTACTTCTACATCCACTACCATAGCTTTCGGTATGGCATTAGTAAAAACGTTAACTGTCATATTAAATTTGTCCCTTCAATTAAATTTGTCCATTCGGAGGTAATAAAAACCCCGCTAGTAGTTGTGCCTTCAAAAGCATTAGTAGCTCTTATTTTTGCTGATACTGAGCGATAAGCGCCTACATTGCCAGTTATAGTGGCATAGTCTTCTATATTATCTTCCAAGCTATATTCATATTCAGTAAACCCCGTACTAATATATTCTTTGCGAAGAAAAACACTACCATTTCCTGTGTATATGCCTATCTCGTACTCTGTAACTGCTGGGTTAATATGAGTGTCCCAAGACATCTGTAACTCTGTCCCTAGGAAGTATGCGCCGTCATAAGAGTTTGTAGTTTTAAAGTTTTGTACATTACTAAAACTTACCTGGCTAATAGAAGTAAAGCTACCCGAAGCAGTCGTCCATTTACTAGTTTTTGCAGCACCGGAAATGGTTCTAACCTTGAAAATATAAGGAGTATTAGCAACTAAATTTCCAACCCTAATAAAATGTTTATTAACTCCTTGTACCTCTATTACAGTACTGATAGTTACTTCGTAGTCTGGGCTTTCTTGTAGCCAGTCACGAACATCATATCTGAGCACGTTAGCGGTAGGATCTACGTCCCAGATTAATAACCCGTTAACATCTTCAAAGCTTTCCCCAGTAAGTGAGGGTAACCTAGTAGATGGTAGGGATATAAACTCTAAACCTCTAGGAGGAAGAACGTTAGGCACTATCGGAGTATTTTCTCCAGAATTATCGTTGCTATCACTTACATCGTATATGGATTCGTCGTAGTCTTCAAGAGTAAGCTGTACTAAACCGTCTGGCTGCAGCACACAAGTTTTAACTCTAAAGACTTTTTCATCATAATTAAACCTATCGTATGTAAAAGTTATATTAGCATTAGGATACAGATAAGAATACTTATAATACGTTGTAAAAGTAATTTCTCTAGAATACCTAGATTTAGATAACTGTACTTGAGCCCACTCTCTTGCAGTATAATAGTTAGTAAGGTTGTTAAATACTATGTTACCTTTTTTAGCTATATTGTTATCTGCGGCTAGATACGCCGAGTTAAAAAAGTTTATTTGTGTAGTTCCCCAACCTTGTGCGGGGTTTACAATAGTAGCTTGAATAGAGTTCCATTTATTTTTACTAGATAGATCTTTTGTCTTTATAGCCCCTATTACCTCGTTTGATAAGATATTAGCTATGGGAGCATTATTACTTTCTACAGATAAATGATACTTACCACCTAGTATATTCAGAGTGCCATCAAATTGTTTGAGCATTCCAGATATATTTTTAGTTACAGTATTATCGGTCTGAACAACCGTGTTAGTTTGCATTTTAGTTTTTTGAGGATCTGGAATCGCATTTGTCATGTCAGGTAGATTTTTCCAACCTAAGTATCTCCAATACGTGACAAAACTATTTTCATATGTAGTTGTTACCTGGTCTAAAGAATCTGCTACATCTTTAAAAGAACTTGTGTCGATTAAATTGCTGTCTAAACCCCCACCACTAATTGGATCTGTAATATAATCCAACAACTGCCACACTGGATTCAATGTGTATTGGTTGGGTACTGCAGTTCCTTGGTCGTTATATGTGTCTACTAGTTTGCCAGATACTACTGCATCTAAAACAGGAATCTTTGTATCTTCTGTAATATCTACTTTTAACACTGCGTAGCAGGTGTCCGTTAGGGTAGAAAACTCATCCCAGTAACTACCTACTTGTGCGGGTGAGAGCGGGCCAACAACCGTTGCGTACTTTTCTGCGAGCCACTGGTCTTGTTGTTGAAAATTCCTAGCAGCGGCTTGAGCTTTTATCTCTGTACAAGCTTCTTGGTCAGATTTTCCGTGAAATATCTTAACCCAGCGCCTACCAGTATCGTTAGTTATAGTAAAAGCTTCACCATGTTCAGTACCTGTAGTTCTAAGCCTATCAGGATCTGTCGGTGGTATGAGGTTTATTCGTGGAGGGTAAGTGGCTAACCCTTCCTCATCAATCCAACCATCAAACTCTCCGTCTAATAATAAGATTTCGTCCTCTGCCATTTGAGACGAATAAGCAGATAAAGTGTCACCGTTTGCTTGATTACCTAAACAAACTCTGTTTAGCCCGTCCTGAGAAGAAGAGCATATTATAGGGCCATCGTCTAAATAAAGATTTAATATAGAGTCTATCTCTCCCTCACAAAATGCGTATACAACATACAGTGCACTGTTATCTTTTAATACGTCTACAAAGATAGGTATACCTGGAACTTTGCGTACACCGTAAACTTTAGGTAATGCTTTTGCTGCTAAAGATACCCCCAGTTCCAAAGTATTAAATACCTCTACTTCAGAGGCTATTACTTTAGTTTTAAAACCAAACCAGCTAGTTTTAGTTCTATACCTAGTCTCCGAGGTAGTGTACTGTGTGATTAAATCGATAGTTTGATTGGCGTGTTGAAATCCTGTGTCAGTTTTATAGCTTTCTTTTTTAGCTCCAGTACTAGGGATTGAACTTCCGTCTTCAGCCACACTCAAACCTCTGTGTGCGATATCGTCGGTAATTCTGCCGTTTATTAACTCACCGTCTTGAAACTTACCGGCACATTCCCAAGTGACTGTAGAAGACCCTGAGATAACGCTTTCCGAAATATTTATATTAGAAATATCTCCTATAAAGTATTGCATAGGCCCTTCTGTTGTTACGTCAAAAGGTATAATAGCACCGCTAGCGTCTAAGTAAGCTCTGAGTACTTCAACCTCCCTACCAACATAAGACTCACTATTATTATCTACTAAACCCCTATCAAGCTCTACTTGGAACTCTCCTGCTATATCTACAGATAACTTATAGTTAGTTATACCTTGTGTTTGCCTGAGCTGCCCAACTTTAGTTACTTTACCTGCCTCATATGTATGACCGTCCCAAACTATATCATTAGCATAGTCAGTAACATACATATAAACGGGAGTACCTGCAGTTGCAAGTTCTATTTTTATTAAATTAGCTATTTTAACTTGAGTAGTGTTGGCTAAATAAGTAATAGCGTTTGGGCGTAAGTTTCTGCTCATAGTATATTTTCTCTTAAAGATAGGCTAAAAGATGAGTACAACCCAGAACTATTAAGTTTAAGGGCTGGAATTGCCGCAGTAGATCGTACTTTAAATAATATATCATTCATTTGTAAGAAGCTTAAACCTATTAGCTCAGGGTTTATTACATCACAGTTTAATGATACAATTAATTTGGTTCCCACCTGCTGAACTTTAGTTACAAAATATATTTTTTTACTGATACTGAGTTTTAACATGTCACCAGCAGTTATATCATTGGTACCGCTCATGCTGCTCCAATCTGTAATCTCTATAATATTAGAGGCATCCCCCATATCTATTCTGTATTGTGCGTTATACCCAACCCAAGCACCTGTCTGTGGTTGAGTATGTTGTGGTATTGAAACATAAAAATCAGAATAAACACCTTGTAAAGAATATAAAAAAGGTTGTAATGATCTGGCTTGCTCTATGTCTAGGTCTGGGTATGTAATTGATATATTCCAATAACTACCTCCAGGGTAGCGCACGGATACAGTAGCGCCACTATTTAAAGAATGTACCATGCCAGGGTCTACTGGTGCTAAATCTACGGATATAAAACCCGGCCCTGCTGGTGTTGTTGTTGGGTCAGGTAGCCTGCCCAGAGTTGAATCGTATGCCATTAAGTGTCCTCCATTTAGATATATTATATCCTACTATCGTAGAACTTACAATATAAATTTTTTATTTCCCACAAAAAAAGAGCCCGAAAGCTCTTTTTTTATTATGCTAGGCTATCTAATGTCAGATTCCTAGCTCTTAGTTCTGTTTCTAGAGAGTTATATAGTTCTACACTGAATCTAGACGTTACCGCCTCAAATCCTGCAGAGTCCATAGCTTCTACGTTGAACACAGGGCTAAACACAATACCCTTTCCCCCAGATTTAGCAGATCCAGCAGGAGAAACATTAACTGGAACTAAAGGAGTAATTTCTTCCGCCCCTCTTTCTCCTACAATGATACTAGCACCAGCACCAGAGGTACCGCCACCAGCCCTACCTGGGATTCTGAAGTTGTTAGCAGTGCCCTGACCTTGTCCGCCGTTGATGAATGATAGCTCGCCCGCGTTAGCGTTCCTACTTACATCTACATCGTTTCTGCGGCTTCCGCCCTCGATCTTCATGTTACTGCCACCGCTAGCACCAGAATCTAAGTTAGATATCTGACCATTAGCAGCTTTATTTATGGCAGCTATTTGTAAAATGCCCATACCTGCCATCATAGCAGCGGCTGGTATGCCTGCGATAAACCCTAGTTCCGCAAAAGATTTTGCTATAGCTGTAGCAGTAGATATAACTACTGATGCTTTTTGCGCTTTAGCTTGCTCTTTAATCTTTTTCTTTTCTAAAGATTTAATCTTAGCTAGGCTTTCTGCACTCTTACCATCGCGTTTCTTTTCTGCGGCTATCTCTTGGTCTATTCCAGCTACCCTAGCATCTGAAGATGCTTGGTATACTGAACCTATCCCGTCAGCAACTCCTTGCGCAAAACCTTGGAAGGCTTCCATGTTACCACTCAAAAATTCAGTAAATCCAGAGAAACTTTCTATTCCGTTTTCAGCGGCTAGTGCGAAAACGTCAGAAAACGTTCCTGCTAAGCCCAGTGATGCGCTTTGTAGATCCGTAATTCCGTCTAATGCTGCCATAGATGAAAATGTTGAAGAAGCATCTTTAAATGGTGCTGCTGCTTCTGCCCTGTCTTGGGTTCCTTCTTGTACCTGTAACAGCGCTAGAGCTTTACTTTTCTCTATCCCTTCCGCCATCGCCATTATTTCTGCTCTTCTAAGTTCTAAGAGTTTTTGTGCGATTTCTACTCGTTTTTGTTCTGATCCCGCCAATTGAAGATCAAGCTCAAGTCTGGCTTTATCAGGCAAGCTTGCAGTTACTTTATCTAATGCAGGAGCTCTAGCTTTGTCTGCGTTTAGTTTTTTCTGTTCTACATTAAGTAAACTAATTGCTAACTGTTTTTCTAAGCCGTCCTTTCCTGCCAAAACTTGTAGTCTTTTAAGGTTTAGAATCCTCTGTTCAATCTGTGCCCTTTCTACCTCACTTTGTACTGTGCCCAAACTTGCAGTTAAATTTGCAGTTTCTACAGCTCTTTTGTTTGATTTTCTTTGCGACTCTTCAGTTGCTAGTTGAATATCATACTTTAAATTAAGTAATCCTATCTGATGCTGTAGTGCTGTAATTTCTTTTTTAGCTAAATCAGTAGCAGCTAGTTGAATATTCAGGCTATCTAATTGAATTTTAATAGAACCAGACTCATATGTGTTCTTTTCGGCCTGCAAAGCTAATAGTGAAGAAGTATTATAGTTATTATTTTCTATGTTTTTTAGGAGAGTTTCGTCTACTTTAAGCTGAGCTAGTTTAGCTTCTAATACTTCTAACTCTATTGCCCGTTTATCACTAGTTTCTTTGGATATTATCTTACCAAGTTTTATTTCTTTATTTTGCAGATCTGTTCTGAGTTTTATAGTTCTTTCTAAATCTGCGACCGCTTCCCCTTTTTCACCAGTGCTTATGCTTATTAGTTTATCTTCTGTTGGTAGTCTAGCATACGATGCGGCTAGTTCGAGTGTTGCATCCCTTACTTTACCAATACCATCAAGGTTTACGTCAGTCCCAAAAGACTTTTGAAACTCTGCAAATCTTTCGGCTTGCTGTATGGTAGCCTCGTCAATTAAAGCACCTTCTACAACAATTGTGGGCATGTTAGTAAGCTCACTTATGGTGTCTAGCATTTCTGCTAAAGGCCCAGTTGCTTTTTGTCCTGCAAGGCCTAGTCCCTCGACTTTTGCCATACCCTCGTCTAGTGCTTTAATGTAAGCTATAAAGTTAGTGCCCGTATTTTCATCAATAGGCTGCGTAATCTCTCTACCAGCTAGGAGTGATAACTGCGCGACCCTCTCTTTTTGAAGAGCTACAATCTCTTTATTTATTACAACCTGAGTTTGTAATTCGTTGTTATACCTAGCGGTATCGGAGTAACCTGCTCTCAACCGTACATTAGCTTCTTGGAGACCCTCATTGAAAAAACCAAAACCTGCCATCCCAGCAAACTCAGTAGCTACATTAGCCACAGATATTGCTAAATTTTCTGCTGTCCCCCCCATGCTTGTAGATAAACTAAGTGCTTCTGTTTTTGAGGCTTTTAGCTGTTCTTTTAAATCTTCTATCTTACCTGAAAGAGCCCCAGTAGCGGTCACAGCAGCCCCAATATTATCAGCAGATAATGCTTTTGAGAAAATTTCAGCACTAGTACTAGCTTCTTTAGATATGGCTTCCTGGTCTCCTAAAACTCCCATATAATCTATTATTTCACTTAACAAAGCCGCCGTAGGTTCTAGTCCTTTAGAGATAAAAACCAAAAGCTCGGTTGTTGCATCCTGCGCATTCACCCCTAAAGTTTCCCAAGCTGTGGCCCCCGCTGTAATACCAGAAAATTTCTCGTCTAGCTGACCCTGTACTTCATTGGTTAACGCTAGTTGTCTTTCGTAATTAGTTAATTCGTCTACTGTTTTTCCAACTTCTGCCGCATATTTTTGGAATGCAGGAGTAAGTCTTGTAACAATACCTAATTCATCAAATAGTTCTATTTCTTGTTTTGATATACCCCGAAGCACTCTGTCCATGGAGTCTGTAAAATCCCTACCCAAAGCGATAGAGGCTTTTCTAGTAGAAGCTGTTAATTTATCTAGCTGATCTGTGGTAAAACTAAAAGCTACACCTTTAGTTGCAAAACTTAAACTTTCCTTCAAAGATAATGCACCCGCAGAGGCCTGTCTTAGTTTAACCGCTAAATTATTAACATCTACACCAGTTACTGCAGCAGAAAAACTAGTCAGCTGCTCCTGTAGTCTGCTGAAAGACGCCGCGTCATTTAGTAGTTTAAATGCAGCCCCAATAGCGTACAAATTCACCGCAATAGCGGCGTAAGTGCTAACTAAAGGGTTAGCCCCAAAAGCTAAGGCGGAAAAGTTTCTAGTTTGATTGTTTGTAGCTCTAGTGCTTTGTCTCATTGCTGCAGTGGCTTGTTCTGAGGTATTACTAAAATTAGTATTCGCCCTACTAGCCCTATTGGCCGCATTGGAGTAATCAATAAACTCTTCTGAAGTCCTTTCTACTGCTCGCTCTACTTCGGATATGTGATAATCAAGTCTTTGTGTGTTTTGTTCTATTTTTTCCAAAACACCAAGTAACCTTGACATACCCGTGTTTGCGTCTATACCCTCTAAAGCACCCTCCACCTGATTAGCTGATTCTCTTACATCGTCTAATACACTAATTAAAACTTCCATATTAGTTATATATCTATCTATGCCTGCGGTTTGTATATCAGACCCAGAGAGAGATCTATTTATAGATTTAAGTGCCGAAGCAAAAGTCTTTAAACTAGCGGCTGACGTACCCAGTCTTTCTCCTGTAGCGGCTAAAGTGGATAAAGAAGCGTTTAAGCTACCAGAAACCCCTACAAAATTAGCGCTAGAAGCGCTAACGTCTGTAATAGCGTTATTTAGTTCCCTTAATTTAGTAGTAGCTTCGGTAGATCCTACTGTTTCTACTCGAACCCGTATATTTCTTATCTGTTGGTTTCTTGCCATTATTTGCTCCTTGCTAAAATAAAAAAAGTCCCACAACCAATAAGCGGTAAGGGACTGAATAGGGACATTGCCCTATTCTAGAGGATTATTATCCCTTCTTGGCTTTGTCTGCGGATTTTTTGGCCTCTTTATATGAGGCTTCTCTGGCTCTTCCGTCCAGGAATCTGATTATTTCAAAAACTGTAAACCTATCTTCTCCTTCGATCAGATAGAGTGAGAATAAAACTTCTAGGGAGGAGTAATTTTTACCAACGTACATACTAGACATACCGCCGCTGTACGTATCGGGCAGTGCGTTAAATATCTCTATGCCTTGGTGTACATAACTAGGGAAGTCTTCAAAACTTGGGGGTATTTTATCGGGGTCGATTTCACCTCCAAGCTGCTCTTCCATTCTTAAGTACGTTTCAGCAGTAATACCTACTCTAGCATTATCTAAATATTTTTTAAGGTAGTCTAAGGTAGCTTCTGCTCTATCAGTCTCGAAATCGGTGCAAACTGAACACCTGTTCATTAATCCAAGTATCAAAAATTTGTGAGTGAGAAACTAACTGCACTACGTTATCTATAGAGAACTCTACCTCAGCTTCTAGGTCTTCTATTTGAGAACTATCTATTAGTAGTAACTCGCTAAGATGTTTATACTTTAATCCAGACCAGCCTTTGATTGCTGCTTCTGAGAACTTTTCGACAAATTTGTCTTGATCTAGCTCTGTTACTGGCATTCTAAGTTTAGGGTCTATTTTAGTGGTCTCTGATTCGGTTCTAATCTTTCTAGATAACTCCCTTGATAGGGCTGCTATCTTTACTTCAAAACCATCAATACCTTCAAAGGGTACTGTGACTACTTTTGTTTCTACTATAAGTTGTTTTAAGTTCATAATTCTTTTCCTCTAGAATTTTAATGTTGAGTTAACAGAGCTAGGCAGTAACACGTAGTCTGTCGCTATTCGATGATAATCTCCAAGATCAAATCTTTCTGTAGTACTGCAGTTGCCGAGCTTAATATTAAAGCTAGGACCATATGCAATCTCGATTGATGCGTCTTGTGAAAACGTCGTATTATTATTATTTAGTTTTAATTGTGTTATTGTGCCAGAGATAGTCATTGTGTCTATTAAAGGTCTACTTACCTTAAATATACTGCCTATATCGAAAACAGATTTTTGTGTTCCCCACTTAATACCTCTAGTAAGCTCCACTGTAACGCCCAGTACATTGTTAAAACCTTCTACTACAACACTACTATTTATAAACCCAGAAGAAGTTTGTGAGACTTGTGTTAGGTTATTAAATATTGTCATTTCCTCAGCTATATCTGTTACATCTTGTAAGTCAGAACCAACAGCAGTTATATTAGCCGCTAGTATCTCTTTTTGAGTAATAGTGAGAGATAGATTTTCTCCTACCGCATCAGACACTTTGTATATAGTGCCAGTCGCCGATACTATATAAACAGTAGCTGCGTTGGGGGTAGCATCTAAGGCTATAAATGTAGGGATTTTATGTGTAGTATCAAAATCATGGGGCAGCCCAAACCAATTAGCTAAAGCCTTTTCGGGTTCAGCAGCCGCTAAGTAAATTGAAAAGTTAAGAGATACAGGAGATTTCTCTGTTGTAAAAGTCTTGTCCATCAAAGTTCTTTTTTGTAGCGTTTGAGTGGTTTGCCTAGATTCAGAAAACGTCTGGGAAGCAGATACCTCACCCACAAGAAACTTGTACTTGTGGGTGTTGGTAGCTAAGTATACAGTGGTACCTATTTTAAAATCGATACCACTCATGTGTTTTACTCCGCGAAGAACGCAAAAGAGATTTCGTCGCCACTGATCAAATCAGTAGAAGAAGGAATCCCCTTGAACTCTATAGAGGTAGATACAACGTCATCTATGGATAATGACGGAACAGATAACTGAGCTAATGGTATAGTTATCTCAGCTCGTGAGCCAGTACCACCACCTACCTGAAAGACTATATTGGCAGCATTAGTAACGGCGTCACCAACTTCTGCGAGCATGTGAGCTAATAAATTAGCCGAACCATATTCTGTGCCAGTAGTACCATCAGATCCAACGTTATCTCTAAGGTATGCTTCAATTGTTCCTGTGACTTCAAAAGAGCCAGTAAAAGAACCAATCGCATTATCTACTTCAGCTAGTGTATTAGGTGTAAGATACGTAACGTTGTTGTTAACAGTAACAGTACCACTAGTGATAGGTATAATATAGTTATCATTAACGCCCGCGTTTAATCCTGGTGCTAGATCTGAGTTTAAGCTCATAAGAGTTAGTTTATTGACTAAATAACTTTTGTTAGTAGGTACTCTTACGTATCCAGAAGCTACAGAAGTTTCGTCAAAACTTGTGCCACCAGCGGCTACAAAAGCAGGTACGGTAATAGGTAAGTAAGTCAGACCCTGGCCAGACCAAGAAGTTTGCCCAATATCAGAAATATCTATAGAAACTTCTGCTTGACCTACCTGAACTTTATCTATGTAATACATCGTATTATCTACTAAGAAATACAAATAGAGTTCCGTTAGTACATGAGCTGAGTTATTTTCAAAGTCAACTTTAAAACTAGAAGTATCGCCAAACACTTTAGATGTGCCTGTACCATTGTCTAGGTCTACTACTGTGGCATTAGATGAAGCTAAGGCGTGCCATAACAACATATCTACAGTAAAGTGGGTAGAACCCTCTAAGTAAGGTGTCATATAAGTAGTGAAAGACCATTCTACTGGATCCAAAGAAGCGTTAAATCTCTTACTTCCTCTAATGGGTGCGGGGCCTGCTTCTTCTACTGATACATCTGTGGTAGAAACTGACTGTGAAAAGCTATAGCCTTCCTGGACTGGGATTTCGAAAGTGTTAGCATTGGTATGGGTTCCACCGCTAGCTTCCGTACTGATCCATAATCTGGTATTACGGGATAAGTTAATTGCCATGTTATAATTCTCCTAAATTATTGTGCGGTCTTACGTATTTTTTCATAACGTACGGTTGCAGTAACCTGACCTAATGCTAATGGTGATAAAATACCTTCATCGGTATTTATCTGTGTTATTGTGTTGTCTACTGTAGTTTTGATTAATTCTCCATCCGAAGTAACTACAGTATAATCTAATTGGAGGTTGGTGTCAAGAAAAGTTTCTACGTCAGATATGATAGACTCTAGGGATGCTTGGGTCGCTTCCTCGGATTTAACATATATCGTAATATTCATATTTAATGTTGCCCACGTAAAATTAGAGGGCATATCTTCTCTAGTTTCTGCACCAGGGGTAATACTAATGTATGGAAATTCTTCAACGTCGTCAAAATGAACTACCCTAGAATCCACATTACCATATAGGTTATTAACGTAATCTCCAGTGCCGTCCATTAATTCACTAAGTTTAGAAACCATAGCTTGGGTTATTCCAGATCTAGCACTCATTTTGAGTTCTCCTGAATATTAAAGTTTGCTTTCTTGAAGGAGCTAGGGCTTAGTGCCTTTGCTAAAGCTATTGATATAGCCTTTTTTATAAGAGAAGCAGGGTCTCTTGTTTTATGTCCTGCAAATACCGCGTAGGGCATTAACATGTAAGAAAAAAATATAGAGCCTCTTGTTTGGTTCTTACCACCCGTAATGCCATTTATATGTGCACTGTGTGCAAATCTGCCAGTGTCATTGACTAGTGCCGGTGCTACCATTAGGTTTTTTACGTGCTCAAATAAAGTTACGTTTAATATTTTAGCCAAATTTACTGCCGATATAAACCTACCGTCTGCTCCTTGTAGTCCTGCTATCTTTGCAGCTATATCAACTTTACCTGATTTTTTAGTTTTTGTAGTTTTGTTTAAAAAACCGTTAGATAGCATATCTTTAGATAAAACTCCAGATATAATATCTTCTATACGTGTAACAGCGGCAGTTAGTGCTTTATCTGCTATTTCTTTTTCAGTAGCTTCCGGCATTTCGTCTTTAAACCTAAGCTCTAGAGTACCTTTAAGATCTAATCCCTTGGATACTACATCTACTAAAGTTTTGGCAGGTAAAGTATCCCCACCCCTTCCTATAGCTTTTTGAAGTATAGCCTCAAACGTACTCATAGAACTTTATACAAATCTAACATAAGTTTTATTTGTGGAGGTACTAATGTAGGAGTAGGGCTTGAACTGCTTTCTCCGGTACTAGAGGTTATCTTTGTAGAAAAACTACCCTTATTAAAATAGCTAACCAATTCATACGCTGAAATAACTAAATCTGCAGGAGGCGTAGTATAGCCGTAAGTATAATCTATTTCTATAGCGTTTCTAGTGGTTGGGAACGAATCTACCGCTTCTATCGTGCCGACCGCTAGGTCAACGTAATACTTTGTAGGGTCTAGGTCAACACCGCTTACAGATACTCTGGTTACCGCGTTTAGTGCGGGGTGAGGTACTAATACCTCTAACTCATTGTCTGAAGTGGCTTTTGCTCCAACAACTGTAACTTCTTCAAAACTTAAAGAACAATAATTTTCTACAAAAGTATTAACGAAGGCTACCAAAGGCTCTAGTTTCTGATCATTGTTAGGGGTTTTTAGATCTTTATAATCTTTGTAACCCTCTAATGTAATTAATGCCATTTGTTTTCTCCTAATAAAAAAGCCCCGCCCGAGACGGGAGGGGCCTTTTTTTGTTCGATATCAGTTATTATTAAGCTGCTGCGAACTTAAGAGATACTACACCTTTACCATTACCAGTAGAAGCTACGATCAATGGCTCTAAGTTAAGTCTTTGAGTAGCAACAAATACTGTTCTATCTGTCTCAACATCAAAATCACTACGTACTGTAACACCACGTTGACGTGGAACTACGAAGTTACTTGCATTACAGATAACTGCGTAAACAGAAGCATTTGCTCGTGCTGCAAACTCGTTAGATACTAGAACTCGCATACCGTAGATATTGCCAACTTCACCAACTAATTTAGTTGCGTTATTCTGGCCAACTTGCTGTACATCAGCCCACTCTGAATCTTGAATAAGATCCCAGTATGCGTCTTGAGATATAATAACATATAATTGATCAAGGTTGATACCATAAAGACCTAAGCCTCTACGTGCTGCTAAGATTTCTTTAGCAGTTACTAAAACAGTCTTATCTGCTTTGGCAAGAGTAGTAAAAGTTTGAGCTGCTACAGCATTTGCTTGAGTAGCTAGACCTTTAGGCTTACCATTACCGTCTCCGATTAAGAAAGCAGAGTCAATTGACTTGGCGTGTGCTTCAACAAGATGTGAACGTAAGATAGGAACTAGAGCGATAATTGTATCTTCTTCAGTTTCTTCAGTTAAGTAAACTTTAGCAGCTAACTTAAAAGTCTTAAGTGTGCGTTCAGTAAGAGCGATAGCTAGTTCAGCGCCGGTACGATCTGTATCAGCACCGTCAGCAAGTGCTGATGCTGCAACCCATGTTGCTGTCTGAATATCAGGATTTACTGGGATAGTCATTGAGGCAGAAGACATAGACATTTCTGCAAACAAAGGAGCAACTACTAGAGCAGCTTGGATGTCGCGTGCTAAGTTAGTTGAGAAAGTAGTTTCGTAACCGTCAGAACTAACTTCAAGGCTAGATTGATCGTTTACGGCTTTGATACGGCTACCAAAATCTGTCTCAAACATACCAACTTTTTTGATTGCGCTAAGGAAAACTAGTTTATCAGCATCTTCGCCGTGTTGTTTCTCAGAGGTAGCTCCACGCATGCCTTTAGTAATAGTACTAAGACCAGGGTTGTTACGAGCTGCAACTACCTGAGCGATCTCTTCTTTAAGAGCAACGATCTGGTCGTGGTTGGTTTTAACCATTTCTGCAAAAGCAGCGTCTTTCTGTCCCATAGTGTTTTCTAGGTCAGCGATTAGAGACTTAGCAGCTTCTGTTGCACTAGATTTGATTGCTAATTCTTTTTGAGCATTAGCGTCGGCTTCTTTTTGTGCTTTCTCTACTGCGGCTGTTTTAGCAGCTTCAGCTTCATTGAATGCTGCTTTTACGCTAGCATTGATATCAGCTTGGCTGTCCAGCTTCATTTGAGCAGCCATTGCCTGCATTTCTTCAAGAGTCATTATTATTTCTTCCTTTTTATCGCCTTCTGGCGTTAAGTTAATTTTAAACTTCTCAAAGTCTTGAGAGTCCATACCTTTTGAAACCGAAAATACCGAGTCCTGGTTGCAGGGAACTGATACTACCGAAATTTCGTGTAATTCTACTGATTTAATAAAGTAAGTATCTGTAACATTATCATACTCTGCATCCAATATATTGAATCCAACGCTAAATGTTGTAAGTACTCCCTCTTTTATTAGATCGTAGATTGCTCCAGCACCTTTACTGATACTGGCTTTAATTTTTAATCCCATCTCTGTGACGCTCCAATCAACCATTTTGCCTATTGGCTGTTTATGGTCGTGGTACGCTAAGATAATTGGATTTTTTAAATAGTTATTTAATGCTGATGGTGCTTCCCAAGCTGTGCTAGGGATAACGTCTCCAGCTCTGTCTTTAGTTACTGTGTTAGCAAAGCCTTCAATAACTAAAGTGTCTGAGGTTTCATCAATAGCTTTTACGCTATTGATCATTCCTAGTAATTTAGTGTTGTAGTTCATTTTTTCTCTGTCCTAACCGCAGTTTTAGTAACAGCTGATACCATAGGTTTTGTAACTGTAGGTGCTGCTTTACGTTTAGTACCACAAAACATAGTGTAGGCTTTTTCAAATTCTGCCCAATTTTTGTATTGTTTTATAATAACAGCCGTATTTGTAGGGCTAGCTACTGTAGCATTATATAAAAGTCTGCTAGGCGTGTCTTGTCCAAACACTTTATAAATCTTTTCGAATAAATCCATCATGTATCTTCTCCTGTGGGTTTTCCGCCCTCTTGTCCCGAAACTCCCGTAGCAGAACCCGCCACGTTTGCTGGGATTCTGATTTTAATCATATCCTCTTCGTCAATTGCAGGAAGTCTAAGCATAGCACGACCTTCATTTCCTGTTATGATACCATTATTAACTAGAGCTGAAACTCTTTCGGCTTCCGCTTTTAAATCTGGTATCAAAGAGGGTACTCTATGCGTAGTAAGCTGAATATCGAAAGCAAAAAATAGCTCTAAAGCTGATTCAAACTTTCGTAACATAGGAAGTATATTAGTATAAAACAATAACTCCAAGTTAGGTTTAATATTAGCATTATTACCTGAGTTTAGTAAGATAGGTGGTACGCCTAAGGCATAACAAACTTTATCTTCTAGGCTAGTAACACTTTCGGAAAACGCCATTTCTCTGAAGTTAGAGCTGCCTGTAGTTTTAGCAGTTAAACCTCCGTCTAGAATTAGTGGCTTTCCGTGCCCTCGCTTAGGATTGTATTTAGTAATCCATTCACGTTCCTGTCGTTCTTTGAACTTTTTACTTAATATCTGGTCAGTCTCAATAATAAGCCCTATTGCAGCACCATTATCAAAGAATTTTTTCTGGAAATCAATCATAGCTTCTCTAGTCAATAAAGAACCCATAGCGCTGTTTAACCTAGAATCGCCTCTATAAACAGACCTAGTACTATTATCCTTAACAAATATTACCTGCTCTGGTTTATAGTCTATTTGCCCATTATATATAAATTTATTTATATAACCTTTGCTGTCTGGAATTATCTCCATAGCACAAGCAGGTAGATGGTAGAATGACGTACCATCAAAATGGATGAATGCGTTGCCGTCTATTAGAAAATCCATCAAGACTAATCTTCGAAAAGTGCTAACGTCCATATAGGGGTTTGGTCTAAAGTTTAATAACTTTGATAATGTAACACCTCTAGTACTAGGGTATTTACCTGTGAAGGCTAAGATACTACCTACGTCGTAATCGACTAAGGCCGAATTGTCTACTAGCAAGTTTATACATCTATTGACTACCTCAACTAATTCATAACTATTTTGAATTGTGTTTAGTTTGGTTTGAGTACTTGCTATATTTGAGCCTTCTTCCCTGGCAATGACTGCCTGGGCGGGATTTAGCTTCTCTTTTATTCCTTCCCATAGGGACATGTTTGGCTCCTTATATTAACCTAGAAAACCTGTCAGAATTATCAGGGTTAACTATAAACTTAGAAAATCGACTAGTAGATTGAGAGTCAGCATCCTTGCCGTGTATTCTTCCATGAATCTTTTTCACCCAAACTTCTTGTTTACCTGCACTAGCTAGTGTAGGCTCTCTGCCGTAGATTCTATGTAGTTCTTTGTGATGTTTGTTGCAAAGGGTTACAGTATACTCTACCAAATCTACCCAGTTATCTGTATAAAACTGGTCTCTCATTGCTAATACCTCTTCGTCGGTACTGATAGATATATTGCGGTCTTTGCAGTAATTTTTTAATAAGATAGAAACTGTTGTGTAGTGGTGTAGTTCTAGGTCTTCCGTAGTACCACAACAAGCACATTTCGTATCTTTTTGATAGTTGGACTTAATCCCATCTCGAATATGCCGTGTGGCTGTTCGTTTATTATCAGCTCCAGTGTTAGCTGCCATTTACTTTCTCCATCTCGAATATACATTATTATACTGTGTCACACTTCAAATGTAAAGCTGTGATTTTTATTTCAGCACTATATAACATAACTATACAAAGCATAACGCAAAGCATCTCCTAGGTGAGAGAATTGATCGTGCTTAGGTTTCGGGTTGATTAATGAAGGGTTAGGGTCCCACCTGTAGTTAGCTAGCATAAGTATTACATTTATACAGCTTTCGTCTACGGTTACTTTGTCGTTCTCAAACAATCCTTGCACATAGCTAATTCCATCTAGTACTGACTTGTTAGCTTTGTTCGACGGTAAGTCATACATTGCAGCTAAATCTTGTCTGAACTGAGCACTAGCAGGGTCACAAAATACTATATCTACGTCCCAGTCGTCAAACGCCTCACTGAACGCAAACGCGTGTTGTTTAGTAGTTCTCTCGTTTTCTTGGTAATCCCACACGATATAAAAATGATCTGCTTCTGTATCGTAAACTATAACTAAAGCACCAGTATGATCCTTATAGCCAGGATCTATCCCCATTATGTTCTCGTACTTATATGAGTTCTCTTCCCAAGCCATGTCGCTTAGATCACGGGTGTGCTTCTCTTCATCAAAGCCTTCGTATATTTGTCCTTCGAACGTAGCAAAATCTGCTTCATACTCTTGCTTAAATTCCGCCTTACTCATTGAGTTCCGGGCGTCTATAATATCGTTACCTACGGTACGAGGGTTATCTCTATACGTTGAGTGAATCGATACCCAGTTTGGGTAGTTAGCGGAAAATCCTCGTTGGTAGAAGTCATAAAAGTAATTAAGACCACGAGGCGTTGAAATGAAGATACATTTACTGTTTGCTTTGTCCAGTGTTGGACGTAGCTGTACGTTAAATACAGAAGCACCGTTGTTTTCTAATGCTGCTTCATCCACTAATATTAAGTCGTACGAGTGTCCAACTAAACTATCAGGGTTGTTGTAAGATCCAAACTTAATCATCGATCCGTTCTCTAGGTGAATCTCACGTATTGCTTTGTTTTTAGATTCGATTTCTATCTCGAAATCTTTTAGCATCAATACCTGCTCATTCCAAGATATATTTGTCAATGAAAAGTTGGGTGATACGATTAGTATCTTTGCTTTAGGTTCTAAAGCTTTCAAGAATGCTAGCGTGTTCGAGATGTAGGTCTTGCCTGTTCGCCGCGATAAGCAAGCTACTACGAACCTATGCTGGGGATTATTTATTGCGTTAATCAAAGCGATCTGTGGCGCGATTGGCACAACTTCTCTCAAGGCTAGGAAGTTACCTACGGGTAGCTTTAAGAATCTCTCTTCAACTGGATATTCATCCAAAGTCTCGAAGTTAATATAATCTCTACTTACTTGCATCTGTGCTAGCCCCTAGTATCCTATCTAGCAATGAGTTGTATTTATCTCCGCCATAGCTATTGTTCTGTTGGATCGCTATCAGAGGTGAGTCTTTCTTCTCTCCAGCTTCTAGCAATTTAAGTTGCATTGCCATTTGATCCATGTTGAACTTGTGCATCTTCTCCATAATCTCTATAATATCTTTACTAGAGCCTAGCCCAGTCTCATCCATTTCTTCTAGCTTTGATTGCAGTACGGCATCCCACACTGCTCCCATCTTGTCTCTGTTGCGGAAGCCGCTCTCATTGAAAAGTCTATCAATGTAGTTGCAAACCTCTCGTTTGCTTAAATGTCTTGTTACTTCATCTAATGGTAGTCCTAGTACTTGGGCCGCTTTTGCAGAATCACTGCCATTTTCAAGGTAAGCATGTGCGATCTCAAGGCCTTCGGGGCTTATTAGTGTAATCTCTGTTGTCATAATGTTTCTCCTATATACTGATACTATACAGAAAAGTGCTAAGTTTGTCAAGGATTTTTGCTATCTTATGGGGCTGCTCGTGGTCTTGGTTAAATTGGGTAGACTTTCGTAGACCTTCGTAGACTTTCGTAAATCTTCGCATAACATCAGAACATCAGAACATCAGAACATCAGAACATCAGAACATCAGAACATCAGAACATCAGAACATCAGAACATCAGAACATCATAACAATTCTGCTATGTCCAGTGTTGCGGCCACCGCACAAAGCGAAAGCTGCGCCCAAGAAAAGTTGGACGAAAATTCCCCATATCGGGTTTGGAAAGGGGTCTGGGCGTGTCATCAATATGGGGAGGTCTCGTAACCGCCCCCCCCCCCTATTGGTGCAACCGCTATAAACTTAGACCTTATATGCTTAAGGCCTTGGCAACCCTTCGGGCGGTTGTTAGTGCATCTAGGCTAAACAACTCTCGACCTAATGAATAGTTGCTTAGGGCTGCTCTCAAGCTGCTCTCTGCTGCTGCTGCATTGTCTACCTTATAAAGCTCGATTGTAAGGTTGGTATTCATAGTGATATAAGCCCTCAAACGCTCATACCCGTTAGTAGTCATACCCACCTTTAAACACGTCTCAGCAGCACCTACAACGCCTGACCTGTTATCTAGGGCGTCAGTGATGTATATGTAGTTCTCACCTTTATAGAAGCATTTAAGGGCGGCTGATGTGTTAGCTACTAAGTTTAATACATTCATAATTTTCTCGGTTTGTTGTTTCGTTTCAGTGGGGTTATAATAGCATAGTGGTTGCGGGTGTCAACAAAATAATCACCTAAATCGATATTACTTTTTGATATAAGATATGCCAAACTAAAGTTGTACTTTGTGAAAAAAAGCGTATACTAATTGTAACTTAACTAAAAGAGTAAATGACATGAGTAACCAAATAAACCTTGACTTTAGCGCTGGCATCTTTTTTCTACATATATATTGTGAGAAAAACGTTTTAAGAGACGTTCAAAGACTTGACGGTTTTTTACCCAATGAATCTGAAATAAAAAATCAGATCCCAACTGGATACACTGGAATAGTTGAACGCTTGAAATAGCCCCTGTATAGCCCCCTGGCGGCGCGCGCGTCCAAAGCCTAGCATTGGTATCGCTTTCCAGAGATCTCTTCAAATTGGACTTATCCACAGGGTTATCCACAGGGACGCATCGCGCCCGCGCCAGCCTGTGGATAACTTTGTGTATAACTATTTGTGTCCCTGTGCGGCTTGTAGCGAGCATATAATTTTTTAGCTTATGCTTAGCTACGTTCAAAAAAAGATCGTGGCATAGGATGCGATATAGGGCTTTTTTCAAAAAAGCCCTGTGCGGCTTGTAGCGAGCATATAATTTTTTAGCTTATGCTTAGCTACGTTCAAAAAAAGATCGTGGCATAGGATGCGATATAGGACGTTGGCGAATTTGACCAAAAAATAGCGAATTTGCAACAAGCGTAAATACGAATCATTCTCATTCGCGTTTTTATTAGCATTAATAAAGTTGGCATAAAACTTGCTTAAATCAAAAACCATGCCAAACTGCAACAAGCGTAAATACGAATCATTCTCATTCGCGTTTTTATTAGCATTAATAAAGTTGGCATAAAACTTGCTTAAATCAAAAACCATGCCAAGTTGAAATTGACTAAAAAATGGCGAATTTGAAATTGACTAAAAAATGGCGAATTTGAAATTGACTAAAAATTGGCGTTTTTCACAAAACTTTATTTAGGTCAAAAAAATACCCGCTAGGATCGCGGGTATATAGTACTGGTTATTAAACCAGTACTTTAAGAATTTCTTCGGATGTCAATTTTGTGACTTCGCGAAATTCACCCCCCCAATATTCTGTAGGTACACTAGCCTTTATGGTGTTTTCAGCGGTCATCATAGCAGCTTCAGTATCATATACCACTACCACTACCTTAGAGAAATTTGAGGCTGTCACGTGGTTTCTGAAGCGATCCCATGCTTGCTTGCCGTTGGTGCGGTATGCCTTGCCGAACTTTGTGCCATCAAATGCTCCCGTCATTACACTCTTACGCTCCCCTAGGTAGATGCAAAACTTGTGGGCGGTAGTTTTATCTGCTTTAAAGCTTTCAAGAGTATGTGAAGTGATTGATAAAATAGCCATTTTTTGTTTCTCAGTATGTTGATTTAATTACTATATACTATGCAGGTGCTATGCCAAGTATTCCAGCCAGGCGAAATAAAATAAAAAAGCCTTATAAAACAAGGACTTAAAAAGAAGGTAATTTTAGCTTAGTTTTAATTGTTCATTTTTTGGTCAACAAATTTTTGTGGTCGTCGATAGCGCGCGTTGGTACTTAGAAAGTGTAAAAAAACCTGACACTATTTTTTCCTTATAAAACAAGCACTTAATTTTTGAGCAATAAAAAAGCCTTATAAAACAAGCACTTAAGATTTTGCTATAATCCTGGAAACCGTAAAAAAGTGTAAAAAAACCTGACACTTTTTACCGTAAAATAATACTAATTTTAATAAAATCAATAAAATCAATACAGGCAAAATAACGTAAACTATTGATTTTATTGATAAAATTCAAAATAAAAAGTTGGCATAGTGGTTGCATATATATATATACAATAATTAAACCGAGTAAAATAATATGACTAATCAAATAAATTTCAACTTTCACGCTGGCAACTATTTTTTACATATATATTGTGAAAAAAATATATTGCGAGATGTTCAAAAAATTGACGGTTTTTTACCTTCAGAATCTGAAATAAAAAAACAGATTCCAACTGGCTACACTGGCATTTTAGAATGCTAGGAATAGCAAGCATTATTTTCATGATAATTTTAGCCTTATTATTAGTGGCGTTTGTTCGACATGTGGCATAGTTTTTGCCCTTGCAAGGGTCATGCCAACTTTTGCCTTGCAAGGGTCATGCCAACTTTTGCCTTGCAAGGGTCATGCCAACTTTTGCCTTGCACTGTTTTGGTGCACTGCACTGTTTTGGTGCAAAGCAAGAAATCGTACAAAAAACAGCCGCTCAAAAAATCGCCTGTACAAAAAATCGCCAGCGAAAAAATCGGGGCAGGTCGCGGGGCGTGGGAACGGAATTGCATGTGCAAAACTTATGTGCAAAACTTATGTGCAAAAATTATGTGTGCAAAAATTATGTGTGCAAAAATTATGTGTGCAAAAATTATGTGTGCAAAACTTATGTGTGCAAAACTTATGTGTGCGCGCGGCCGCCCAGGAATGTCAAATAACTTTTTGGTATAAGATATAATAAAGCATTAGTATACAAGTGCGTTATTATGTGAGATAATACTTGTATTGAATAACTAGGAAGAAACAAGAATGATTATACAGATTACCGCAGTTACCGCAAAAAATATTAGAGTGTTTGTCGAAGTGCTGCAAGAGCAAGATTATATAGATAGTTTAATAAGAGTACGGGCGGGAGTGTACCACATTGCACACGACCTGTCAAAAGAATGCCGCAACTTATGCGCGGATTTATTAGACGAAGATTTTAAAATCGAACTTATCGCCTCCCCGCTGGTCTGACCAGTAAAATAAGTGTTTACAGCTTACAAAAATAAGCGTATAATACTTGTATTGAATCAGGGAACGGACTCAAAAAGAATTAAAAAAAGACTTTACAACCAATTAAAACCTTGCTATAATAGCTACTTAAATTACTTAATAAAGAGAGAAAAAATATGACTAAATCTACATCTACTTTTACTACTGCACAAATCGAAGCCCTTGAAACTTTTGCGGCTGCTACTGAATCAGGCATGATCACTAATGATGATGTAAAACAGCTAATAAAATCTGATGATTTTGAGGGCAAAACCGCATCAATGGTGCGTGGTAAAGTTGTTGCAATGAAATTGTACAAAACTGTTGAAACTTCTGCCCGACCTGCTAGTGCCAGTGTACTACGCAAATCTGACTTTGTTTCTTCTATCGAGGAATTATTGAGCTTGAATGAGGGCAGCTTGCCATCGTTTGAAAAAGCCAGCAAAAAAGACTTGCAATTATTGGTGGACACTATGGTAGCCCTAAACGGCTAGCACAAACCATGCCAACTATGTTGGCACACAAATTGCAAAGCCCTTCGGGGCTTTTTTGCTATGCAAAATAAATAAATAAAAAAGCTTGACAAAAGCGGGGGGCTGCGCGCGGCCAGGCCAAAAGTCAAATAACCTTTTGATATAAGCATATGACTAAACGGTATTTGACTCCACCAGCATTATGTGAGATAATACTTGTAATGAATAACTAGAGAGTAAATAAGAAATGAGTAATAAATTAAATATAGCCGTAATAGACACCGAAACAGCTACACTATGGGGCGAAGTTTTTGATTTTGGCATGGTTATCACCAATAAAAAAGGTGACGTTATAGACACCTATGATTCAATCGTGAAAGAGGTTTACGATAACATTCCTTTGATGAAAAAAGCATTTTATTTTAATAAAGTAGATTCTTTTTATCGTCCGAACGTTCGTTGCAATCGTATGACCGTTAAACCTTGGGCACAAATTTGTGGCGAAGTTTTAGCTTTAACCGAGAAACACGACATTAATGTTGTGGCGGCTTATAACCTAGCTTTTGACGCTAGGGTGATAAAAGCAACACATAAAAAGTATAACGGTTCGGCTATGTTTTCTAAGCCAGTAAAACAGCTTGACTTGTGGCGTGTATGCTGCGAAACATTGTTACAGCAAAAGAATTTTAAAAAGCTGGCAAAGGAATTGAAATGGGTATCCCCTGCTGGTAACTTGCGAACTAATGCACAGGTATCGTACCGCTATGGCATGGGTGAGTGGGAGTTTGACGAGTCACATACTGCGTTAGATGATGCACTGATTGAAACCAAAATAATGAAGAAAGTATTTTCAACTAAACAAAAAATTAATTATGGATTGATTGCCCACCCTTGGCGGTTAGTGCAAGAGAAAAAAGCATAAGCTTAGAACAAAACGGGCTAGACACTAGCCCAATAATTTGATATAATACTTGTACTGAATAACTAAAGAGTAAAGAAAAATGGAAAAAGCAAAAAGTTACCTAGCCGAAAATATCTACTTCCTTTGTGGGATGATTTGTTTATTAGCAGCCAATGCACCGAATATTTATGGGGCTATTGTTCACGGCAAAACCGCACCGATTGGATATATTATTTTACTTCAATTGGGGTTGTCTTTTTATCTGATAGATGCTATACTGAAAAAACGACCTAGCATATTTGTGATTAGTGGCGTGTTGAATACTACATTAAATTTATTTGTGTTAATTCTTGCGATTAGTGTATAATCCGCTTGACAGGGGCAGTTTTGCTGCGCGCGGCCAGGCCGCCTGGTCAAATAACTTTTTGGTATACCTTATAACAAAGCATTAGTATACTTTGTTAGTGTGGCGCGGTATAATACTTGTATTGAATAGCTAGGAAGAAAAGAGACACCAACCGAAATTAATAGCATTTATTCTAAATAAAAGCTTGACAAATAAAACACCGTTTGATATAATACTTACACTGAATTACTAAAGAGAAATAAAATATGTTTACATTACAAAATACAACTTCAAATGCTACAGCTTTACTATCTGGTATTATCGCTTCAAAAGTCGTGCCAGTCTTCGACATGGACGGCGTTTTTGCTGATGCCTCACATCGTCAAATTTGCAACGCTGACGGCTCTTTGAACCTTGATAAATACCGCGAAATGTCAACGGCTGAACACGTCAAAAAAGATGCAGAATTGCCTATGATTAAAGTTTTGCAAGCTCTAACTCGTTTAGGTATTGAGTTCCATATTTGCACCGCTCGTATTATGTGTGATAATACAGCAAGCTGGATTGATGCCAAAAAAATTGCTCCAAAGTCTGTAATGGCTCGTTGTGGTGATCACGATTCTAGACGTGACCACAAACTAAAAACCACAAACTTAATCAGCCGTTTTTCACATTTCCAACTTAAAAACATGATGTTGATTGATGATAATTTAGACAATTGCAAAGCAGCCAAAGCTATAGGCATGAAAGCAATTAACGTGCCATTTGTGGGGCATTAGGGTTATGAAAACAAGCGTGTGTGTTATTGAAATGAGCCACAAAAAATCTAAGATAGTAGACCAGATTGGTTACTTGGAAACAATAGAAGAAGCCGAAAAGTATTGTAAAAAAGAGAATAAAACAACAAAGAAGTTTGTATATACTTTTTATCGTATGCTTAGACTGTAGAGGTCTAAGCAAAATAAAGCTTGACAAAAACGCAAGGAGGTGCGCGCGGCGCGCTTTGTCAAATAACTTTTTGGTCTACCTTATATCTAAAAGTTATTTGACAAATCCAGGATTATAATCCTGCTATGTCCCGTGTCCTGAAACACGGGACAACTGGTCTGACCAGTGAAATAGTTGTTTACAACAACGCTTAAATTTGAGATAATACTTGTGTTGAGTAGGGAGAGGGAGTTTTTAGAAAGAATTTATTTCTGAAAATAAGTGAGAAAAAGCTAGACATTCTCTCTTTAACTTGATATAATACTTGGGTTGGATCGGGAAGTTTTAGAAAAAAGTTTATTTCTAAAATAAAACTAAAAAAAGACTAGACTTTACCGCCGATACTTGATATAATACTTAAACTGAAAAACGGGAAATTATTCCCAACTGCCAACAAAGAGGATATTCTACATGGCTAAATCTACTTCTACTTTCACTACCGCACAAATCGCAACTCTTGAAGCTTTTGCAGAGAACACCGATTCTGGTTTGATTTCTAACGCTGACATCAAAGCACTTGTTTTAACTGACGATTTCAAGGGCAAAACTGTCCCAATGCTTCGCGGCAAAGTTGTTGCAATGAAGCGTTATCAAACTGTTGCGGCTTCGCCTAAGCCTGCTACTGAAGGCAACGTGCAACGCAAATCAGATTTTGTGTCTGCCGTTGAAACTTTGCTTAGTATTCCTGACGGTCGTTTATCTTCTTTTGAGAAGGCAAGCAAAGCAGATTTGCAAGCTCTGACCGATGCCTTGATTGCACTAGCTGACAAAGCCTAGGCAATAACCATGCCACCTGCGAGGGTGGCACACTTTTTTCCCAACGGAGATTTTTATGCACGATTTAGACTGGAATGATTATTTTGACAACGACCGCGAAGCTGGTGGCGACGACTACGCAGCCGCGGAATACCTTGGCGACGATGCCCCAGACTTAGATGACGACATAGTCTAATGGCTGGTGTGAAAAGCGGTAACTTGACAAAACCGAAAAACTGGAATCGACATTTTAATAAATTTCTCAAGCGAGAATTTTGGAAATGTGAGAGAAAAGCAGCAAAAAATTCGCTTGACAACGCTTAGGGGGGCGCGCGCAGCGGCCAGGTGTCCAGGATTATTTTGGTCTAAGCATATAACTAAACGGTATTAGACAATGATACACTAACGCGATATAATACTTGTATTGAATAGCTAGGAGAGAAAAGATGTTTTTATATAAATTTGCGCAGGGCGGTTTGGTTTACGTTTATGATGAAGATACAGACGTAAATTGCGGTGTTTTTGATACCGTAGAAGACGCCGATAATTTCATGGATAATTTCATAGAATATGAAATGAATGCTTGACACCAGAAACCAGTTTGATATAATAATCCCACTAAATAACTAAAGAGTAAAAAATATGTTGACACTAGTATCAGATATAATTCAGCCAAGTTTTAAAGCCCGCACACGTGGCGAAGCCGTGGCAATTATAGACACTGAGACCGCCACACTATGGGGCGAGGTTTTCGATTTTGGGATGGTCATTATCAATTCTAAGGGCAAAGAAATTGCTCGCTATGATGCCATAGTAGAAGAGGTGTACAATAGCGTAAAGCTAATGGAGAAAGCATTTTACTTTAATAAAGTTGATTCTTTTTATGAGCCGAATTTGCGTTGTGGTAGAATGACTAAAAAATCTTGGAGAACTATTTGCGTCGAAGTGTCTGCCCTTTGTGCTAAACATCGGGTAAGTGTTGTGTCAGCTTATAACCTAGCTTTTGACCGTCGCGTTATAGCAGCAACCAATAAAAAATACAATGGTTTTTCAATGTTCCCTGTAGGTACTAAAGAGCTATGTTTGTGGAAGTTTGCCTGTAATACAGAATTGCAAAGTGAAGCTTTCGAAGAGCTAGCAGTGGCTCAGGGTTGGGTTTCGCCAGTGGGCAACTTGCGAACTAATGCCGAAGTAGCTTACAAGTTTATGACCGGAAACCTTAATTTCTCTGAGAGCCATACCGCCTTAGACGATGCATTGATAGAAAAAGACCTGCTTAAGTTGTTGATGGAAAAGCATAAAGAACTACCATTTGGTGTGGGTGGTGCAACATGGCAGCTAGTGAATAAAGACCGCGAAAAAGTTAAATCACGTAAAACTGCATAAAAGACTAGACAGTATACCCTATTCGCGGTATACTGGTTTTTTAATAAAGGAGAAAGTTAAATGACTGATCAAGATATTTTAGACAATGCCCCAGAGGG
>Ga0196887_1000082_pt1 | contig 41988 bp, 58 predicted proteins | sample VirMetDEL_Mar_31_FD_169094 | JGI IMG/M metagenome (GOLD analysis project Ga0196887, IMG submission 169094) | Aqueous microbial communities from the Delaware River and Bay under freshwater to marine salinity gradient to study organic matter... | ecosystem: Environmental > Aquatic > Marine >... | reverse complement strand
TGGCTAACTTAGCACAAGCTAATGAACAGTTTAATGCACAACAAACTAATGCAATGGAACAGTTTAATGCACAAGCTTTGAATGTTGCAGAAGCTCGAAGAGTTGGTAACGAAGCAGAAGCTAACAAGCTTGAAGCACAACTTAAAACAGACGTAAGTAAATTCAATGCACAGCAAGACTTTGCAAGAGAAGAGTTTAATACGAAGAACGAAACAGCTATAGCACAATCAAACGTGGCATGGCGTAGACAAGCAAACACGGCAGATACTGCGGCACAGAATGAAGTTAATAGGCAGAATGCACAAAATGCATTTGGACTTACAGCCTCTGCTCAAAACTTCTTATGGCAAGAGTTACGTGACGAAGCAGACTTTAACTTTAGGCGTTGGGATAATGAACAATCTAGGAAGACTTCAATATACACTGCGGCTTTAGGTAATGATACAGGTGCTTCTAAAGAAAGTAACTGGAGTAGTAATTTAACAGCAATAGGTAATTTAATAAATGGGTGGTTAAGCTAATGGGATGGTTAAGAAAAAAAGCAAAACAAATTGGTAATGTATTTAAAAAGATAGGAAAGAAACTAAAGAAAGGTTTAGGTAAAATAGCTAAAGTTTTCGGTAAGTTAGGACCGTTAGGTTCTCTTGCTTTATCTTTTATACTACCAGGGGTTGGAGGGGCAATATTTAGTTGGCTCAAAAACGTACCTTACTTAGGTAAAGTATTTCAAGGAATTGCTAAAGTAGGTAACTTTATAAAAGATGGTGTAGGTACTGTGTTTAATAAAGTAAGTGATGGTATTGAATGGGCAATGAACAAAGTTAGTAAACCTTTTATGAAAGAAGGTGCACGAGGAGCAGGTAGTGCATTTAGAGATTTTGTAAGTGATGTAACTAATGGATATATTGAGCCTTCAAAACAAGGAAATATTTTTGATAAAGACCTTGCATTAACAACTAAAGATGGTAAACTACTTAGTGAATTATCTGGTGAAGAACTAGATGCATTAAAAGCTAGTGGTGAATTAGATACAATAAAAGCTTCAGCAGACTTAGGTCGAGGTCAAAGTGCCTTTGTAGGTGATAATGTTAGAAACGTAGAGTCTATGGTAGATGCTAAAGGTAATCCTATTGAACTAGCTAAAGGTGAAGTTTACCAATTTAATGAAGCTACAGGTCAACATCAAATATGGAAAAACCAAGAAGCTTATAATACTTATGCATCTGGTAAATACGACAGTGCTGTTGGGGGTTTAACTCCTGATGATATAGTAACTGCAACACCAAAGCCTAGTATACTTGAAGGAAGACAGAAAGATAAAGGGTTTACACAATCCTTTAAAGACAGTAGAGAAGGTGCGGCTTACGCTAAACTAGCTCCTGTACAACAGTTAGGGTCTTCAATGCAAGCTGAAGAAGAAGCAATAGAGCAATATAATGCACAACAGAGTGCAAGAAAAAGTGAGTACTTTGCATATGAAGCTCAACAACAACAAGCTACTGCGGCTCAAGATAATTATTCTAGAAGTGGAGAAACCCCACAGTTTGTAAACTTTGCAGACTTTAATCCACAACAAGACCCTGCAACACAATACTTAGCTTATAGAGGTATTCAAGGCAATGTTAATCCTTATGATGTCGGTGGATATGGATTTGATTATGAAGCATTTCTTAGAGCACAATTAGGAGACAGAGCATATGGTTAATCCAAACGCAATAGCTAAACAAGCTGAAGAACATTTATTTGAAGGACCAACAGCAGGTCAATCATTAACTAACAGTCCTGATACTCCCTACCCTTGGGAAGGAGCACCAGAAATAACATCTGTTAAAGTAGCTACAGAAAAAATATTCTTTGACCTTTTAAAAGAAGACAACCTTACTACTGTTGCAACACTAATGTCTCAGAAGACTCCAGTTGCTGACATAGCTAACTTATTACTTACAGCAGGTTTTCAGAAAGGTAAGTGGAATCCTGATATGATGTTAAGTCTTTTAGAGCCTACTATGTATATGTTGTTAGCTATTGCAGAGAAAGCAGGGATTGACCCTATTCTTAATCGTGATGATGTTGATGTAGAAATTGAAGAAGATGATGAAATAGATGCAGATATAGATTTAGAAAGAGTTAAAACACAACGTAACCGAATACCAGAAGGTGGTGGGTTTAGAGATGCAGTAGTGCAAAAAATAAATCCTGCATCAGTTGGTGGTGATATTAAAGAACAACTAAAAACTTTAGATAGTGCAAAACTAAAAGAAAGTATTTTACAAAAACAAAAACCTGCCTTACAAGAACAACCAAGTTTATTAGGTAAAACAGGAGTTTAAAAATGGTATTAGATGATTATTCCAACATGAGCATTGATGAACTTGGCTCATCTTTATTGCAGAAAAAAGCAGACGATGAACGTAGAGCCGCTAAAAAATCTAGGAAGAATGAAAGAGTTCAAAAAGCATTAGGCGTATTGTTAATGGGTCAAGGTCTTATGAAGAACCAATATACAAAACGTGTAAAAGAACTGGAAGATATGCATAAGTTTGAAATTATGGATAATGAAAGTCAGGCTAGAGAAATTGCTATGCACTCTCAACTTACAGGTAAAATAGGAAATACTTGGAAAGATGAAGGCGGTGATTTAGAATCAAGATTTAATTCTTTTGAATCTAGTAATGATTACAGTGGATTTGCACAAGAAGCTAGACCCTATATTGACCAAAAAATAAAAGCGTTATCTCCTCAAGATTATGAGGACTTATATGGTACGGCTACTTATGAAAATGCAGTACGATTAGCTACAAAACAATTTGCTGAAAACTATTTAAAAACTGACACAGAAGGTGTTGCTTATTATAAAAAACAAGAACAATTACTTAGAAATATTTTAGATGATAGTGAAGGTAAGAATATGGATAGGCTTACTTTATTTACAAGAGGTGCAGGTTTAACAACAGCTTCTTTAACAGCTTATGATAGAAAAAATTATCAAAGAGTTTTAAATGAGTATAGGTCTCAAAATAATCTTGTTGGTGGTTTTAAAAGAGTATTAGGTTTATTTAATGATAAACAAATTAAAAAGGGTGGAGTTGATTTATTTTCTGCAATGACTGAAGATGATTTAGCTGGTCCTTTAATTACTGATATAACACAAGCTTTAAACCTTAAAGGCATGACAAACTCTTTAGGTGCTTCTTTAGATAAAGCTAAAAAATCTCCTACTGTATGGAGAGAAATGGCAGAAAGGTCTACTCAATATAAAACTATGCGTGAAAGAACTGCTGATTTTAAAACAGGACCATTAGCTGGAATGTTAGAAGATATAGAAGATGGTGTTTATCCAAGTGAATTAGGAGGAACTATGACTAATATTAGTGCTTCTAATATAAAAGAATTTTTTCAGGCAATGAATACTCCTGAAAGGTCAGGACAAAAAGCTGATTTTATTTTTGATACAACTGCACTAGCTATTAGATTATCTAAAGATAAACAATTTAGAGAAGATGTCTGGAAAAGTACTGAAGGCAAAAAAAAGAATGGTAAAAGTTTAGATGAGTTTGAATTTATTTTACAAAACGAAAATGATAGAATTAAATTTTCTGCAATGATGGCTATTGATGTAGGTTTTGAAAGAGACACATGGACAAAAATTGATGGTGCAAAATATAATACATACGGAACTTTAGTAGGTATTTATGATACTATGAAGTTATCACGTGTAGTAGGAGAAGGAGTTTCTGTACAAAACAATGGTAAGATAAAAGTAAGTGATGCTTATACCAGAATGAAGCCTGAACAAAAGAAACAAGCTATTGATGATGAAGTAAATTCTATTATTTTAGACCCTAAAAATAACGCAAACTCTATTGCTATAAAATTAAATGGACTATCAAAAGAAATTCAAAGAGTGTTTGGTCAAAATCTAGAAGAATACCAACAACAATTTCAAAAAAGAAATACTCCTACATCTTTAAAAGAAGAAGCTTTAGAACAAGCAGGAGCAATCCGAACACCTTTACCTTTTGAAACATCTTCAAGAACAGACACAACAGAAGAACTATTAGGAACTCCAGCAGAAAATATAGAACAGGTTAGTGTAGTTACTGAAAAGCCAGAAGAAATAAAAGCTAAAGCTACTATGGTAAACGCTGTTCTTACAGAAGCTGACGAAGATAAACCAGAAGAAATAAAAGATAATCGTTTAATACCAATTAACATTAGACAAATGATGTATGATATTTTTGGAGGTGATGGAGATGTTACTGAAGAAGATTTAAGTGGTAATGAATTAACAGCCTTGAAAAGTATTATAACTCCAGAAGTTTTACGAAAAGGCAAGCTTGAGTATAAAGACTATGCTACAACAGAAGGTGATAATGTATACAGTGATGTAGGCGGTGGTGGTCAAGGAAGTAATCCTATAGCAAAATCTTTTAGTGACCCAGCATACGCATTAAAAACTACATTAGGTCAAGCTAGAGTCTTTACAGATAAGAATGGAAATGTTATAATAGAAGATAGGTATAATTTTAATGATGCAGATGACCAAGTAACTTTTGATTCATTCTTAGATGATTTAAGAGCTATTAAATCTGATTGGAAATATTTCTTACCTAGGAAAACTGCTAAGTACTTTGGTAGTAGAGAAGGCGAAGGAAGTAAAATTATGATTAATTTAGGTAAATTAGACTTAGGTACTTTTGTATAGTGTTAGAAACTTTAACAACTGATTTTTTTTATTGGTGCGTTTATGTATTAGAAGTAATAGGTGCTATTACAGGCATGGGTTACAAACTAGCCAATATAGTTATCTTTGTTATTATAGAACCTTTATTAATATTATTATTTTTTTATCTATGGATAAAAGAAAAGAATAGGAAAATTTAATGCCAACAGAATTTGAATTATACATGCAACAACTTAGGCAAGACCAAGGCATAGAGGAGGAGGAAGATTTTTTATATTCTCCTTCTGATGTTTCTCGTGGAGAAATAGAAGGCTATGATTCTTTAGTTGTTGAACCTACTAAACAAGAAGAAAGAGTAGAAATAACTCCAGCAGAATCTACAGGTAAAAAATTTACATTAGGAGAATTGCGTAATGATAAAGAATTTGATATGCGTTCTGCTAGATTTTTAGATGGTATAGAAGAAAATGATGACATATTTGAATATCTTAGAGATGCTGATTATAGTTTAAGCTCTGCTATTAGTCGTTCTTTTCAATCAGGAAAGTGGACTGATGAACAAAAAGAAGATTATGTTTATTTAAAAGATAAGTTTGACAACGCAGAGATTGATAGTTTTAAAGAAAGATTTCAAGCATTTACAAATATAACAGGCGATATAATACTTGACCCTTTAAATGTTGTACCTGCTTTATTTGCAATACCATCAGGTGGTACATCACTAGGTCTTAGAGGTTCTTTAGGTGTTGCAGGTCAACAAGCTATGAAACGTCAAATTAAAAGTAAGGTTGGTGAAGTAGCCGCTAAAGAAACAGGGAAAGCACTTACTAGAAAACAAGCCGCTAAAGAAGTAGCTATTTTTTCAGGTGTTGAAGGAATGGCGTGGGGTGGATTACATAATTACTTTATGCAAGACATCGATATAGATTTAGGTTTATCAGAAGATTTTGATTTAACTCAGTTAGGTGCTAGTACATTGTTAGGTGGTGTAGCAGGTGCGGCTTTTGGTGGTGGTTTAAAATATGCTACTTATAAAGGAGCTAAAAAACCTATAACATCTTCAGGTAATAAAGACATTGATGATGTACCAGTTACTGAAATGCCAGAGCCACAACAACAAATGGAATTTAAATTTAGTAATGAAGATATTATTATTGATAGTACTAAAGATAAAAATTTAAGACAAAAAGTATTTGAAAACTTTAATATTGATTCAAAAATTAATTCTTTATCTACTTTTACTAAAGCAAAAGGCATAGCTATAGGTAAAACGATAGGTAAACCAACTACTAAATTTTTAGCTTATGTAGACAACTCTCCAAAACTAAAAGAGTTATTAGCTAAAGTTCGTTATGACTTTGATTCTACAATGGCTAGTAAAGGAGAATTTTTAGTTAAAGCTAAATCTTACGGATTAGCTGTAGGAGAAAGAACAGGATTATATAATTTTGGATTAACTGAAGCATTAGGAGTTTTAGGTAAAACAGGTATAAAAGCTAGATTAACAGATAAAGATAACATAGAATTGATAACTTTGTTGCGTGATAAAAACGTAGTAGCCAAACCCACTAGAGACAAAAGTAAAAAGTTTATTGGTGATATGGTAAGAGATGGAGAAGTAACTTCTGAAATGGGTTTTGCTTATGGTGGTCGTATTAATAAAGCAGGTGAGGTTGTTTATGATGGGACAGGTGGTGTAAGAAATTTATTAGATGATACGTTTCAAGATATTAAAGCTCAGAACTTATTTAAAATAAATACAGAAAATTTAGGAGGTTATATGCCTCGTTTATTTAATTATTCTAAATTAAAAAAAGCTGAAAACAGAAAGTTATTTCAAGAAAAATTAATTGAATCTGGACATGCTGACCCTATTAATGATAAAGATTTTTTAACGATTGTAATTGAAGATGGAACAAAAGTTCAAGGTATAAAAGAAGATGCTTTAGGAGTAGATGAAGAAGTTTTTGGCATGAACTTTTTAGAAATTGCAAAAGGTGACATGGTAAAAGCAAGACAATTAAAAGCTCAAAAAATTGTTGATGACATGTTAGAAGAAAGATGGACACCTTTTGAAATAAAGATGGCACAACAAGACTCTATGACAGGTCAACGTGGTAGTCATTTACAAGCTAGACGTTTTACAAATTTAAAAGATAATGAAATTTCTTTTGTATTAGAGAATGATGTACAAACAATACTTGAAAGTTACTTTAGTAACGCCGCTAGGTCTGTAGAACGAGCTAAGTTTTTTGGTAGAACAGAAGTAGAAATGTTTAATAATTATGTTAAACCTATTAGAGAAGAATTAACAGCTAGTGGTGTAAGTGACGGTGAATCTAAACAAGTAGCTGATGAAGTGTTTGATATGATGAGGCGTATTACTGGTATTGAAACTGATAGAGGTTCTGTATTTAAAAAGTATGATAGTCTTAGACATTTTGCAGATGGTATGAAAGTTATACAGCAAGTAGCTCACTTACCTTTAGCTACATTGTCAAGTCTTACCGAGCCATTGCTTTTATTATCTAGAGCAGGAAAAGGTGATGGTGTAAATGTAGGAAAAGATATTATGAATGCCTTACGTAAGGAAGGTAGTGATATAATGTTTAGAACTATTAAAGGTATACGAAGAGCTAAAGGTGATACAGTTTCAGATGTAGCCGATGAAAGTCTATTAGGTAAAACATTTAAAAGTAGTATACGAGATGATGAGTGGGCAGAGCTATATCGAACTGGACTAGCTTTAGAGCAAGCAGTACAAGAAAGACTTGAAGGTTTAGCAGGTGAAGGATTACATTCTGGGGCGGCTAAAGCAATTCAAAATGGATTCTTTAAAGTTAATTTACTTACGCAATGGACAAAAGCAGTACAGCTTGCATCTTATACTACAGGTAAAAGATTAATACGACAAAACGCTGAGAAACTTTCTAAAGGTGGCTTAAGTAAAAGTGAAACTAAATACTTAACAGAACAACTAGGTGACTTAGGTATTAATGCTGATGAAGCTGTTGATTGGTATAATGGTTCTTTGCGTGGTGGTAAGTTTGATGATGAACTAGCTAGAGCAGACGGCAAACAAAAAACTTTTTTTGATGAAAGTTATACATCAGGAGCTAATAGATTTGTAAAAGAAATTATTCTTAATCCAAGTACTGCGGAAGCTAACAGACCATTGTGGTTTTCTACTCCTGCGGCACAGATGTTAGTACAGTTTGCTGGTTATCCTACAGTATTTAACAATACAATACTTAAAAGATTTTCAAATGAATCACTTAATAATACTCAACATGCAGGTCCAAAGATAGCAGGTACTGCAATTTTAATGACTGCTGTAGCTCATCAAATGAATATCATTAGAAGTGATGGTCAAAATTTAAGAGATTATAAAACTGGTGAGAAAATAAAAGGATGGCAACTAGGAAAAGATGCTGTACGTAGATGGGGTGGAATGGGTCCATTTGAATACGCACAAAGATATGGAGCAGAATCTGATAGAAATGTAGGAGGAATTACAGCAGGACTTAAAACTTTTGCAGGTCCAATACCTCAAGATTTAATTGATAGTGTATTATATAGAAAAGGATGGCAAGAAATAGTAGCTACTAACTTACCAGGATATTCTGCATATGATTTAATTGCAGGTAAAGGAACTAAAAAGAAAGTTAGACAAATTGCTAGGCAAATGGCTAAACCTTCTAAGCCAGAAGATTTTAAATTACCTGAGTATGCAAGAGGTGGTATCGTTACTGATGTACCTAATGTAAAAGACGAACCAGACGAAATGATTAACAGGCAAACAGGATTACCATTTAACGCATCCTCAGAAGCAGTACAAGATTTGGAAGATAGAGAGCTTAAGTCTCAAATGAAAGGATTAGGATTATGAATATAGAAGAATGTAAACAACAAATTAAACGACACGAAGGCGAAGTGCTTTCAATATATGAAGATAGTTTAGGCTATAAAACTTTAGGAGTAGGGCATCTCTGCCAACCTGAAGACCCTGAATATACTTTAGAAGTTGGCACACCTATTGCACAGGATGTAGTAGACTTATATTATAGAAATGATTTTACAAAACATTATAAAGAAGCTATTCATATCTATGGTAGTGAAGATGAGTTTAACACATTACCAGAAACAATACAACATGTATTAGTTAATATGTGTTTTAACTTAGGAGGCACTAGACTTTCTAAGTTTAAGAATATGTTAAAGGCTTGTAAAGCTGGGGACTGGAATCAAATGGCTGTTGAAATGGAAGATAGCCGTTGGTTTAATCAAGTAGGTGGACGTAGTAGAGAATTACAAATGATGGTAATAGGAGTAGGTGAATGAAAAATTTATTAAAGAACATAGTAGGTGCAGTAGCTCCTACGTTAGGCACTGCTCTGGGCGGTCCTATGGGTGGTATGGCGGCGAATATGATAGCCGAAGTATTGGGAGTACCTAATACACCTAAAGCTATTGAGAAGGCTATAGCAGAAGCTACACCAGAACAAATGCTAGAACTTAAAAAGGCTGAACAAGCTTTTGAAATCCAGTTAAAAGAGTTGGACGTAGATGTATTTAAATTAGAAACAGAAGACAAGCAAGATGCTCGTGGAAAGTTTTCAAAGGATTGGACAGCTAGGATAATGGGCATTACAGTTGTTGGAGGATTCATGGGATATATATTCCTTGTTACTTTACAACCGCCAGAACAAAACTCCGAAGCTCTTATTAACTTAGTACTAGGTTATCTCGGTGGACTAGCTAGTGCTGTTATCAGTTTCTACTTTGGAGCATCTCATACTCCTAAAGAATAATGTCTGAAGCAGTAACCTTTATAACGGAAGTCGGATTCCCTATTGCCGCCGCAATGGGTCTAGGCTGGTTCGTGTCAAAGTTAATTAATAGAATTATTGACGGCATGGAAACTAAACTAGATACGTTAGATGAAAAGGTTCAAACAAGTTTAGACACAATGGAAGAAAGAGTTGCAACAAAACTTGATAGTCAATATGGTATTATTGTATCGTTAATAGATAGAGTAAGGTCATTAGACAATCAATCTTTAAAACAAGACGTACTCCTTAAAACTTTACTCGGAGTACCTAATTTAATTGACACAGACGAAATAGCGAAAGCACAGAAAAAAGATAGGCGAAAAGATTAAGAATGTTAAAATTATGGACAGTATGGAAATATGCGTTAGGCTCATTTAATGATGAGGATACAGCACCTGTAGAAAATCAAATTACGATTATACGAACTATTATTCTTTTAATTAATCTTGCTTGTGCTTGCTTGATTATGACTAATATTTTAAAAGAATGGATAGGATAAAATGAAATTAAAACCCACATTTAGAAGCGGTAAGACAGAACGTAACTGTTGGTTCTGTATATTTTTTTGGTGTATGTTTGTAGTATTTTACTCAGGATATACACTAGCAGACGAAGTAGTATTTAAATTTAAAAGCCCAAGCTTTAATGGAAACAATACTAGCTCACACTATTTAACTATAGAAAACCAAGAGCATTCAAGGAAGCTTAGTCTTAAGGCAGAGTTAAAAGCTCTTCAAGATGAAATAGAAAGGGATAAAGAAAATACAACTCTTGCTAGGTTTGTACGTAACTTAGAATCTAGAATATATGCACAATTATCTAGGCAGTTAGTTGAAAATTTATTTGGAGAAAATCCTAGCACAGAAGGGACTATAGAATTAGAAGGTAATACCATTACTTATTCAAGTGATGGTGTATATATAACATTAACGATAACGGATTCAAATGGAGAAACTACGACTATTACTTTGCCTATCGGTACTTTTACTTTCTAGTTGTGCAGTCTTTGAGGCTAATGACGATTTATTTTTAACGAAGAAAATACAACCCACCTCAACTTTAGATTTACAATCCACAGTATTAAAAAACCTACCTGCCGCTAAGAATAAACCTACCATAGCTGTATACCCTAATAGTTTTAAAGACTTGACAGGGCAACGAAGAAGCAACAGCACGTTTGCTTTGTTTAGTACAGCAGTTACTCAAGCCCCTGAAGCATTCCTTATTAGGGCTTTTAAGCATACGGCTAACGGTCAATTTTTCAGAGTAGTAGAACGTGTAGGTTTAGATGACCTAACAAAAGAAAGACAACTTATCAGAAGCACTCGTAAAGAGTTTGAAGAAGATAATAAACTAAAGCCTTTGTTATTTGCAGGGCTTTTAGTTCAAGGGGGCGTGATTAGCTATGAAGCTAATTTGCAATCTGGTGGTATCGGAGCAAGGTATCTTGGTATTGGCAACAGTAAATCCTATAGGGAAGATACTGTAACTATATCATTAAGACTAGTATCGGTATCAACTGGTGAAGTACTTACAGAAACTTTAGTATCTAAAAGTATTTTATCCACAAGTATTTCTCAAGACATATTTCGTTTTATTGAAACTGGCACTGAGCTAGTGGAGATAGAGGGTGGTGTGGCTGAGAATGAGAGTATCTCTATAGCTTTGCAAAAGGCAATAGAGACTGGGGTTTTAAATATAATACATATAGGAATAGATAGAGGCTATTGGGAATATGAATAAAATAATAATAATAACTGCGTTAAGTATATTGTCAACATTAACTTATGCGGCAGACAACGAGATTTTTGTAGAGCAGAGTGGAGCTACTGCTAATCTAGATTTAGAACAGTTAGGTTCAGCTAACTTGATAGGGGGATTATTATCTTCCGCAGGTTCAATGACTCCTTTTGATTTAGATGGTAGTACAATGACGCTTGACGTAAATCAAATAGGAGATACTAATAAATTTTTAGGTGATATATGGGCTGATAACTTTACAGGCTACTTTAATTTTGATGGTAGTAGTAATGCTTTTACAATCCAAGTAGACCCTTCTAATACATATGGAGCAGATGGTTCAAATGTAAATGTGCAAGCTACAGGTAGTAGTAATACATTTACGCTAGACCTTGCAACAGCTTCTATGTCTAGTAATACTGATTTAGATTGGATTATTAATGGTGATAGTAACATTGTTAATGCTGATATAGATTATGATGGTGCAACAAACTACATGGATATTGATGGAGATTCAAACACTGTAAACTTTGATGGTCAAGGTTATGCAGGAGGTTACTTTTATCTCGACCAAACAGGTAGTAGTAGAACCTTTAATATAAATCAAATGAGTACAAATGATAATGACTGGCTTAAAATACTTAGCACTGGCTCTGGTGGTACTGTTTGTGTCATCCAGAATGATGGCGGCAGTTCAGTCGGTTGCTAACGTAGGTAACATAACAGAATTACAAGGGTCGGGTAGGGTAGTAAGAGATAAAGATTATAAAGCTTCTTTATCTTTAGATATAAATAGTTATGATAATGTCCAAACTTCTAATGGAAGAATGGGTATTACTTTTTTAGATGACAGTCAAGTTAGATTAACTGAGCACTCTGAACTTATCATAGATGAGTTTATATATGACCCTGACCCATCCAAATCTAAGATGGCTCTAGAGTTTGCTAGTGGTACTGCAAGATTTATCACAGGAAAACTAGCAACTATAGACAAAGAAAATATATTTATAAAAACTCCAAGTGCTACGATAGCTATTCGTGGTACAGACTTTACTGTAACTGTAGATGAATTAGGTAGGAGTTTAGTAATATTATTACCAGACGATGACGGTCTTCCAAGTGGGGAGATTGTTGTTGCAACAGCTATGGGACAGGTAGTTCTTAACAAACCTTACCAAGCTACTACAGTTTCTATGTTTGAAACTAAACCAAGCAACCCTGTTATCCTTGACTTAACACTTGAGTTAATTGATAACATGTTAATTGTAAACGCACCAAGAGAAGTGAAGCAAGATGAAGGACAAAATGGAAGTAGTAACACTAATGTTCTTGATGTTGACTTCCTTGAGTTTGATGATTTAGAAATAGACTATTTAGCTGAAGACGATTTAGAGTTTACAGAATTAGATGTCAATTATCTTGACGTAAACTTTCTTGAAGACTTGTTAGATATTATAGAAGATGTAAACGAGCTAGACCAAACAGAATCTTTACTACGAACAGATATAAATTTAAAGGGTACTCAGTTGGGATTTGATTCTAACACACAAATAAATACTTTCTTGACAGATAATGTTCTAACTTTCTATAAAGTTTTAGAAGATACTGTTCGTTTAGATTTAGATAGAGATGGAGGGTACACAGTACTCTTAATACAAAATGGAAAGGGAACTCAGCTTGTAATAAATGGAGGAGGAAATTCTAGTATCACTATAAACCAAGGAGATTAAATGGGCTATAAAAGATTTATAAGATATAAGTATGGTTATCCTCTGTCTAGGATAGGTACTTTACTAGATATAACAGTATGAAGTGGGCACTTACTTTACTGGGTATACTTACCCTACCTTTACTATTTAACTCACAAGCCTTAGAAGTCTTAAGGCTTAAAACTTTTGATGCCGTTGTAGAAACTCCAAATGCTACAGGGCATTTTACCGTATTAAATATTACGGAACAAGACTTAGATAATCTCGGAGGCTACCCTCTACCACGCCAAGACTTAGCTAAGATTCATAAAGACATTATGGATGCAGGTGCTTATGGTGTTGGGTGGGTTATGTTATTTCCACATGCAGATAGAATGGGTGGAGATGATGAGTTTGCTTTAGAGCTTTCTAAGTCTGCTAGTGTTATAGCTATGCCAGAAGTAGACAACGGTTTATATCCTGCTACTCATGGCACGGTTATCAAAGGACCAGATATAACTTTACCACAAGCTTCTGGTTTCTTATCGAATGTCGATATACTAAAACAATCTACGAGTCAAGGTGCTATCTCTGCACCAGTAGATGTTGATAATCTTGTAAGACAAATACCATTACTACAACAAACACCAACAGGATGGGTAGCTTCTTTTGGCACAGAAGTTTTAAAGATACTTGGGGGTGGTAATACTTATCAAATTGTAACCAATCAAAATGGTATTGACAAGATAAGAGTCAGAGGAATACCACCAGTAGATACAGATAGCCTTGGTCGTAAATGGATTAGCTGGGTAGACACACCACAAACCACACTAAAAGAAATGAATGTAGAAAGTACGTTTGTCTTTGTAGGTTTTACTGCTAAAGGAATCTCGCCTCAACTTGCAACACCTGTCGGGTTATTAGAACCTCACAAAATACAAGCGGCACTTTCAGAAAGTATGTTGCTTGACAGTCCTCAAATTCCAGAGTATAGATTACTTGCAGAACTATTCATATTAATCCTCTCAGGCTTACTCACAGCCCTCTCAATCAATTATCTAGGTGTCACTAAGGGGGTAGTATCCTTTCTAGTTTTATTGCCTCTAATGGGCTATTTTGAATACTACTTTGTTACCAATAATTTACTGATAGATTTTACATGGAGCATAATAAGTATGACACTTATTGCTACCCAACAATTCTATCTAAACTTTAGAACACAATACAAACTTAGACAACAAATTAAGAAACAGTTTGAACATTACCTTGACCCACGACAGGTTAAACAATTACAAGATGACCCCAGTTCACTGAAGTTAGGAGGAGATAGACGAAGATGTACCTTCCTCTTTACAGATGTCAGAGGTTTTACAAGTCTATCAGAAAGATTAGAGCCAGAAGAAGTCACAGAAATTATGAACAAAGCCTTGACTATTCAGGCTGATGCGGTCAAAAGAAATGGTGGTATGGTAGATAAATATATTGGAGATGCAATGATGGCAGTCTTCAATGCCCCAATAAACTTGGAAGACCATGAGAATAAAGCAATCCAAACAGCGTTAGAAATACACCAAGATATGGAAGAAGCCAAGCTAGGAATAGAGATAGGTATTGGCATAAATACAGGAGAGGCGGTAATAGGTAATATGGGAAGCGATACACGTTTTGATTACTCAGCTATAGGTGATGCAGTTAATTTGGCGGCAAGACTTGAAAGCTCTACCAAAGAAGTTGGTGAAGATATAGTTATTGGTGTGAATACAATAACAGGTTCGACTACCGAAGGTAAATTACTAGAGCCAATTTACGTCAAAGGTAAGTCAGAACCTATTATTATCTACACTATTTAGTCATCCATCTTTCTGGCGTTTAGGTTAGCTTCAATGTAGCTATGAACTTCATCTAATTTCTTTGTAGCTTCCCTGACTATAGTATGTAGTGTAGAGTATTCTTCCGTACTAAAATATTTTTTAAGCTCTGTTATATCTGTAGATAATCTTTCAGTAACTAAGTTACCTGTCCTATTATACAATAGTTTATATCCAAGCAACTCAGCCTCTTCCCTTTTCTTTTTCATTATTCTATTCCTGTAAAAGTTACAGAGTCCTGTCTTCCTCGTAGTCCTGCTTTCATGTAAGTAGTTGCTCGTCCTTCAAAGAAGTTTTGATGTTCAACACCCATGACCTCATCAATCCAAGTAAGTGGATTTTCTTTCTGGTCATAGTTAGTCTTCAATCCTAGTTGTAATAACCTACGGTCTGCAATGTATCTATTGTAAGCATACATATCTTCTTTAGTTAATCCTTTAAGGTCTCCCATCTCAAACACTAAGTCTAAGAACTTGTCTTCTAGTTCTACCATGTCCCTACAGATTTGATAAAGTTCTCCTTTAAAATCATCTGTCCATATCTCAATGTTCTCTTGGATAAACTCACGGAATAGTTTGGTCATAGCTTCAACATGCATAGACTCATCACGAATAGAGTAAGTAACAATCTGCCCCATACCCTTCATCTTACCAAAGCGTGGGAAGTTTAACAAGATAGCAAAGCTACTGAACAACTGTAGTCCTTCTGTGAAAGCAGAGTAGACAGCCAGTGTTTTAGCAATGGTACGCTTATCAGACTTAAGAGGTTTGAAGTGTCCGACATAATCATGTTTGTCTGCCATCTCCTCATACTCAGAGAAAGCTTTGTATTCTATTTCAGGCATACCTACTGTATCAAGTAGTAAGCTGTAAGCATCTTGGTGAATAGATTCCATGTTAGCAAACGATGACATCATCATACGTGCTTCAGGTTTCTTAAAGATAGGCATATATTTATCAATGTATCCTGATGCTACGTCTACATCTGACTGTGTAAACAATCTAAATATTTGTGTAAGTAAATGTTTTTCTTCTGGCGTAATATCCTGCCAGTCTTTTACATCTGTATGCAACGGAACTGATTCAGGCATCCAATGCATTTGGTTTTGTAGTTTGTAATACTCATACATCCAAGGGTATTCAAACGGTTTATAATAGTCTCTAGTTGTTAATAAGCTCATGATTTTTCCTTAACCTTCACAGGCAATACATTCCACATCATCCAAACGAATGCGTGGGATTTTAGTGTTTACATTCTCTACGTTTCGTGCCGCATTAGTTCTAAAGTAATACAGCGATTTTAGTTTATTCATTCCATACCAGTGCACATCATTGACATACTGCATATACGTGTCGTGTATCTCTTGTGGCTCTGTACTCTTAGGCAGAGTAAAGAATAAATTAACCGATTGTGCTTGACAGATAAACTGTTGTCTTTGATATGCATGTTCTACAATCCAGATTTGATTTATCTCATTAGCAGTTTTAAATATTTCTTTTTCTTTGTCATCTAAAATATCTAAGTGTTGTACTGAACCTTCGTTAGCCGATATATCTTTCCAGATATTCTCTAGCTCTGTGGCTTTAATCCCCTTAGATTTAAAAACCTTTTCGAGATACTTGTTCTTAACTTGATAACTACCTGACAAAGTTTTATGAGTATAACAGTTAGCCCTGAAAGGCTCAATAGAAGGGGAAGTGCCACTACATATAATGCCACTACTAGCATTAGGAGCAATAGCCAATAGGTTAGTATTCCGCTTACCTGTACCGTGAACATCTGGAGCTTCTCCCCTATCCAAGGCAAGTTCTTTAGTAGCTTGCGTGGCTCTAGCTTTGATAAAGGTGAACGCTTTATGGTTAAAGCCAGTTGCGAATATACCCTCGAAAGGAATGTTCCTAGATTGGAGGTATGCATGGAAGCCCATTGCACCCAGTCCAATGCTACGTTCTCGATATGCTGAATACGCAGACTTAGTAAATCCTTCCTTTCCTTCTCTAATGTACTTTTGAAATCTTTTAAAATTTGCACTATAATCTCCTAGTTGTTCTGTGTCTACTGCGTTGTCAATATAATGTTGTAGTATATTGTCAAGCATGGTTACTAAATCTTGTATAAAGTTATCATCCTTTGACCACTCATCAAAGTGTTCAAGGTTTACAGATGACAAACAACATACGGCTGTTCGTTCTTCATTGGTAGGTAAAGTAATCTCAGAACAAAGATTGCTCTGCTGTATTTTTAATCCTAAATCTTTTTGTGGTTTGGGTAAGTGCTCATTACATGTATCAATGTTTATCATGTAAGGCTCACCTGTCTCTGCTCTGGCATGAATAATCTGCCACCATAAATCTCTAGCGTTTACTATCTTAACAGCCGTGTTAGATTTAGGGTCAATCAATCTCCAGTCTTCATCATTCTCAACAGATTTTAAAAATGCATTAGTAATGTTAATACCATTGTGTAGATTAAGATTCTTTCTGTTGATGTCACCACCTGATTCTTTACGCATGTTAATGAACTCTTCAATCTCTGGATGACTGATGTCCATGTATGCGGCATAACTTCCTCGTCTTGTAGTGCCTTGATTAAAGGCTAACATCTGTGAGTCTACAACGTGGAGGAAAGGAATGCTTCCAGTAGAACGAGAGCCATGAGAAGTTGAAATACCATTGCTCCTAATATCGCCCCAATATCCACCGATGCCTCCACCACTACTTGCGAGCCATACGTTCTCATCATAATGAGCAGATAAACCACCCCTGCTGTCAGGAACATAATTGAGAAAACAACTGATAGGAAGCCCACGGCTTGTACCCCCGTTACTAAGTATAGGAGTACTGAACATGAACCAACGAGAGGAAGAGTAGCTATAAAGTCTTTGAGCCAATTCAAAATCTGTTTCCCCTTTGTAGGTTGCTCCGTAGACGGAGGCTCTTGCGAATGCTTCTTGTGCATGTGTTTCTTTCTCCCAAAAATATCTATCTTTTAATGTGTCAAGACTAAACTTATCAAATGTTTTTTCTTTGTCATAGTCTATCTCTATTCCTAGATAAGGCTTCTTTCCTATCTTATCATCTACCATTGTTTGAATCCTTATCAGTTGTGTTTCGTTGTACATACAAAGCTATTATAGCATAGTGTATAATCTTAAGCAAGTCCATTTCAGATTTGCCACTCTTTTTTCCATACCTCATTGCATACTTCATGATGTTCCCAATACAAAAACCTTCTCCGTGTCCTGCATCTAGTATCATATCAGTTGCTTGGTACTTACCGTTTGCATAGTGTTGGTCGTATGTTTGATTTACATATAGTATTATGTCCTTTATAATATCATCTTCTTTAAATTTATAGTTCATTGTTTTTCCATTCGTGAGGTAAACTTTCTTCGTTGTACCATCTAAAGTTATTAGTCTCAGCCCATTCAGCATGGGTGCGTTTAGTTCCATCTTTTCTTTTCTTTGCGGCTGGCATTGGTGCGAAAGGTTTTTGAAATAAGAATACTAATTCATAACCTTTTGGTAAAGCCTCCCTTATATGGATGTACTTACTGTACTCTGCAAAGTCCCAGAACCTACCCTTTGCTTCAAGTAAGATTGTCTTACCTTTTATTTTTTTAACAAAGTCAGGTTCATACTTATGCCTAATTATATAATCAATGTTATCCCAATGATGCTTCCACTTTTTTAAGATGGTGTCATGCAGTGTGGCTTCCCAGATACTATCGTATCCTTTAGGGACATTAACTTTTTTAGGTCGAGGTTTTCTCGGTACTCGTCTAGACATCAGTAATAGAGGAGTCGTAGTTTTTAACTAGCTTCCAGTACTCAAGTATAGAGTTGAACATGTTAAGATGTCTGTCATGTGTTTCATCATCCCATTGATGACAAGCAATTAAACTTGTATCTTTCCTATCTACAAAGATAGAAATTCTCTGTGGATTATCAACGCCACAACCTTGTGCATAAGCAGACAACTGCATACCGTGTTCATCGTATACTAATTTAGCAGGGTCTTTACCTTCTAAGTTATCCTTTGTTTTAAAGTCAACAAAGATGCCAGACTTAGAATATAAATCTATCTTACCACCATACCCTATGTCAGCACAAAAAGAATCTTCAGCTACCCATTCTTCATTAGGGAAATGCTCATCAAGATATTTCTTGATAACTTCATATGGCTCACTGGTAAACGTACCTAAGAAACCATTCTCAATTAAGTTATGGATTTGCGTACCCCTTTCGGCGGCTTGCTTACCAATCTTCTTAGAGTCTTCTTTACAACGGTAAACAAAAGCCTCGAATGATTCGTCTTCGTTACGTTCTAAAGTAAGTGCAGAGTTTAAAGCCTGATTAATCTTCCAGTTTTCAAGGGAAGGTTTAGCAATCATACCAAGGATAGTAGTAACAGAAGGAACTAAGTTTAGTTTCTTAGCATCTCTAAGTGTAGTGTTCCTTTCTTTACCGTTAGCTCCGATGATGGTATACATGGGTTCACCATCTTGTGCATACCAATGACCAGACTCAGCCGTGAATTTATTATATGTATCTAATTTAGATTTGTCAATAGGTTCTTTACTTTTCTTTGTCATTTTCTGACTCCTTGAATGCTTTAATCACATCCGATGAAAATAATTTTTGTAGATTAACGAGGAACATTTTACTAGCTTTGTGGTCTCCACCTGCTACAGTCTTAAATGTATCCAGTTTATCTACGATTGTTCTTAGCACATCTGTTTTAAATACCAGTGTGCAGAACTCGTTGTCTCCTACACATAGATTATGAAACCAGTAGTCTGCTTCGGTAGCCTTAATACCTGACGGCTTACCCCAAGATTCATATTCAATACAAATGTTACCTGTCTTTTGCCACATGTCTTTCTCAGACTTTACTTCTATCTTCTTATCAGTTAGCATCTCTGCTATCTTCTCTTCTCTGACTGTGCCATAAGCCAAATCTATATCAAACTTCTTCCTGTTCTCTTTAGTGGGTTTCATACCAGTTCTCTCCTATATTGTATTCTCCTGTTAAAGGACAACGCATGTTATAATATTTACTTGCTTCTTCTATTGCTTCAACACCGAACACACCAACGCATTCGGCTTGTGATTCTTTTACTTCTATCTGCCACTCATCATGTATGTTAGCTACAAACCTAGCATCGAGAGCATTGAGGCTCATCTTTTCTTGTAGGATTGTCATAGCTTTCTTCATCACGATTGCACCACCACCTTGTAGTAAAGTATTTAATGCGGCATGTTGACTACGTACATATATCTTTCTACCATCAAGACCTTTCAAGAAGCCACGTTCAGATGCTTTCTGAACTCTGTCCTTTAATATCTTGAGTGACGGTAAGTTTTTAAGGAAGGTAGCCTTGAGTTTCTTACCTTGCTTTGCACCACCACCAGATATCGAACCTATCTTAGCATCACCTGCCCCATACAAAAATGCATAGATGAATGTCTTCGATTCGTTACGAGTTTTAAGTCCTGCTAACTCTTGATTCCTGCTGTGTATATCTCCATGTATAACCTCATCAATATACTCTTGGTCATTCATGTAATGAGCTAACACTCTCAACTCTAATCCACTTGCATCTATACCTACTAACTTATAACCATCAGGTACTGTCCAACATGAACGACATTCCTTACCATAAGGGCTACCAGAGTTTGGAATCTGTGCCATGTTAGGACTACGGTGTGTCATTCTAGATGTGATTGTACCATTAGGATTAACATACCCATGTACTCTATCACCCTTGAGTTCATCTATCCAAGATGTAACCTGTGCTATACGCTTCTGATAAAGCAAGTAGTCTGCAATAAGTTTAGCTTCTCGTATGTGTTCAATCTTTTTAAGTGTACCCTCATCAACAATGGGCTGACCTGTCGGAGTAAATCTTTCAGGCTTCCACCCAAAGTCAATGAGGTACTCACCTATTTGCTTACGGCTACCTAAGTTAAACTCAACTAACTTCTGTCTCATGAATGGTTTAACATTCTGTGTTTTAATACAGTTGTTATACTCATCATCTGTTAGTCCACGCTTTGATAGCTCACCATCTTTCCTGATGTAAGGTGTTACTATTTTCTCATCCATCATCTTAGGTTTGAATGTGTTGTGTACTTCTTCTTCTACTTCAAACTGTTTGTCCTTGAGTTCTGCAAGCAATTCCATAGCTTTCTTAGTATCAAAGAAGAAACCATTCTTCTCTTGCTGTCGCATAATCTTAGCGACCTTGTGCTCAAGACTGATTGAGTCTTCGCTAAACATCTTACCTTCTTTGAGTAAGTAATTGTATACAACTTCATTTAGCTTTACGTCTTGAACACAGTAGTCCAACATAGCAGGTGTATACTCATCAAAGGTTTCGGGTTGTTCTTGTTTAGCCATGCCAACACGCCACCCCCAAGTCTTCAAGCTATGTCCATTCTCACGAACAGGGTTAAATAATCTTGACATAACTAATGTATCTTCTAACTTGTGTGTTACTGTAGCACCATGTAGTTTTTCTATTACTGGTATATCATAACCTATAATGTTATGACCTATAAGTACTTCTGCATTCTCTAAGAATTTAATACCTTCTTCGATTTGCGTGTTGTCAAAAGTGTGTACTGCTCCACCCCACTCTTTAGCTACTATACAATGTATAACGGTAGGGTCTAAGCCATCAGCTTCAATGTCAAATATTATTTTAGAACTGTTCATTGTCGAATGTTTCCTCCTCAGATACTTCAAACAATCTACCAGTATCTGAATTATATCGGAGACCACAAGCCAATCCTGTGTCTCCAGTGTACCTAGATTTCAGTACACGAACCTTAGTGAGGTTAGCTTCTTCAGGGTTGCTTGCCTGTTGATTTCTCTCTAGTGCAATCACACAATCAGATAACTGTGCAATACCCTGTGAACCTTTGAGATGAGATAGGGATACTTCGATACCCTGCTCATGTCCTTTATCTCCTGCGGCTCTTCGTAAGTGTGATACCAATATCATACCTACACCTGTCTCTTCTACCAGAGACCTCAAGCGATTCATAAGCATGTCAATACCACGCCTCTCATCGCCTTCATGCAACACATTGACAAGCATATGTAAGTGGTCAACGATTACCCATTTACATTCACAACCTACAATAATATATCTAAGCTTGGCAAAAATATCATCAATGTCGGTAGCACCTAAGTGTGAGTGAATGAATACTCTACCAGAAGGGATAGCCTTATCAAACAAACCCATGAGGTCATCGTCTGAATAATTCTTACGCTTCTCTGATAGATAGATTCTATCGTTAGCTTCGATGGATAAGATACCATCAGCAGTACGCAACCAGTTTTCTTCAAGGGCTACGATACCTACATTGTCATCTGTGTTTTTGATAAGCCAATGTTCTAACTCTCTAGTGACACTAGACTTACCAAGACCTGTGCCACCTGTAAGTGTGACCAGTTCTCCTTTACGCATACCATAGAGCTTCTTGTTCAGTCCGTCCCAAGGATATGCAATGCTTTCTTTCTCTTCTCTATGTAGCCAGTCACCCTTTTGAGATGATAGCTCCATGATACCAGAAGGTGTGTATGTCTTAGAGTTCCACCATGCTTGGGTAAACTCTGTGAACTTCTTCTGCTTGAGCATTTCGTTGGCATCTTTGAAGCCGTTAGGGAATGACATGATTCTAGTTTTGTTAGGCTTGAGTATTTTAGCTACAGCTTTTGCCGCTTCTTTACCTGCCTTATCATTGTCAAAGCATAGTACTACATTGTCAAAGGATTCGACAAACTCTATGCTTTCCCTAACATCTTTGACTGCTGATGATGCACCACGCTTAACGGATACCACTGCCCACTTACCTTGGAACAGTTCATCCACTGCCATAGCATCACACTCACCTTCAGTAATGGTTAGATACTTGCCACCTGTATTGCCATGTAGTTGTTCTCCGAACAAACCAGTGCCTTCAAATGTTCCATTGCAGGAAAAGTTTTTGTTCTCTACATATCGTGTCTTAGTACCCACCACCTCATTACCATTGAAGAATGGATAGATGTGTTGTACTACGTTATTGTTTCTGTCCTTGACAATCTTAACACCATACTTAGTTGCTGTCTTTTCAGAGATACCTCTGTCGGTTAGTGAACCATAAGCACCAGTATAAGATGTTAGGAATGTGTTGTCGGACTTGGGTTTTGTTTTCATATCAATCACTCTACCTGTAGCTTGACCTTCATAGTTTGTAAAAAAAGTATTACAACTAAAGCATTTTGCAGAGCCGTTCTCATTGAGAGATACAGCGTCACTGCTTGAGCATTCAGGGCAGGGTAATTTATGTTTAATGAATTGGGTTCGTTCTTGTATCATTCTATCTCCAGTAGAAAAGTGAGGCGTTGTATTTGGATTGTGCCTTTAAGTCCCATCCAAGTAGTAGGACACCTCACGGTTAGTTATTCAGAATCAGTTTCAGTATCTTGTACCTCTTCTTCTTCTGTCTCAACAATCGCATCAGGGTTTTCTTTCAGCAAGCTTTCAAGATTACCTCGGTGCGTAGCACTAGTAAAGTTCAGTGCTTCTAGTAAGACTTCTAGTTGGGACACCTTGCTAATAATTACATTAGCGTTTGCCCTAACATTCTCATCTTCAATCTTAGTCACATCATAAGACGTGACACCATCATCATTTTTAATACTAACAATCATATTAAAATTCCTCCCCTTCGTCAAAGAACTCAGAGCCGTCTTCGGCTTTGTATTCAATTAAATCTACGATTTGGACAGCCTGTAAGTCAAGACCTTTCCCTGCCTTACCTGCATATTCCCAAGCGTATTCATTACATTGGACTCTAACCTTAGAGCCATTACCCACAGCAAGATTTACTTCCTGTTTGTTTTGGTCAAGCAATCTTGGTGCAGACCTAATCATTCCATTAGGACCATTCACCTTACGCTTAACTACTATTGCAGAACCCTCGTCCATTGATTTAATGGTATGTCCACGTGATGCAAAGTCATTAGCTGTTGCTTCATCAACCACAAGGTTGACTGTGTACATGGGTTCAAATGTTGTATTGGGTGTTTTGATACTTGCCCAATAAGCCGTGCCGTCAATTATCATATTGTTCTCCTATGATGTTAGTTAAATTAAAGGAGTTTGTGAGCCAACTACTCCCGAAGTTGTGGACTGAAGCCAAACCAAATAATTTATTATCTGGAGATAGAGGGCTTAAAGTTCTTTGGTTGCTCAGTGTCATGTTGCACATATTACACCATCTCGTTGCGGATGTCAAGCATTATTTCATCCATGGAATAAAGACTTTCATCTAACAATTTTACATAAAAAACTTTAGGGTCAAGAGTCCATCTTGCCTCATAGCCTACCTTATGTTCATACATTTCTTGTGTGTGCCTACTAATCCAATCACAGAAATATCTGTACTCATCTTCTGTTAGTCTTACAAACCTTTCATCATACTCTCTTTGTGTAAGAAAAGTACCATCTTCGTTTGCTTCAGTATTGTCTGTCCAGTTTTCTTCTTTCATACTAGTCTCCTTTACTGTAATGTTCTTCTAATACAGAAGCACTTTCCATAAGTGAATAACATTTTTTATATATTTTATCTTGTGCATTTGCTATAGAAATATTAAATCCTATTAACATCAGTACAATAATTGTAAGATAACCTAAGTCTTTTTTATCCATACATTCTCCTAGTGTATTGTTTTATTATGTTCGTTATCATGGAAGGCTTCTCGCAAAGCCTCCTCTGTAATGTCTGCTCTCATCTGTCTCATTGCCATCATGTCCATTCCCTCAACATCCCAAGACCTACCATCCTCAGTGCATGATACTGAGAACACGGCATTTATGGCTGGCATACTGATAAGAATATCAATAGCAGAATAAATTGAAGTAGCATAAGTTTTAATTGTTTGTCTGTGATTGTCTATCAATACATCAGCTATATACTCATCCATGTTTAGATACCTTTAGTAGTTCATCAAAGGTTTCAATGTCTGGATGTTGCTTGAGATATTTCATAATCCATTTGTCTGTCATGTATGACATGTGTAATTGTCCTTGACCAAAAGCATGTGTCTGTTCTGGAAGTAATCCCTCAACTGTGTCAACAGTAATAGACTCTGCTTGGTCTTCAGGCAATAGGGTACGAAGCCACTCAACCTGTATTGGTCTGACTTTCTTTCTAAGTTTCTTGATTTGTTTTGAGTTCATATATTAATTCCATGCTCTAAATTCCATGTAAGGAGTCTCTCGGTGTCCTTCAGGCAACCATTGTACCACACTTTCTATGTCTTGTACAGTTAGTTCTGTGCTTGAAGTATCTCCCATATCATCATGAGACATAATCAAAGCACGACCTGCATAATTTTTATTACCGATAGTAAAGTATCTGTTATCAATAAGTAGTCCTTCATCATCAATATACATATCATCTCTATTGTTTAATCGAACTACATCAAAAGTCCTGCAATCAATCAAGTCATATATCTCTTGAATATTACCTGTGTATATAACTTCTTTGATTGTCTCATCGAATGGGTTTATTAGTATGCCTTTCATATTACCTCCAAGGTTAAGTGTTCTTCTGTTTTGTAAAAGTTATAAGTCATTCGCAGTACCATACCTGCTTCAGCCTGTGATTTCAAATGTTTAATTGACATTCGTTTATCTCCACGCTTAGTCTTATAAAAGTTTACCTGTGATTCTGTGTCTCTATATCCTGAACTACTATGTACAAATACAGCAGGGAAGCTATGTCTCTCTCCCACTTCTATATCATCATAGTCTAAGCCTATATGTTCTAACAATAGCAAGACACTTTTGTTCACATCTATTATAGATTTGTTAAGCATGGTGTCTGTTAAAAACAAATTAGCTTCGTTCTCTACAGGTAAATCAAATAGTTCTGTTTGTTTTGAGTAGACTCCCTTGCCCTCAATGTAATCACTGTAGTCGTTGTAGGGGTCATCAGTTATTGAACATAACATTTTAGTCATCAAGTTTCTCCATGTTTAATTTAGCTATAAGTTTTACCTGTAGCCTTGTTAGTTCTGGGTACTTTTTAGCTACCCTCTTACGTTCTTTGTATAGTTTCTCTGAGTCCTGTACCATTAGATAAGCACCATGTATAAGAAATAACATAGCACCACCAAAAACTAAAGCTATTAATATTTCCATCATTCGTTTACTCCTACTATCCATGAGTCTCTGTGATAAGTTTTTAAATACTTACTAGTGTAATTAAGATTGTTTTTTTCTAAAGAAGAAAAAGAATCACTTACAGATGTATACTCATCAATAAAATCTTTTGCTAACTCTTCAGCTTTTTCAGCACTAGGGGCTGTGACCTCTATTGAAAAGCCTTCCTCATAGTGTACGCCTACGTTATATTTATTCATTCGTTCAGTCCCTCCACTCTGCCCCAATCCTCATCAAGTATAAGGATTTCTTCAAGTCCATGTTTGTAATCAACATTATCATCATACGCAGAATCAATATACTTTTCTTCTCCATTTTTTAGTTTGATATAAAGCTGTCCTCTACATACATCATAGTCATCTATATCATCCCAATCAATACCTTCATCATCTAAATCCCAATTAAGATATGCACTATATCTAGCTTCTATTTTTTTAGGTTTAGTTCCTTCTATCCAATCACTCATACTCTACCTCCTATGCTGTATGAATTACAAAGCCTGAACTATCATGTCGTGCTTTGCCCTTTGCTTTCAAGCCTACTACTACATTCGGCTTGTCTTTAAATCTAATATCACTCTTGTCCCCATCAATAACTTCTCTACCTTTGTAGTAGATAGGCATTGTACCATGAAAGACTACAGCAATATTGTATTTGATAGCATCAAAGTATTGTGCATACTTGCTGTTAGCTTCTGAATAACTCCATGTCAAATGATAGTTCTTGTACTGCTCAACCTTTCTTGTAGGTATCTTTGTGTAGTCATAGAATTGTACATCTGGAAATAACTCAAAGATATTTTTAGCTTCTCTCCAACCCAAGTCTACAATTTCTTTACAGGGTTTCCATTCAGGATGTCCATAACCTTCAAAGTATTGTGCATGTTGTTGAAACAAATGCATTTGTGAAATACCATAATGAGTATTCTTTGTGGGTATTGTCTCCCACTGTATATCACTAGTACCATTGAGTCTCAAGCAAGGAAGCTTACCTTTCTTTTCACAGTATCTTACAAACTTTTGTATGTCTGTAATCAGGTCGGTCATGAAGATATCTCTAGCTTCTAAAAACAACTTAGTCTTACGTTCTCTAGCTAGTTGTATGGTATTAGTGGTTTCACCCTTCTTTATAATACCACCACGCCCTGCTGTATTAAGACAAGCCTCCTTGCACCCTGCAATATCTTGATAGGGACATATCTTTGTATTGATAGGACTCAAGTGCAGTATAGCACTCAAGTATTCTGAATACACATCTCTACCTTTTAAAATCTTTGGGTTGCTAAAACTCAATAATCTATAACTCATAACTATCTCCTAAAATTTATACATCTTCTCCGTAATCTTTTGCCATCTTCTTGATGTCAGCACTTGACAAAGGGTTAGCTTTAAACAAAGCTTTCTGCAACCATTCAAGTGTCAAATCTTTGACATCAATTTTACCATCGTAGAAATCATACTCTGAACAAATCTCTTCAAGACAATCATCAAACAAATCATCTCGACCTTCCATAATCCAAATGTCTGATAGCTCTACTAAAATTCTACCATGTGTTTTCTTTTCCATTATACTCATCCTCTACTAAAATTAAAGAGGCACTTTAAAGTGATACCCAGCACTAACACTTAGGATATTAACTGCTTACCAGTAATCAACCTGTTAAAGTTCATGACCAATCTCTGAAAGAAACTTAAAGAAGTATTATACTCAAAGTCATCAATCACATCAAATGTTTGTTGTGCATCCATGTCAGTAGAAATCTCAAGCACTTGCATACCCTTGTTCTCTTTACCTAAAGCAATCTTTCTCTTGAAAAACAATGGCTTAGAAGGGTTCTGTCGTTGCTTGTACAGTGATGTTTTACCACCATGCCAACCTACAAACGTATCTCCCTTTGTGACTTCATAGCGTTCTTTAGCACTACGAACCCTTACAATGTTGATACCTAAGTCATTTGCTCTATGCCATACAGCCTTGACTGAATAGGGTGCTTGACTAATTGGTGTGGTTGTCTTACTGCCTTTCTTTGAATATGTAATTTTCATAATCTATCTCCAATGATATAAGTTAATAAAGTTTGGGTAGTTTTGAAGCGATACCCACGCTTAAATTCTAGTCTGTATAAACAAGCTTACCGATTGATTTGTCATTAAAAAAACAATTCAATGATATCTGTCTCTCAACATAATCACCTATATTGTAATCATATTCTTTACTATGAATTACAATATCTCTTGTAGAAAAGCTTTTCAAATCAGTACGCTTTTTAACTTCAATCTTACTGACTCTGTGTATATTAATTTCCATGTTTATCTCCTAAGTTGTTGGGTTAATCGACTCTTCAAGTTCTTTGTCTGCCTCATCTAAAGCCTCTAAAGACTCAAGATAATTCATCAAATCATCATGTTCATTGTCATCCATAATTATCTCCTTTATGATTAATTGTTCGTTGTTGTCGCTGAGAAGTGTACCGCAACCCTGTCTGGCTGTCAAGCATTTCTCTAATCTTAAGATATATTTATTATCTTAAAAGGTTTGAATAGTCCACACAGTCCCCATTTCCATAGAACCTGCACTCAAAAAAGTATAGTCAGACTTTAGAAACAAATGTTTGCTTTTAGAATACTTGTGTTGATATATAAAAGACTTGTCCTCTTTAAGTGCATGTCTCTCATTAACAAAGTATCCTAAGTCATTGATATACCGTTGTGCTTTTTGTAAGTTTGTGAACTGTTTCATATTACTTGACCGCCATAATTAAATTATTTTTCATAGTGACATTTGCAAAAAACTCTCTACCTTTTCCAGTAATATGAGGTCTATTTGCTCCAGTTAATACACCATTTGATACATATTCGTCTCCAAACATGCTAGTTTCAATGTAATTTAAACGATTGCCGATATTTTCTTTAAGTTCTTTCTTGCTTTTGTAGTTAAAAACTATCATTGTGCTAACTCCTTTAACTTGTTATCGATGCTTTCAATATCATATTTAGCACTTGAACCACTTTGTAGTGTTTCCCATTCTTCACTATCTACAATATACTGAAGTGTATCCCTAATATCTTCTAATAATTCTCTCATTTTTATATCTCCTTACTTTGTTTTACAAGGAACATCCCTTGCTGACCCGACCATCATGCCCCAAGCCGACAAACCTGTCAAGCATTTACCTAATTTAAGATATATTTATAATATTAAAACTAAAAAAACTTAATAATTTAACATAATATTAAAATAAATACAAACTTTTTTGTAAATAAATTACATTTTTTAACTTAAATTAGCACATTTGTCCTGTATTTTAACTTAAATACGCCCTCAACCAACCGACCAATTTAAAAAGCTCCCTCAACCAACCGACCAACCGTAAGCTCGAGTCTTAAATTACTTAATTAAGTTTAATTAATTTCTTTGGAGTGGTCGACTAGAACCCCCATAAAAAGCCTTCATCATTATCAAGTAGCCTGTCTTCTAAGGGAACAATAGACATAAAAAAACCTTCCAAACTCTGTAGCTTGGAAGGCTTTTAGGTTAGCTATTCTCTTTAAGATATAAATCTATCTTATCAAAGTACGCTTTAGGGAGAACTTTCTTAGTGAAAAGCTCGTTTGCTTTCTTGAAAGTGAACCTCTGTTCTTTAGCTAGTCCGTATAAGCAACCCTGAATCTGCTTTTGCAGTCTCCAGTTCATAGAGCCAGTCTTCTGGTCTTTGGCGAACTTGTAGCCTAATCCCTGACATTGCTTGAATGAAGCAGGGCTTTGAAGTCTTTCTTTGTCGAAAGCGTTTATATCGAATGTATTTTCCATGATTATCTCCTAAGATTTATGGATTGTTGAATGCCAGCAATGTAGTCTTGCAAGCGGTTAAAGTCAAGTGCGTCTTCGCACTTAATTCCCAATGGCTTGATATCACAATCGTTTAGGATTTGTGTGGATATCTCAGCTATTGAAACTGAGGGAAACTCGAAAGTTTCGTTGTTTGAGTAAGTTATTAGAATCATGCTTTTCTCCTTATAATTTCTTTACAGGATTAAAACATAAAGATTTTAAAGTTGCAAATGCTTGAGTTTTTATGAAGCTTTAGCGTAATAAAAAGTTTTACTTGTAAACATTTGTGGCTTTAAAATCTTTATGTTCCTGTAAACCAGAAATTGTTAGGGGAAAAGTGTGAGGCTAATGACCAAACAACGAAACTTACGGGCTTCACACGCATAGCTGAGCCACACAAAGACTGATTGTGGTGTCGAGCCATTGGGGATGTGTCTTTGACTGCTTGGAAGGCGTACAGTGCTGTGTGTTCAACGATTCATAAAGCTTTCTAGTTAAGCATGGGGAATACATGTTGAGAGCTTTCGACAAAGAAAGACTTCACTGCTTCACGCACGTTAATTAATTAGGCTATAAGTTTGACAAAGACTCTCGGTCTATGTTAGAATACTGCATTCGTGAAGGCTTTCAAGTTAGGACTAGCTGAAGAACAGAGGTTTGCTTGGGTAGACTTCAAGAGCTTTTCACTAAGAAAGTTCGGAAGGTACTGGTATAGATTTACTTTAGACAGGATAGCTTTGAAGTCTTCCAAGCTTCAGAGTTTGGATGACACTGATGGTCTATTGTGACCACCTCTCTCAGGCTACTCAGGGGGTGGCAGGAGACCACTCCCCCTACCCTATATATCTATAGCATGGTTATACATTTTATAACGCACAACCCATTAACCAGAACTAGTTAACGCCCCGACACTAAAACCTATAAAGTTTCATAGCCTAGGAAGTATTTATTTGAGGTGATTGTTTTATCAGAATGATGACAAGGGATTGTCTATATTGACCGTGGGGGACCACAATATTATTGTACACTTCAAATCCACTTTTGTCAAGTCTTAATTTAAACTTGACAATCTTGAAATAGAACTGTATACTAGATTCATGGCTATATTACCAAGTGTAAACAAAACATCAACTAAAAGAGAACTTACGGAAAAGCAACAGTCTTTCCTTACTCATCTTGTAGATACTCAAGGTGATGCAAAGAAAGCCGCAGAGCTTGCAGGTTATTCTAGTCATTATCATCATGTTGTAAAGACTTTAAAGTCTGAGATACTAGAACTCACTCAAGAGATACTAGCTAACTCTGCCCCTAAAGCGGCTTTTAAAGTTGTTGAAATTATGGAATCTAAGAAGCCTGTAGTGCAAGCCGCTAATAAGCTAACTGCCGCACAGACTTTACTAGATAGAGTAGGGGTCAGTAAAGTAGATAAGATAGATGTTAATCATAATGTAAACAGTGGTGGTATCTTTTTAATGCCCGATAAAGCTCCAGTAGTTATTGAGGCTGAAGATGTTACATATCAGGAGGTAGAGAACTAATGCCAAAAGAAAAAGATAGTAGATTAAAACGAGCAGGAGTCTCTGGGTTCAACAAACCTAAGAGAACACCTAGTCATCCTAAGAAGTCACACATTGTAGTGGCTAAAGAAGGTGATAAGATTAAAACAATACGTTTTGGTCAGAAGGGTGCAAAGACAGCAGGTGCTCCTAAAGCAGGAGAATCAGCTAGAATGAAAGCTAAAAGGAAGTCTTTTAAAGCGAGACACGGAAAGAACATCGCTAAAGGTAAGATGTCAGCCGCATATTGGGCTGATAAAGTGAAGTGGTAGTATGGCACAAATAGGTTCAGACGATAGTAAGAATAGTGTGCCACTACGTAGAAGTATATATAAAACTAGTGACGGTGGTAAAGGCTCTAAGCCTAGAGTAAACATACACTCTAAACAATACGCCGACAACTGGGATAAAATCTTTGGGAGAAAAAATGCCGACAAAAAAGAAACCAAAAAGTAAATCTACGGTCAACAAAGCTGGGAACTATACCAAGCCAAGTATGCGTAAGAGACTTTTCGAGAAGATTAAATCTGGCACACGAGGTGGTAAGTCTGGACAATGGTCTGCTCGAAAAGCCCAGCTTTTAGCAAAAGAATACAAAGCCGCTGGAGGTGGCTATAAATGATGGATAAAATAAGAAACATATACAACAAATGTAAACAATATGTAACAAAATGGATATCAGATGTTAATAAAGGATATGCAAAAATATTTAAAAAATGTTTAGTTAAAGAAACACCAAAGGCTAAGAAAAATGTCAAAACTAAAAAAACCACAAAAAAGTCTTAAGGCTTGGACAAAACAGAAATGGACAACTAAGAGTGGTAAGAAATCGTCTGAGACAGGTGAGAGATATCTCCCGAAGAAGGCGATTAGTGCACTTTCATCTTCAGAGTACGCAAAAACAACAAGAAAGAAAAGAGCAGATACAGCCAAAGGAAAGCAACACTCTAAGCAACCAGCTAAAGTAGCAAAGAAAGTTAGGAAGTATAGGAAAGTAAAATGAGAGATGGGTATATTACCAGAACATCCTCAACCATACCTTTTGGATATGAGTTAGAAGAAGAAGCTGGTTCTTTCTTAAAGCCTATAGATGAAGAGTTACAGGTACTCAAAGAAGTATCTGAAGCAGTCTTTCATGGAGAAATTAGTCTAGGTATTGGAGTAGACTGGTTAGAAGCAGAAACAGGACGTAAGATGTCTAGACCAGGATTAAAAAAGCACGTAGATAAACTATATGGTAGATAAATCAAAAAAGTACTTGACAAACCCAGATGGGAGTTATATACTAAAGAAAGATGGTACTCCCCGATTAAAATCAGGTAGACCTAAAAATTCAGAACTTTCTGACATGAAGTTGGCTTTACAGGCTAAGAATAAATTACAGAAGAAGAATAAGAAAGTTCAAAAGCTAACAAGAAGTTTAGCAAGAGTCAAAAAAGAATTTGACAAAGAAGAGAAAGTTTTAACATCTAATGTTTTAACAGAATCAGAAACCAAAGAGTTACCTGATACTATACAACAACATTTAGATAGCACTGGTTCTCATGTGGCTTTTATGCCAAACGAAGGACCGCAGACAGACTTTCTTGCCGCAGGTGAGAAGGATGTTCTTTACGGTGGTGCGGCAGGTGGTGGTAAAAGTTTTGCAATGTTAATAGACCCATTGCGATACTGTCACTTCTCAGAGCACAGAGCTTTGATACTAAGAAGGTCTATGCCAGAACTACGAGAACTAATAGATAAGTCTCGTGAGCTTTATCCGATAGCATTTAAGGGTGCTAAGTTTAAAGAAGTAGAAAAGTTATGGCAGTTCCCTAGTGGAGCAAAGATTGAATTTGGATTCTTGGAACGAGATGCAGATGTTTATCGTTATCAAGGACAAGCGTACAGTTGGATAGGTTTTGATGAGATAACTCATTTACCTACAGAGTTTGGTTGGAACTACTTAGCATCACGACTAAGAACGACTAACCCAGAGATTAAGACATATCTCAGATGTACAGCTAACCCAGGAGGTGTAGGTGCTCATTGGGTTAAAAAAAGGTACGTAGAACCTTCGGAATATAATACAAGTTTCCAAGGTCATGACGGACTGACAAGAAAGTTTATACCAGCATTGTTACAGGATAATCCTCACCTTGCTGAAGACGGTGAATACGAAAGGATGTTGCAATCCTTACCAGCCATACAACGTAAACAGTTGTTGGAAGGTAACTGGGATATCTCAGAAGGTGCGGCATTTGCAGAGTTTGAAGTAGAGACACACGTTATACCGCCATTTGAATTACCAAGTTGGTGGGAAAGAGTTAAGGCGGTAGACTACGGTTATGCCGCAGAAAGTTGTTGTCTCTGGGCTGTGATAGACCCTGAAGATAAGACCATCATAATATATAGAGAACTATACAAAAAGGGTCTGACAGGTGAAGCACTCGGAGATACCATTACAGAAATGGAACAGGAAGAGATTAGGTCCATAGCAGGTGTACTAGATACAGCCGCTTGGTCAAGAACAGGATATACTGGTCCAACGATAGGCGAGATATTAGTTAATAAAGGACATAAACTAAGACGAGCCGATAAGAATAGGTTAGCAGGTAAAACTCAGATACATGAGCATTTGAGAAAGAATAACACTACAGGAAGACCAAGGTTGCAAATATTTAATACATGTGTAAACCTTATAAAAGAAATACAGGCTTTGCCTCTTTCTAAGTCTAACCCTGAAGATGTTGATACTCATGCGGCTGACCACGCGTATGATGCGTTAAGGTACTTGGTTATGAGTCGACCAAGAATGGACCATCCTCAAGATAGGATGTTAAGAATAAAATCAGATATGTTTAGCCCTTCTGATTCAACTTTTGGTTATTAAGATATGGCAGAAAACGAAAATACATTTTTAAACGCTAATAGTATTTATGAAGAAGTAGAAGGCGAATCTGGTGTCCAACTTACATTAGAAGAGGACCAGCAAAGAAATATTATTGGAACTATTAAAGATAGGTTCGCAGTAGCAGAAGATGCTAGACAAACAGATGAGACTCGTTGGCTTAAAGCTTACGAGAACTATAGAGGGCTTTACTCTAAGAACGTAAAGTTTAGAGAGTCTGAGAAGTCACGAGTATTTGTAAAGATTACAAAAACAAAAGTCCTTGCGGCTTTTGGTCAACTAGTAGATGTTATATTTGGTACAGGGAAATTTCCGATAGGAATTTCGGAAACCAAGATACCCGAAGGTGAAACAAACTACGCACACTTAGATACTTCTAATCCTACTCCTAATTTAGAAACTTCAATAGGTAATGAAGAAGAAGAACTACCAGATAACTTTGGAAACCTAAAAGATAATCCATACGATGTAGGTTATGAAGGTGATGGTAAAGTTTTAAAAGCAGGAGCTACTTACTTAAATGGAATATTTGAGGATAGCTTAGAAGACCAAGCAGAAGATGCAGGAATACTTACAGACGGAGCAAGTCCTGACCCACAAGCTTTAGAACTATCTCCAGCACAACGAGCCGCTAGACGTATGGAGAAGTTAATCCATGACCAGATAGAAGAATCTAACGGCAACTCTGAAATGAGAAATGCTTTACTAGAGTCGGCTTTACTAGGTACTGGTATTGTCAAAGGACCATTTAACTTTAATAAAAAATTACACAAGTGGGATACAGATGAGGAAGGTAACAGAGCTTACAATCCTTTAGAAGTAAGAGTACCACGTATTGAGTTTGTTAGTTGTTGGGATTTTTATCCAGACCCTAATGCAACCAATATGGAAGAATGTGAGTATGTAATACATAGACACAAAATGAATCGTAGTCAAGTAAGACAGCTACGTAACATGCCTTACTTTGATGATGATGCTATACGTAGTGCAATTCAAATGGGTCCAAACTATGTAGAAAAAGATTTTGAATCACAACTAAAAGATGATTCACGCTATGATGAAGAAGTAGGTTCTAACTTTGAAATTTTAGAATACTGGGGAATCATGGATGCAGAGTATGCAAGAGAAGTAGGTATCGACTTACCCGACAGTGTTGATGACTTAGATGAAGTACAAGTAAATATATGGACATGTGGTACTTACTTATTAAGAGCAGTACTAAATCCATTTACTCCTTATAGAATCCCATATCACGCTTTCCCATACGAAAGAAACCCATACAATTTCTTTGGTATTGGTGTAGCAGAAAACATGGATGATTCTCAACAGATTATGAATGGTCACGCAAGAATGGCTATTGACAACCTAGCAATGTCTGGGTCGTTAGTCTTTGATGTAGATGAGTCTGCTTTAGTTGGTGGGCAATCAATGGAAATATATCCAGGAAAGATATTCCGCAGACAAGCAGGAATGCCTGGGCAAGCTATACACGGCTTAAAGTTTCCTAATACATCACAAGAAAACTTAATGATGTTCGACAAGTTTAGGCAACTTGCAGATGAGCAAACTGGTATACCTAGTTACTCTCACGGACAGACAGGTGTTCAAAGTATGACAAGGACTGCTTCTGGTATGTCTATGTTACTTGGAGCATCTAGTTTAAACATTAAAACAGTTATCAAGAACCTTGATGACTTTTTATTGAAACCACTAGGGGAAGCCTACTTCCAGTGGAACATGCAATTTCTAGAGGACGAGTTGGATGTCAAAGGTGATTTAGAAGTTAAGGCTACAGGTACTAACAGCTTGATGCAGAAAGAAGTAAGAAGTCAAAGATTGACAATGTTCTTACAAACTGCTCAGAATCCTGCTGTTGCACCGTTTGTTAAGATTTCTAAATTGATTAGTGAATTAGCCTACAGCTTAGACTTAGACCCTGATGAGATACTCAACGACCCTGAAGAAGCGGCTGTGATGGCACAAATTATAGGAATGCAAAATGCTGGACAAACAAATGGCGAAGAAGCTCAACCCAATAGTCAACAGTCCCCAATGGGAGGACTTCAAGGAGCACCTCAACAACCTCAAGACCTTGGACCTACAGGCACTGGTGGTGGCAACATCGGAACAGGAAATGTTCCGCTTGCAGGGGAGGATGAGTTCTCTGGTACGCCTAGAGCAGTTGGACCTACAGGTTAAAGAAGCACTAACTCGGAGAGAAGAAAATGTATAATAAAAAGAAAGGAATGCTAACAGACGATAGAGATGCTTATGACATGGGTGGAGAAGTAGGAATCGCTGTAATGCCCATCGAACCTACAATGGTCGATGACAATGAAATGGAAGAAGACCATACAGATTTTATATTAGACGAAGCATTGTCTGAAGAAGAACAAGATATGCTTATGTCAAAACTAGAACAAGATAACGAACTACAAACACTCTTTGATAAAGTAGTGGGAGTAGCACAAGAATTTGCTGGGTCTGGTTCTGTAGAAGGACCAGGAACAGGAGTCTCCGACAGTATACCTGCAAGGTTATCTGACGGTGAATTTGTCTTTACTGCAAAAGCTGTAGAAGAAATCGGAGAAGACACTTTAATGTCTATGATGAAAGATGCTGAAGCAAATGCAGATGAAAGACAGAATCTTAATATTGGTGGAATGCTAGTTAACCAAAAACGAGATGTTGACCCACTAGGGCAACCCGTTGAGGAAGATATAGTAGATAACGAAATCCGTAAGGGTATGTTATCATCTAATCCAAGATTAAGACAGCGATAGAGCCACCCTATTTATAGGCACTCTATTATTTTAAAAACCCGAAAGGCGACCTTTACATACAAGCCCTCTAGTCGACATAGAGCTACCTTGTGAACGAAGCCCTGATTAGGAGAAAGAAGATGACTAATACAGTCCAAAAAGAACAAACGCCAAATCCTTATAATGCAAAAAAAGATTGGCACAACAGTGATGATAAACCTTTTGTATCATCTAATAGTATGTATTTTGAAGAGCCTCAAAATAAACTTTTTAAAAGCGATGACGTAACTGAAATCGGTAATGAAGGAAGTGTTAATAGAGAGGAACTGGAATCAAAGAAGGAAACCCCTTACAAGAAGCCAGACTACAAAAAACGCTATGATGATTTAAAAAAGCATTACGATAGCAAGCTTAATGAATTTAAGTCTAGGGAAGAAGAGTTACTAACCCAAGTTAAACAACCTGAGTATAGAGCACCTAAGTCCCCAGAAGAACTTGAGAAGTTTAAGACAGACTATCCTGATGTGTATGAAGTTGTAGAAACCGTTGCTCACATGCAAAGCGAATCTAAAGCAAAAGTTCTAGAAGAACGCCTTAGTAAACTCCAAGAACGTGAAAACGATTTAGTACGACAAGATGCAGAAAAAAGGTTAATGAATAGGCATCCTGATTTTGAAGATATCAGAAACAGTGATGACTTTCATGAATGGGCAAAAGAACAGCACTCATCTATCCAAGCATGGATTTATGATAACAATGACGATGCCGATTTAGCATCACGTGCTCTTGATTTGTTTAAGAAGGATTTAGGAATTGATGTTCCTAAAACTAAGTCATCTTCCAAAAAACCGACTAAGCAATCTGCGGCAGATATGGTTTCCACTAAAACAACTAGTGTAGAACCTAACTCCGAGAAGGTTTGGTCAGAAAGGGAGATTGCGTCTATGAGTATGGCAGAATTTGATAAATACGAACAGGAAATATCAGATGCTATGCAAGAAGGCAGAATCTCGAAATAAACTATAATTAACTTAAAGGAGAAGTATCATGGCTCAATTTTTTGAACCCTCAACAGATACAAATGCTAACTTTGCAAACTCCGTAAGTGGACAAACTAATAGTTTCTTCTTACCTTCGGTTTACTCTAAAAAGGTTCTAAACTTTTTTAGGAAAGCCTCGGTAATTGAAGCTATCACCAACACAGATTACGCTGGTGAAATTTCCTCTTTCGGAGACTCTGTAAAGATTATCAAGGAACCTGTCATTTCAGTATCAGACTACACTCGTGGTTCTGACACTACTGACACAAAACTAACCGACCAAGAAATTTCTTTGGTTGTTGACAGTGCTAAAGCTTTCAAATTCATCGTAGATGATATCGAAAGCAATATGTCACATGTGAACTTCAAAGAAGTAGCTTCAAGCTCTGCGGCTTATGCTCTTAAAGATGCATACGATGCGGCTGTACTAGCTACTATGTTCTCTGGTTGTTCTGCATCATCACCTGACCATATCATTGGTTCTGACAGTGCTACTGCTGACGCTACTATGGCTCACGCAACTAACTCTGTAGACCTACTTGGTTCAGATGGAACTGGTGTAGATGCTATTGACCTAATGGCTAGAATGGCTAGACTATTAGATGACCAGAACGTACCTGAAGAAGGTCGTTGGTTTGTTGCACCACCTTCATTCTATGAAGAGTTGTCACAATCTGGCTCTAAAATGCTATCTGTTGACTTTAACGCAGGTCAAGGCTCAATCAGAAACGGTTTAGTTTCAAGTGGAAAGCTACGTGGATTCGACATGTACAAGTCTAATAACATTGCCGCTACGTCTAATGCGACTGGTAAAGTTATGGCTGGACATATGAGTTCTACGGCTACTGCTAATACTATTCTTTCAACAGAAGTGTTGAGAGACCCAACATCGTTTGGTGATATAGTAAGGGGTCTTCATGTCTATGGTGCGAAAGTACTTAGAGACGAAGCTCTATGTAGTGCATTCTACGTAATTGACTAATGTCAAACTCGGGGGAGTCTTCACGGACTCCTCCACTTTTTATAGGAGAAATAATATGCCGAATGTAAATGGAAAGAAATTTCCTTACACTAAGAAAGGGATTGCTGAAGCTAAAAAAGCTAAAGAGCAAAAAAGAACAAATTATATGCACGGTGGTAAAGTAAAAGATGCTATGCCAAAAGCTAAACCTTGCTAACTAATAGGAATTATTAATGGCTAATACATATTTAGACTTAAGTAACGAAGTACTAAGAGAGCTTAATGAAGTTGTCTTAACTTCTGGTACTTTTGAAAGTGCGACAGGTATTCAAGCATTTGTAAAAGATGCTATTAATAAATCTATATTTGATATAGCTAACGAAGAACCACAGTTGCCTTTCTTTTCCGCAGGAGCTAGTGGAGGTACAGACCCTTTTTATGGTAATGTAACTGTAGCTACATCAGAAGGTGTACGCTGGTACACACTTAAAAGCGGAAGCTCAAATATCTCTACAGACTACTCTTCAGTAGACTGGGATGATTTTTATTTAACAACAATAAACGTAAGTGGAGAAACAACTCCTTACGTTTCTAAAGGATTAAGATTTTTAACACTATCAGATTGGAAACAATATTATAGAGATAGTGAAAATGCAGATGATGCAAACGGTTCAGATGCTTCACACGGCGAACCAAGGTTTGTAATTAAAAGTCCTGACCACAGGAAGTTTGGATTAAGTCCAATACCTGATAAAGTGTATAACGTACACTTCTATGCTTTTGACAAGCCTACAGCTTTATCAGCATACAACGATGCGATTACGATGCCAGAGCAATATAGCAACGTAGTAACAGCACGTACAAGATATTATGTTCATCAATTTAAAGAAAACTTACAACAAGCTTCTTTTGCACTTGATGAGTACAAAAAGAACATGAGGACTATGAAATCTAATTTGATTAATCCTACACCTACTTATATGTCAGACGATAGGACTTATTTCTAAATGGCAGGTTCTCAACCATTTTCAGTACCTTTAGGTGGTGGACTTAATAAGTCTACTAACTCTTTAGCGTTACTACAAACCCCAGGAGTAGCTACAAAGTTAAGAAACTTTGAGGTTTCACCAGAGGGTGGTTATCGTAGAATAAACGGATTTAGTTTATTTGGCGATACATTGCCTAATACGACTAATGATGTAGAAGGTTTGTTAGTATATGCTGATGGCGTACTAGCTGTCGTAGGTGATGATATATTTTTCAGTCAAGATGGAGAGGATGCTTGGCTACAACTTAATAAAGCTAGTGTTGATGCTAGTGGAGATAATTATTCTGCATTTACAGGCAGAAGTGAGTTAGCACTTAGTAGTGTAGACCAATGTGAGTTTGCTGTTTATGAAGGTACGTCACAATACGGTGAAGTAGTTATTACAGATAAGAGTGGTAATAATAAACCTTTCTTATTTAAAATGACAGGCTCTTCTGCAAACTTAAATGCACGAACATACTTTGCAAGTCAAATAACTATTAGTGGTTCTACTACTGCAAAGTTTTGTACAATACATGACCAGCATTTAGTAGTTGCTGGAGACCCTGCAACACCTAACACTATTTACTATAGCTCTACAGGAGACATAGACCACTTTACAGGCACAGGTTCTGGTAGTGTAACACTAGAAGATAAGGTAGTAGGTCTTAAAAGTTTCCGTAACGAATTATTTATATTCTGTCAAAACTCAATATTTAAATTACAAAATATAAATAATGCGGCTACGACTGCTGTAGTTCCTGTAACTAAAAACGTAGGTTGTTTAGATGGTCAGACAATCCAAGAGATTGCTGGTGACTTGATATTCTTAGCACCTGATGGATTCAGAACAGTTGCTGGTACATCAAGAATTGGTGACGTTGAGTTAGGTACAATTAGTCAAGCTATACAGCCTTTGATTAATGATATTGCCGCCGCCGCTAATACATTACAATTTAGTAGTGTTGTGCTTAGAGATAAGTCACAGTATAGAATGTTTTATAGTACTTCAACAGATACTGCGGCAACTTCAAGAGGTATTATAGGAACACTTAGACCACAAGGATTTGAATGGTCAGAAACACTGGGTATACAAGCCCCTGCTATTACATCTGGATTTGATAGTACAGGACTAGAAAAAGTATATCATGGTGATAGAGATGGTAAAATTTATAACCATAACTTAGGAAATAGTTTTAACGGTTCAAACATTGAAGCAGAGTATCAGTCTCCAGATTATGACTATGGTGACTTAGGAACTCTTAAGACTTTAGATTATGCTAAAATTGCATTTACTCCAGAAGGAGATGCACAACCAACACTAAGAGTTAGATTTGATTACGACAGTTTAGATACTCCACAACCTGCTGACGTAGTTCTAACAGAGATACCTGAACCTGCTATTTTTGGTAAGGCTTTATTTAATGCTCAAAAGTTTGGTGCAACAGAACAGCCTCTTGTAAGGCAAGCTTTAACAGGTAGTGGACACAGTAACTTTTTTAAAATATTTAGTGCAGACACAAATGCACCATATGCAATTAACGGTTTGTATGTAAATTATAGACCATCAGGAAGACAATAGGAGAGATAATCAATGGCTACTTATGTAAGACAGAGTTCGTTTAGTGATGGCGATACAATTACGGCGGCACTATTTAATAACGAATTTAACCAACTAGTAAATGCTTTTAACGTAGCAACAGGACATACCCATGATGGTTCTACCGCAGGTGATGGTGGACCAATTTCAAATCTGTTTAGCAATGCTTTAGTATTTGGTACTAACACAGACAACGATGTTGTAATTACTTTTAACGCTAACTCTAACGATGGTGTTTTAACTTGGATGGAAGATGAGGATTACTTCCAATTCTCAGATGACCTA